>Ga0209138_1000350_pt1 | contig 46887 bp, 37 predicted proteins | sample SaaInl3SG_22_DNA_FD_184645 | JGI IMG/M metagenome (GOLD analysis project Ga0209138, IMG submission 184645) | Marine microbial communities from expanding oxygen minimum zones in the Saanich Inlet - ESP_153SG_22_DNA (SPAdes) (version 2) | ecosystem: Environmental > Aquatic > Marine > Intertidal...
AAATACAGGTTGTTACCTAGGTTGTGAACCCCTTCAAATCTTACTAAAATAGTTTGATTCGCATAGGCCGAAAGATCTACAGAGGCGCAACTTGCATAGTTGACTTGTCCACACCAATCTGAAGCTCCAGAAGGAACAAAAGAACTGGTTTGGTCTGCACCTGTCTTTAAAGTAGATCCAGCATACGTTGATTCCAAAGACCAAGTAGCGCCACAATCATCAGAAATCCATACGTTTAGTGTATCCGTTGATCCTCCTACTCCTTTGTAGGCAAAATCAAAGGTCATGGTTACGCCGGTATGATTTGATAGGTTTATTGCTGGAGAGGTCAGGTCATCAGAGCTAACAGAAGAGCCCATTGCAAAGAAGTCAAGAGCGGCGGCCTTGTTAGCTCCTGCATTGGATGCATTGTTGTTTAAGTACCAAGCTTCCCCGCCGTCAGGATTGTCAATAGTCCAAGAATAGATCCCTGAGGTATCTTCAAAGTCCTCAACAAAGGGAAGAGTAAAACCACCTACTCCTATTACATTGGTTTTGGTCTTACTATCCGACCCCTTGTTATTAGAAACCGTCAGTTGCACACTGTAATTACCGGCTGCGGTAAATACAATCTGAGGGCTAAAGTCATTCGGCCCTGTTCCGTTTACATACGCAAAGGTAGAAGGGGTAATGCTCCATGCCCATTGGGTAGGAATGTTTTTTGATAAATCAAATAAGGTGATAGTATCTCCTAGTGCACATGTTCCCGAAGGGTTTGCGTAGAAGTCTGCTATGGGCTGATCAATTAATTCTGTGATAAGAGGAGAAGAATACACTCCCCTTCCATAGGTTCCTGCAACGAGTTCATTAACCGTATAATTGATTTCTAGGTCTGTAATAATCACATTGGGTAGATTCTTTGAGAACCTTACCCATTGGCTAGAATTACCATCTTTAAAATAAATCCCAACATCCGTTCCTACATAAACACCATCATAGGTTCCTTCTTGGTAGATAATGGTATTGGCAGGAAGATTGGGTAAGTTACTGGAGATATTGCTCCAAGAGCTTCCTCCATTGTTTGATTCATACACTTTGTTCCCATTAGAATAACCGGATTTGGTTATAAAAATATGGTTGGGATTAGTGGGTGATATTTCAATATCAGTTACGTCATTTGAGTTGCTGATGGAACCTGTGATTGCGTTCCATGAGGCCCCACCATTGGTCGACTTGTATACCGTAGAATTGATACCTACATAGATATAATCCGAATTTCCTTTGGCCACAGAAACCACATCAATGTTAGTTCCTGTTATGGATCCAGAAGTTGCTGAGAAACCACTTCCTCCATTTGTTGACTTCCATACTCTGTCAAAACCAGCGTATAAAGTAGTTGGAGTGTTGGGATCTATCAAGAAGGGTGTCACCCAGTTACCGCCCCCTGCAGGAGGAAGGTTAAAGGCAGCGTTAAAGCTTGCGCCTCCATTGGTTGATTTTGTAAAGTCTCCGTAGTATACAGAAGCATACATTACGTTGTTGTTGCTTGGATCAATGGCACAATCCATACCATCTCCTCCTCGCACTCTATCCCAATAAACCGTATTGTCTAGGTGAGTTCCGTTGTCTTGAGCTCCCGCAATGGTCTTGTAATCTGAGTTGGTTGAGATTCCTATTTTATAATACTGGGTAATGTTGATGCCGTCATTTCTTGAATCCCAAGAGGAGCCATTGTTTGGAGTGTAATAAATACCTCCATCATTTCCCACCCATAGATTATTGGTCTTGGGTTGGTACTCAAACCAGTGTTGATCCGCATGAATAAAAGGAGCTCCACCACCGCCATACCAGTGTCCTGATAGAGACCATCCGGTACCACCCGTAGTTGACTTCCATACATTAACCCCACCTACGTAAAGTTCGTGCTTATTGGTTGGGCTTACGGCCAGGGCAAGGTCATACCAAGCTTGACCACCACTGTCTCCACCTGTGGTGGACCATCCCAATAGATTGGGAGTTGAGGCTCTTTGCGTAAAGGTTTGCCCGTGGTCTGTAGAACGGTAAATCCCATAGAACCCATTATTATTGGCTCCATAGAGTACATATACATAACTGGTATCGTGATTGGTCACACCAATTTCTGCTCTTCTAATCCCAGAGGCTGGCAAACCAGAAGTTAGCTGAAACCATGAAGCTCCTGCATCCGTAGACTTATATACTTTGGCACTTCCAGTAGAAGTTGCTGCGTAAAGAACATTAGGATTTTTGGGGTTAGCCTTTACAGTATGGAATCCTCCTCCTTGAGTAGATACCCATGTGGCACCTCCGTCCGTAGTTCTCTGAATCCCAAATCGGGTAGCAGCAACTACAATGTTGGGGTCGTTTGCATTTATTACCAGGGCGCCAATTCGGGTTCCTTGCGTAACATTTAATGACAGTCCCGTTGTATTCCAAGTGTTTCCTCCATCCGTAGACTTAAGCACCCCAAAGGTGTAAGTGTCACCAGCATCTCTATCGCCTGTGGCAATGAAAATCTCATTGGTATTGGAAGGGTTTATGGCTATAGCCGAAACCCCAAGGTTGGTCAACTCATCAGAAGTTGTTTCCCAGGTTACTCCAGCATCCCACGATCTCCAAAAACCACCTGCGGGAGCTCCCACGTATACAGTATCTGGGTGGTCAGGGTGAAAAGTGACACAATTAATTCTTCCGATTCCTCCCATAAGGTTCCCATTTAGGGGGCCTTTTACAGAAAAGTCACCAAAATTGGGACTGTTGGAATTTTGAGCAGAAAAGATAACATTACCAAGAGCTAAGGGGTTGGGCTTCACTCCATCAGGAGCCACTCTGGGCTCCATAAAGGCTTCCCAACGTTTAAATTGTTTCCAGCCTTTGCCTTTTTGGATTTCGTTTTCGGCCCAATATTTTTCAAATTCGGCTTGTGTGGTGTAAAAATTCTCATTGGGGTCGAACATGCCTTCTACCCAATTTTGGGCAACAAGACCAGTAGAAAACCACATGAAAATACCGGAGAGAAGTACTTTGTAATTCACGCTTTCAATAATGTTAACAGTTCAATTATCTATATACACGGCAAAATGGAGCTAGCCGTTGGTACATAGTACGTCTAAATGAGGGAAATGTTCACAGACGGAGCGTGAAAATAAGAAAAACTAAGGGACTATCAATCAAGGAGCTGGAGGGTATTTTACCTCCACAAATTTTACCGTTTCCCACGAAAAGGGGGTTTCTCCTTGGTACCCGTTCACAACTGCCTTAGTAAAAGGGGGGGATAATTCTACCTGCATTTTAGGAGGGAATTCACCGTCGGGCACTTCTGACTTAAAGTAATATCCAGAAACAATGGTAGTATCTCCGCTCTCTATAGTCTTTACGGATAGAAACACATCATTAACAACAAAGGCCATCGCGTCTAAGTCCTCCTCAAAAAAGTAGGCATAAAACTGATAGCCTTGACCCCCTCCGGCTCCAGAGACCACTCGGTTCCATTTTACGGTATTAATGGGTTCGTAAACTTTTTGAGAGGTAGAGCAACCCAGAATGGACAATAAAAAGAAAAGGAATACTGAATATTTCATAGGTCTAAATTTAATCAGAAACTTCTTTAAGTTTTCTTCTGTAGGCCGAAAATAGTTTGGACTTAGAAACAAATCCAGTATAAATCCCGTTTGTAACCACCGGTAAGTTCCATGCACCCGAGGTCTTGAACTTAGACAAAACAGAGTCCATATTCTCTGACTTATCTATTATGGCTGCAGGACTGATCATTAACTCGCTAACATAAACCGCCTCGTGCAGCGATTTGTCAAAGAGCAGTTGTTTAAAGTTTTCTAGGGTAAGTATGCCAACCAATTCTTGATTTTCATTGACTACAGGGAATATATTCCGCGTACTCTTTTTAAAGACGGTTACCAAGTCCCCCAATTTCATATCGGAACTCACCTTTATAAAATCAGATTCTATGACTTGATCCAGCTTCATAAGGGTCAAAATAGCGTGGTCCTTATCATGAGTAAGAAGGTCTCCTCGCTTTGCCAATTGAACCGTATAGATTGAATGGGGCATAATTCCACGAGTCACCAAAAAACTAGCGGCAGAAGTTAGCATCAATGGCAAAAACATAGAATATCCTCCAGTGATTTCTGCAATCATAAAGATGGCAGTAAGTGGAGCGTGAAGAACCCCGGCCATTAAACCCGCCATTCCCGCTAGGGCAAAGTTGGTTTCCGGCAAGGCCGTCAATCCAAGACTGTTTAAAATTTTGGAAAAGAAAAAACCAAAGGAAGCTCCCACATAGAGAGATGGTGCAAAAATACCTCCAACCCCTCCCGAAGAAATGGTAAGTGAAGCCGCAAAGACCTTGGTTAAGCCCAAGCCTATTAACAAGGCGAGTATCATGGTCTCAGAATCTGAATATTCCAGGAGGAAACTCTCCTGTAAAACTTCCATATAGTTCCCACTCAAAAGGGCATTGATGGTTTCGTATCCCTCCCCGTAAAGAGGTGGAATTAGAAAAATAAGTAGGCCCAGTAAAAACCCTCCTCCAACAAATTTTAACCACCCTTTAAACTTAGAAAACAGCTGGTCCAATCCCAGGTACACTTTGTTAAAATACACAGAGATCAGCGCGCTTCCTATCCCCAAAAACACATAAAATGGCAATTGAGAAAGATCCATTTGATCCGCCACTTTAAAGTGAAAAAGATGTCCAGACCCTTGAAAGAAAAGAGAGGTCATAGCTCCCGTTGCAGAGGCCAACAGAAGAGGAATTAAAGACGCCAAAGTGAGGTCTAGGCTAAAGATCTCTATGGTAAATATAATGGCGGCAATGGGCGCGTTAAAAATGGAAGAAATGGCTGCAGCTGTTGCACAAGAGATCAATAGCGTTCTACTCTTATAGTTCAGGTGCATAACCCTGGCCAAATTGGACCCTATGGCGGACCCTGTACTTACCGTGGGGCCTTCCAGACCTACGGATCCTCCAAACCCTACTGTAAACATGCTCGTAATTACGGATGCAAACATCTTGTAGGGTCTCAGAATCCCATTTCTTCTGGAGATGGCATACAAGGTACTGGGAATGCCTTCTCCTACTGGATTCTTAAAAAAGCGTTTTATCAATACCGTTATTAGAATTCCAATTACTGGAAAGGCAAAATAAAAAGGGTTGTACAAATCATCAAACCACTCAGAATGCACCAATTGTTGAATCAGGTGGGTTGTGTTTTTAAGGGTCACAGCCACCAAACCAGAAATCAACCCCACTACAATACTCAGAATCAAAATAAATTGCTTCTGCGGAATATGGCGCAAGCGCCATACTAGAAATCGTCCGAGTAAGGACTGGGGTTTATTGGGCATCTTATTCCTTGAGGTTTAATCTCATTGAAAGATCGTCCAATTGATCCTGAGAAACGGTTGCAGGTGCATCTATCATCACATCTCGTCCCGAATTGTTTTTTGGAAAGGCGATATAGTCTCTAATCACTTCGTCTCCGCCTAGTAGTGCTACCAAACGGTCAAAGCCAAAGGCAATTCCACCGTGAGGTGGCGCCCCGTAGGTAAAGGCATCCATCAAGAATCCAAATTGTTTTTGAGCCTCTTCTTCAGAAAACCCTAAAAGATCAAACATTCTCTTTTGCAAGTCTTCATCGTGGATACGAATAGAACCACCACCAATTTCATTTCCATTTAAGACAATGTCATATGCATTGGCTCTAATAGCGCCTGGATCCGAATCTATTAGGTGCAGGTCCTCAGGTTTTGGTGAAGTAAAGGGGTGATGCATGGCGTGGTATCGCTCCGTTTCTTCGTCCCATTCAAGTAATGGAAAATCAAGAACCCACAAGGGAGCGTATTCTTCGGGGTTTCTAAGTCCTAGCCCTTCTGCCATATGAAGTCTTAAATCATTCATGGCCTTGCGCGTTTTATCCGCATCTCCTGCAAGAACCAACATAAGGTCTCCTGGTTCTGCCCCTGCAGCATCTCCCCATTCTTGTAATGCGTCTGCATCATAGAACTTGTCCACAGAAGATTTAATAGAACCGTCTGCGTTGTATTTTACATAAACCAATCCGTTGGCACCTACCTGAGGTGTCTTTACAAAATGGGTAAGGGCATCTAATTGCTTTCTGGAGTGAGTGGCACATCCCTTGGCTACAATTCCCACTACCAGTTCGGCTTTGTCAAAAACGACAAAGCCCTTGTTTTGTGCTAGAGAATTAAGTTCATTAAACTCCATTCCAAAACGGATATCGGGCTTGTCCGATCCATAGGTCGCCATGGCCTGGTCATAAGTCATCCTTGGAATGGATTCCAACTCAACCCCCTTTACCTTTTTGAGCAGGTGAAGAACCATTCCTTCAAACGTATTGAGGATGTCTTCTTGTTCCACAAAGGCCATTTCACAATCTATTTGAGTAAACTCAGGCTGTCTATCTGCTCTAAGATCTTCATCTCTAAAACACTTGACAATTTGGAAGTATCTATCCATCCCTCCTACCATAAGCAATTGCTTAAAGGTTTGCGGAGATTGGGGTAGGGCGTAAAACTCACCTTGGTTCATTCTACTAGGAACCACAAAGTCCCTAGCTCCCTCGGGAGTAGATTTTATTAAGAATGGGGTTTCTACATCGGCAAAACCTCTCTCAGATAAGTAATTTCTTACCTCTAGATTTACCCGATTTCTCAACAATAGCTTTTCTCGGACCGGATTGCGTCTGATATCCAAGTAGCGATACTTCATCCTAAGCTCCTCTCCTCCATCCGATTCATCTTCTATGGTAAAGGGAGGGGTTACGGATTCATTGAGAACGGTGAGGGAAATCACTTTTAACTCGATCTCACCCGTAGGCATTTTTGGGTTTTTACTGGCGCGCTCTATCACTTCGCCCTCTACCTGAATTACAAATTCACGTCCCAGTTTGCGAGCTTTCTGCAACTCCTCTTTACTCCATTCTTCGTTAAAGGCCAATTGGGTAATTCCATATCGGTCTCTAAGGTCCACAAAGGTCATACCTCCGAGGTCGCGGCTCTTTTGAACCCATCCCGCCAAGTTTACCTTGGAACCAACATCTGCTATATTTAATTCACCACAAGTGTGTGTCCTATACATTTTGCCGTAATTTTGGCGCAAATTTACGAATCAATACGCTTGATTCTCACCTTTTTGACCCAAACTATGGAAATAGAGCTCTTTTCTGACAATTACTACATGAGAGAAGCCTTAAAACAGGCTCAGATGGCCTTTGATGAGGGCGAAATTCCGGTTGGAGCTGTTGTAGTGTCAAATCAAAAAATCATTGCTCGGGCACACAATCTAACCCAAAGGCTAAACGACGTAACCGCACACGCAGAAATGCAGGCCATAACGGCAGCAGCCAATTACCTGGGATCCAAATACCTCCACAATTGCTCTATTTACATAACCTTAGAGCCCTGCTCAATGTGTGCTGGAGCCCTGTTTTGGTCTCAAGTAAGTCGCATTGTGATTGGTGCCGCGGATCCAAAAAGTGGATTTTCTGCTAAGGGTGGAGTTCTTCATCCCAAGACGGAGTATTCTACAGGTGTAATGGAAGTAGAATCTGCTGAACTGATGACCTCATTTTTTCTATCAAAGCGCAAAAAATAGCATCCGCGTATTCGGGTTAATTGTTAACTTAACATTAAATCGCTATTTAAATGTCAACCTTTTAAATTCTTGGTTAACTACCAAACTATAAGGGGTTTCTGTGCGTTATGTAGGTAGAATATGCAATGTGTGCATAGTTTATTCCTTTTATTTTTGAAGGATTTACCTTGCTTTTGAGTCATGCGAATATCAAACATCAACGCCCGAAATGGTTTTTGGGCTGTCTTTAGCCTCCTCTTTATTCTATCTATAGTAGACTTCGGTTTTGCTAGAATGGATACTGAATTGAGCGGTTGGTTTTGGGGTTACTTATTTGCGGTAAATATCTTTTTGATTGTTATCGTTTACCTCTATGTGGGACGTCCCATTTTTACCTTTAATGCAGAAAAAGAAATCGTGGTTATCAAATCCGGTTTTACTCTTATGGCCTCTTTGGACAAGAGGGCCAAAGTCAATAAAAAGAACATTGTAGACTTTAATATAGAGGAATCCCTTCTCAAAAGGAGACTCCGTTTAAAGATTCTTAAAAAGAACGGTGTAAAGTCCATAAGCTTTCCCATTACTTTTTTGAGCAGAAAAAAAACTTCTCAGCTCAAGAATGTCTTAAATGATTTGTTGGGCAGGTCTTCGGATCAAGAAAATGTCCACATGTTTATATAATCAGTGTTTGTGCTAAAATGAAGTCCCGCAGGAATTCCTGTGGGACTTTTTATTTTATACCCTAGGGTTTTAGTAGCTTAGCCCATGAAACTTTTATTTACTAAATGACAATACACCCACTCAATACTGGCTACTTTAAACTAGATGGTGGCGCTATGTTTGGCGTAGTTCCCAAATCATTGTGGTCTAGAACCAATGTGCCAGACAACAATAATTTATGTACTTGGGCCATGCGGTCTCTTTTGATAGAAGATGGTAAACGTCTAATTTTAATAGATACTGGAATTGGACAAAAGCAAGATGATAAATTCTTTTCTCACTACTACCTCCATGGAGAGGATTCCCTAGATGGCAACTTAGCTGCATTGGGGTATTCAAGGGATGATATTACTGATGTCTTTTTAACACACTTGCACTTTGACCACGTAGGAGGAGCCATTAGGTGGAACAAGGACAGAACAGGGTTTGAGCCCGCATTTAAAAATGCTGTTTTTTGGAGCAATGACAGACATTGGAAGTGGGCAACGGAACCCAACGCTAGAGAAAAGGCTTCTTTTCTTTCAGAAAACATAAAACCCCTTCACGAAAGTGGACAATTAAAGATGCTCCCCCAATTGGGAGATGGCCTTCAATCCATAAAAGAACTTCCCTTTGATCTCTTTGTGGCCAATGGGCATACAGAGGCACAAATGCTTCCCATCATCGAGTACCAGGAGAAGAAAATTGTATTTATGGCAGATTTATTGCCAAGTACAGGTCATATTCCCTTGCCTTATGTTATGGGGTACGACACTCGTCCTCTATTGACCCTAGATGAAAAACAATCGTTCTTAGAAATGGCCGCCAAGGAAAACTTGCACTTGTTTCTAGAGCATGATTCAGAAACTGAAATATGTACAGTACACGCCACAGAAAAAGGCGTTAGACTTCAACAAAAACACTCTTTTAATGAACTCTTTTCTAAGTAAATTAAGCGTAGCTGGAGCGCTGCTAATCAGCTCTTCCGCAATATCTCAAAGCACCTATTGGCAACAAAAAGTATCCTATCAAATGGATATTGAAATGGATGCCAAAGACCATCAATTTAGTGGGCAGCAAATACTAAAATACACCAATAATTCTCCGGATACTTTGCACAAGGTGTATTACCATCTCTACTTTAATGCCTTTCAACCGGGATCTCAAATGGATGTAAGGTCACTTAATATCCCTGACCCGGATAAACGAGTAGGTGATAGAATCTCCAAATTAAATTCTGACGAAATTGGATACCATCATATTAATTCTCTCAAACACAATGGAGAGGATGCTTCTTATGAAATTTACGGTACGGTAATGAAGGTCGTTCTAAAGGACCCCATTCTCCCGGGACAAACTACCGAGTTTTCTATGGAGTTTGATTCTCAAGTGCCTATTCAGATCCGAAGGTCGGGAAGGGACAACAAAGAGGGGATTGATTATTCCATGACACAATGGTATCCTAAAATGGCCGAGTATGATGAGGATGGATGGCATCCTGACCAGTACGTTGGAAGAGAGTTTTATGGGGTTTGGGGTGATTTTTTTGTGAATATCACCATTGATTCAGACTATATGATTGGTGGTACCGGAACCCTTACCAATGCCCAGGAGATTGGAATGGGATATGCGGATGTATCAACCCCTAGATCTAGAAAATTGACCTGGAAATTTATGGCCAATAACGTCCATGATTTTGCCTGGGCTGCTGATCCAGATTACGTTCATAAAACCGTTCAAGTTCCCAATGGCCCTCTTGTTCATTTCTTGTATGACCCCAATACCGCCAATGAAAACAATTGGATTCAACTAGAGCAATACGTGACTCCATACTTCCATTACATGGATTCACATTTTGGAAAATATCCCTATCCACAGTTTACGGTAATTCAAGGAGGAGATGGCGGAATGGAATATCCTATGGCCACTTTAATTGTAGGAGGCGGAGACGACCTAGAAGGGTTGGTAGGTCTTTTTGCACACGAGGCAGCTCATAGCTGGTACTATGGCCTATTGGGCACCAATGAGAACAAAAATCCTTGGATAGATGAAGGCTTTACCACCTTTGCAGAAGAAATGGTAATGATGGAAATGTTTGAGAAGCAAGGAGAGAATCCCTTCCTTCAAACAATGGCTGTTTATGGATATCTGGTATCCAATAATATTCAAGAACCCCTTGCAACCCCCGGTGACCATTTTGACTTAAATGCTTCTTACAGCATCTCTTCCTATTACATGGGCGCCCTATTCCTTTACCAGCTTAAGGGAATTGTTGGTGACGAAGTATTTTGGAAGGGAATGTTGAGCTATTATGACCAATGGGCATATAAACACCCCAGTCCAGAAGACTTTATTAGGGTGATGGAATTGGAGTCAGATATGGAATTGGATTGGTATCTAATCTATTGGACTCAAATGACTAAATCCATAGACTATGGAGTCTATTCGGTAAACCCATTTGAAGGAAAAAAGACCCAAGTAATTTTGGAGAGAAAAGGTGGAATGCCCATGCCAGTAGACGTCACGGTAATCTGGAAAAGTGGTGATCAAACCACATATACCATTCCTCTAGTGATGATGTATAACTTTAAGAATGACTCTGAAACTCTTCCTTTACAACCTTGGAATTGGACTCACCCAACCTATGAATTTGTTTTGGAAGCAGAAATCACAGACATTTCTCAAATCATTGTAGATGGCAAGGCACAAACCTGTGACCTAAACCGAACCAATAATGTTTACCCTCAGAAAGAAGAGGTAGTAGAAGAGGAGGAAAAAGAGGAGGAATAGTCCTTGACTTTATCTTCTATATACCCCCTAAAGCTTAGGAATATTCCAAAGACTATTAAAATAACCCCTATGGTTTTTTCGATTTTGAGAAGGACCATGGGGGTTAGTCTTTTCTTGAGCTTTCTTGCAAAAAATATTTTCACCAAGTCAACGGCAAAATAAGTCAATAAGGTCACCGCAAAATAAACTCCCATTAAGGTTTGATCGTGGTCAACAGAACCGCTTACCACGACCATAGTGGTCAACCACCAAGCCAAAACCCCAACGTTTAATAAATTCAGAAAGAACCCTTTCAAAAAATAAACGTACCAAGGAGCATTAACATTGGGTATGTCTAGCTCGACTTTCAGTTTTTTCTTTTTGAGTTTGGCATTTCTGAGATTGTAAATTCCGTACCCAATAACCAGCAGGCCACCCACCAAATAAACGCTGGAATAATCTTCTATTCCTTGCAAAAGAGAAGACCCAAAAAATGTGATTCCAATAAATGCAATATCCGCAGACAGAACGCCCAAGTCAAATATCACGGCTTTTTTTGCACCCTTTAAGAGACTGGTCTCAAGGAGGACAAAAAAAACGGGGCCTACCATAAAACTCAAGGTAAAGCCCAACAAGAATGCATATAGAATGATTTCTGCCATGACAACTTCTAGATCGCCAAAGGTAGGGCATCAAAGACTAGGGCTGCTCAGAATTCTTTAGTTTTTCTTTGGCCTTTGCCATTTGCCCCTCTAGATCAGCGACCATGGCCTTGCTTTCTGCATGCTCTTTTTCGGTCGCTTCTAACTTTGAAATAGCGGATTGCAAGTCGTTTTTTAACTTTGCAATATCAGCAGAAAGTCCATTGTTCTCTGTGGTCTTTCTCTTGACTTCTTCTTTAAGATTCCCTATTACCACCTCCTGTTCTCTAATTGTGTTTTGTAGAGATGAAGTGGTCATAGCCGTGTATATCACGTAAAATAAAAACCCAATAGAAAACACAATATTAGCCATAAAGGGAGATGCGTTGTCTGAGGAAATAAACAACAAATACACACCACCGGCAATCACAAGGACACCTATGGTGAGAACGATCATTTCTAAAGTTGACTTTTTCATGGCTATAGTTTTTTTGGTGGTTTGAGGTCTTATCTATTGGGTTGTTCTTTTGCTAAGATAAAATCTATTTGCTTTCTTTCTAAATCGGCGCGTTTTACGACAATCCTTAAGGGGTCCCCCAATTGATAGGTCCTACCCGAATCTTCTCCAACTATGCAATAGTTTTTTTCATCATAAACATAGTAGTCATCCTTAAAGTCACGAATTCTAATCATCCCTTCGCAAGGGTTTTCTACCAGTTCCACAAATACTCCCCAGTCAGTCACTCCAGAAATAATTCCATCAAAGGTCTCCCCCACATGACCCTCAAGAAATTTAACTTGCATGTACTTGACGCTGGCTCTCTCTGCCTCACTTGCCATCTTTTCTCGTGCAGAACTGTGCTCACAATGCTCTTCATAAATTCCTGAGTCGGGAGACTTTTTCTTATCTAACTCTCCCTGCAACAATCGGTGAACCATCACGTCTGGATATCTCCTAATAGGAGAAGTAAAATGGGTATAGTAGTCAAAGGCTAAACCGTAGTGACCGATGTTCTGAGTCGTGTATTTGGCTTTGGCCATAGACCTAACCGTTAAGGTTTCTATCATATTGGCTTCTCCCTTACCCCTCACCTCTTTGAGAAGAGCGTTTAAGGATTGAGAAATCGCCTTTCTTCCCTTTGTGGTTACACTGTATCCAAACTGTTTAACAAATGTGCCAAGGACCTCGATTTTTGCGGGATCTGGGTCGTCATGTATTCTATAAACCATTGTTTTCCCACTGGGCTTAGTACCTTGTCTTCCCACGTATTCTGCAACAGACTTGTTAGCCAAAAGCATAAATTCTTCTATGAGGTGGTTGGCCGCTTTGGCCTCCTTGTAAAACACACCCACCGGGTTTCCCGTTGAATCAAGCTTAAACTTAACCTCGTGTTTATCAAAAGAAATGGCACCGTCATCCATCCTCTCAGAGCGCATTTTTAAGGCCATATTGTGCAATGTCAAAACCTCTTCTTGTAAGGGGCCATTCTCCCCTTCTATAATGGATTGAGCTTCGTCATATACAAATCTATGATTGGATTCTATCACGGTTCTTCCAAACCAACGGTTGTGAATTTTTGCCTCTTCATCCATCTCAAACACGGCAGAAAAAGTCAGCTTTTCTTCGTGAGGGCGTAAACTACAGACTTTATTAGAAAGTACCTCTGGCAACATGGGAACCACCCTGTCTACCAAGTACACACTAGTAGCTCTAGCATATGCTTCTGTCTCTAGGGCAGATCCAGGGGTTACGTAATGAGAAACATCCGCTATGTGTACGCCCACCTCCCAATGTCCATTCTCTAATTTTTGCACAGAAAGGGCATCGTCAAAATCCTTGGCATCTTTTGGGTCAATGGTAAAGGTGGTAATCTCTCTCATATCCCGTCGCTTGGAAATTTCCTCTTGGGTGATTTCCAAAGCCACTTCATTGGCTTCTCTTTCTACCTCTTCCGGGAATTCATAGGGCAATCCGTATTCTGCCAAAATAGAGTGGATTTCGACTTCATGGTCACCCGGCTCACCCAATACTTTGGTGATCTCTCCAAAAGGAGTAGATGCCTTTTCTGGCCAATCCGTGATTTTTGCCAAGGCTTTTTGACCGTGGACGGCTCCGTTGAGTTTTTCTTTTGGGATGTAAATATCCACTAACATTTTTCTGTGATCAGGGACCAAAAAGGCATAATTCTTAGACATTTGAATAATACCTACAAATTCTATTCGCTTGCGTTCAATGATTTCTACTACCTCTCCTTCTAACCTTTTGCCTTTTCGTCTAGCGTAGAGAAGGACTTTTACCTGGTCTCTGTCGAGTGCATGTAGTAGGTTTCCAGATTTTACCAGAATGTCTTCTTCGGTTTGAGGACTCATTATATATGCCACCCCGTTGGTGGCCATATCTACCACACCTGTGGCAAACATTTCGCGATATTTCATTTTGTAGGAGCCTCTATCTACCGAGACGATTTTTCCTTCTTTAAGTAGCTTCTTTATGGCTCCATCTATAAGGCTTTTTGCTGCTTTGGGTTGTAATCCCATTTTGGCAGCCAATTGTCTGTAGTTAAAACTTCTATGTGGATAATCTGTGAAAACCTCCATTAATTTGCGACTCATCATTAGAGGGTCGCTTGAGGTAAAAGTAGATTTACTCTTTCTTGATTTTTTTCTTCCCATTGATATAAAGGTAGTGAATAGGGTTGTCCGCAGACATTACTATGGGTTAATTCTTAGTGAAGAGGCTCTCAGAGGTACTCTTTAAGTAGAGATAGAGATCGGTCTTAGTTACTCTATATAAGGTAGGCCTTCTATTGAGTGAAGTGTAGTATCTTAATGCAAAGATTCTAAAAATAATTGGTAGGTCTGGCAACCTTCATTAAAAAACAGTGTCAATCTCTATGAAGACCACGACCAAATGGTAACGCTAATGCGCATTAACCAACATCCGGAAAGGAAATTTGCGGAGAAACTTCGCAAAGGGAATAGAAGGAACCAGTCTTTGGTCTTTGAGAAATACTCAAGTCAAATGCTAGGCATCTCTAGGCGATATGACCTGAGGTTGAAAGATGCAGAAGAAGTATTGTGTAATGCCTTTGATAAGGTATTTGGCCAAATTCATCAATACGATGAAGAAGGCGCTTTGGGAGCGTAGTTGAGAAGAATTGTTTTCAATGAAAGTTTTATTTATTTACGATACAAGAAAAACTTGTTTGTGGAGATGATTTAAATAACTAGACCTCATATCAATTCGAAAATCTCTCTAAGGGATTTGCCACTCTTTTTGCCCAAGAAAACGATTGATCAAGAAAAAAAATGGCTACACTGACTTAAAATATGTGCTTTTACACACACGAATTATTCACACATGAAAAGAATTATTACCACAGCTCTAGCTCTATCCATTGGATTGTCTAGTTGGGCCCAGAAAGACACCATTAGAATGAATGTCAATGGATCTGAGATTATCATCCTTTCTAACAATATAGGCGAACTTTCAGAAATTGACCTCAACCGAATGGTGGCGGAAATCAATAAAGAAACCGCCATTATTATCGCAGATTACCAGAGGCGAATTGCAGAAATTGAAGCCGAGCAAGCCGCAGGTCAAGTGACAGATGAAGAGGCAGAAGATGCCATTGATGATGCTACAGACCTGATAGAATATCGATTGGAAGAGTTCGAAGACAGATGGGAAGAATGGGGAAAAGAATATGGAGAACAAATGGAACGCGAAGCGGAAAAATGGGAAGCCGATAGAGCTTCCGGTAAAGATGTAGGGTCAATGCCGCCTATGCACGATTTACCTCCTGTGTCTGCAGAACCTAATCACGATATCGTGATAAGAACCACCAAAAAAAGACACCGTCACCATCAAATGACCAAGGGAACTTTTGATATTCATTTGGGCCTTTCGCAGATGGTAGAATCCGGGGGGGGAATCATTTCTGATATGCCTGCAGAACAAGAGACGTGGAAGTCTTCGAACTTTGAAATTGGTTTTGGAGGAAAATCAAGAATAGCGGGGGAAAACAGTAAGTTCTACGTTAAGTATGGCCTTGCCTTTAACTGGAATTGGTTCACCCTTAAAGGAAAAAACATAATGTACAAAGACACCGCAACAGGTATGATTAATTTTGGCGAAAATGGGACTAGCCTAAACGTGGCCAGATCACGGATTTCTCTGTGGTATATGGACATCCCCGTATTGTTTCAATACGATGCATCCCAGAGGGGAATGGACAATGGTTTTACCCTTGGGGTAGGCGGATATGGTGGTGTTAAATTTTACTCTAGGCGAAATATAGAATACGATGATCTCTTTAATGATAGATCTTCACAATACACCTACAATAAGTTTTTTATGCCTGCCTTTAGGTATGGTTTAATAAGCCAGGTAGGTTACAACCACTTTAAGTTGACAGCAAAATACGACATGAACTCCATGTTCAAGGACGGCAAAGGCCCTGATTACCATGTGGCCTCCATTACCTTAGGGTTTAGCTGGTAAGAAAGAATTGATCTAAAATGTATCTTTGACAAAATTTTAGCATGGAAGAGTCCTATTCTGTACTGTTCAATACCATTGCAAAAAAGGTAGAGTTATCTCCTTCCGATATAGACCTTATACGTTCGGTATTTAAGTATGTGGAATATCCGGGAGGTCAAAAACTAATAACGCCTGGAGAAGTGGCAACAAAGGTGTTTTTTATCTCTTCTGGCTCCATGAGGTTATACCACGATGCCCCCGATGAAAAAACCCTTTTTATCTTTTTGGAGGGGCTCTTTGCGGGTGCCTATGATAGTTTTTTGCACCAAACACCGTGTGAGGCCTTTTTAGAAACCATTGAGCCGGTTAAGGGATTTACCGTAGATTTTAAGGTAATGCAAACACTAGATAAAAATCTACCGGCTTGGAACACCCTTCAAAGAAAGGTAGCCGAGGAGAGATACATTCAGGCACAGAAAAGACTTAAGGCCTTTTTAAAGTTTGATCCTAGAGAGCGATATTTAGAAATACAGAAGTACAGACCTCAACTAATTGAACGCATCCCAGCGTCTATACTTGCAAGTTTTATGGGGGTTTCTAGTGAGGAATATCAGGAAATTTCTAAGGACTAGAATAATTTCTTAGCCAATTTTCCCATCACCTTTCTTGGTGATTTATCCTCATATAAGATCTTGTAAACGGCATCGCATATAGGCATTTCTATTTCATGCTCTCCCTTTACCTCTGAGATGAGTTTTGATGCATAATACCCTTCTGCTACCATATTCATTTCTAACTGAGCAGACCGTATGGTATAGCCTTTTCCTATCATGGTCCCAAACATTCGATTTCTACTGAATTGGGAGTAGGCAGTCACCAATAAATCCCCTAAATAGGCAGATCCTGCAATATCTCTTTTTATGGGGTGGACTGCTTTTATAAACCCTTTCATCTCCCTTAAAGCATTAGAGATTAGCACCGCCTGAAAGTTGTCACCATATCCCAAACCATGACAAACACCTGCGGCTAAGGAGTAAATGTTCTTTAGAACTGCGGCGTATTCGGTACCGTAGATATCATCTGACGTTCGGGTTAAGATATAATCACAGGCTAATTTATCCGCTACCCATTCTGCGGTGTCCTTAATCTGACAGGCTACGGTGAGATAGGAAAGTCTTTCTAATGCAACTTCTTCCGCGTGACAAGGCCCCATGATAACTCCAATGTTTTCTATGGGTACATTGTGGTGTTTTTCAAAAAACTCCCCCACAATTAAATTCTCATCAGGAACAATACCCTTGATTGCAGAAAAGATTTTTTTGTTTACTAAGGGAACCACTAAAGTGGATAGCGCATTTTTTAAAAAGGCTGATGGAACGGCAAAAATCAAGTAATCGGCCTCTTGGACCACGTGATTTATATCATTAGAAACGTCTATTTTTTCTGTAGAAAGTTCTACCGAACTCAGGTATTTTGGGTTGTGATGATAGCGCTTTATGTGCAGTACATCCTCTTCTGAACGCAACCACCAGCCTACGTAATCATTGGTTTCGCTGAGAATTTTTACTAAGGCCGTTGCCCAACTACCACCACCTATTACTGCAACAGAGGGTCCTTCTTGGCCAGGTTTTGTGGGAGTCATGCTTAAAATTGTAAATCAGCGGTTATTTCTTTTCCGTCTCTAAGGTAGGTAACTTTTGTTTGGTCACCCTTTTGGAAAACGGCCAATGCGTCCATATAGGAATACATATCTACAATAGCGATCTTACCAAGCTTTACCACAATATCTCCTTCTGTTAAACCTGCATTTGCAGCCGGCTTACCTTCTGTTACTCCATTGATTTTCATTCCTTTTCCATCAAATGCATAATCGGGAATAACCCCCAGGGTAACGGAAAACCTTGGCGCCGAACGCGCGTCACTGTTTACCGTCTTAGAAAAAGGAAACACCTCTATGGTATCCACCGCATTAATGACCTCTAACATATAGGTCAGAACGAGAGCTTCTCCTTTAAAATTGATTTTTCTCGCATCATCAGAAGGTTTGTGATAATCACTGTGGGTTCCTGTAAAGAAGTGCAATGCGGGAACCTTTACATGGTAAAAAGAGGTTTGATCTGAGGGGCCTATTCCAGATTCTGTAGTTCGTATTTTCATACCCCTATCATTGAGGTTACGAAGCTGCTGCTTCCAAACCGGAGAGGTTCCAATGCCATTGATTTCTAAGGCAGGCTGATCTATGTCAAGACGCCCTATCATATCCATATTAAGCATGTATTTTAACTCCTTTATGGGCAGCGTAGGGTTTTTGGTCCAGTAACTAGACCCTAAGAGACCTTCTTCTTCCCCAGAAAAGGCAATAAACAAGAAATTGGTAGCGTATTCATCTGCGTGCGCGGTCAGGTATCTGGCGAGAGCTAATAACCCCGCCGTGCCGCTCGCATTGTCATCTGCACCATTGTGAATTTGAGGTTCTCCCCTGTACAAAGAACTCGAGGTTCCCATTCCCAGGTGGTCATAGTGAGCACCAATGACTACGGTTTGTCTCTTCCCCTTGTTTAGGAAGCCCACCACATTATTTGCGCTTATTTGCTTTTCTTCCACTTTTGCAGAAAGGGTAACCTTTCTTTTCTTGGAACTTAGGGTTTCTGCCCAATGGTCATCTCCAACAAATACCACGGGTACCCCTACAGAATAAATTCTTTCAAAACGAGGTTGTGGATCGTTGGCCATTTGACCCGCGTTAATAATGATGATACCTTCTGCTCCAAGGGCGACCAAGTGTTTTAGTCTTCCCTCAAGTTCATAGTACTCCACGTATTTAGAATGGGGATGTATTCCATCCGGAGAACTCAAATCCATTACCGCAATGCGACCTTCCAGGTCTCCTGTATCCAATCCTGCAAGGTTGTCATAGTCAATCTCAGGCGCTGAAATACCGTATTCTACATAGCGGGTTTTTCCAGTTGCCGTTCCAGATGCAGAATACTTTACGGGATATAGTTCATGGGGGTAAGAAAGCGTGTCCTTTTTGTAAATCACATAATTCTCGGGGCCCATCTCTGCGTCAATATACATAGAGAAGGGCTGCTTGAATTGTTGGGTTCCCAAGGGCTGGAGCCCCAATGATCTGAATTGCTTTTCTATGTAGTCAGCGGCCATCCTTTCACCGTCAGTACCTGGAAAGCGCCCCATTAACTCATCAGATGCTAAATAGGAAAGGTCTTTTTTGATATTGGATAAATCAAAAGCAGTGTTGGGAACTATTGATTTTTCTTGAGCCCATACACCAAACATAGATAGTAAGAGTCCAATTGCAAGAAGCTTGCGCATAGTTTTTTTGTTTTTATTAATATAAGGTGATGGCGGGTTTATTGTTCCCGAGGAAAGGCCTTTTTCTGAAATAGAATAAGAAGACCTACCCCAAAAGAAATAGAGGCATCAGCCAAATTAAATATGGGTCTAAAGAACACAAAGTAGTCGCCTCCTTTAAAGGGAATCCAATCGGGCAAGTACCCTTCAAATAATGGGAAATAAAGCATATCTACAACAGATCCGGTCAGGAATCCTGCGTATCCTTCTCCTGTAATTTGAGCCAATCCGCTATAGGTCACATAGGATCCCAGGGCTTGGTCGTAAGACAAACCTTTATCAAACAGCAACCCGTAAAAAGCAGAATCTAAGAGATTGCCTATGGCACCCGCAAGAATTAAGGAGACCGAAATAATTCCCAAGGTTGGGAGACCTTTTTTTAGAAGAGATTTTAACCAAATAAAAATTCCGACTATAGCTCCTAGCCTGAATATGCTTAAGGCAAGTTTTCCTGCAACTCCACCCCACTCTATGCCAAAGGCCATGCCGGGGTTTTCTGTAAAGTGCAATCTAAACCAATCCGTAAATATCACATTCTCCCCAATATTCATATTGAGTTTTACCCAAAGCTTTAATACTTGGTCCAAGATGAGCACAATGGCTACAATGAGGAGTGCTTTTTTCAATTATTGTTTTCTTTTGGCTTCCATGCTCAAGGTTGCATGTGGAACCAATTTTAACCTCTCCTCATTGATGAGTTTACCCGTAACACGGCATATGCCATAGGTCTTATTCTCTATACGAACAATGGCTGCTTTGAGGTCGCGAATGAATTTTTGCTGGCGCGCTGCCAATTGAGCATTCGCTTCTTTACTCATGGTATCAGAACCTTCCTCAAAGGACTTAAACGTGGGCGCAGTGTCTTCTGTCCCATTGTCTTTGTCATTGGCAAAATTCTCTTTTAATAGTTCAAGGTCATTTTCTGCCTTGGCTATTTTCTCTAAAATCAATGTCTTGAATTTTTCCAAATCCACGTCACTGTATCTCTTGTTGTTTTCGCTCATGGTATTGTGATTTTATCCTTGCGGAAAATGCGAATATAAAAACCTTTGTCAAATATCCGCAATACCCCTGTTTTTATCTGTGTACTATTCTACGCTTTTTCCAGTTTTACTTCTAGGGAAACACCGTCAAAACTCAACGCTTGTCCTTCCGTAAGGTCACTGTCTTCCTCTAAGGCATCGGCCAATGTCTCCATTTGAATATACTGAGCATTGTGCTTTAGGGCCTCCGTGATTTCTTCGTCTCCTTTGTAAGATACAGCAATTCTATCGGTAACCTCAAGCTTGGCTTCCTTTCGCATGTTTTGCAACCTATTTACCATTTCTCTGGCAAGTCCTTCTCTTCTTAGATCGGAAGAAATATGGACATCCAATGCAACGGTAAAACCCCCTTCAGAAAGAACGAGCATTCCGGGAATATCTTGCGTAACCACTTCTAATTCATCTGTGGTGACAACAACCTCTTGGTCTTGAACTTGAAGAGCTAAGCTTCCGTTAGCTTCTAAGGCAACGATTTCATCTTGAGAAAGTTGAGCAATCGAACTGGCTAAAAACTTCATGATTTTTCCATACTTGGGTCCCAACTTTTTAAAATCTGCCTTGGCTTTTTTACTAAAGACCGAAGCGTCATCTACCAACTCCATTTCTTTGACATTCACCTCAGCCAAAACCAAATCCGACACGGCATTCCACATGTCTTTTTGGTGTTGTGAAGTAACTGGAATGGAGATTTTTTGAAGCGGCTGTCTAACCTTTATTTTTTCTCTTTGTCTCAAAGACAACACCATGGATGACATTTGTTGTGCTGCCTCCATTCTCTCCTCCAAATCTGCATCAATAAATTGAGGATTAGACAGTGGGAATTGACTGGTGTGTACGGAGCCTTCTGGATCCCTTCCCGATACGGCATTGAGGTCCATATACAACCTGTCCATAAAGAAAGGAGCCAAAGGTGCTCCTAGTTTTGCCACCGTTTCTAAACAGGTATATAAAGTTTGATAGGCTGCAATCTTATCCTCTTCATAGCTCCCTTTCCAGAATCGTCTTCTACACAATCTCACGTACCAATTGCTCAGGTATTCTGTGACAAACTCTTGAATGGCTCTAAAGGATCGAGTAGGTTCAAAGGCGTCCATCCCCGACTCTACCTCAGCTATTAAACTATTGAGTTCTGAGAGAATCCAACGATCAATTTCGGGTCTATTGGCAATGGGTATTTCCGCTTCCGAAAAAGTAAAACCATCCACATTGGCATAAAGAGCAAAGAATGAATAGGTATTGTAAAGGGTCCCAAAGAATTTGCGCTGAACCTCGGTTACGCCATCTAGATCAAACTTTAGATTATCCCATGGCTGTGCATTGGTTAGCATATACCACCTAATGGCATCAGCACCATATTTAGAAAGCGCCTCAAAAGGCTCCACCGCATTTCCCAACCGCTTGGACATTTTTTGACCTGTCTTATCCAAAACCAATCCGTTGGACATTACCGTTTTGTAGGCAACTGAATCAAAAACCATAGTTCCTATAGCGTGGAGGGTAAAAAACCATCCTCGAGTCTGATCGACTCCTTCTGCAATAAAATCTGCTGGATAAAACTTTTGCTGATCAATAAGCTCTTTATTTTCAAAGGGGTAATGCCATTGGGCATAAGGCATGGAGCCCGAATCAAACCAAACATCAATAAGGTCCAGTTCACGCTTCATGGGTTCTCCGCTGTCTGAGACCAAAACAATACGATCAACATAGGGTCTGTGCAAATCTACTTGGTCGTAGTTGGATTCATCCATGTTGCCGACCTCAAAATCAGCAAGCGGGTTCTCCTCCATATGCCCTGCGGCAACTGACTTTTCTATTTCGGCCTTGAGCTCCTCCATGGACCCGATTAACTTTTGTTCGGTTCCCTCTTCATTTCTCCAAATGGGAAGGGGTATACCCCAGAATCTAGATCTAGAAAGGTTCCAGTCGTTTAGGTTTTCTAACCAATTGCCAAACCTCCCCGTTCCTGTGCTCGCTGGTTTCCACTGTATGGTCTCATTGAGATCGATTAATTCCTTTTTCTTTGCTGTACTCCTCACAAACCAAGAATCCAAAGGATAATACAAGATGGGTTTGTCGGTTCTCCAACAATGAGGGTAACTGTGTTCATATTTCTCACTCAAGAAAGCCATTCCTCTTTCTTTGAGCTGTATGATGAGCTCAATGTCTACCGATTTATCGGGAGCCTCACCCTCAGGGTAATACTCATTCTTTACATACTTCCCTGCCATGTCTCCCATCTGAGAAACGAATTTTCCCTGCAAATCTACAAGTGGGACGGGGTTGCCTGCAGAATCCTCTACCAAAAGGGGGGGGACTCCTGCTGCTGCTGCGACGCGGGCATCATCAGCACCAAAGGTGGGAGCCGTATGGACAATACCCGTACCGTCTTCTGTGGTAACAAAATCACCCGGAATAACCACAAAGGCCTTTTCTACAGCTTCCATGGGTTGAGCATATGGCATCAATTGCTCATAGGATATTCCTACAAGGTCTTTTCCTGAGAACTCTGCTAACCTCTTCCACGGCAAATTTTTGGACCCCATCTTTACAGGCTCAATAGTTGTGTCTTCTAGATCTGAGGAAAAGTACTTTCCTACCAAATCAGAAGCCAAAACCACTTTGACTTCTCTTCCTGAATATCTGTCAACGGTGTGAATTAGACTGTATTTTATTTTTTCTCCTACAGTTAGAGCCGTGTTACTAGGCAAGGTCCATGGAGTGGTTGTCCAAGCCAAAAGAGAAACCTCCTTATCACCCCAAAGGGATTTTGTTGCGGGGGAAGGAATTGTCTTAAACATTGCAATAACCGTAGAGTCTTTTACCTGCTTGTAGGTTCCTGGTTGATTGAGCTCATGGCTACTAAGCCCAGTACCTGCTTTAGGAGAATAAGGCTGAATGGTATACCCTTTGTAAAGTAGATCTTTCTGATCCATTTGTTTGAGCAACCACCAAACCGATTCTATATACTTGGTTTTATAGGTAACATAGGGATCGGTCATGTCGACCCAATACCCCATCTGCTCCGTCAGGTTATTCCAAATATCTGTATATCGCATTACGGCCTTTCTACAGGCCTGGTTGTATTCTTCTACGGTAATCTTTGTGCCTATGTCCTCTTTGGTGATGCCCAACTCCTTTTCTACTCCCAATTCTACAGGGAGGCCGTGGGTATCCCATCCAGCTTTTCTCTTAACCTGAAAGCCTTGTTGAGTTTTATACCTACAGAAGATGTCTTTGATGGTTCGAGACATGACGTGATGAATCCCAGGTAAGCCATTGGCTGATGGTGGGCCTTCGTAAAAAACGAAAGGGGCCTTTCCTTCTCGAGTTTCTATACTCTTCTCAAAGGTTTTATGGCTTTTCCAATAATCTAATATTCCGCTTTGAACAGCAGTTAGATCCAACTTAGAATATTCTGTATACTTTTTCATGTGCTAACAATTGGTCTTTTGACGTCTGTTTTCTAACCCTTCCATTAGTCATTTCAAATGATAAAATAGGCTAAGTGTTTTGGGCTTGCAAATGTTTCTTTGAACAAGGCGAATCCTTACTCACAAAAAAAATTCAATTTTCTACTATCTTTAAGGCTTGACAAAGTAGAGTAGTACCTGAATAGCCTCGTGCATTTATAGAATTTGCAAAGGTAATAATATTATTAGGCTGAGAGCAATGCTAATGACCTATACAAGACGCCTTTTGACTCCCCTTATTTTTGGAGTATTAACTCTTCTAATGCCCCTGTTTAGTTGGGCTCAGCCAGGGGTACTGCCCAATAGAATAGATACCATTACCATTGGAATAATAGAAGAAGCGCCTTTTGTGATTCTTGGAGATACACCAGAAGAAGCTTCTGGTTTGAGCATTCAGATGTGGGATCAAATCAATCAAGCAACGCTTTTTAGAACCCAATTTAAAGTCTACAAAAGCTTTGAAGAACTCAGAATTGGATTTAGGGAAAATGAGTTTGACTTGACCATAAACCCCATTCCCATTTCGCCTGATTGGATGGCCTTTGTAGATTATTCTCAACCGTATTTTGTAGCGCAAACTACATTGATGACCATAGATGAAAACGATTGGTTGAGAATGTTCAAACAGATCTTTACTTGGAAATACTTCTCTGCCATTGGAGGACTCAGTATCATTATGCTTTTTATGGGATTCTTTATGTGGCTCATAGAAAGGAGACAAAATCACGGTCACTTTAACAAAAATCTCAAAGGAGTTTTTGATGGGTTTTGGTGGAGTGCTGTAACCCTTACTACAGTGGGATATGGAGACAAGGTGCCCAAGTCAACTCCAGGAAGAGCCTTGGGTTTCTTTTGGATGTTTATTTCTATTGTAATGGTTTCTTCATTGACGGCTGGAATTACTGCAATTTTAACCAATAGCGCCATGGAAACTCCCATTAGAACTATCAATGATTTAGTCGGTGAAACCGTCGGGGTTTTAGATCAAAGTCCCAATGAAGAGTATTTGAAAAGCGCAGGCCTTCAGCCCACTACTTATGCTACTCCTAATGATGGTCTCACATTGTTAGAGGAAGGAAAAGTAGACTACATTTTAGGGGACCGTTTGGTACTCAATAGAATTAAGTCTCAGTATACTGGATTCAGCAATTTGGCGCTTTTAGAAAGACCCCTAAAAATTGAATACTACAGCTTTATTTTTCACAAGGAATCGGGTCTAAAGGAGGTCATTGACCCTCAAATCATTCGCATCGTTCGCTCTCCTTCTTGGCAAATGGTAATGGACCCCGACTAAATTATTGCTGCTAGACCTTTAGACTGTAGCGATACACTTTAGCTCAATGGCAATGGGTGTTGGAAGTGCGTTAATGGCTACCGTGGTTCTACAGGGTTGGTTTACCTTGAAGTATTCAGCGTAAATTCTGTTAAAGGTCTTGAAGTCTCTCTTCATATCCACCAAGAAAACAGTTACATCTACCAGCTGATCCCAAGACGAACCCGAAGCGTCTAAAACACTTTTTACATTAGCAAAGACACTGTGAACTTGAGCCTCAAAATCAAACGACTCAAAATTCCCATTGTGATCTAAGGACAGTCCTGGAACTCCAGAGTCGTTGGTGTCAGAACCGGCAGTTCTAGGTCCAACTCCAGATAAAAACAAAAGATTGCCCACTTTTCTTGCGTGGGGATATGAACCTACGGGCTTAGGAGCTCCTTCTGCGTTAATGCGATCTGCCATGTTTGTTTTTTTTCCAAAGATAAAAGGAATGTTGGGAAAGCCTTGATATAAGACTAAGGTATTGGGTAAAATCATACATTTGACAAAATTGTGTTCAGCCCTTGAGCTCCTTAAAAAAACTTTTTAGTCAAACGCTTACCTATGGCCTGAGTAGTATTCTCGGGAGGTTTGCCTATTTTCTTTTGGTTCCTTTGCACACGGCAAAGCTCCCCAGCAGAGAGGCCTATGGGGTAAATACGGACATCTACACCTTGATTGCTTTTTTGATGGTCATCCTAATCTACGGGATGGAAACCGCCTACTTTAGGTTTTCGGAAAAAAAGGAATTCAATAAAGACACTGTTTACGCTACCATTCTAAAATCTATTTTCTCAACCACAGGCGTTTTCCTGGTTTTGGTTTGGGTGTTTTTTGATGACATTCTTGGGGCCTTGAGATACACTTCTAGTCCTAGAATTATTGTTTGGATGATTGCCATTTTGGTTATGGAAGTAACTGCTGCTATTCCTATGGCTAAGCTAAGATCAGAAAACAGGGCCAAGCGTTTTGTAGGGATAAAACTCGCTCACATATTTACCAACGTGGGTCTAAACGCAGTGTTTTTGTGGTTGATTCCACTTATGGCCGAGAATAATTTGCCGGGTGGAGTGTACTTGCAATCTTTATTTCCAGCTGACTTTGGAGTGGAATACATCTTTTTGGCCAATGCAATTGCGTGTGTGGTTTACAACCTTCTGTTGATCAAGGAATTTAAGCCTTTGGGTGGGTCATTTGACGGTTCACTCTGGAAAAAACTCATGATTTTTGGATGGCCACTTATGATCAGTGGACTTGCAGGCGTCGCAAATGAGGTTGCAGATAGGCAATTTATCAAATACCTGCTGCCCCAGGACATCTCTTTAGATCAATTGGGGGTTTATGGTGCAGTTTACAAACTCAGTATATTCTTGGTCTTATTTAACCAAGCCTTTAGGTATGCTGCTGAGCCCTTTTTCTTTTCACAATCCAATGACCCTAATTCTAAGGAAACATTGGCTCGAGTCATGAATTTCTTCGTGATTATTTTGGGTTTAGGATTTGTTTTTGTGAGTGCCTTTTTGCCCATATTAAAACAGTTTATTGACCCCAATTATTGGGAAGGTATATACGTAATTCCCATACTTTTGGCAGCAAATGTATTTTTAGGAATTAACACTCAAGTCTCCATCTGGTACAAGCTAATTGACAAAACCCAATACGGAATGATTATTACCTTTTCGGGTTTTGCCGCTACTTTAGGTCTCAACCTATGGCTTGTTCCTATTATGGGGTACGAAGGTGCCGCATGGGCCACTTTGGTGTCTTACTTTGTAATGACCATGGTATCCCTTTTGTTAGGTCAAAGAAAATTCCCCATCCCCTATGCCTTCAAAAGAATCGTTTTCTATCTTTTCATTTCATTCAGTATGGGTTATCTTGCTTACAGTTACACAACGCCTTATCTTTGGTTCTCTATTTTGTGCCTGGTGCTAACTATTGTGATTTTTGCTTGGGCAGAAAAAGTAGCGCTCTCAAGGATATTTGCTGTCATTAAAAAGAAAAAGTAAACCGTGAAGGTTCAAATTAACAACCGGTCTCATCATCCAACTCCTGAATACAAGACTCAAGATTCTGCGGGCATGGATCTCAGGGCTTTTATCTCAGAAACTAAAATCCTCTCTCCTGGACAACGTACATTAATTCCTACGGGATTACACATTGCACTGCCTCCTGGTTTTGAGGCTCAAGTCAGACCGAGAAGCGGCTTGGCTTTAAAAAAGGGAATCACTGTTTTAAATACACCCGGTACCGTAGATGCCGATTATAGGGGGGATATTGGAGTCATTCTTATCAATTTGAGTTCAGAGGATTTTACCCTAGAAGACGGAGATAGAATTGCACAATTAATCATTACACCCTATACAAAAGTCGAATGGTCCCCTGTTGAACACCTCGACGAAACGGAACGAGGAGACGGAGGATTTGGTTCCACAGGAAAACATTAACTGACATTACCATGAAGATCATTGTACCCATGGCTGGTCGTGGTAGCCGCCTTAGACCACATACACTTACAGTCCCCAAACCTCTAATTCCCATTGCAGGAAAACCCATCGTTCAACGATTGGTAGAAGACATTGTTTCTGTAGTTAATGAAAAAGTAGAAGAAATTGCTTTTGTCATTGGAGACTTTGGTGAAGCGGTAGAAAAGGACCTTATTTCTATTGCCGAGAGATTAGGCGCCAAGGGATCTATTTACTACCAAGATCAACCCTTGGGAACTGCACACGCCATTTTGTGTGCAAAGGAAAGTATGAGTGGGAATTGCGTAGTCGCTTTTGCCGATACCCTTTTTAAAGCAAACTTTACCCTAGACTCTTCCTCTGATGGGGTTATCTGGGTAAAGCAAGTAGACGACCCAAAAGCTTTTGGTGTTGTAAAGATAGACGATCAAGGGCACATTTCAGATTTTGTAGAAAAGCCACAAGAGTTTGTTTCTGACTTAGCCATTATTGGAATCTACTACTTCAAGGATGGGGAATACCTGCGCGACGAATTGCAATATCTCTTAGACAATAATATTGTAGACAAAGGAGAGTATCAGTTGACGGACGCTTTGGAGAACATGAAAAAGAAAGGTTCAAAATTCACCCCAGGCACAGTTTCTGATTGGATGGATTGCGGAAACAAGAAGGTGACACTGGAGACCAACTCCAAAATTTTAAATTACTTAAACGGAAAGGATCAACTCAAAGGCAGTAATATCACTTTGGACAATAGCACGGTTATTGAGCCTTGTTTTATTGGAGACCATGTGATTCTTCGCAATTCTACCGTAGGTCCCAACGTTAGTATTGGAAACAACACAACGGTAGAGAACTCTACGGTATCGGACACATTGGTTCAAGAAAACACAGAAATTAAAAACATAACCCTCTCCCATTCCATGATTGGAAATCATGCGTATGTTGACGGAAAATATAAAACGTTAAGCATTGGTGATTATTCACGCCTCGAATAAGTGTTTGAAAGGCTTATCCTTTCTTCTACTTCTATTTTTATTTCCTGAATCTACTTGGGCTCAGAAAGAACTTTCAGAAAAGAGTCAACGCAAGTTTGATGAATACTTTTTTGAAGGGCAACGCCTAAAAATGACTAAAGAGAAGGAAGAAGCCTATGAGGCCTTTGAGTCCGCCTTAAAAATTGACCCTACCAACGGGGCGGTAAACTATGAACTCGCCATAGCAGATTTAGAAAATTACCGTGTTGACTTGGGGCTCGAAAGAGCTTTAGTTGCCGCTCAATCGGACTCTTCTAATTATTGGTACCAAGGACTCCTGGCTTCTATTTACGATCAAAGAGGAGAAAAGGCAAAAAAGCTAGCCGTCCTTTCGCATATAGTGGTGCTCAAACCTCGTGACCCCAGCATTAGAGCAGACTATGCTCAAGCTCTATTAGAATCAGAAAAGTATGAATTAGCCCTTGAGCAACTCGATACTTTAGAGCAAATTGTTGGGCCTACTGTTCAACTAATAGAACAAAAAAAGAATATCTACCTCTACATCAACGATCCTAATGGAGCTGCTAGAGAAATTCAAAAACTCATAGATTTAGACCCCAGAAATGTAGAGCCTTATGGCATGCTTGCTCAACTGTACATGAATGAGGGTCAGCCAGAAAAGGCGTTGGAGGTGTATGAAGCCCTCTTAAAAATCGACCCTAAAGAACCCAGAACTCATTTAAATTTAGCGGAGTATTATCGAGAAAAGGACCTAGTAGAAAAATCCATTTACCATCTAAAAATAGCCCTTAGAAACCCCAATCTTGATATGGACCCCAAGGTGGCTGTAATGTTAAGTTTCTTTAAGATTATGGAAACCAATGCAGAATTTGTTCCCGTGGCGGAAGACCTGCTAGATTCCATACAATTAGCCCATCCCAACGACCCCAAGATTTATTCATTACAGGGAGATTATTACGAACACCTAGAGAATGCCGAAAAAGCAAGAGAAGCCTTTGTAAAAACCGCCAAATTGCCGGGAGGGGCTCAAATAGAAATCATGAATAGAATCCTGTTTTTAGACACCCAATTGGGGTGGACAGATTCACTGATTACAGATGCGGAATGGGTTCAAGAATTTTACCCTTCGCAACCTCTTTCTTACCTACTTAAAGGACTGGCGCACATAGAAAAAAAGGAATACAGCTCAGCTATTGTAATCTTAGAAAATGGGCTTCTTTTGGCCTACGGAGATAGGGCGGTAAAGGAGCAGTTTCACCTCTACCTTGCAGAGGCTTATCACCAAACTCAGGACGGGCCGAGGTCAGATGAGAATTTTGAGGCCGCTTTAAAGCTCAATCCTAACAATCCCACGGGTCTGAATAACTATTCATATTATCTGGCCATACGAGGGCAAAATCTGGATAGAGCCTTAGAATGCGCAGAAAAAGCCAATAGGATTGCCCCTGATAATGCCACCTTTTTAGATACTTGGGCCTGGGTTTTATTTACCATGAAAAAATACCCAGAAGCGCTTGTACAAATGGAGCGTGTTTTGATCTTAGACCCACAATCTTCGGGTGAGGTATTGGAGCATTACGGTGATATACTTTACTTTAATAACAATGTAGACAAGGCTTTAGAATATTGGGAAAAAGCCCGTGATTCTGGAAGCGCTAGCCCCATAATAAATGAGAAAATCAATCAGAAAAAATTCTTGGAATAGATTCCTAGGAGTACTTGCCGTTCTCGTATTGATTGCCTGTGGCGGGCCTAAGCCCATTGCCATAGGTTCTTTAGAGCCCATGGCTATTCCCGACCTTGTAGACTCACTAGAAACCCACAGGCTAGACTTTGAGCACATGAGGTTTGTAGGGTCTGGACGGGTGGTTCAAGACGGCTCTTCCAAGGGTTTTAAATTTGATTTTAGAGTTCAGAAAGACACCTTACTTTGGTTGGATTTATCGGATCCATTATTTGGTCTCAAGGTGGCACGTGGATTCTTGGTCGCCGATTCAGTTTCTTTTTTGGATAGGCTCAATGGAGAGTATTTTGCAGGGGATATGAGAACTTTGCAAAATATGGTACAATCCAAAATTGATTTTGAGCTTTTGTACAATGCACTCACTGGTCAACCCTTCCGAATACTTGACCCAAAAGGCAACTATGATTTGAGCGGTGAGAACAGTTATGAATTGTATTATTTTCCAGAAAACGACCCTGCATTTTCGGAATCAAAACCCTCCTTTTACTTTGAAGCCAGCGGTACCAAAAAGCATTTAATTTCTCAAATGCTATCGGATGGAATGAGAAGAGTAGAGGCTTATTATTCGGATTTTGTTCTTACCCCAAAGGGATACAGACCTTCTACCATTGAATTCAAAATCATTGCAGAAACCTCCATAGAACTTACACTAAATATCAAGGAATACACCTTTAGGTCCCAGCAAAAGTATCCTTTTAACATCCCCAGCTCTTATGCGCCCATGGAATAAGTACATATGGATGATGCTTTTTTGTTGTGGTCTTTCGGTTGCACTCCAAGCTCAGAACAAAAACAAAAAAGAAGCCCTAGAGCAGAAGAAAGTAAAGCTCCAGGACGAAATTGATTTGGCCAACGAAATTCTAAAGGACACTAGGTCTAATGTAGAAAATGGGCTAATGGAGCTTCAAACCCTAAGTCAAAAAATCCTCATCCGAGAAGAACTCCTTAGAACGTTAAACCGAGAAATTGATATCATTGACTCAGAGATCGATGATCAGCAAAATTCCATTCAAGACTTAGAAAACCAAATAGAAGAGCTCAAGGCTCAATATGCTGGGATGATACGACAGGCCCACAAATCCCAGAGTAGCACGGACCGCTTACTCTTTATCTTTTCTTCCGCAGATTTTAATCAGGCGATTAATAGGATTTCCTATCTGAGGCAGTATTCAGAATTCAGAAAGCGCCAAGTAGGCGAAATTCAAAACGTACAAGAACAACTTTCATTTTCCATAGAAAGCCTAAACCAACAAAAAAAAGACAAGGAAAGGCTCAAGTTTAAAAAAGAACAAGAAAAAGAAACCTTGGTGGGAGATCGCGCAGACAGAGAGTCTATTCTCACGGCGCTATCTGCTAAGGAGGGGGAATTAAAAACCCAAATTTCTTCAAAACAAAAAGAAGCCAAAAAATTAGAGGCAGAAATAGGGAGAATCATTGCATTGGAATTAAAAAGAGCCCGAGCAAAGGCAGAAAGAGACAATCTGCTTAAAGAGGCAAAAGGGGCTGGCTTGATAGCGGGAAAGGACTTTTCTGCAAAAACTTCTAACAAGGCCCTATTGGCAAAGATAAATGTTGCCAAAAAAGCAAAGGGGGCTCCCGAAACCGTTGAGAGTTCTGTTCCTGCTTTTTCTATGACACCAGAAAGCCGTCAATTGGCAGCCAATTTTGTGGCCAACAAAGGCAATCTTCCATGGCCTGTAGAAAGGGGAATAATCGTGACGGGGTTTGGTCGTCAAGTCATTACTGGAGATGTAGTAATTGACAACCCTTACATTGAGATAGCCACCCAAAAAGGAGCACGAGCGCGAGCCGCATTTGATGGGGAAGTGACTTCCGTTATTAGAATTCCTGGGGCCAATAAAGCCGTTATGATTCGTCATGGAAATTACTTTTCTGTGTATACAAACCTGATAGATGTAGTGGTAAAAAAAGGGGATAAGGTAACGGTAAAACAACCAATAGGTAAGGTGTTTACAGACCCTTCGGACCAAAGAACCATTCTTCAATTTGGAATCTGGAAAGAAGAAAAGGTACAGGATCCAAAGCCTTGGCTCTTTAGAAATTAATCAAACAGCACCTGAAGAACTTTTAAGGATTTTATCTCGCCAAAACTATCAAGATGTATCTTCATATACTTGAGGTAGTTTCTTAGAATTTCTCTCCTTTGAACTCTTGTATACGAAGCCATTGGATGGGTAAAGTAGCTTTTAAATTGTTCGGTTTCCGCTTGGGATAAAAAGGTTGAATGGAAAGGAGGCGACCCAACCAAATGACCTTCTATTAAATCAAAATAAGATCCATCTTCCGAAACCAAATCCGGTTCTATTCCCAAAACCTGACAAACCTCTTTTACAAAATCCAAAGGAATACCAGCAACCTGGGTTCCACTTTCTATTCTGTACATAAACTGAATGGCAATTTCAAACAACGGGCCTTCTTCTATAGATTCACGAGCAACCTTATTGAGTACTTCTACGCAGAATTGGGCAATCGCATTGTGGACAGGATGCTGGTATAGAGAGGTAAAGTGGGTATGTACCTTGGCTTCGAGAATTCTTTCTAACGTTCCTTTGTTTTTATGAGTGGCCACTAAGTTTAAATAGGTTAGCGGTTGCACCAATCCCGGAGTAATGACCGATCGATTCGATCTTATGGAATTCACCATGTAGGACTGAAGCCCCAATTCGCGCGTTAGGCAACGCAAAACAATAGATTTATCGCCATACTTAATAGCCTTGAGCACCAAGGCTTCTAACCTTACTTCCATGAGGTCTATCTGATTATGACAATCTTGGTGACATGTGTTTTGGAACCGTCGTCATTAGTACAATAGGCCATATAGACTCCCGAAGCCACTCGGTGCCCATCCAAGGACTTCCCGTCCCAAATGGCTTGACCTCCGTTGGCTACCATTTCCGAAACAATGTTTCCTTCTAAGTCCGTAATTTTTACCCTTGCATTGGTTACCAAACCTTTAATGGCAATTGGACCTTGATAATTGGGTTCAACGGGATTGGGGTAAGCATAGACATCCGTATACTCTTCAAACCCTTCAGTAGCCTGACCCCTAAATGAGATTATTCCATCGGGTGTAGCAAAGAAAACTTCACCTGATTGAGGATCAATTTCTATATCTAAAATGGTGTTACTTATTAGTGGCGAGTTTTCTGAAGTAAACCTATAAATGGTTTCTCTTCCGTTTTCTGAGGTATAAAAAACACCAGCATTTGCCGTTCCAAACCACTTGTTGTTGGCGCCATCTACCGCAATATCAGTAACGGCCTCTACCCCAAGCAGTTTTTGGTTTACCCCCTCCTCTGTAAAAATAATGGGTTGGGCATCTGAGTTAGCCCCTCCCGTAAAGAGGGCCTCAGGAGCATATTGAACGACCAGTCCTTGGTCTGTGCCAATCCACAATTCTCCATCCTTGTCCACCGCAAGGCTCAAAACACCATTGGAGGGGAGGTTTCCAGATCCCTCACCTTGTTTAATACTCACCGCTTGAGGGACTCCATTAACAATTCTAAAGGCAATAACTCCTGCGTTTCTAGCTTGAATAAATTTATAGCCTTGGTCTCCGATTACAATGTCCTTAACTGACGTCTGAAATCCTCCCGCAGAACCCAATGAATAATTGGCAAATACCCCTTTGGGAGTTAGGGAACACAGATTAAAGTTCACCAAGGCATTGGTAAACCAAAGAGTTCCCGAAGCATCATAGACCATGCCTCCAATTCTAAAATCATCTCCTTGACCTCCAACGGATTGTATGGCACCCTCCGTATTGGCATCTGTATAAGTGATATTGTACAGTCCGTTTTGAATCTGAAGTAATCCCTTGCCCCAAGAAGCAGCATAAACCTCTGTTGGATTCGCTGGATTTCCCAAAACATCTATTAGATCCCTAGAATTATCTAGGTCCTCAGACTCCAAGGTAGACCAGATATAATTGCTGTAAACATACATTCCTTCAAAATAGAACTGAGGCGCCCATACCTCATTAATGGCCCCTCGGGTAACATACAAATCACTATTGATGACCCGCATGTTATAGGCATTATTTGAAGCGGGGCCATCGGGAACAAATTGTCTTACTCCTGATGAATTTCGTATTCTATACATCCCAAACTGCAGGTCTGCACAAAAGATTGTGGTACCATCACTGGAGAGAGTGGCTGCCGCTGGGAAAAAGGTCTCAGGATCAAACAAAGCGGGAGAAACGTTGAGTCTTGTATTGAGATCCGTATCCAAAACGGTAATATTAAAGCCCGTGGTTATCACAAACTCATCTCCCACAGATCTTAGGTCATTGGTCCTTCCCAATGCTTTGTTTTGCAAGGCGGACCAGTTAGAGGCTTCCAAAACAAATAGAGAATCTTCTGTACTTATGGGGTTGAGCCAATTAACCATAACCCTACCTGCGGCAGCAGAGACCTTGTTGTAGGTTCCAGGTGGTAAATCAACTACTGTATTCCAGGAACCGAAAAACACAAGAGGGTCTGTTGCCTTAGCCCATTTAACTCCCTCATTGTCCACCAAGTAAAATCGGTTGTTTAAGGATTCAAAGGCCACTTGTTTTACTGAAGACGTATTCCCTTGGTCACCAATTAGCCAAGTTTCCAAAACAATTAGGTTTCTCAAGTCCAGCTTTACAACCCCAAAATTAGTGCTTACGTATGCCAAATCTCCTTGGGTAAAAATATGGTTGATAGACTTTAATCCGGTGTGTTTTGTAGACCTTAGGATATCATTGAGGTTGGTGACTTCTCCACTCTTTCTGAGCAGGTCTATATTTCCATTGGCGTATCCAATGACCACATACTGTGTAGCCTCAGAGTATCCCAATGCGGTAATGTCAATATCCGAAAGGCCATTGAGCTTTGATTTTTTGACAATAGACTCCTCTTCTTTGTCCATAATAAAAATCCCTTTTTGCGCTGCCGTGTATACATACCTATTGTCTTCCACAACATCGACCGCCTCAAAATAAGAAAGGTAGTCAAGCCAAACTCCATAGGAAGTAACATCTTGGCTTTGCCCCCAAAAGGCGCAAAGAGCAAAGACGAAAAGCAAAAAATGACGAGGTTCCTTTTTCATGGCTTAAAGGTAACGATGACAGGTTACAAATCGTATTTTTTTACCATGGTAATTTACACCAATAGACACAGACGTGTCATAAACAAAAAGAATTCGCCAATCGAAAGGCCTTCACGTCACTCAAATGTTTTATTTTGCATAATTAAACCGCAAAACCAAAAAATGTATGGGATGCAGTAGTTGTTCTACTGGTGGTGTACCTAATGGTTGTAAAAGTAACGGTTCGTGCGGAACAGGAGGTTGCAACAAGTTAACCGTATTTGATTGGTTAGCTGACTTAGAGCAGCCCACAGGACAAAAGACCTTTGATTGGGTCGAAGTCCGCTTTAAAAACGGAAGGAAAGACTTTTATAAAAATGTTAATGAACTCCCCCTTCAAGTGGGAGACATAATAGCTGTAGAGTCGAGCCCCGGGCACGATATTGGAACTGTTTCGATCACTGGCGACTTGGTACGCCTTCAAATGAAAAAGAAAGGGATAAAGAGTCTTCCCGAAGAGGAGAAAAAGGTCTACAGAAAGGCCTCCCAAAGAGACGTAGATAAATGGAAAGAGGTAAGAGATAGAGAGCAAAAAACCATGATGCGCTCTAGAGAAATCGCTCTTTCCCTTGGTCTAAAAATGAAAATAAGTGATGTAGAGTATCAGGGAGACGGTGCCAAAGCCATTTTTTACTACACCGCAGATGAAAGAGTAGATTTTAGACAGCTTATCAAAGATTTAGCCTCTTCTTTTTCTACCCGAATAGAGATGAAGCAAATTGGAGCCCGACAAGAAGCCGCCCGTCTCGGGGGGCTTGGAAGTTGCGGCAGAGAGTTGTGTTGTTCTACATGGTTGACGGATTTTAGATCGGTCAATACCGCAGCAGCAAGATATCAACAGCTAAGTCTTAATCCTCAAAAACTAGCCGGTCAATGTGGCAAGCTAAAATGTTGTCTGAACTATGAGTTAGACAGCTACATTGAGGCTTTAAAATCATTTCCGGACACGGGTATAGCATTAAAAACGGAAAAGGGAATCGCTTTTTACCAAAAGATGGACATCTTCAAGAAAGTGATGTGGTACGCCTATAAAGATGAACCCATGACCTGGTTGGAATTGGATGCGGAGACGGTAATGGAAATTGTTGAAATGAACAAGAAGGACGAAAAGCCTCAAAGTCTAGAAAGCTTTGCCACGGTAGATCCTCTAGAAATTCCAACGTTTGACAATGCAGTGGGTCAGGACAGTTTAACCCGATTTGACAGACCCAAGAGCCAAGGAAACAAGAGAAACTCTAACAATCGCAGGGGCAAGGGCAAAAATGAGAATTCCAAAGGAGAAGGTTCTAACCAACCGTCTAACCAAGGGAACCCTAACCGCTCTAAACGTCCCAAACAAAAAGTAGAAGGACAGCCTGACAATAGAAAACGAGAAAGGAATCCTTCCAAAACCACCAAAGGATCTTCCTCGCCAGAAAACAAAGCCAACACAAACAGGGGTTCACAGAACAAAGCCAAAGAAGGAGGCACATCTAACAAGCGCAGGAATCCAAGAAATAATCGAAACCGAAACAATAATAACAACAAGCCTAAACCCAATGATTCGTAACGCGTTTTTGGGAATTCTATGTGGTGTGATAGCAATATCTTGCTCACCAGAAAGTTATTATGAGGACAATGTTGACCTTGTTGGGGAAGCGTGGAATCAGGATAGAGTTATTGAATTTACAATTCCTGTAGATGACATCTCTCAACCTTTTTTTGTGGGTACAGAGATAAGACACAACAATGATTATCCCTATGCCAACCTGTACTTATTCCGCACCATTACTTCAAAAAACGGAATAGAGTATACCGATACCGTAAACTACACCATGGCTTCTTCAGATGGGGCGTGGCTAGGCAGTGGGATTGGAGAAGTAAAGACCATGAAGTTCCCCTATGCCCTTCAAGCCCTGCGTCTACAAGAGCCTGGAGAATATACATTTACCTTTAAACAGGGAATGCGAGAGGAGGATTTAGAAGGAATCTTATCTTTGGGAATAACCTTGATTCAAAACCCTTCTGATGAGTAAAGCAAAAAAATCGGTAGATAACGATTTTAGAAAATGGGTTAGAGCCTTTTGGATTTTAGCCTTAATGCCTCCTTTGGGACTAGGGCTCATGCTGTTTTTAACCTGGTCTGAGCTCTTTTACCCCCTGCCCTCTACAGAGGACATTGCCAATCCCAAAAGTTTTTTGGCCTCCCAAATAGTCTCTAGTGACGGGGATTTATTGGGCACTTTTTATAGGGAAAATAGAACCCATGCAGAATTTAGAGACCTACACCCGGATCTGCCCAAAATTTTGGTTGCCACAGAGGACGAGCGTTTTTACGAACATTCCGGAATAGACTTTAAGAGTTTGGCAAGAGCCATTGGGAAACTCGGAAAAAACGGTGGAGGTTCAACGCTATCTCAACAACTTGCTAAGCAATTGTTTACCGAAGATTTTGAAAATGTTTCTCTTATAGAAAGAGTGTCTCAAAAATTTGGTGAGTGGATTATCGCCACTCGGTTAGAAAAGAGATATACCAAAGAAGAAATTATTGTTTTATACCTCAACCAGGTAGATTTTATTTACGATGCAGTAGGAATTAATTCTGCAGCACAAACGTATTTTGGAGTGTCTCCTGATAGTTTGCAAATGCATGAATCTGCCATGTTGGTGGGCATGGTAAAAAATCCCGTTCTCTACAATCCTAAGCGTTTTCCAGAAAACGCCATGAATAGAAGGAATGTAGTTTTCAACCAAATGCATAGGAATGGTCTGATTACCCGAGAAGAATCAGATTCTTTAAAACAATTACCACTGGGTCTTTCGTACAATAGGACTTCCCACAACGAGGGACTAGCTCCCTATTTTAGAGAATACCTGAGGTCGTATATGAGTCAATGGATTTTAGAGCATCCCAAGGCGGATGGAAGTAATTATAACCTATATACTGACGGAATAAAAATTTACACCACAATAGATTCTAGGATGCAACGCTATGCAGAAGAAGCAGTAACGGAGCACATGAGTAATCTTCAGCGTGTTTTTTATCAAAAGGAAAAAGGAAGGAGAACGGCGCCCTTCCACAATGTCACTTCAGAAGAAGTAGATAGGATTCTAAACCAAGCCAAGAGACGATCACAATACTACAAAGCCTTAAAAAAACGAGGTATGTCTGCGGACAGCATTGATGTCGTATTTAATACCGCCAAACCGATGACGGTTTTCTCCTGGAATGGAGACATTGATACTCTTATGTCACCTATGGATTCTATACGTTACTACAAGCATTTTTACCAAACGGGAATGATGAGTGTAGAACCTCAGACAGGCTTTGTAAAGGCTTGGGTGGGCGGCAATGACTACCGTTATTTTAAGTACGATCACGCCAAACAAGGAAAGCGTCAAGTTGGCTCCACGTTTAAGCCCTTTGTATACGCTACTGCTATCAAACAAAAGCATTTTTCTCCTTGTTTAGAAGTACCCAATGTTCTCACCTGTATTGAAGAGGGAACCTGGGGATTACAAGATGACTGGTGTCCTAGAAATTCTGATGATGAATACGGTGGCAAGGTGACTCTTAAATATGGTTTGGCCAATTCTATGAATACCATTACCACCTATTTAATGAAACAGACGGGTCCTATCGCCGTAAGCCGTCTTGCAAAATCTATGGGAGTGAAATCTGAAATCCCAGAAGTGCCCTCTATTGCGCTTGGTACTGTAGATCTCTCTGTATACGAAATGGTCGGAACCTATACCACTTTTGCCAATAAGGGTATTTACACGGAGCCCATTATGATTACTCGTATTGAAGATAAGAATGGTGTCGTATTAGAAGAATTTGTACCCATGACAAGAGAAGTAATGAGCGAAGAAGATGCTTATGTTGTCGTGGACCTTTTGCGAGGAGTCACCCAAGGAGGAACGGGAACTAGACTCCGGTCAAAGGGAGGAAGATATCTAAACGATGTAGTCACCGGTTTTCCCTATGGCTTTGAAAATGAGATTTGCGGAAAAACGGGAACGACCCAAAACAATTCTGATGGTTGGTTTATGGGGATGGTTCCTAATCTTATCACGGGAGTTTGGACAGGTTGCGAAGATCGCTCTGCTCACTTTGGGGCTACCTATTATGGTCAAGGTGCCACTACCGCCTTACCCATATGGGCCTTGTATATGAAAAAGTGTTATGCAGATCCTAAAACTCAAGTTTCCAAACAACCCTTCGAAAAACCAGAAAATCCTCTTTCTATAGAACTGGACTGTGGTAAATACAATTCTACCCAATCCGGAGAAGACATTGAGGATCCTGAATTTTTATAATACACATGGATTATGATCAATAAAGTGGTTAGTAACGCACAAGAAGGACTCCAAGGTCTGACAGATAATATGACCCTAATGCTCGGTGGATTTGGCCTTTGCGGAATTCCTGAGAACTCCATTGAGGCCATTCGTCAGTCGGGGGTAAAAAACCTTACGTGTATTTCTAATAATGCAGGTGTAGATGATTTTGGGTTGGGCTTTTTATTACAAAGTCGACAGATCAAAAAAATGATTTCTTCCTATGTAGGTGAGAACGATGAATTTGAAAGACAGATGCTTAGTGGAGAATTAGAGGTAGACCTAGTTCCTCAAGGCACCCTTGCAGAACGTTGCCGAGCCGCAGGCGCTGGAATTCCTGCCTTTTTCACCCCTGCGGGATATGGCACGGAGGTAGGCGAAGGAAAAGAAGTTCGAGAATTCAATGGAAAACCTCACATTCTAGAACATGCCTTTGATGCTCAATTTGCATTTGTAAAAGCATGGAAAGGGGACGAAGCCGGAAACTTGATTTTTAAGGGAACCGCTCGCAACTTCAACCCTCTTATGGCCATGGCAGGAAAAATCACCGTGGCAGAGGTTGAAGAGTTAGTGCCTGCTGGTGAACTAGACCCTAATCAAATACATACTCCCGGAATTTTTGTCCAGAGGATTTTTAAAGGGGAGAATTACCAAAAGAGGATAGAGCAACGCACCGTCAGACCTAAAAGGTAATGAAGAGAAGAGACTCCGAATCGGTTCTTTACTTCTCTCTAAGTGTTTTATGGTTCCTATATTTAGCAATTAGAGCGTGGAAGGTTCCGCCCGTCTACGACGAGGTGACCACCTTCTTTTTGTATATACTTCCGGGAGAATTCTTGCCTTTTTATTCCTACCCTTCGGCCAACAACCATTGGCTTTACTCCTTGGGAACTTGGATCTTTTATCAATGGCTACCCTCCTCGCTGTTCTCTTTGAGAATTCTATCCTTATTGAGCTTTCCCCTATACGCCCGTGCGGTTTTTTTATTGGGCAAAAGACTTGGTCAAAGAAGGGCTCGATGGATGCTTTGGGCTTTACTTTTGGGGCTTCATTTTCCCTTAGAATTCTTTGCCTATGCTCGAGGTTACGCTTGGGGGTTAACCGCTATGGTATGGGCCCTATATTTTGCGCATGATTACTTATCCTCTGCAAAGAGAAATTCACTGATCGGCTTTTTACTTTCTTTGGTCTTAGGAGTTAGCTTTAACCTAAACCTTATTCCCTTATTAGGGCTTGCCCTAGTTTGGGTGTTTTGGGTGCGGCCAAAGGACAGTCTCAAAAACATTATTTTGGTGGTTGCCTTTGCTGTTTTACCCTTACTGTTTTACATCCGATACTCTTGGTTTTTAAAAACACAAGGGGAATTGTATTACGGAGTCAAGGGGTTTTGGACTCACTCTACCCTACCCACATTATCAGAGGCCCTATTTTCTTCTGCATCCACTGGGGCGCACTGGTTATTTTCTATCTGGATATTAGTGGCGTTGGCAACCCTACTATTAGGATTGAGGAAACAGCGAATTAAGGCCCCTTCATTTGAGGTATTTGGGTTCTTTGGGACTTGGATTGGACTAACCATATTGTTCTTTGTTTGGGATGTAAACCTTCCTCAGGATAGGACGGCTTTATTTATATTCTTTTTACTAATTATTTCGGTTGCCTTTTCTATTGATTCCCTAAAAAGAGGGTTTCTCAATACTCTATTATCCCTTAGCACAGGATTGTTGGCGGTAACGCTGTTCTTTCAGTTTTCTACCGAAGCATCTTCCTTTACTCTATGGAAAAAGGAGCAAGTTCCACGTGCGTTTTTAAAACGTATTTCTGAAGATTCTATGAGGTCTCCTTCGGTCTCCGCTCATTACCTAACAGCTCATAGCTACGCTCTTCAGAGACATTTATATTACCCAGAATCACCCCCCATTATTGGGTTAAGGGACACGGCATATTCCACGGATTTTGTCATAAGAGAAACCAGTCGAACTTCTCGTTTTTTTAGAAAGAACTACTCTCTGGTTGCCAATGACATTCCCACTCAAAAGGCTCTTTGGAGACTTCGCGCCCATGAATGGGAAATTATGGAGACCGATACGGTAAAAGAGCCTGAAATCGCTACAGAGTTTTTACCCATACACACCTTGGAGGCTGATTCTACACGGCCGGGGTGGCACAAGCTTATTGTGAGATATTCTTGGGAGTACCACTCCAAGCAGCCCATTTATTTTGCCATACAAAAAACGGGGAAACAAGGAGTGCAGATCTTTGAGTCTATACCTATATTTCCAACCAAAGGGAACAAGCAGGAATCGACCCTTTCCTACCCCTTTTTGATGGATTCTACCCATACTAACATTAAGTTCTTTTTTCACAACCCCGCACGAGCTACCCTTTCTCAGACTCGATATGATTGGGAGCTTTACAATCATCCTCAATGATTAATAAATAGTAAATTTACCTCATGGCATTAGATAAAAACGGTATTGCGCAGCGCATAGCACAAGAACTACAAGACGGATGGTTTGTAAATTTAGGTATTGGGATTCCCACCTTGGTCGCAAACTATATTCCTACGGGAATTAACGTTGAGTTTCAGAGCGAGAACGGTATTCTAGGAATGGGGCCTTTCCCTTTTGACGGAGAAGAAGATGCCGATTTAATCAATGCAGGAAAGCAAACCATTACCTATTTAGATGGGGCGTCCTTTTTTGATTCGTCCACCAGTTTTGCCATGATACGTGGACAACATGTTCAATTGACGGTTTTAGGTGCTATGGAGGTTTCTGATACCGGCGATATTGCCAACTGGAAAATCCCAGGGAAAATGGTCAAGGGAATGGGAGGAGCCATGGATTTAGTGGCTTCTGCCGAAAATATAATTGTTGCCATGCAACACACCAATCGAGCAGGTAAATCCAAGCTTCTTTCTAAGTGTTCTTTACCCATTACAGGAGTACAATGTGTTAAGAAGGTAGTAACCGATTTAGCGGTAATGGAAATCGCCAAAGACGGGAGTGGGTTTATTCTGTTAGAAAGAGCCCCTGGAGTCTCTGTTGAACAGATTCAGGCAGCAACAGAAGGCAGGCTGCACATTGAGGGAGAAGTCCCTGAAATGAAAATATAATGTCTTCCTCCCTCAAAACTTCTTTTAGTTTTTGGGCTCTTGTTCTTGGGGTCCTATTCTTGTTTTGTGGAAAACCACTCATGACAGAATGGAGCCTAAATCTTTACACAGATAGACTGTCTTGGGATGTGTTTGGGTATTATTTATATCTCCCCGCCACCTTTATCTATGGAGACCCCTTTATTACTGATTTTTCTTGGCTCCACGAGCTCTATGAGACCTATAGGCCCAGTTCCACTCTTTACCAAGTTTGGACCGTTCAGCAAGGCACTCATCTGATCAAATATTCAATGGGTATGGCCTTGCTTTATGCACCTGGATTTTTGGTGGGTCATGGGATTGCAGTAATCAGTGGATATCCATTAGACGGAATGTCACTTCCTTATCAAATGGGCGTAACCTTTTGGTCTTATGCTTTTGTTATCTGGGGGTTGTGGATGACAAGAAAGATACTTTTGCGTTTTACCACAGACCTTTGGGCAGGCTGGGGTATCCTTCTTCTTTTTGCGTGTACCAATTTTTTTCAAATATCCACCAACGCTCCACTTTCACCTCATAACTATCAATTTACCCTATATGCCTGGTTCTTTCTCTCTGTAATAAAATGGTACGAAAAAGGACTTAAAAAAGATTTAACAGCCATTGCGTTTTCTTTGGGATTGGCTCTTTTGGCAAGACCAAGTGCCATCGTTCTTTTATTGATTTTAGGTACCTGGGGATGTTCCTCATGGAATGAGGTATGGGCGCAAATAAAATCATGGATAGGTCCTCAGAGAAAAAATGCTCTTTGGATTGCCGGAATTGCATTTTTGGTTGGATTGCCCCAAATGATTTATTGGTTTTATACTACGGGAAAACCCATCTTTTACTCCTACCCCAATGATGGATTTGATTTTGCGACACCTTATTTGGCTGAGGTTTTGTTTTCTTTCCGAAAAGGGTGGTGGATCTATACCCCCTACATGTTCTTTAGCTTTTTAGGATTGTGGTTTACCTATGTAAAGAATCCTAAAATTGGTTTTCCTCTTGCCGTTTTTTGGTTTGGTAACCTCTACCTAATTTCTAGTTGGAACACCTGGTGGTATGGGGGGAGTTTCGGCCACCGAGCCTTTGTAGATTCCTATGGAATATTAACCCTACCCATTCTATTTTTTTTACAGTGGGTGTTTTCTAAAGGAACTTGGGCACAATTGAGTATTTCCCTTGCCATTCTTTGTTTTGCAGTTCTCAATATCTTTCAGAGTTGGCAAATCAACCATGGAATACTTTCAGACACCAATATGACAAAGGCCTATTACAAAGCCATTTTTGGAAAAACACAGGTGGGGCCAGAAGAAAGGCTCTACATGGGTATGTCAAGGCACCCCAAGGCAAAACTTGACAGAAGCAAACCCTATAGAGTTGCCCTTGACAAAGATGTTGAGCCGCAAACCGTTCCGGTAAAAGAGTGGGGTTCTGATGCGTATTTATTGGTTCTACCGATGTCCAAAGTAAGTCTTGCAGAGCATACTTGGTGGATTTCAGATATTCAATTTTCTGTGTACCCTAAAGAGGGTTTAGCCCCTCAATTGTTTTTTGTCAATCAAACCAAACACGATGACAAGGGTACCCGAATAAAAGATTATCCCATAAAAGTGGGAGGATTGCCCAATGATACTCTTGAGCTTCACACAGAATATTTTACCCCCATCCTCAAGGCCCCAAGGGATTACACGCGTATTTTCTTTAGAGGGCACAATGTAGATTCCGTGGTGGTTCACTCCTACCGCATAACTGTTTTGGAACCCACATGGTACTAAGCTCAAAGAACATTAATTGGGCCAGTTCCTTAGTGATTCTTTTGATCATTGGGGTTCACTTTTATTATTTTGAGCCTGCGCTTTCTCCTTTGTTTGATTCCGATGGAGCCATTCATGTACTTATGAGTTCTCGGTTTTACTTTCCTGAAGGGTTGTATTATTGGGGGCAAAATCGACTGGGAAGTATGGTGCCCCTATTGGCCTACCCTTGGGTTTCATTAGGAATTCATCCTCTATGGGTGCTTTCTGTTATACAAACCTTTTTGATTTACCTGTCTTTTAGAAATTTTTCTTTTAACCTGCCTTCTTTAGGGCGGGTAACTTTAGCCTTTCTGTTTTTTGTTCCTCTTAGCGCTTGGAATTTTTTGATTTCTACAGGGCAGCCCTATATTCCTCAATTGTTCTTGCTTTCTTGGATCTATGTTTGGTATACTAAGAAAGGGGCACCCCACTCAACATCTGATTGGTTTTCTTTTTTCTTGGTAGGATGGGTTTCCCTTTGGGTTTCTGACCTAACCCTAGTTTATTTTGTCCCCATTGGGCTCTATTTTATTTTTTCTTCCTACAAAGCAATGGGGCTGAAGGACACCGTAGCAAAGCTTTATATTCCTACTGGGGTCCTTGCAATAGGTGTAGCTTTGTTATTTGTTCTCAAGAGTCAGCTACCTAGAGCCAAGGGTTATGACAACGTTTTTGCTAGTGGTGAGCAAATAGGGGATCTTGTGAGCAGACTTGTAGCGTTTTATTCAGGATACTTTACCCATTTTTCTGCACACCCCTTAGAGACCATTGGTTTTTGGTTCCTTGGGATAGGAGTTATTCTTTTAGGACTCAGAAGATCAACATCGTGGATTGCCATTTTAAAGGCCTCTCAATGGGTTGTTATTCTATTTCTAATAACTTCCCATTGGGTTTTTGTAAATGGGCTTAGGTACTTTGCCCTTCCCTTTTTTCTACTAACTGTTTTATGGATACGACAAGCGTATCTACCTGTGCCAAAATCCAAAGCGAAATCTTGGAGCCAAGTATTATTATTACTATCCACTCTTTTATTTTCTGCAGGAAATATTACAAAGCGACGCACAATTCAACGCCCAACCGTTTTTATGCCTCAAACGCATGAAATACAAAAAGTAGCCACCTTGTATTCACTCCCTGCTATAGGAGATTATTGGACGGTTTATCAATACAGTGCCTACGCAAAAAACCAGCCCATAGGAATTGCTGATGAGTTTTGGGCGATTAGAAATTCTTGGGAAGCCTCTCAAGTGTTGCAATCAGATACCGTTTTGATCTTTGCTTCTGACAGGGTTGTTTTAGAGGCCGAGATTGAGAAATATAAAACTCAATTTGAGGCGGTATCTTCTGTTTTGCACGTAGGGGAAACCTCTTTTAGGCTCTACAGGCCCCATTCAAAAGATTAGTGCGGCTATGTGACTTTACAATTTTATAAGGGTTCAAAACCAAAATCCCTAATACCCACATACCTATAGGAGCTATGATCCTAAAAAACAAAGGAGAGCCCCTCGTTTTGAACCAGTATGCAGAATCCCACAAACCCCAGCTCACTGCCACAAAAGCCAATGAAGCTAAAGGATATGTAAATGCTACCCTCTTAGGTCTTGGCTAACCAAACAAGAATGGCAAAAACAAAACCGAAGAAAAAAAGGCTAAGGACACAGGATTATTTTTGAATCCCGTCCAAATTCCTCAAAAGGTAAAAGAAACCGTCCGCAGATAGGGTCTAGTTATCTAATATGAAAGTGCCAAGGTCCTGAATGACCCTCTATAGGTTCGGTGAAGTATGTAGAATTCATGACCATGACATGGGATATTAGATATCTATTCTCTTAATCAGGACTTACTCTTTACTTGGGTACTTTTTGTAATCAATAATTTGAAAGCC
>Ga0209138_1000353_pt1 | contig 46580 bp, 50 predicted proteins | sample SaaInl3SG_22_DNA_FD_184645 | JGI IMG/M metagenome (GOLD analysis project Ga0209138, IMG submission 184645) | Marine microbial communities from expanding oxygen minimum zones in the Saanich Inlet - ESP_153SG_22_DNA (SPAdes) (version 2) | ecosystem: Environmental > Aquatic > Marine > Intertidal...
CTAGACTGTTTCGCTTCGCAAATCGGTAGTCTGATTTTGGAATCTACAACGGAGTTGGAAGGGTATGAATTGCTAGGTAAGACAGAAGGTGATTCGCTTACTATCAATGGCGAGCAGTTTGATACGGCAGAATTACTTGCTGCTTGGGAAGGAACGTTGGAGTCGATATTCCCATCGAAAAGCAAGAAGTCAGGTAGCTCGCAGTTAGAAGATAGACCACGGTTAGAACCGTGGTCTAAGGACAGCAAAATAGAACCGTGGTCTAAGAATAGCGTAAATAAACCTCGCGTTTTTATACCGATATTCCCAGGAACTAACTGCGAGTATGAGACGGAGCACGTGTTCGTAGATGCAGGAGCAGATGTGCATACCGCACTATTCAGGAACTACAGTGAAGAAGCAATAGCCGAATCGATTTCTGCTTTTGTAACAGAACTTAACGCAGCCAATATCTTAATGATACCCGGTGGATTCTCGGCAGGAGACGAGCCAGACGGATCTGCCAAGTACATCGTATCGGTACTCAAAAACCCGCTGGTAAAAGAAGCCGTTCACGGACTCATTGCTAGAAGTGGATTGGTATTGGGTATCTGTAATGGTTTCCAAGCCTTGGTAAAGTCAGGATTGCTTCCGTATGGAGAAATCAGAGACTTAGACGACACTTCTGCTACGATGACCTTCAATAGCATCGGTAGACACATTAGCCAAACGGCACACGTGGAAGTGATATCAGACAAGAGCCCTTGGTTACGCGGCATGAAAGGCAAGAAATACATCGTACCCTTCTCTCACGGAGAGGGTAGATTCTACGCCAAAGACGCGATGCTAAAAGAACTGGCAGCTAATGGACAGATAGCCACACAATACATCGACTTTGAAGGAAACGTAGCACTGGATATGCCATACAACCCAAACGGGTCTGTACACGGCATAGAAGGCATTACAGACGCTACAGGACAAATCTACGGACGAATGGGACACCCAGAGCGTTTCCGTGAAGGCCTAATGAAGAATATCCCTGAAATGGAGTTTATGGATATTTTTCGGAACGGTGTGGAGTGGTTTAAGGAAATTTAACCTTTATGAAAATTAATTTCAGCATTATATGTACCTTTTTAATTGTCACAGTTGAAATAATGTCTTGTTCTCGGCAAAATTTTTACAACGGGACTTATGAGTGGCTCTCTCCAATGAGTAACGGTGAACTAGTGATAAATGATAGTAAAGTTTTATTTAATTATCCAGATAATCCAGAGGCTCAGTTAGAAGATTCTTGCATCCAGTACAAGGACAGTGTTGTTTTTTTTGTCAGCTAAACAGACTTTTATTCTGCGTAATGATACTTTGATTTGCATAAGACCGCCATTGACTTCAATAGGTCCTGCTGCTGTTAGAAGTTTAGAGAATTGATCCGCTCTTCGTCTTTTGTAATTCAGAAGTACGATCCTCAGAATTTATAATTCTGATAGTCAACTACTAAAAAGCCTTGCATTAGGGTTCGTAAGGACACGAACCATTTCTGCTATCAAGAAAAGTTTCAATCGGAGACGTACGTGTTCGTGTCCTCACGAACATTCTTGAATCATGTACAAAGATAGTCGAGAGTTCAGCTCGTAGGTAAATGAACCGTTTCTGCTACCAAGGAAGTTTCTATCAGAGACGTACGTGTTCGTGTTCTCACGAACATCGTCAGGTCCGTTTCAAAAATGATCTTCGTATCTCTCCACCAAATCATATTCATCAGAACCATCGAGATAAAATCTTGCAGAAGAGTATGGGTATTCTTCTGGAGTAGAACTCAGCTTCCAATGTTCTTGAAGTGGATTATTATGAACGTAATCTAGCTTTTGGAGTAGCATCTCTGTGGTATAGAGATGCATAGCTTTTGAGTCTCTTTGCCAAAATTCATAGCGTTTATTGGGAAAGTCAACAGCATATTCTTCCAGCAATGCAGGATTAATATCTCTCAAATACTTTTGAAATTAGTGTCCCGTAAATTTAGTAAATGAGGAAGATGGAAGCTCTTTACTATTATAATCATTTAGTTTCCAGATGAGGTGTATATGATTAGGCATAATGACATAAGCTAATATATGTATGAGTTTTCGTTCTTTGAGATAGAGAAGACTATCTATGATGATTTGTTTACAAGTATCATCGGACAATAAAGGCTTCCAGTCGTTAATAGTTGCAGTCCAAAAAAAGACTTCACCAACATCCATATATGATTTACGAGTATGTGGAGTCATTGATTTAAATATACAATTGTTGGAAGTTCGTGAGGACACGAACTGATTCTGTTATCGACGAAGTTTCAATCAGAGATTTATGTGTTCGTGTCCCCACGAACTCACTTTATCTCTTTCTCCATCACAAAATGGGCCATACCTACTTCTTGGAAAACATCTGAGGTAATCTGGTAGCCTAACTTCTCATAGAAACCTACGGCATATTGACGAGCGTGAAGTGTGATTCCAATTAGCCCCTTATTTACTGCGTATTCTTCTAGAGCATTTACTAAGGCTATTCCAAAGCCTTTTCCACGCACTTCTTTGGCCGTGGCCATCTGGCGAAGCTTACCAATACCTGGTTTGTAGTCTAGCACCAATACTACAATACCAACTATCTTACCCTCTTTCAACGCAACAAAATGTACGTCTGATTCTCTATCGTTAAATGCAGGATCATTAGCAGAAAGGCCCAACGGTTTACGCAGTACATCAGCTCGTAGCTCTCGGGCAGCTTTATGATAATCAGAGTTGAATGGTGCTATTTGTACAGTCATACAATGAACAGGCTACCTCCTAAAAAAGCCCCTTCTTACTCTGTGCATCTACTACAGCAAGGTTTATCATATTTACAATTTCACGCACAGAACTACCCAACTGGAGTACGTGTACCGATTTTCTAAATCCTAATAGTACAGGCCCGATAGCCTCTGTTATTCCTAGGCTTTGTACCATTTTGTAAGCAATATTACCGGAGCTTAGAGCTGGGAATATGAACACATTAGCATTTTGGTCACCAAGCTTGCTGAAAGGGAATAACTCCTGACGCAATTCAGCATCCAATGCCGTGTTAGCTTGCATTTCACCATCTACGAGAATCTCTGGATTTTCGGTATGTAGGCGTTTTATAGCTTGCTGTATATTCGTTACGGTTGGTCCTTTGGCTGAGCCGAAGTTACTGTAACTTACCATTGCAATACGTGGCTTTATTTGTAGCTTGCTTACCATCTTTTGAGTCATCTTTACGATGTCTACTAAGTCATCAGAGCTAGGATTGATATTTACCGTAGTATCTGCAAAAAACAGTGGTCCTTGCTTACTCATAATGATATACATACCCGCTACCTTGCTGATACCTTCTTCCTTACCTATGATTTCTAAAGCCGGACGTATGGTGTCGGGATAGCTACTGCTTTGCCCTGATATAAAAGCATCTGCCTCACCTAGTTCCACCATCATAGTACCAAAGAATGTACGCTGACGCATTTTTTTCTTAGCTTGAAGTAGGGTGAGTCCTCGTCGTTGTCTTTTTTCAAAGTACACCTTTCCGTATTTCTCGGCAAGCTCAGGTGATCGGCTCGGGTCGATGATTTGGCAATCGTTCAAGTTCAAACCTAAGTCGTCTATAGACGCTCTTATGGTATCCTCAAATCCGAGTAATATTGGAATACAGCTCCCTTCCTCCCTTGCAAGATGAGCTGCTTTTAGGATCTTTGGATTATCGGCTTCGCCAAATACAACACGTTGAGGATTCTGCTTTGCACGTAATGATATGCCTCGTAAGAACCTGTTATCCAGACCCATACGCTTGCGTAATTCTATTTTGTATCTGTCCCAGTCGGTGATATCAAGCTGAGCTACACCGCTTTCCATAGCAGCTTGGGCTACTGCTGGCGATACGCGTGTAATTAGTCGTGGATCTAGTGGTTTTGGGATAATGTAATTTTTACCAAAACTCATATCAGGCTTGTTATACGCGATGAGTACTACATCGGGTACAGGTTCCTTGGCCAATGCTGCAAGTGCTTTTACTGCAGCAAGTTTCATGGCTTCGTTTATGGCTGTTGCTCGTACATCTAGTGCTCCGCGAAATATAAATGGGAATCCAAGCACATTATTCACCTGATTAGGATAATCAGAACGCCCCGTGGCCATAATCACGTCTTGGCGTGCTGCTAGAGCATCGTCGTATCTAATTTCAGGATTTGGATTGGCTAGAGCAAATACAATAGGGTTTGCAGCCATAGATTTTACCATATCTTGACTCACAATATTACCCACAGACAACCCCAAAAACACATCAGCATCAACCATTGCGTCTGCTAGACTATCATACTTCTTAGGCGTTTTAAACTTGGCTTTCCACTCATCTAAGTCTGTGCGGTCATCACTTACCTGACCATCTCTGTCAAACATGTAGATGTTCTCTTTCTTTATACCTACGCTTACCCAAAGCTTAACGCATGATATGCCTGCTGCTCCTGCACCACTAACTACTACACGTACTTCGTCTATCTTTTTACCAGCTATTTCCAGTGCGTTGAGTAACCCTGCCGTGCTTATAATAGCTGTGCCGTGTTGGTCGTCATGCATGAGCGGGATATTGGTTTCCTTTTTTAATGTCTCTTCTATTAAGAAACTCTCGGGAGCTTTTATGTCTTCAAGGTTAATTCCTCCAAAGGTGGGTTCTAAAGCCTTCACTACGTCTATGAATTTCTGAGGGTCTGATGCGTCTACCTCAATATCAAAAACGTCGATGTCGGCAAATATTTTGAAAAGAACACCTTTACCTTCCATAACCGGTTTAGATGCCAGCGGACCTAGATTTCCTAGTCCAAGCACCGCACTTCCATTGCTTATCACAGCTACAAGATTTCCTTTGGCAGTGTATTTATAAGCGTCTTGAGGGTTTTTGTATATCTCCTCACACGGTTCAGCCACACCCGGCGAGTATGCCAAACTAAGGTCGCGTTTGGTTTGAGTAGGTTTGGTAGGAACTACCTCTATTTTACCGGGTCTACCTTTTGAGTGGTAATCCAGTGCGTTGTCAAATTGACTATCCATTATTGTTTTTAAGTTATGCTACTGCTAGAAGTAAGAAGGCAAATATATTTTATGTTAGGTAATGAGATATTTTTAGTCGGTAAACATTTACTCTATCGCCAAGGCTTGCCACATTTTCATACTGCTAAAAAGCATGCTATAGGATTTGCCTTCATAGTTGAGTTGCAGCATGTTTTTCTGATTGGGAAATGCTTTGAGTAATAACGTATTCTTCATCTCCATACTTTTTAGTTTACGGCGGTATTTTATTGGTTTGAAATGCACTACCGTTTCTGCAAAGGTAGATTCTATAAAGTCGATGGTTAAGGCTTGTTTCTTGCCATTCAAGTCGAGTGTTACATTTTCATTCAGGTAAAGCACGAGACCTTTTGGCACCTCCGTAATCTCATCCAGTGTAAATTCTGGGTTGTTAGTCCGAGCTTGAATAGCACCTTCTAAGTGTTCAGTATCAGTACGCCAAGTAACATCAAATGCTTTGGCACCTTCATCATAGGTCATGTTCATCCACGATGTATGAAAGTCGTGTAGGGGGGCTATGATAGAGACAAAAGTTAATAGGAAATTTATCATAGGCTTTGATGAGCAATATCTTCACGTGTAAGTCCTTCAGAATTTAGATGGCACAGTCCGCAATATTCTGCTTCATTTTCGTGGTTACCACAGTGGTTACACCCTCTTGGGTTTCGTGCTGCTGACCCAGTCACTAAAATTAGCGATACAAGTGGTGAGAGTATGAGGCCAATTAAGAACGCTCTCCAAAATCCACCTTTGCGGTCCAAGCCTGCTATCCCAACAAGCCCCGCACAGAGTATCCACAGTAATATTGCCCACATTAGTTTTTGTTAAAAATTGGTTTTAAGATTAACAAATCTAACGAATTTGGCTGTAGACAGCAATAAATTCGCACAGCCTAGTTTTAAAAGCTTAACCTGCACAGTGCACAGCAGTAAGTTTGTACGTGTCATCCAACTTTTCGAATGTAAATATAATGGAGTACTCAGCTATATCTTCCTCGGCTATGTAGCCTATACAACCAACGGACCACGAGTATTAAGAGCAATCCCCAGATACCCAAAGGTTTGTAGCAAACTGTCTCCCATCATAAGTCACAACTTCATTTTTAGCAAAAACTTGATATTGGCGTAAGACCGCTAGCTCTATACTGTCCAAAAATTCGCAGTTATTGAGCATTAGTTCTTTAGTGATTAATCCCGTACTTGTATCCGTGCTTGCGTTTTTAGATAATCTATAATATCCGCACTCTCCTTTTATAGGCATTTGCGATATCCGTGTCATATCTGTGGCGGAGAAAGTCAGCAATGACTTTTTAAAATCAAGAAATGTACTTCTTATTAAGGCACTATCAGATTCGGGTTGAGGCTTTGATTGAAATTCCTCTTTCATGGCTTCCTCCTTGGAAAGATTTACATTAGTATCATTGCGTGGTGTATAACAAGCCACAAATAGAAACAGCATTGCAACTACCAAAAATCTTTGCTTTATTAGCATTGCTATGAATATACCTATCGTGAGGTTTTTATTTGCTCATTTCATTCCTTCAATTTCCTTTTCTTTGCATCACTTTTATGAGAAAAATAGGATACATACTCAGCATCACCTTTTGTCTTATTGGTTTTAGCTCTTTAGCTCAAAATCCAAACACCAATCAAAACAAGTTTCGCCAGTTAGACCCAGACTTGCCTACGCCCAATGTGTACCGCACCGCAAGCGGAGCACCTGGTCACGACTATTGGCAAAATACGGCCGATTACAAAATGGATCTTCGCCTAGACGACGAAAACCAACGTGTATATGGCCAAGAAATGATTACCTATACCAATGTGTCTCCCGATGATTTGGAGTACTTATGGATACAGCTGGACCAAAATGTGCGTCACCCTGAGTCCGAAACTTTCAAAATACAACAAGGGAAGCTGGATGACGGTGTGAGTCTGTATGAGTACTTTAATATGTTTCACACGTTCCCTGGCGGTTTTAACATAGGCCACGTAAAGGATAATAAAGGAGCAGATTATGCCGTAAAGGTGAATCATACTATGATGCGTGTAGACTTAGTAACGCCGCTCAAGGCTGGAGACTCTATACAAATAGATATTAAGTGGTGGTATAACATCAATGACCGTATGGAAACAGGAGGCCGAAGTGGTTATGAATATTTTAAAGAGGACGATAACTACTTATACACGATTGCTCAGTTTTTTCCGCGTATGGCAGTGTATAGTGATGTCACCGGATGGCAAAACAAGCAGTTTTTGGGTAGAGGAGAGTTCACGCTTCCATTTGGAGATTATGATGTTAAACTTACCGTACCTAGAGATATGGTAGTAGGTGCTACAGGTGAAATACAAAATACAGATGAGGTTCTTACCGCTGCACAATTAGCACGATTAGAACAAGCTAAAACAAGTGACAAGCCGGTACTTATCGTAACGCAGGATGAAGCGACCAAAAATGAGAGTAGCCGAGCTAAAGACAATAAAACGTGGCATTTTAAAGCTAAAAACGTGCGTGACTATGGCTGGTGTGCTAGCCGCAAGTTTATATGGGATGCACAAGGGGTGCAGTTTGGAGACAGAACGGTAATGGCGATGTCACTATATCCTAAAGAGGGTAATCCTATGTGGGAGATGTACAGTACCAAAGCCATTGTTTTAACGCTCGAGACTTATTCCAAATTCACATTTGACTACCCGTATCCCGTAGCATATTCTATCAATGGTAAAAGCATTGGTATGGAGTACCCTATGATTTGTTTTAATGGTGGACGTACCGATAAAGATGGAAACTTTAGCGATGCGGTGAAGTACAGAACCATACTTGTTATCATTCACGAAGTGGGACACAATTATTTTCCTATGATTATCAACTCAGACGAGAGACAATGGACGTGGATGGATGAAGGACTCAATACCTTCTTGCAGTACCAAACAGAAAAAGCGTGGACTGATGAAAGTGGTAAAGCTTTCCCGAGCAGACGTGGACCAGCACACAAAATAGTGCCGTATATGGCGGGAGATAAGCGATACATATCGCCTATAATGAGTAACTCGGAGAGTATACATCAGTTTGGGAATAATGCCTACGGTAAGCCGGCTACGGCCCTCAATATATTGAGAGAAACGGTGATGGGACCTGAGCTTTTTGATTACTCATTTAAGACTTATGCTAATAGATGGAAATTCAAACACCCGAGTCCTGCAGACCTATTCCGCACTATGGAAGACGCCAGTGCAATGGATTTAGATTGGTTTTGGAGAGGATGGTTTTACACCACAGACCACAGTGACGTGGCTATTACTGGGGTGCAGGAATACCAAGTAGATTTCAATCCACCAGCAGAAGGTGCCAATAGAAAGAAGGTAGAGAAAATGATTAAGAAGCAAAATAAGGCTGGCACATTTGACCCACTACTGCAGAGTGTAGTGTACGCCAAAGATCCAGCAGCGGCTTATGAATCTATAAGAGGAAGAGTTACCGATACGCGTAAGGATAAACTAAATGAGGATGCGTACTTCTATCAAGTAGATTTACAGATGATAGGCGGATTGGTAATGCCCGTTATATTCAAAGTAGAATACGAAGATGGTACCGAGGAAGAAATTCGCCTGCCAGCTGAGATTTGGAAAATGCAAAATGAGCAACTTGAGGAAACCGTGAGCAAAGTGCTAATCACTGATAAGCCCGTTGCTAAAATCATACTTGACCCCAATTTAGAAACAGCAGATACTGATACAAGTAACAATACTTGGGTGAAGTAATGAAACACTGGCTCGCAGCATTTCGGTTAAAAACATTACCCCTAGCCTTAGGGGCTATCATACTGGGAAGTAGCTTGCACGAGCTTGCCTTTGATTTTTATATCTTTCTTTTCGCGGCACTTACAGCCATTTTTTTACAAGTGCTCAGTAATCTTGCCAATGACTACGGTGATTTTGTGAAGGGAACTGATAGACATCGCAAAGACCGCCAACTATCGGGCGGTTATATATCTAAAGAAGCTATGCTCGTGGCGATTGTTGTTTTTGTGCTTTTATCCTTAGGGTCAGGCATATATCTCTTGCACCTCGCGTTTGCAGATGAGTGGGGCTATTGGTTCAAGTTTTTGGGTTTAGGCATTGCCAGTATTATCGCAGCTATTACGTATACCGTCGGCAAAAAAGCCTATGGTTACAATGGCTTAGGAGATGTCTTTGTTTTCGTCTTTTTTGGTCTCATAGGTGTTGCAGGCACGGCATTTCTTTTTGAGCACAGCGTGGAGTCTGCTATGTGGCTGCCGGCTGTGGCCTATGGTTGCATGTGTGTAGGAGTGCTTAATGTAAATAACATACGCGACCTTGATAAAGATGTACTCACTAATAAAATAACATTAGCATCTAAACTAGGAAGAGACGGAGCTATCGCATATCAGATCACCTTACTCACCTTGGCTTTTGTTGGTTTTGTGGGTCATCATCTGGCAACGGGTTATTACAGCTTAGCTCCTTTGGCATTGTTCATACTTGGCTACGTGCACATCTCGCGACTACATGAGGCAGAACATGCGGATGATTATAATGCTCAACTCAAGTTCCTGTCATTGGGTAGTTTGGCGGTGGTTATCCTTTTTCTGATTAAATTGTTTGTATAGCAGATGTACACCTACTCGCTCCGCAAACACGTATTAAAGTTTATTAATCCTGCCAAAACTTCGCGAAATGTTTTTACCGAACGGGCCATATATCTAATCACACTGGTAGATGTATCTACAGGGAAACAAGGTGTAGGTGAGGCAGCTCCACTATCCTTGCTAAGCATAGATGACGTAAGTGATTATGAAGCTATTCTTCATAATAAACTCCAAGAATTTTGCGAAGCAAGAAATTTAGAAGATGTAGATTTAGTCAATTTTCCAAGTGTTCGTTTTGGTATAGAGACGGCATTACGTTCGCTAACAGCAGACGACAAGGGCAGAATGTACGATACTCCATTTACCCGAGGGGAAGAACAGATACCCGTAAACGGGCTCGTATGGATGAATGATGCAGAAACCATGTATCAAGAAGCCATAGCCAAAATAAATGCAGGTTTTAATGTAATTAAGTTCAAAGTTGGAGCTTTAGATTTTGATGATGAATGTCGCCTGCTAGAGAAGATACGTCGCGATTACTCAGCTTTTAGAATTACACTACGTGTAGATGCCAATGGTGCTTTTAAACCTGATGAGGCAATGGAGCAATTGTGTGAGTTAAGTAAATTTGAGTTGCACAGCATAGAGCAACCTATAGCGACCAATCAATGGGATGATATGGCACGATTATGTGCTGAGAGCCCAATAGATATAGCCTTAGACGAGGAACTCATCGGCGTAAATGTATATAACCAAGGAGCTAAGTTGCTCGATTACATCAAACCACATTATTTGATTCTAAAGCCCAACCTCATTGGAGGAGTATCCATAGCAGATAAGTGGATAACACAAGCTAGAAAAGTGGACGTAGACTGGTGGGCTACTTCAGCATTAGAAAGTAACGTGGGGCTCAATGCCATTGCCCAATGGGTAAGTACGTATGATACTACTTTGCACCAAGGATTGGGTACAGGAGGGCTATTTACCAATAATCTGGATACGCGATTACTATTGCAAAAAGGCGTGATGTCATACGCTGAGCCGAGTAAATAAAGATGGTTGGTGATTTCGAAAAATTATTGTGTAGATCATTTTTTTTGTAGAAGAATATGACACTTCTGAGATAAATTGGCTATTTTTGACGTAACTATCGTGAATAAAATAATTTCCATAGCACTTATTCTATTGTTCACCTCAGCGGTAGCAATGGCGGATAATGAGCCTAAACTAGCTCAGAATTATCCTAATCCTGCTAAGGAAAAAACCTACGTGGAAGTTCAATTTTCATCACTAGAGGCTACACTTGCACTTTCTAATATACTAGGTGAAGTAGTTTCTATACAGGTTTTAAAGCACTCGGGTACATTTATTTTAGACGTAACCGAAATACCAGAAGGAGTTTACTTTTATACCCTAGAAGCTGACGGTCAGAAATTGACTAGAAGGCTCACGGTGAAGAAGTAATATCATTCCTTATCATTCCTTAGCATTCTTGCTGTTTTTGTTAGTACGTTTTTTGTCTGGCTTAAAGTGATTTTTCTAGACTCAGACAACGTAGAAAATAAGAGTTATAGCTCCTTTCGTAGAGTTCTGGAGGGTAGTTCTGTTAGATCTGAATCTATTTCTATTTAGTCCTAGTGTAATTCAGGCTGAAACGCGTGTAATCCTAAAACTGCCAGCCATAGGATATCCGTAGTTGAAGTAGATTGGTTCGCAGGTTTGCAGTTTCACTGCAATCGCCATTTATACACGTATCAAACTCTGCGGGGTATAGTCCAGTAGAAAAGGTAAGTCTTCTACTTTTATAAAATTCTTTACGCATGAGTTTAGTGTAAGAGGCATCAATATCAAAATCACCCCTACTGTTGTTGGCTATATCTTCTAGCGGTACAGTGCTTAGATTTATATTGTGCACGAATCTTCCTGCAGGATTAAACTGGTAGGTAGTGATGGCTCTCAGGTTAAGTTCTAAGAAGGATAAATCTCCTCCTGCGTGGGTAGTAGATGTATAAAGCTCTTGCGTCTCATTTTTTTGATGGTGCAATGGTCATACGAATATGCGAAGTTTGAAAACCGTTCACCTTGGTTTGACCGAAATATGGGATGCCCCATATAGTTTACAGGTACATCTCGCTACGCTTGAAATTATTTCAATGACTATGCTAACTTGTTTGGGTTTTTCTCCAAATTTGTTGGTCTATCATATTTTTATGGGAATTGACACTATACCAGCTGAAACACCTAATTTTTGCTCACCCCATTTGAGTACCACCCCAAGGTAAGAGACCATTTCAAAATCACTCACCAAGACGTGGAGCTGGTTTGCAGGCGAAGAACTCAAAGAGAAGCAAATAGAAGAACTCAAATCTTTGCTGCTCAAAAACACCTATCGGCTAGACCAAGAAACACACCAAAACCTATATTCTATAGCCGCGGAAGTGAACAAAATACTAGGGCTAGATGCAGAAGTTACGCTGTACCAAGATTACAATAGTGTACAGCTCAATGCTGGGATATCGTGCATTGGCAAGGAGGCACATATCGTACTATCAGGCAATCTTATAAATCTACTGAGCGAGGACGAGATGAAAGCCCTTCTAGCTCACGAGCTAAGCCACTACTTGTTTAACAAGCTAGAAAATGAAGACTTTGAAATCACACAACGTATCATATTGGCTTAGGCCAATGATGCTCGCAGCGAGGACAATTTGATAGAAACTACTCGTATTTTCCAATTGTAATTAGAACTATTTTGTGACGCAGGAGCACTGATGGTATTCCATGACCCGAAAGTGGTGATACAAACCTTGGCAAAACTAAACACGGGCCTTACCCTTGTGAATGCCGAAAGTTACCTCGCTCAAGCCAATGAAATAATAGGTGCGGATAGTGATGCGACTAGTCGTACCACACACCCAGAGTCTTACATACTGAGTATTGTCCTACAGCTAAGACACGAAGAAGAACCGGAGTACCTTACCAAACTAAAGGCGATGATATCGGGTGAATTAGATTTAAACAAACTCGATATTTTTGAGTAGTACACGATGGCAGATTTGACCTGCAAATTGCTGCAACTCATACTCAAGCCCAAGTATGGCCAGCTCAGGAATGCTCAACTTGGCAGCACAATATTTCAAAGATTTTTATAGAGATACCGCAGAAGGAAGTCTGAAAGAATTGGGAGAAGAAATAGCCGAGATAGAAGAAGATTTTGGCAACATGCCACGTAGGCTGTATTCCCAACTTTTCAAACGACCGGTCTATTAGCGAGACATATGCCGTGCTGTGGCACTCACGGGACCGAGGCGAGTAGGCGACGTCAGATTTGCCTATCGCCTAAGAGCCCTTCTCGCTAAAATAATTGCGTGCTGCTTCCTTACCGTATTGGATTACACGTAGTTTGGTGGCTTGTTTTTGCCGTTTTATTTTGGGGTTAAAATTGTAGGTGTTGATGTAGATAGTTTGGGCCTTTTGTTGTGTTCCAAGGTGCCTACGGTTCAGATATTCGCTACTTAGCAGGCTAAAAGCCATCATATAATCACTGGTATTTTTTATGCGTTTAGGAGCTATATCCATTTGCGAGCTATCAGTTTCTAGTTTGATGCCCAGCGTGTGTATGTTGCTTTTGTAGTAAGAGTTGGCACCATTATTTGCACTTACTAGCGTATCGAAAACAAAGAAGGGGTAGTTATCCAAAATGCCACCGTCTACCATTACTTTGGTGGTACTGTCGGCATCTTTTTTGTCTATTATGCTACCGTCTGGTTGCATCCACAGAGCTTCAAAGTAAAGGGGTATGCTGATGCTGATACGCACGGCATCCAGTATTCGCATTTTAGGATACGTCTCGTGACTAAAAATTTCTATTTTTTGGTCGGTAAGGTTGGCTCCTGTGATGTATAGAAGTTTTACTTTTTTGCATTCTTGCTTGGCTTGGTACAGTTGCTCAAAGGTCATATCACTCTCAAATCCTTTGGCCTCCATAAGTTTGCCCAAGTCGTGGGCTAGTCTGTCTGACTTGTAGTAACCATACGTTCGTTTTACACGCACCAAACCGCCAAAAAATGGAAATCCCACGTGGTTATATTTACCAAACTTGGTATTGAGGTTGATGTGTCTTATCTCAAGACCAGAGTAGCCTAGGGAAAACATAAGCCCATTCATGGCACCAGAGCTGGCACCCGCTACTTGCTCTATGTCGACAGATATTCCCATACTATCCAGCACTTCGAATGCTCCTGCATAAGCCATACCTTTCATTCCTCCGCCTTCTAGCACGAGGTTGGTGTACTGAGCGTTGGATACAAGGCTGATAGCAAGGAGTATTATGGTGAAATATGATTTCATTTTTTAATTAAACGGAAGATTATGTAAAGAATTGTTGCCAGACCAATGAAGAATGCTGCGTAAGTCAAAAAGTAATTGACTACCCACAAAGTATCTAAAAATGAGTCTAAAAGATAAGGAGTGCTAATCCCACAATACAGTAAAACTATAAGGCAAACTATTAAGAGCTGGTATCGGGTTTCTAAAGGTTTTAAACTCACCCCAAAAACGCATTACCAATCATAAAATAGAGGAAGAGCCCTAAGAGGTCATTGCTCGTGGTGATGAATGGTCCCGTAGCTAACGCAGGGTCTATTTTGAGGCGGTCGAGAGCGAGAGGCACCACAGTACCAATTACTGCTGCCATGAGTATTACAGAGAGCAGTGCGAGGCCTACGGTCATCATAATATCCAAGTGGCTGCCCGACACAAATCCGTAGCCCATCAGCAATCCAGAACAAACCAGTCCGTTTATAAGGGCAATAAGCAGTTCTTTTCCGAGCTTACCCCATACATCGCTATTGGTAATGGAGTTATTGGCTAATCCTTGCACCATTAGAGAGCTAGACTGTACTCCTACATTACCGGCCATAGCCATAATGAGCGGTACGAATAGAGCGAGCTGTAAGTTGCGAGCCAATTCTTCCTCAAAACCACCTATTACTAGCGAACTGGCAATACCGCCTACTAAGCCTACGATAAGCCAAGGAAGACGTGCACGAGTGTTACTCAATACGGTGTCGGAGGTGTCTTTTCCGCCACTTATACCCGAGAGCATTTGGTAATCTTTCTCTGCCTCATCTTTTACATAGTCCAGCACATCATCAAAGGTTACACGACCCACTAATCGATTAAACGCATCTATGATAGGAAGGGCCACTAAGTCATATTTCTGCATAGTAGAGGCTACTTCTTCACCACTAGAGTAGGTGCTTTCGGATATGATATTGCTATCGTATATGTCTTCTACTTTTTGATTCTCGCGAGAGAGTAATATTTTTTTGAGTGATATCCACCCCAGAAGTTCTTCAAATTCGTCTACGACATAGGCCGTATAGACTTTACTTACATCTTCGGCTTGTATGCGTATCTCGTCGGTGCATTGTTTTATGGTCCAGCTCTGTTTTACGCGTATCAGCTCTTTGGCCATAAGTGCACCGGCCGTATTTTCTGGAAATTTGAGCAGAGAGGCGATATTTTTGCTGTGCTCTTTGTCGTTGATGGTCCGCAGTATCTCTTTGCTTTGGGTGGTATCCATCGCATTTAGAATATCAGCGGCATCATCAGAATCTATGTACACAAAAAAATCGTTGGCTATCTCCTCATTGGAGTATCCAGCAAGAAACTTGAGTTTCACATCGTCGTCTAACTCGGTGAGTACGTCCACCTTCTTCTGAGGCTCGAGCAGTGAGGCAATATACACTGCTTGGTCAAGGTTAAAATCATCAAAAAGCTCAGCAATATCGGCCGGGTACAACTTTTCTAATACCGGAAGAAGTTCATCCTGTTCTTGGGCTGTGATGAGCGAAATAAGCTCCTCTACAGACTCTTTATTTATTTCAATGGCTGACATGCTTTTCTATAAACGCCGTTAACTCTTCAAATTCTAGATAGGTTAAATTCTCGGGTCGCAAGGTACTAAATCGGTGTGTATTTAGTATTTCTTTTGGAATAATAGAGGCGAGGCCATTGCTTAGGGTTTTGCGTCGCATCCCAAATGCCGTTTTTACCACTCGCTTGAGCAGCTTGGGGTCGCACTTCCATGGATGATTTACACGGGTGGCTGTTACCACGATGCTATTTACTTGCGGTGGCGGGTTAAATGCCTCTGGACCAAGCTTCATTACGGTCTCTACTTTGTAGTAAAATGGGGTGAGTACGCTGAGTATGCCATATTCTTTTTTGTCTTTGGGCTGAGCCACAAGTCGTACGCCCATCTCGTACTGAAACATCCCTACCCACCGTTCTATGAGGTCGGTGTTTTCTATGATTTTAAAAACGATTTGGGACGAAATATTGTAAGGAAAGTTTCCAATGAGGCTAAAAGGTTGGGTGTAGTAGTCTAGCAGATTTACCTTTAGAAAATCAGCCTTGATAAGTTCTATCTTGGGGTAATGTTCCTTCAAATAGGTGGCGGCCTCAGGGTCTATTTCTACAGCTCTAAAACGCTTGGCCTCGTGGAGCATGAATTGGGTGATAATTCCCATCCCAGGGCCTATTTCCAGCACATCTTGTTGAGAGATGTCTCCGAGGCCATTTACAATGGTTTGGGCTGTCTCGTTACTCGTGAGGAAATGTTGTCCGAAGTGTTTTTTAGCTTTCAAGGTTGGTTTGTTAGATTGTTTGGGTCTTGCCGAGCGTCTAGCTTGGCTTCTACCAATAAAGTGTTTGGGATCAATGAGTTGAGCAACCAATATTCTCTCACTCGCAGGTAGTAAGTATCTATGGTAAGTTGTTTTTTAATACTTGGGTTTTGGGCGACAAACTTCAATTCTGCGATAATCTCTTTTTCTAATTTACTCCGAAAGCTCAGGCTTTTATTGCAATAAAACCAATAGGCTAGAATATCTTTTTTCTGGTCTATGGCTTCTCCGGTCCATTTTATAGTTAGTTTAACCATTCCATAGTCTCTTTATGAACTATATCATTGTCTACGACTTCTCCTCGTGAGGCTTTCTCTTTAATTGTGCTAAGTTTTCTGGCTATTGCTGGATGTTCAATGTATTGGAGCAACATTTCTCGTTCATCTTGTTCCTTCATATATTCTACCACAGGATCATTTGCTGAGTTATCATTTCTCTCATTTGGTGCATAGGCCTTGTATGTGGTAAGCAGAGTCTCTATTCTTATTAGTGCCGCTTCGTCCGTAATTCGTGCTGTTAATTCTAGTTTTTTGGCTGCCAAGTGGTCCATTAAGTCAAAAGTAATTATTTATTCTCGACTTTTCGTTTTAGCCAAGAGATGAAGTTGACCACTCCCTCTATTTTATTAGTGATACTGACGTGCTTTATTTTCTCGTAACCTTCAAGCTGTTTTATCTTCATCCAGTCCTTTTCTGTACACACTAACGTTGCACCTTTTGCCAAACCTCTCAGTTCCTCTAGGTCATTTTGGCTGTATGAATAGTGGTCCTTATATCCCTTAAAACCCCATAAGTCATACTGAGAAGCCAAGTGCTTAGCAAAGACATCATTTTTAGCCAAACCACTAAATCCAAAGATGGGGCCGTCTATTTTGGTGTCTGAATATTGGATGGTAGAATAAAACTTAGGCTCGTCACCATAATTTATTGAGACATAACCCGATGGACACTTGGTGTAGATGGTTGCATCTGCCCTTTTGGCACCGCGTCTACTTTCGCGTAGTCTCCCTACAGGCATTAGGTAATCTTGAAAGTATGGATTTTCACAAGTGCTTAGTAAAATTTGCACTAATGGCTTAATAGCTCGATGCTGAAAAGCATCATCCAAGAGTATGAGATTGGTTTCGGGTCGTTCCTTTAATATTCGATGTACTCCTGCTACTCTATCCTCGCATACGGCTACCGCTATTTCATTAAATTTTGTCTTGATTTGAAGCGGTTCATCACCTGTTTCGGTAGGTGACAAATGCGGCTCTACCCAACGAAAGCCTTTGGTTTTTCGTCCGTACCCTCTGCTCAGTGTGGCTATAGTGTACTCGCTTTTTAGTTCTCTTATTAGATATTCCACCATAGGAGTTTTCCCACTTCCGCCTACGGCAAGATTACCAACCGAGACTAGCGGAATGTCAAACGAAGTAGATTTTAAAAAACCCACATCATAGCACCAATTGCGTATGCTAGTAATGAGCCAATAGATGGCTGCCAGCGGAAGGAGTAATATTGAATAGTGAATATTGATAGGTTGCAAAGAAAGGTGAAAGAATTTTCTGTCTTACGGAATTAAAATTTTGTGGCTATATTGGGATAGTGAAAGTATGCCTACAGTTTTCGTCTCAATGGATTTTGCCTATTTGAGAAAAAGGAAAGAATTAAAATGTTTTCATTGGTTTGGTTTACTGAATAATAGATTGTGTTGTAATTTGGTACGGCAAATTTTCGCACAGCCTTACGCTCGTCTACTTATTTACCAATAAATGGGTTAAGTTCAACTAGTTTCTCTACTTTTATTACACTGTGATGTAAAGCTATTATTTCTTTTTCTGGAAATTGGGTTTGAAGATATTCTATTGTAATAGTTAGTTTATTTAGTGGATTTTTAGACCATTTAAGTACGAACATACTTATCAAAAATTTTCATTACTTCATCTTGAGGCACAGTACGCCCAGCTTCTACGTTAGCTAACCCTCTGTTTATAGAGGCCAAGTTCAGCAGCCGAGAGTTTGGTAGACTCTTCTTTTAGTCTCAAATATTCGTTGTAATCGTCAGATGATAACAAGACCACCCCTTTGTCTTTTCCTCTATTGGTAATGATGGTTTCCATCTCATCAGTAATTCTGTCTAGATAGTATTTCATTTCTTTTCTAAAATCTGTAAGCGTGGTTGTTATCATATCTGTATGATAATATGTACAAATTTAGTAAATTACAACCAAAGCGTCACAATCATTCAGCTCTCTCCCTATCTTCGCCCTATGCGAATAGCCGACGTCATTCATCATTTAGAAAGCATAGCACCGCCTAGTTTGCAAGAAAGCTACGACAATAGCGGACTGCTGGTGGGAGAGAACACTACAGAAGTGAGCGGGGTACTTATTTCGTTGGATTGTATAGAAGCCACTGTACAAGAGGCCATAGAACAAAAGTGTAACCTCATTGTGGCACATCACCCTATTGTTTTTGGTGGGTTAAAGCGATTTAATAATGCTAACTATGTGCAGCGTACAGTTCAACGGGCTATCAAAAATGATATTGCTATTTATGCCATACATACCAACCTAGATAATGTATACCACCAAGGAGTAAATGGAAAAATCGCCAAAAAACTAGGACTAACGAATACCCAAGTACTCGCACCCAAAAGTGGCGGATTGCTAAAACTCGTGAGCTACTGTCCCGTAAAAGATAGCAAAGCGGTACTCGAAGCACTACTTGTAGCAGGAGCAGGTCATATTGGCAACTATTCAGAATGCTCATTTAGCACAATAGGCTACGGTACTTTTTTGCCGGGAGAAGGTGCCAACCCCACCATAGGCCAAACAGGCAAACGCGAAATGCTAGAAGAAGCTAAGATAGAAGTGATACTGCGAGACTACCAAAAAGGTAGTGTGATGAAAGCACTGAATAATGCACACCCTTATGAGGAGGTGGCGTATGAATTGTTTCCCATTATGAACGCGGACCAAGAGATAGGCAGTGGTATGATAGGCGAGTTACCAAAGGCCATGTCGGGAGATGATTTTCTGGCATATCTAAAACAGCAAATGGAGCTTACCGTAATAAAGTACACACCTACAGACAAAGCGGTAAAAAAAGTAGCTCTGTGCGGGGGTTCTGGTCAATTTTTATTGAACTATTCAAAACACTCAGGAGCAGATGCTTATGTATCGTCAGACTTTAAGTATCACGAGTATTTTGATGCAGAAAGCGAAGTGATGATATGCGATATAGGCCACTACGAAAGCGAAAAATTTACTATTGATTTGTTGTATGATATTTTGAGGGAAAAATTTAGTACCTTTGCCGTCTTCAAAACAGGGCTGAACACAAACCCAGTAAACTATTTCACATAAATGGCAGCAAAAACAATCGCACAGAAACTCGAGAAACTTTACAAACTCCAAACTATTGATACCCGTTTAGATCAGCTTAGAGCCGTACGTGGGGAACTACCTATGGAGGTTGCCGATCTTGAAGATGAATTAATTGGTCTGAATACAAGACTTACCAATTTCAAAACCGAGATTGATACCTTTAACGAGCAGATAGTAGCTAATAGAGAGCAAATCAGAACATCTACTGAGCTTATCAGAAAGTACAAAGCACAGCTAGACAATGTGAAAAATAACCGTGAGTTTGATGCATTGAACAAAGAGGTTGAAATACAAGATCTAACAATCCAAGCCGCTGAGAAAAAAATAGGTGAAGTTGAGCGTTCTATCAAACTTAAAGAAGAGTTGATAGATGAAGTTCAAACCCGCCTGAGTGAACGTGAGAATGATCTCGAAAACAAGAAAAAAGAACTTGAAGAGATCACCGCAGAAACTGAAAAGGAAGAAGCCTCTATAACTGCAGAAAAAGAAAAAGCAAAAGAGTCTGTAGATGACAAGCTTATTAAAGCCTACCACAGAATTCGTTCAAATTTCAGAAATGGAATCGCAGTAGCCCCTATATTGAGAGCAGCTTGCGGAGGTTGTTTTGCTAAAGTACCACCTCAATTACAATCAGATATTCGTCAATCGAAAAAAATCGTAATTTGCGAAGCGTGCGGACGTATACAGATAGACGCTCGTATGGCTGGTATAGAAGAGCATGTGGAAGAAGAAAAACCAAAACCTAAAAGAAGAGCAGTCCGTAAGAAATAAGCTCATCAGGTTTTATATACTTTTCTTTTTCCTATGTAGTGCCATCCACGCCAATGCGGAACACTCCTTTTGTTTTAATCAAAATTTATTAGTAGCTCAACAGCAGAATTATGAGCTGAGACTAGATAGAGCTCGCACCATATTAGTCGAGCAACAATCGCTAGATGTAGATAATAGTGCCGTGCACTACTTGCTTCATCTCAACGCTTTTTTGAAAGCATTTATCACTGAAGAGCAGATAGACTATATAGCATATCGCAAGGTGCAGGATGCTGCATTGTTGCATTATGAGCAACTTCCCGACACCTTGGCTTTTAAGCGTTTTGCTCAGTCAGATGCCTATTTCTTTTCGGCTACGCTCAAAATCAAGTATGAAGAGTTTTATGGTGCTGCACGCGATGTGAATAAGGCCAACAATCTTATCAATGAGAACCAGGAGTTATTCCCTGACTTTTTACCTAATAACAAAACTCGTGGTATTTTGAAAATATACCTTAGTACGGTGCCAGATAATTACGCTTGGGTCGTTAAAATGCTTGGTATTCAAGGTGATTTGTCTGAAGGACTACAGTTGCTCAAAGACTTAGCTCAAACCAATGCAGATACAGGCTATTTAAAATACCTTTCACGAGAGGCGGCATACTTCTATTCTTTTTCACTGTTACATATCGCCAAACGACCCGCCAAGGCTTGGAGTGAAACACTTAGGTGCACTGGCGATTATCGTACCAATCTTATGAGTACTTACCTCAGAAGTACCATGGCTATGAAACTCAGCAAAAATGATTTGGCTATTGATATGCTAGAACTTAGGCCTACAAGCAAAGAGTTTGAACGTTTTTATTATCTAGACTACCTATTAGGTGTTGCCAAGCTAAATAAGCTTGATGTTACAAGCATTTTGGATTTACATAAGTTCAAAACAAATTTCAAAGGCAGAAATTATGTGAAAAGTTGCCTGATGAAAATGAGCTGGTACTATACCATTACCGGTAATGATATAAAAGCAAAGGAGTATCAAACCGCGATAAGCAAACAAGGCTACAACTTAAATGAAGATGATAAACAGGCGGTGCTTTTTGGTAATAAGGAACTGCCCCATAAGATACTGCTTAAAGCCCGCCTGCTTTATGATGGAGGTTATACCGCTCAAGCCTCACAAGTCATTGGGAGTATAGACCCAAAAAAACTACATAGTCGTCAACTTAAGGCTGAATACTGCTATCGTAGAGGACGCATACTTGAGAAAGACGAAAAAACAGATAAGGCTCTAAAGCTATACGAGGCGTGTTCCTTATACGGTATAGATAGTGAAGAGTATTACGCGGCCTATGCAAGCATATATCTAGGTGATTACTACTTGAAACAAGGGTATAAAACAGAGGCTAAGAAATTCTACGAACGTGCACTCACCTTCAAGAACAATAAGGAGTACACCGGTTCTATAAATCAGCGAGCCAAAACAGGCCTCTCAAGACTAAAATAGAATCTCGGGATAATTCACGTCAAAAGCTATTCGGCTTCCAGTCTTAGTTCAAATAGTAATGTAAGATTTGGCCTATTTCAGCGTATTTTTGCATCCTAAATAATCAGACCAAAATGAGCGATAGACCTGTAAGAGTGCGTTTTGCACCAAGCCCTACCGGACCTCTTCATATAGGAGGAGTACGAACAGCATTGTACAATTATTTGTATGCACGACAGCACGGAGGAAAGTTTTTGCTGCGTATAGAGGATACGGACCAAAAACGTTTTGTACAAGGAGCAGAGGAATATATTAATCAGAGTTTGGCTTGGTTGGGGATAGATATAGATGAAGGTGTAGTAGAAGGTGGAAATTTTGGTCCTTATAAGCAAAGTGAACGAATGGATAAGTATGCCACCTATGCTGAGCAATTAGTAAATGATGGATTCGCTTATTACGCATTTGATACGCCCGATGAGCTCAATGAGATGCGAGCTAAGCTGGAGGCGAATAATATGAGTGCTAAGTATGACGCTACATCGCGTATGAGTATGAAAAACTCATTAACTTTAAGTGAAGATGACGTGAAGGAGAGAATGAAAAGAGGGGATAAGTACATCGTCCGTATAAAGCTACCAAGAAATAAAGAAATACGTTTTCACGACGAGATACGTGGCTGGATAGTATTCAATAGCAGCCAGTTAGACGACAAAGTTCTGCTCAAGGAAGATGGATTACCAACATACCACCTTGCCAATATAGTAGACGATCACTTGATGGAAATAAGCCACGTGATACGGGGCGAAGAGTGGTTGCCAAGTGCTCCTTTACACGTGATGCTTTATAGATACTTAGGGTGGGAAGATACAATGCCCAAGTTTGCTCACTTACCACTAATACTAAAGCCGGATGGCAAAGGCAAATTAAGTAAGCGTGATGGCGATAGATTAGGATTTCCTGTATTCCCGTTAGAGTGGAAATCTCCCGAGGGTGAGATAAGCAGTGGTTATAGAGAAAGTGGATATATGCCTGCTGCTGTAGTGAATATGCTCGCTATGCTAGGCTGGCATCCGTCTGATAATCAGGAACTATTTACGATAGAGGAACTCATACAGACATTTAGTCTGGAACGAGTGAGCAAAAGTGGTGCTAAGTTTGATATGGATAAGTCCAAGTGGTACAATCACCAATTCTTGATGAAGGCAAGTAGTCAGGAACTGCGTGCAATGGTAGCAGATGCTGTGACCGATGTTCATACAAGTAGAGGGGAAGCTTACCTGCTCAAGGTGCTTGATATGCTTAAGGAAAAAGTAAGCTTTGCGAATGAGATTTTGCCACTAGGACAGTACTTCTTTGCATCTCCTGCGGCGTATGATAAGAAGGTACAACGTAAGAAGTGGAAGGGCGAGGTGCCTACCCATATTGCAAATTATATAAATGGACTGCTAGAAGGTAATCATGACAATGCAGAAGCGATGGAATCTTATTTGCAAACCTATGCAAACGAACAAGGTGTCGGCAAGGGAACGCTTATGCAACCATTACGTTGGGCCGTAACCGGTCAAGCCGGGGGTCCTCCTATCTTCGAAATGCTGGAGCTACTAGGCTTAGAGGAAATAAAACAACGATTACAGATAGTTGCGGAGAAAGTTCCGCAAGCTTAAGATTTAGGGAGTTGAAGTAGTTCGCAGGCTTTTTCGCTAGCGAGCTGTTCAGCTACTTTTTTAGACTTACCTCTAGCGTCAGCTATTTTGACATCGTCAATATAGACGCCAATGATGTAAATTTTGATGTTTTGTTTCCCTTCGTCGTTAAGTACTCTAAATTCTAGAGTCTTTTTTTCTTTCTGAGCGTGTTGATTTAACAAACTTTTAAAATTGACCGTAACGTCCTTAAGGGTATCAAAATCAAGATGTGGTGTTACAATCTTCTTCTGTATAAATCGTTTGGTGAAAGAGTATCCTTTGTCTAAATATACGGCACCTACTAATGCCTCTAGTGCATTACCCGATATGGTTCTTACTGCAGCTCGGTTCTTAGATATATTTTTTGCGTAAACAATATGCTCGTGTATGCCCATATTTTGAGCTATGTCAGCAAGCATCTTTCTACTCACGCTTTTGCTACGCATTTCTGTCAAAAAACCTTCACCTTGAAAAGGAAATTTTTTAAAAAGGAGTTCTGCAATCACCAAATCCAATACAGCATCGCCTAGGTATTCTAAACGTTCGTTATTGTTTTTGGCATCTATTCCTTTGAGTCTAGCAGATGTAGAATTATGAAGAAACGCCTGTCTGTACAGGCGTGGTGTCGAGGGAAAAAATCCAAGTAATTGGTATAACCCTTTGTAGAAGGTTTTATTATTAGATAAGTTGGTGAGGTATATTTTTTTGAGGCTGTTGATCACAGCTTAGTCGCATTTGCCCATAATAACCGAAGCATTATGTCCACCAAAACCAAAGGTATTACTTAGGGCGTATTTAACTTCTCTTTTTTGAGCCGTATTGAAGGTGAAATTCAACTTAGGGTCCACTTGATCATCATCGGTAAAATGATTAATAGTAGGTGGTACTATACCCTCGTTGATAGCTAATAAGCAAGCCAATGCCTCTACAGCTCCTGCAGCTCCTAGTAGGTGACCTGTCATGGATTTGGTTGAGCTAATATTTAGATTGTACGCGTATTTACCAAACACACTCTTTATAGCTTTAGTTTCACTAATATCACCCAATGGTGTAGAAGTACCGTGTACATTCACGTAGTCTATGTCTTCTGGGTTTAATTTAGCATCACGTAGAGCTATTTTCATAACATTGGTAGCACCCAATCCTTCTGGATGAGGAGCTGTAATGTGATGAGCATCTGCCGTCATTCCACCTCCAAGAATTTCACCATAAATCTTTGCACCACGTGCTTTGGCAAATTCATATTCTTCTAAAATAAGGGAAGCGGCACCTTCTCCAAGAACAAAACCATCTCTACCAGCATCAAATGGGCGAGAAGCAGTTTGTGGACTATCGTTTCGTTCCGACAAGGCTTTCATACTGTTAAATCCCCCTACAGCTGCTTGTGTCACACACCCTTCTGATCCACCAGTGACTATAGCCTTGGCCATACCCAAACGGATGTAATTAAAGGAGTCGATTATTGCATTATTTGAGGAAGCACAAGCCGAGATAGTTCCAAAGTTTGGTCCTCTGAAACCATATTTGATAGAGATATAACCTGGGGCAATATCACCTATCATTTTAGGAATAAAAAAGGGATTAAACCTAGGAGTACCATCTCCTAAAGTAAAATCCCTAATTTCTTTTTCCAGTGAGATGAGTCCACCAATACCAGAACCCCATATGACGCCTACATCTTCTGGCTCAAAATTGGAAGAAAGGATATTAGAATCCTTCACTGCTTCGTCGGCAGCGACCATGGCATACTGGGTGAAAATATCCATTTTTCGAGCTTCTTTGCGGTCCAAATGGTCTTTTACATCGAAGTTTTTTACCTCGCAAGCAAACTTCGTCTTAAATTTTTCGGTATCGAAACGCGTAATAGCAGCAGCTCCACTTGCACCACTAGCAAGGGCTTGCCAAAACTCTGGAGCAGTGTTGCCCGTTGGAGTTAGAGCACCAATTCCAGTAACTACTACACGTTTTAGAGACATCTCTTATATTTTGTGGATGATATTATCCTGCGTTTTCAGTAATATAGGTTACTGCATCACCTACTGTAGCAATTTTTTCTGCTTGTTCATCAGGTATAGCGATGTTGAACTCTTTTTCAAATTCCATGATTAACTCAACTGTATCAAGAGAGTCAGCTCCTAAGTCATTAGTGAAACTCGCTTCGTTTGTTACTTCAGATTCTTCAACACCTAATTTATCTACGATAATTGAGGTTACTTTTACTGCTATGTCAGACATATTAATTTTATTTTTGTTGGGTGCAAAGAACATTTTTTTAGATAAATTAGACAAAAATTATTTGCATTAACTCAAATACACGTTTCAACCATAGCAATGCAGTCTTTATTCACGGCCTCTGAGTTCGTTTTAAAATACCCGAAAATATACGGTATAGCTACGTCTTTGAGACATCTGAAGTTAGGATATGTACTCATTACTCACGCAGATTTCGATGTCGTGTACGAAAAAGAAATATTTAATTTTAACAGAGAAAGTGAGCATCAAGCCTACCTTTTGACTTATTTAGATGATGATACGCAACTGCTCGTGATAAAGAATAAAGGTACGCAGCAGTATTTTTATCCTAAATACAAACAAGTTGATTATTTGTTGTGTAGTATATCTGAAGATGAAATTAATATAGAAATAGTTAAAATAGTTTCGAAACTTAAAGGAATATCGATTTGTTTTGCATTGGATAATCCCAACAAAAAAGATCTTCTTAATTTTACACAATTACAATGAACCAAAACGTTAAGTATAATAAGACAAAAATCATTGCTACTATGGGGCCTGCTTGTGCAGATGTTCCTACACTCAAAAAAATAATTGAGGCAGGTGTAGATGTGTGTAGAGTGAATTTTTCACACGGTGATTGGGATACACATCTGCAAGTAATCAATAATGTAAGACAGGCAAACAAAGAATTAGGCACTAATGTAGCAATACTAGGTGACCTACAAGGGCCTAAATTAAGAATAGGTGAAGTGAGGAATAACAAGATGCTACTGGAGACAGGAGCTACTATGACACTCACCACCAAAGCTACGGTTAGCGAAGGTAACGTCATATATGTAAAATACTCAACACTAGCACGTGATGTGAAAGTGGGAGAACGCGTATTGCTAGATGATGGTAAGTTAGAGCTAGAATTCACCAAGCGGGTAGATGACGAAACGGTAGAAGCAGTGGTCCTTAACGGCGGTTACCTTAGTTCTAACAAAGGATTTAACTTGCCTAGTTCAGACCTATCTGTAGATAGTTTGACACCCAAAGACAAGAAGGACTTAGAGTTTATAATGAAACATGACTTTGATTGGGTGGCCCTCTCATTCGTACGTCACGCACAGGACATTATAGACCTAAAAGCCATTTTAAAAGAAAATGGTTGCGAAGCTCATATCGTAGCTAAGATAGAGAAACCACAAGCTGTAGAAAATATAGATGCCATCATAGCAGAGACTAATGCTATTATGGTAGCAAGAGGAGACCTCGGTGTAGAGATGCCTATGGAACAAGTTCCTATGATTCAGAAGATGATAGTGAACAAGTGTATAGATGCAAGTAAACCTGTGATTATCGCTACCCAAATGATGGAGAGTATGATAACTTCGCCTACACCTACTCGTGCAGAAGCGAGTGATGTAGCTAATGCTGTAATGGATGGTGCAGATGCAGTGATGCTTAGTGCAGAAACATCTGTAGGTGATTATCCAGTGAAAGCTGTGCAAGCTGTGGAGCGAATATTAGGAAGTACCGAGCTAGGTTGGGATGTGTATAACAAGATTAAAAAACCAGACCCTACCTCACCCTCATTTATTAGTGATAGAATATGCTACGCTACCGTAAGTATGAGTGCGGGAATTGGAGCTAATGCTATATTGAGTATGACACAATCAGGTTACACCGCATACAAAATCGCCAGTGGAAGGCCTAATTGTGACGTGTTTATATTCACAGCAAATAAGCGACTACTTACCAGACTAAGTTTGGTGTGGAATGTAAGAGCTTATTACTATGATAAAATGAGTAATACCGATGACACCATTCGTGACGTTATAAATATGCTCAAGGCAGAAAAATTACTGAATGATGGAGACGTAGTGATAAATACTGCTGCAATGCCAGTGGCCGAAAAGAAAAAAACAAACGCGGTAAAAATAAGCACGGTAGGTGAGTGAAATAGTAAATAAAGTAGCCCAAAGTGGTATTATCACGCTCGATCTGGAAGATATGGTTCCGGACAGAGAGGCTGCACATATTGATGTTTTTGAACAGCTCTTTCAGGGCCTCATACTAAGAGAAAAAGATTTCAGGGCTTGGGTAAAGGAGCACGATTGGAGTGCTTATGAAGACAAAAATATAGCGGTGTATTGTAGCACCGATGCTATTATTCCTACGTGGGCGTTCATGCTTATCGCATCGGCACTTAGACCGTATACCACTCATGTATATTTTACAAGACCTGAATTGCTATCGGCTCTATTAGCTGAGCGTGCATTAGCTGAGATAAACGAAGATGACTATGTTGACAAAAGAGTCGTTATAAAAGGTTGTGGAGATAGAGGTATAAGCAATCATGCCTATGTGCTACTTACCAATAAACTGGTAGGGGTAGCCAAAACGGTAATGTATGGTGAACCGTGTAGTACGGTTCCTGTATACAAGAAAAGAAATCAGTGATACTGGATAGTCTGGCTACAATATTAGTAGCCAGACTATCCAGTAGTTTTGGTAAAAGTTAGTAATTATCTCATTTCTTATTGATCGATGGCTTTCATGGCATCAAATCCCATTACGCGCTCACCATCTTTGTACTGCGATACAAATGCATCGTCTATGCCTAAGCTTTTTATGTCATTTCTAAATTGAACTGCATCCATCAAATCATCAAAATGTCCTATAACATAACGTTTCTTTCCGTCTACACTTTCCGCTTTAATGGTTTTTAGTTTTTCATTGAAAGATAGTAAATCCAAGTATTGGTAATATCCCATTTGAACTTGATATACCGTACCCATAGGAAGTTTGGTGGATGGTACGCTTGCTTTTAATGCCGTATATTGAGTCATGAGGGCCGACAATTTATTTGCCAATTCTTGCTTTTCTGCATTTGCAGCAGCCAGCTTAGCTTTCAGGTAGGCTAGCTCTTTTTGCAACTCCACTACTCTGATTTCGTGATTTTTTTTCAGCATCACCCATTTTTCAGGGTCCTTCTTGTAGGTGCGTATTTCTTTTTTTATAGCTCTTCGCTCTTTTTTGCTCAATGATTGTGCATTAGCAACGGTGACACTCACCATCAATGCTAAGAAGGTTACTGCCAAGGTTATTTTTTTCATATCGGTGAATTAAATGTTATGGCAAATTTACTTGAAAGGTGATCTTACTTTATTCATTAGAAATGTGATTAACTACCTTTGTATCCATTTTAATGTACAATGGAATATAGAATAGAACGCGACAGTATAGGTGAAATACAGGTGCCAGCAGACAAGTATTGGGCAGCCCAAACACAACGATCTCTTGAGAATTTCAAAATAGGCAACCAGAAAATGCCTATAGAAATCATACGAGCTTTTGGCGTACTAAAAAAATGTGCGGCTATGACCAATGCGGAGTTGGGTGTGCTTTCGCAAGAAAAAGCGGACCTGATATCAGACGTATGTGATGAAATAATAGATGGTAAGCTGGATGATGAGTTTCCACTTGTAATATGGCAAACTGGCTCGGGAACCCAGAGCAATATGAATGTGAACGAAGTAATTGCCAATAGAGGTCACGTACTGAATGGCGGTAAACTTTCTGACGAAAAGAAATTTCTACACCCGAATGATGATGTAAATAAGTCACAAAGTAGTAACGACACATTCCCTACAGCAATGAGTATAGGAGTGTATAAGCAGATGATAGATTTTGCTATTCCAGGACTGCAAGTATTGAAAGACACGTTCAAGAAAAAAGCACGCGATTTTAAAGATATTGTAAAAATAGGCCGTACACATTTTATGGATGCTACTCCGCTTACGTTGGGTCAAGAATTTAGTGGATACAGAAGACAACTAGAAATGAGCATCGTAGCCATAGAAAATGCTATGATAGGTGCTCAAGAGATAGCTTTAGGAGGCACTGCAGTAGGTACGGGGCTTAATACTCCAAAAGGATATGACGTGATGGTAGCTGCCAAAATAGCTGCAGAAATGGCTATGCCGTTTCGCACTGCCGAAAACAAATTTGAAGCACTAGCTGCCCACGATGCTATGGTAGAATTACACGGTGCACTAAAACGTGCCGCAGTAAGCTGTATGAAAATAGGTAACGACATCCGTATGCTAAGCTCAGGACCAAGAAGCGGTATAGGTGAAATAATAATACCTAGTAATGAGCCAGGTTCTAGTATTATGCCGGGCAAGGTAAACCCTACTCAGTGTGAGGCACTTACCATGGTGTGTGCTCAGGTGATGGGTAATGATGTAGCAGTAACTATAGGTGGCAGCAATGGCCACTTTGAGCTGAATGTATTCAAGCCTCTTATAGCAGCCAACGTATTGCAAAGTGCTAGAATATTAGGTCAGGCGTGCCTTTCTTTCAATGACAACTGTGTGGTAGGTATAGAACCAAATCTTACTGAGATACAGAAAAAACTAGATAGCTCACTGATGCTAGTGACGGCTCTTAATACGCATATCGGTTATGACAATGCTGCCAAAATTGCCAAAAAAGCCTACGCTGAGAATACGACATTGAAAGAAGCGGGTGTTGCTCTTGGATTTCTTACTGCCGAGCAGTTTGACGAATGGGTGATTCCAGCGAATATGTGCGGAGATATAGAGCTTGGATTTTAGCCTGTGAGTACTAAGTTAAAACCCTTTAGGCTAAAGACTATTGGTAAGTATACCGACAAAAAAGACCTTAAAATATTGGATATAGGCTCGGGCAGTCACTCGAGTACTATCACCAAAAAATGGCTGCCTCAGTGCCACTATACTGGTGTAGATAGAGATGTGAGCTATGATAATACAGAAGAAGACATTCGAAACATGGATGAGTTTTTCCAGTTGGATCTTACAGAACTAGCATTTGATGCTATACCTGATGATACGTATGATGTGATCATAATGAGCCACGTGATAGAGCATCTGCACAATGGTGATCAGGTGCTGCCACTTTTGTTCCAAAAACTAAAAAAAGGAGGCTTGTTTTATATAGAGTTTCCATGTGAGGCCAGTGCCAGTTTTCCGAGTAAAAAAGAAACGCTCAACTTTTTTGATGATGATACCCACGTGCGTATTTGGTCTATCAAAGAAGTAGCGAACATCTTTATGAAAGGAAAATTCAATGTAAAAATGGCGGGGAAAAATAGAAGCTGGATCAATATCGCTCTAATGCCTATCAAAATACCACTTCAACTCATCACCAAAGGCTATGTGCGCGGTGGCGTGTATTGGGATGCTTATGGCTTTGCCGACTATCTGATAGCGGAGAAGGGGTAGGTGAAAGTATAATAAGTTCGTGGATACACGAACAAATACACTCTGGTGACTTTTTATTATCCATCGGGATTTCATATTTCTAAAACACGTGGTAATCCAAGAAAATTCGACCCCTCTTGGGTCGCACTTTTGGTTGCGGTATTTGGGTTATAAATATTAGAGCCCGAAGGGTTCTTGTCTAAGGTAGATAATTGACAATTAGGATAATAATTAAAACCAAGCCGATTACCAGAAATCCATTTATATACCAAGGATCGTGAATATACTCTTTAAGCGTTTTCTTCCTTAAGACTAACCAGCGTAAAGTACCTCCAGTTAGTCCAAAGATGATGTAGAAAAAGATTTCAAAAATAAAACTAAGGAATAGTTCCATTGCCAGACCTAACTCAATCCCGTAATCACCCCATCATTATCTATATCCATACCTTCACTGGCTGGTACAGCTGGTAGTCCTGGCATACGCATCATATTACCCAGTATAGGGATAAGGAATCCCGCTCCAGCAGCTATTTCAAACTCGCGTACGGTGATACGGAAGCCTGTTGGTCTTCCGGTGAGTTTGTCGTTGTCTGAGAAAGATTTTTGCGTCTTTGCCATGCAAATAGGCAGGTGGTCCAGACCGAGTTTAGCGATGGTTCGTAGTCCTCTATCAGCTTTCGCAGCATAATCTACGCCATCTGCTCCGTATATCTCTTTGGCTATGGTTTCTATCTTGTCTTTTACGGATGCGTCCCAATCGTATAGTTTTGTAAAGTTGCTTTTGCCACTCTCTACTTCCTCTACAACAGCTTTAGCAAGCTCTGCCGTTCCGTTGCCTCCTTCTGCCCATCCTTTGCTTAACACGGCTTTTACGCCTATACTTTCACATTTTTCAATGAGCCAGTCTATTTCTTCTTGGGAGTCGGTATGGAAGTTATTGATAGCGACTACCCGCTGCAATCCAAATTTCCCCATATTCTCTATGTGCTTTTCTAGGTTTGCAAATCCTGCTTTTACTCTATCCAGATTAGCATCGTTGTATTCTTCCTTGGGTGATCCTCCGTGGTGACGAAGAGCTCTTATCGTAGCCACTATGACTACTGCTTTTGGCTTTAGTCCTGCATATCCGCATTTGATATCTAGGAATTTCTCTGCTCCTAGGTCTGCCCCAAATCCTGCTTCGGTTACGGTATAATCTGCAAGAGACATTCCCATTTTGGTAGCTATGATGGTATTGGTTCCTTGTGCTATATTGGCAAATGGCCCACCGTGGATAATAGCTGGATTGTGTTCTAAAGTCTGCACCAGATTAGGTTTGATAGCATCTTTGAGTAGGAGTGTCATAGCATTTTCGGCATTTAGGTCGCGAGCATATACGGGCTTTCTATCAAAGGTATAACCCACGAAGATGTTGCCTAATTTCTCTTTGAGGTCATCAATGTCTTTGGCCATACACAGTATCGCCATTACTTCACTAGCAGCAGTGATGTTGAATCCATCTTGACGAGGAATACCATTTCCAGTACCACCTAGCCCAATGGTAATATCTCGTAATGCACGGTCATTCATGTCTATCACCCGTTTCCAAATGATAGTACGCGGATCTATACCCAAACTACGAGTCTTGCTTTGTAAATTATTGTCAATGAGTGCACTGAGCAGATTGTTTGCTTTTTCTATAGCGGCAAAATCTCCCGTGAAATGCAGATTAATATCTTCCATGGGCACTACCTGCGAGTGCCCCCCACCTGCAGCTCCTCCTTTTATCCCAAATACAGGTCCAAGGGATGGTTCGCGGAGAACCACCACCGATTTTTTACCTATTTTGTTCAATCCTTCGTTTAGGCCAATGGATACGGTAGTTTTACCTTCACCTGCTGGGGTAGGAGTAAGGGCCGTGACGAGTATGAGATTACTCTTGACTATCTTCTCCTCGTCTATCAGGTTCAAGGGGAGCTTGGCCTTATATTTCCCATATTGTTCTAGGTCATCTTGTGCAATATTCAGTTTTGCAGCTATAGAGTTGATGTGCTGCATTTGTACCTGCTGGGCAATGTCTAAATCGGTCATAGGATAGCGAATATACTTAAACCAAATGGGGTCATCACTTAAACAGATTCTAAATGTATAACTTTGAAGCAGTGCGTAAATACTTTTTTGTCGTAATTATGGCCTTGGGCCTCAGCGGATGTTCACCCAAAGCGACAATAGAGCTTAGTAATGATAATGAATCCATGACCACAACAAAAACATATCTAGCCTTGGGCGATAGTTATACCATAGGTACATCAATTGCGTTTCCAGATAATTTTCCGAATCAGTTGGCAGACAGTGTACTAGTTAACTTGGATACTAATCTTGAAGTAAAGTTAGTGGCTCAAAATGGGTGGCGTACCGACGACTTACAACGTGGTATAAAACGAATAGATTTAGACGATAAGTATGACTTGGTATCATTACTCATCGGAGTAAATAATCAGTATCAGGGATTACCTCTTGCAGATTTTGAAAAGGATTATAGAAGCCTCATAGATACAGCCATAAAATACGCAGGCGGTGATACTAATCACGTTTTTGTGATTTCGATACCCAATTATGGTTACACTCCTTTTGGCTCCGCCAAAAGAGAGGAAATTACCGCTGATTTAGAAGTATTTAACAGGCTATCTCAACAGATTTGTGAAGAGCAGGGCATCGATTTTTATAATGTTACAGATATTTCGCTCGCTGCCGCAACACGTGAGGACTATCTAGCTTCTGACAATCTGCACCCCAGCAAAGAGCAATATGCGGATTGGGTGAGTTCGTTTTTGGCAAGGGTGATTGATAAGTTGCAGTGAGACCTAGACTATATACCTTAGGCTTTTATATTAGTGCGGCTGCAATTGCCTTGTTACAAGTGTTAGACTGGCAAAATAGCAATATAATTTGCTCCGCTTTGATATTTGTACACCTATCAGCTCAGACTATGAATCTTTACATGAACGAACAAATCGCTAAAAAAAGAGTCGTTGTGATTATCTTTGGGATTGCTGCTGTTCTTATCCTAATCTCGCTAAATTGGTTTATCGATTTTTTATTCTTAGCAAGGTACTACCTCATACTTCTTGTCATCATCAAAGGATACTTGCATAATACGGCTATTTACCCTGCGAAGTATCGAAGGTTAATTTATCTTGTTATAGGCTCTTTGATATGCTCTACTTTATTTAGAATAACCCATTGGGCAGGTGCAGATGTTTTATTCAATGGAGCATATTTATTCCTAGCAATACTACTTGCACATATTGGTTTATTTAAGGCAAAAGCCCAATTCAAAGTCTTTGACGAGATTGATGAAATAGGAAAAGAATAAAAGTGATATACGCTAAAAGTACTCAGATTAGGTGAAGCCGTTCTTAGAACAGGTTATTGATAAACTAAAGTAACCGCTATTCCTTCAAAAATTTATGTATCAATTTACCTTCTTCGGTTTGAAGTAGTAGGTAGTAGTGCCCAGTTATAAGCTTTGATAGGTCAAGGTGCGTCCTCTTCGGCAGTGTTGAATAGTCTACTTCGTGAACAGTTTTTCCTGTTACATCTATAATCTGTAAGTTGATGTTTCTTATGTCTTGCTTTGTGGTGATGGTTAATGTATTGCTTACAGGATTAGGCGTTAAGATTATCGTAAATTCTTTGGCTAGATCACGTACCGAAACATTGGAGCTATCCATTGGTGCTTCGATTAGGTCTACGGCCCAAAGTCCTCTTCCAAAAGTTGCTGCCACAAGTGTTTTTTCTGTCACGTTAATTTCTAGCTCATTGACTATCACATTGGGCAACCCTTCAGAATAAAACACCCAATTGGTAGAATCAGGATATAAAGCATATACGCCTAGGTCTGTTCCTACATAAATGAGGTTGCTTCCGTCTGTTTGTTGGGTGATGCAATTCACGGGAATGTTTGGCAAGTCATAGGTAATATTGGCCCATGTCGCTCCTGCATCTGTGCTGTGATACACCTTTTCATCGGCATCAAAACTAGGAAAGCAAATCCAAACTTCTGATGGATTCTCTTGATTCATTTCGATGTATCCTGGATACATGTTACGAGGTAATCCGGTGCTAATGTCGGTCCACGTACTGCCATTATTGGCTGATGTTGCAATTCTATTCTGAATGTTTTGGCTGCTGTATCCTCTTTTGGCATAGTATATACGCGAGCCGTTACTTTTTTCTACGTCTAAGGCAGTTATGGGTACGTTGTCACTTAATGATAATTGCTCTGACAGATATCCGTCCACAGCAGTGTAAACGTTGCTATATCCTATGTACAACTGTCCATCTGCCATTGTAAATGGCGTGGTCCATTCGGCTCGTTCACCTTCTGGAGTGGAAATGGTATTCTCAAAACTAAAACCTCCACCGAAGGAGCTAAAGGCATTTATTCTGCCGTTTTGGGACGAAGAGTAACGGATATAGACTTCGTCAGCAAATTCGGATTCCATTCCATCACCTCCGCTAATGTTATAAAATATGTTTCCATCCGTATATGAAGTGGAATTATCCTGAGCACCAGCCATCATTTCATTTGGGTTTTCTTCATTAATACTGAGTCGATAAAAAGACATGATGTTTAGACCGTCAATATAGTTAGTCCATTCCGTTTGGGCGGTATAATCATCTTTTAGTTGTGTAATTTCATCGGCAATCACGTTAAAAGTACGAGAAATACCTCCATCGTGACAAGCAAAATAAGTATTGTTAGTAGGGTGTTGTATAATCTCGTGTATGTCGGCGTGCAAACTTTGGTCGTAGTAGTTGAGCAACCAATAGGTGATAGGTTTAAAGCTATTGCCCCCATTGGTTGTTTGCCAAATATTAACTCCTCCTATTAGCACTTTATTACGGTCATTTCTATCTACAGAAATGGCAAGATCGTATCTTCCTTGTCCGCCGGGTTCAGAGTTTAAATTCCAGTTTAGGATATTATACTCATATGTATTGTCGCGACGTGTGGCAAAGCTTGTGCCCCCGTTGGTAGAGCGATAAAATCCATAAAACCCTCCCAAGGTATCACACGCTATAGCATAAACGTAATCGGGGTCAGAAGGTGATATGGCAAGTTCCACACGTTGGGCAACTCCTGTGGCGGGTATATTGGTAATAGAGGCAGCCCACGTAGCACCAAAGTCGGTAGATTTAAGAATTGCTACTTCTCCCGTTTTGTAGGAATGTACATATCCCGTGGATGCAAATAGTACATTGGAATCAGTAGGGTGTTGCTCCAAGTCCCAGAATAGGCCGTCTCGTGTTTTGGTAAATGTTACTCCAGCGTCATTAGAAAGATAACAACCTGTTTGGCCTACAGCGAGAATCTTATCTGTGTTGGCGTGGTGTATAATTACTTTAGCGATTAACGACCCTTCAAAATCAGTTTGGGCAAACGACAAGCCCGTTGCAGACCAAGTGGAACCCCCGTTGGTAGTTTTATATATCCCTAAACCATAGTGACTACTTCGCTTATTTTCATTGGCCTGGAGGTTATGACCTAAATAGGCATAGTCACCGAGGGCCACATACATAATGTTCGGGTCTGTAGGATGCACCGAAAGATACGAGGTGCGAAGTATCGGTAAGTCTCCAGAGATAGAAATCCAGCTAGCTCCAGCATTAGTTGTTTTCCATATACCGCCTTGGGCCACACATATATACCACGTGTTAGTGTCAGTCGGGTGAAATTGCATGCTATTTACACGTCCCATACCCGCAAGGTCTTCCTTGCCAAAAGGTCCTTTCGGAATCCACGTAGCGGTCTTCTTGCTTTTGGTAGTCAATTGGTTGCTTACTGCGTGACTAGAGTAATACTCTTTGGCTTGGTTCACGGCATTAGGTGTTTCACGTTTATCCAAAAAGTCATTGTTTCTCAGAATATAATTCGGTGTTTCTTCACGCGGAGGAAGGTCTTGAGCAATGGCACAAACTGCACCTGCTAAGAATAAGAATGAAAGTAAATATCGATTCATAATAATTCAGCTAAGTTAACAGTTTTAGAATTAGAAAGGTTGACACAATAAAATGGCTAGGAATTTTCTGTAAATGTATCGCATACCATTGTGCCATTCAAAACATCCGTGTGAGGTGCAAATTAGTCTTGTCGGGTTTGTAAATCTATAGATGTATTCTTGGTCATTTTTACAATAAAAAAGTGAATCTCTGTGAGCCTTATAAGCAAGGTTTTCATAAGTGTCAATTCTATAGGAAAAAGTATATTCTTGTCCATGTAAAATAATGTTTGACACAACCTCTTACCCTTATTGCCAATGGAAAAGTTTGATAGTCCGTATAAACTTTAAACGAATTACTGTCTTTATCTGTAAGATTTCCAATAATGTGCATTTTCTGTGGAACAGCGGTATCGTAGCAACTTCTATTTAAGTCTACAATTGAAATACGTTCAGCTAAAGATTTGACTTCAGTATCGTTATAAATACTCTGACTTGAAATTGGAGAGTTGCAACCAAACAAGAAGCTTATGATGAAAAGTTGAAATATGGTTTTCATTTTTTAATTAACCATCCATGACAAGCAAAGAACCACTATATAACTCCCATCTCCTTGCCCACTTTGGTAAATGCTGCAATGGCCTTGTCCAAATGGTGTTGCTCGTGAGCAGCAGATAATTGCACGCGTATTCTAGCTTTGCCTTTGGGCACTACGGGGAAGTAAAATCCTACTACATAGATACCTTCATCCAGCATTTTAGCCGCCATTTCTTGGGCTACATTAGCATCATACAGCATTATAGGCACTATAGGGTGCTCTCCAGGGGTAATGTCAAAACCAGCTTCGGTCATTTTCTTACGGAAATAAGTGGTATTGTACTCTAGCTTATCGCGTAGTTCGGTTGTTTCGCTGAGCATATCCAACACTGCGATACTTGCTCCCACGATACTTGGAGCAACCGTGTTGGAGAATAAGTATGGACGACTTTTCTGACGAAGCATATCAATAATTTCTTTTTTGCCCGAGGTAAATCCACCGCTCGCACCACCTAAGGCTTTGCCCAGCGTGCCCGTGATGATTTCTATTTTACCCATTACACCACAATGCTCGTGAGTTCCTCGACCTGTCTTACCCAAAAATCCTGAACTATGACACTCATCTATCATTACACTAGCATCATACTTATCGGCGAGGGCTACGATTTTGTCTAGCTGTGCTATAGTACCATCCATAGAGAACGAACCGTCCGTCACAATGACTCTATTCCGTTGGGCTTGAGCAGCAATGAGTTGCTTCTCTAGGTCCTCCATGTCGTTGTGCAAGTAGCGGTAGCGTTGAGCTTTACATAATCTTACGCCGTCTATTATACTAGCGTGATTCAGTGCATCTGATATAATGGCATCTTCCGCATCAAAAAGCGGTTCGAAAACTCCACCATTGGCATCAAAAGCCGCTGCGTACAATATAGTATCTTCCGTACCGAGGTATTCCGATAGTTTTCGTTCGAGTTCTTTGTGAATATCTTGCGTTCCGCAAATAAAACGTACCGAAGACAGACCATAGCCGTGAGTGTCAATCGCATCTTTGGCGGCTTGTATCACCTTAGGATGAGAGCTAAGGCCCAAATAATTGTTAGCACAAAAATTAATCACATCGCCACCTGCATGTGTCTGTATGTCAGCACCTTGCGGGGTGGTGATAATGCGTTCCTTCTTGTATAAACCTGCTTCCTCTATCTCAGATAGTTGCGTTTTTAATTTGGCTTGTAATGATGCGTACATATACAGCAAACTTAGTCAACATAGACTAATTTACCACGCCATACACCACGTAGAATAGATACGAATAAAACAGAAAATGGTGAGGAGTAACTGACATAAAAGCACAGTTTGGAGGTGTATTTGGTCATAATAGCGACAAACCGACGTAAAAGGATAAACTTTTTAGGTGGCACGGAGGTTGTATCCTTTATACTTGCAAAGACGAAATTAAGACGAATGTCAGAAGAAAATAAAAGAAGCGAAAAGCCTCAAAATCAACAGAACCCTCCAAACCCGTTCGAACAGAAGAAGCCAAAAAGCGGTAAGCCAAGATTTAATCCAATGTGGATTTATGGCATTTTATTGGTTGCCTTTATCGGGATTACATTCTTTGGGCCTAAGACGGGCAAGAAAATATCGGTAAACAAGCTGCTCACCATGGTAGAAAATGGTGATGTAGAAAAAATCAATGTTATAAACCGAAGTAAGGCGGAGATATACATCACCGATGAAGCCAAAAAGGACGAAGAATACAAGAAAGACGTACCCGAAGGCTCTCTAGTAAATCCTGATTCATATATTTATTACTTGTCAGATATTGGTGACTACGAGTATTTTAATAATCAGATAAGCCAAGCACAAGCGAAATTGCCGAGTAGTAAGCAAGTAAACGTAAACCCAGAAGTACACGAAGATTTTTTTGATAATCCGCTAATTCAGATTCTACTTTATGTAGCAATTTTTGGATTGATATGGATGTTCATTATGCGACGTATGGGAGGTCCAGGTGGCCCAGGCGGCGGAGGTCAGATATTTAGTATAGGCAAGTCTAAGGCTCAATTATTTGATAAAGATACTAAGGTGAATGTTACATTCAAGGACGTAGCAGGACTAGAAGGAGCTAAGGAAGAAGTAATGGAGATTGTAGATTTCCTTAAAAATCCTAAGAAATACACCGAACTTGGTGGTAAAATACCTAAAGGAGCACTACTAGTAGGCCCTCCAGGAACAGGTAAAACATTGCTAGCCAAAGCAGTAGCTGGAGAAGCAGATGTGCCATTTTTCTCTCTATCGGGGTCAGACTTTGTGGAGATGTTTGTGGGTGTAGGAGCGAGTAGAGTAAGAGACTTATTTAAACAGGCCAAAGAAAAAGCTCCGTGTATCATTTTTATAGACGAAATAGATGCTATAGGTAGAGCACGAGGTAAAAATGCGATGCAAGGTGGCAACGATGAGCGTGAGAATACACTGAATCAACTCCTTACTGAGATGGATGGTTTTGGCACAGATTCGGGTGTAATCATGCTTGCAGCTACCAATAGAGTTGATATCTTGGATTCTGCACTTCTCAGAGCGGGTCGTTTTGATCGTCAGATATATGCGGATATGCCCGACTTGAATGAGCGTAGAGAAATATTTGAAGTACATCTGAAACCTATAAAAGCAGCGGAAGACTTAGACAAAGACTTCTTAGCTCGTCAAACTCCTGGGTTTAGTGGAGCTGACATTGCCAATATGTGCAATGAGGCGGCACTTATAGCAGCAAGACACGATAAGAAACATGTTGAGAAACAAGATTTCTTAGATGCGGTAGATAGAATAGTAGGTGGACTAGAAAAGAAAAATAAAATCATAACACCAGAGGAAAAACGTGCTGTAGCAGTACACGAAGCAGGTCACGCCGCAGTAAGCTGGTTATGCGAACACGCACATCCATTGGTGAAGGTGACTATCGTGCCTAGAGGCAGAAGCCTTGGTGCGGCATGGTACCTGCCAGACGAACGTCAAATTACGCGTACAGAGCAGATGCTCGACGAAATGTGTGCAACGCTAGGCGGTAGAGCTGCAGAGAAAGTTGTATTTGATAAAATTAGCACGGGAGCCCTCAGCGACCTCGAAAAAGTTACCAAGCAGGCTATGGCGATGGTAAGCATTTATGGTCTTAATGAGAAGATAGGTAATGTATCTTACTACAATATGGACAATAGTTTCAGTAAGCCATTTAGTGAGAAGCAAGCAGCATTGATGGATGATGAAATCAAAAAGTTGACCGATGAACAGTATGCACGTGCTATCAAAATTATCTCTGACAATAAAGATAAAGTACTTCAGCTAGCAGATGAGTTGCTTGAGCGAGAAGTTATTTTCAAGGAGGACTTGGAAAAAATATTTGGGATGAGTGCTAGTGATGCAGCTAAGCCGCAAGAGGAAGAGGCAACACAAGAGGCGGTAGTAGTAGAAGAAACAATTGCTGAACCTACCGACGATGCATCGGAAGAAGCATAATCTTCATAAAATCACGTACAAAAAAGTGCTCGCCTGCAGGCGAGCACTTTTTATGTTCTGTTAAATTGTGCTGTGTATTACTTTACCTTCGTGTTCATATACTTAGCTACCTCATCGGGCACTAAGTACTTGATACTACGCCCCATACGTACTAGACCACGTACATAGCTAGCAGATATATTTAGCATCGGTCCTTTCATTACGCGGACCTTTTGATTTTTAGCAAATTCACCACCCGGGAAACCATCGCGGAAGTACGAAAGAATCTCGTAGTCCATAAGTATCTCTTCGTGGTCTTTCCATTTTTCAAGATGCTGCAGGTTGTCAGTCCCTAGTATGATTTGAAACTCGATAGTAGGGTGCAACTCACGCAGCTTACGCAAGGTGTAAGTAGAGTATGACGGTATCGGCATATCAAATTCGACGTCACTCGCCTTAAACTTATCATTACCTTTTATAGCAAGTTTTACCATATTGAGCCTGTGGTCCGCATCCATAATATCCTTACCCTTTTTGAGCGGGTTTTGTGGAGATACGATATACCAAACCTCATCTAGTTTTGCTTGGTCTAGCATATACTGACCTATGATAAGGTGTCCATGATGTATCGGGTTAAACGAGCCAAAAAATAATCCTACCTTCATTCTAATCTTCTGATTTTAAAAAACTTGCAACTGTTTGTTCTGCAGTTACAAAGGTATCACTTAACACATCGTTAACAATCACTTTATCAAAACGATGTTCAAATTTTAGTTCACTTTTCACTTTGGCTATGCGTACCGCTAGTTGTTCTTCAGTTTCGGTATTTCGGCTCCGTAGTCGTTCTACTAGAATTTCTAACGATGGAGGTCTCAGAAAAAGTGCCAATGCCTTATCTGCATATATCTTTTTTATGTTTAGTCCACCTTCTACATCTACATCAAAGATGACAGCCTTGCCTTCGTCCCAGAGTCGTTGTACTTCAGATTTGAGCGTTCCGTAATATACTCCTTCGTATACTTCTTCGTATTCTAAAAACATACCGTTTTGTATGCCTGCCTCAAATTCTTCTTTACTGTAAAAATAGTAATCGTGACCGTGCTTTTCGTTGGTACGCATTGGTCTGGTAGTGGCACTTATGCTGAACTCTAGGTTGGGCATCACCTTCAGTAAGTGACGCACTACGGTCGTTTTTCCGCTTCCGCTTGGTGCCGAAAATATCACGAGCTTGTGGTTGCCTAACTTAGATTCTTCTAGAACAGATCCTTGCTGCTTGTTTTCATTCATTGGTGGTTGGTTGGCTGTCATAGTAAGTTGAGCACTTGCTCTTTTATTTTTTCTAATTCTTCTTTCATCGCTACCACTTCTTTTTGTATTCCGGCGTGGTTTGCTTTGCTCCCAAGTGTGTTGATCTCACGGCCCATTTCTTGAGCTATAAAATTGAGTGATTTACCTTTGGGGTTTTTGCTCAATGCTTCTACGAAATGGTCGCAATGAGCCTTTAGTCTCACTTTTTCCTCATTTACATCATACTTTTCCAGGTAGTATATGAGCTCTTGCTCAAATCTGTTTTTATCAAAACTCTCATCATCCACCAACTGCTTTAGATTTTTTTGTAAACGAGCCTTGGTACTGTCTAGTCGCTCTGGCTCTAAGGCTTCTATGCGGGGTATGCCCGCAGCTATCGCGTGAGCGTAGGTAGTGAGCACATCATGCAGTTCTGCACCCTCCTTTAGTCTGAAGGCCTCATAGTCGGCAAAGGCCTCGTTAGCCGTTTCGGTAACTAAGGCATACAGATCGTGGTCGAGTTGCTCATCGTCCTGATAAATGACATCTTGCATCGTAGTGGTGATACGAAAAATATCGTGCTGCGGAGCACCTAGTTGCTCGCTTAGGGCCTTGAGTTTGGTGTAATATTGACCCGCAAGTGCATCATTTATTTGAATATCATTTTCGTTTACCTTGTGTTTTACCACGTTTATAGATAGGGTAGCACTACCACGTTCTATTCGTTTGCCATAGGTGTTGCGTATTTCTATTTCCTTGGGCATCAAGTAGCGGGGCATACGCAGATTTAGGTCCAGGTACTTGCCATTGAGACTGCGTAATTCCACTTTTACGCTATAGTTTTCGGTGTGTTTTTCGGCCATACCGTAGCCGGTCATACTTCGTATCATTATGTGCTGTGTGCAAATATAGGTATGCAGCACCGTGCGGCGTGTACTATGTCGCCTAGTTTTTGAGGAGTGTAATTCTGATTCAGATGGGTTTTTTTTAAGTTTTTGGGAGGCGGTTGTGGGCAGACACAACGCAGAATGATGTTCCTGTCACTATCATTGGTTTATGAATATTCCAAAATTACCTTACACCTTAATTTGTTTTTGTACTGGGTATCCTTAGCAGAGTAGATAGCCTCCTACGGTATGACGAATAGAATGTGTTAAAAGGAAGACCCGTACCGACTGTGTGTATTGGGTAAGAAATGCAGGAAGAATGGGTAAATAGATGGGATTTTAGTGAGATAGAAACTGATTAGAAGATACATCTAAACAATTGTCGAAAATTAAAGCGTTGATTTATAGCATTTTATGAATATTTATTAAAACTTTTTTATTAAAAAAATTTGATACCTTCGAGATGACAAAATAAACTCAACCCCATTTAATCCTAGGTAACAAGGAATTGAGATTATGAAAGCGGAAGCCGAAAAGCTTTTTAGAGTAGGCGCAATTTTTATTTATTAAATTTTATGAAAAAATTATTTTTATTATTATCGGTTGGAATGCTTTCTATACCGTGCTTTTCGACTAACGTAATTTACACGAGAAACACTTCAGGGGCTGGCCCAAATGGGTATTCTAGTGTTACACACAAAGAAGTCACTGTAGGTAATGTTACTGTGGGTGATATCATTTGTAGAAACCCAGGTAGTACTTCTTGTCCACCAATTCCTACGGGAGTATTTCAGAGTATTAGTATTGACGGAGTGAGTTTGGATGCGGTTGAATATATTTACCTTAAGCAAGTTCTTAGTCACGTTGACCAAAATATTGCAGTTGGTAATTCTACTGGGACTCATACGATTCATTTTTATGATAATTCAGCTGGAACAGACTACTATTATACTGCAAATTGGAGCCTTGATGAGAATGGAAATCAAAAAACGACAATAATTAAAATTTAAAAAAATATTATGAAAAAATTATATTTTACACTTTTGGCAATCTCATTTTTTTGTTTCCAAGTAAAAGCGATTGAGTATATCGATATTTGTAAGAGTGGAAATGCAGGTGGTAATGGCTACGCTAGTACATCAAAGTCTTATACAAATCTCAGAATGCCTGGATTAGGGGGAATTATATTAAATGTAACTATTACAAATATTAATTGTAGTGGTGAAGGTTATGACCAGTGCCCAGAAATGGCCAATAATGGACAAGAATCTGGAGTTGATGATATTGATCGTTCCTATGGGAATCATTTGGTTGAGTATGCGAATAATGCGTTACTTAATATTCCTAGTGGGAGTCATAATTTGACAATTCAAGTAGAAGGAGAGCAACAGCCAAGACTGTATCGAACAACGTGGAATACACTACCCTCAGGGGAAGTAGTTATTAAAGTATTTAGAGATGATATCTAGACTTTCATTTTTAGCAATCTTACTTTGTGCATTGGGTAGCAGTTTTGCCCAATGCACAATTAGTTTTGATACCTTTTCTAAACGTGATAACATAACTACTAATAGTATAGCTTGGAGCGATGAATATTCTAAACCTATTAGTGATGGTAAGAAGATGTCATTTATACAGCGTTACACTGGCGGCGAATTGTCTTATAACCTTGTAAGTGTAGATTTTAAAAATCAACATACTTCTAAATACCCGTTGAACCTACCCCAAGAGATAGATGTTAGGAAAATTGAGAAGTTTAAGTCTAGTTGTTCATTTATTCAATTAGAGCATATTTCATTATTTGTAACTTTTGGACATCTTTATATTCTTGAAGGTCCACCGTCGGCTTTGAGGGTCAAAATGGAGATAGATTTAGGAAATAAATCTGGAGAAGAAAATATACACGTTAAAGGGGATGTAATTTATCTAATTGATAAGGTTCAGCCAGGCTTTTTAAAAAAAGGCGGTCTTAGCATCATAGGAGTTGATTTTGTAAAAGGTAAAATTGTTAAGGAAAGATTTATTGAAGACTTTGGGTCTTTTTTTTATTTTTATGATAGGTCTTTTAATTATTCAGTATTTACGGGGGATTGTATCTTGTTATATGACAGGGAGAAAGATGAGATCTGGAATTTAGATTACAACCTTAAGAAGTTAAAAAGAAATCTCCACTACCCATCTCAAGGTTCAGTAGAAGTTGATAAAAAACACTTGAAAGGATTATTAGGTCAAGTCGCTTTGCTGGATACTATTGTCTCAATTTCAAATAGTACTTCAAGATTGGTCAGATTTTGTTCCTATAATAATAGTGTTATAGTTTTAAGAGAAAATATTAGCACTGGTGAATCAAAAAATATAGTTTATGACGTCCTCTTTACTCCTGATTTAATCAATTTCACTAACATCAAAATTTCGCAAGAAGATTATATACTACTAACTCAAGGGGTGTTGTGTTATAATGAAGACAAATTAGTTCTATTGCATAATTTTGGCAATATAGATTTGTCAGAAGGCGACATGAAAGAAGAAGACGTGATGAAGCAATTAATGTTTGGAAAACCTTATAAGCTGGGAGTATATGTATTTGACATTAGTATGTAAGCTTTTCTTGTATGTATCCTTAGTTAACTCTAGGGCTTCGAATCAAACAGTCAATGAACAGAAAAACAATGATGTTGAAATTGTATATTCACTAGGTTCAGATTTAGGAGTTGATACTGTAGAGTTTATTAGTAAACCTGAAATTATGTTAAAAGTAGGTTCATTTGGTTGTACAGGCTGCTTGATTGATATAGGAGAACAATTAGACTCTTTGAATATTGATTCATTTCATATTGTTTACTATTGTTTAAACGAGACATATACACATAGAGAGTTTATTAAAAGCTATTTATCTTCGATGAATGATGCTAATTCAAAGTTAAAATTATTCAGAGTGAGGTATAAGATTTATCTCGCAAAGAGTAATCAACTTAATGCTAAGTCTCCATTTGTAGTGAAAAGTTGTGATGGGACTACTAGTGTTACTTATACTTACGAAGATATATTTTACAAGAATGTACGATTATCAAGGTGCGAATAGCTTGTCGTAACTTACCTCCCCTTATTTACCAACCAAAGTCCAAGCACAATAAGTAGTCCAAAGGCTGCTTTATCCCACATGACGTCTTGATATCTGAGATATTAACACTTTTGAGCATTTAATCTGTTGTTAATCAATATTTTACACTGATTTATTAAAACTTTTT
>Ga0209138_1000354_pt1 | contig 46563 bp, 39 predicted proteins | sample SaaInl3SG_22_DNA_FD_184645 | JGI IMG/M metagenome (GOLD analysis project Ga0209138, IMG submission 184645) | Marine microbial communities from expanding oxygen minimum zones in the Saanich Inlet - ESP_153SG_22_DNA (SPAdes) (version 2) | ecosystem: Environmental > Aquatic > Marine > Intertidal...
TATCTATAATTGTCATATTTTTAACTATGCTGAGTTAATACGTTAAAGTTTTGATTGACTGTACAGATAATAGGTGTCTTGTCTTAAATTGCAAATATTACTGCTTTATAAAGACCGAAATTGCTACATAATTAAATCAAGATTTCGAAATATTATTAATCTTGGGGCAACGCACTTTCAATATCCTAAAAAAATTTGAGGTCGTTCTAAACACATTGTTAATTTTGTTGTTCTAAAACTGTAATATGGCAAGCAAAAAACAAGGTTTATCAAGTATCGGTCGTAAAGCAATTATGGCCCTTACCGGTTTCTTTCTGATGTTCTTTTTACTACAACACTTGAGCATCAACATGATTTCTATAGTAGATGGAGATTTATTCAATGAGGTTTCGCACTTCATGGGTACTAATCCACTCGTGCAATTTGTATTGCAACCCGTACTTATATTCTCAGTGATATTTCATTTTGCTTGGGGTATGTATTTGGAGTATCAGAATAATCAAGCTCGTGAAGTAAAGTACGCTATGTATAAAGGGAGTGCCAATGCGTCTTGGATGAGTCGTAATATGATTATCTCTGGATTGGCTGTCCTAGCATTTTTAGCGTTGCACTTTTATGATTTTTGGATCCCAGAGATCAACGTAAAATACGTACAAGGTGATATGAGCGGTATGCTGCCTGGAGCAGATGAGTTTAGATACTACGAAGAGTTGGTACACAAATTTGCAGGACAACCCATCAGAGTAGCTTTATACGTAATTTCATTTGTGATGCTGTCACTCCACCTGTTGCACGGCTTCCAATCGGCATTTCAATCAGTCGGATACAATAGCACGAAGTATACACCACTGATCAAAAAGCTAGGTAACATTTTTGCGATAGCAGTACCAGCAGGATTTGTTCTTGTAGCTTTAGTTCATTTTTTTAATCACTAACACCTCAGAGTCTTAACTTAACACTTAAAACTTTTAACTTAAAAATTGAGAAATATGTCAACAATAGACGGAAAAGTACCAGCGGGACCCATTAAAGATAAGTGGACAACCTATAAGGATAAAGTAAACTTAGTAAATCCAGCCAACAAGCGTAACATTGATATTATCGTGGTAGGTACAGGGCTTGCAGGTGGAAGTGCTGCAGCTACCTTGGCAGAACAAGGATATAATGTAAAAGCATTTTGCTATCAAGATTCACCGCGAAGAGCACACTCTATCGCAGCTCAAGGTGGTATAAATGCAGCAAAGAACTATCAAGGTGATGGTGATTCTACTTACAGACTTTTTTATGATACCGTAAAAGGTGGAGATTACAGAAGTAGGGAGGCTAATGTGCACAGACTGGCAGAAGTTAGTACCAATATTATAGACCAGTGTGTAGCTCAGGGTGTTCCTTTTGCCAGAGATTATGGTGGATTGCTTGATAATAGATCATTTGGTGGGGTATTGGTTTCCAGAACCTTTTATGCCAAAGGACAAACAGGTCAGCAACTGCTACTAGGAGCATACTCAGCAATGAACAGACAGATTGCTCGTGGAAAGATTCAGATGTTTAACCGACACGAGATGCTTGACCTCGTTATAGTAGATGGTAAAGCTCGTGGAATCATTGCTCGTAACCTAGTGACTGGCGAGATAGAAAGACATTCGGCTCACGCTGTAGTATTAGGAACAGGTGGATACGGAAATGTGTTCTTCCTCAGTACCAATGCGATGGGGAGTAACACCACTGCAGCTTGGAAAACCCACAAACGTGGAGCATACTTTGCAAATCCGTGTTACACACAAATACATCCAACGTGTATCCCACGTAGTGGCGACTATCAGAGTAAGCTTACTCTAATGTCAGAGTCGCTTAGAAATGACGGACGTATTTGGGTTCCTGGACGCAAAGAAGATGTAGAGGCTATCCGCTCAGGAAAGTTGAAACCAACAGAGATAGCGGAAGAAAACAGAGACTATTACTTGGAGCGTAGATATCCTGCCTTCGGTAATCTAGTGCCACGTGATGTAGCAAGTAGAGCTGCTAAAGAGCGTTGTGATGCAGGTTTTGGTGTAAATGCAACAGGTGAGGCAGTTTATTTAGATTTCGCTGCGGCTATAGTGCGATATGGAAAGGAACAGGCATTACTGAAAGGAGAAAACAATGCCACTGATGCACGCATTAAAGAATTAGGAAAAGAAATAGTAAAGGCCAAGTATGGTAATCTCTTTGATATGTATAAGCAAATCACGGCAGATAACCCATACCAAACGCCAATGATGATATATCCTGCCGTACATTATACGATGGGAGGCCTTTGGGTAGACTATAACTTGATGACATCAGTACAAGGTTGTTATGCCATCGGAGAGGCCAACTTCTCAGACCACGGAGCGAATAGACTAGGAGCATCGGCCCTTATGCAAGGTTTGGCAGACGGTTACTTCGTATTGCCATATACCATTGGCGACTATCTATCAAACGATATCCGTACAGGTAAAATATCTACGGACACACCAGAATTTGCCGAAGCAGAAGAAAACGTGAAGCAACGATTAGAGAGTCTCGTAGGGAATAATGGAACCAAATCTGTAGACTATTACCACAAGAAACTAGGTAATATTATGTGGAATAAGTGTGGTATGAGCAGAAACGAGCAAGGTCTCAAAGAAGCTATCGCAGAGATAGCAGAGCTAAGAGACGATTTCTACAAAAATGTAAGTGTACCAGGTGGAGCGTATGAGCTCAACCAAGAGCTAGAAAAGGCAGGTAGAGTTGCTGATTTCTTAGAGTTGGGTGAATTGTTTGCTAAAGATGCTTTGGATAGAAACGAAAGTTGTGGCGGACATTTCCGTGAGGAGTCTGTAGAAGTAGGTGGTCCACAAGATGGCGAAGCTCTACGAGATGATGAAAATTATGCCTACGTCTCTGCTTGGGAGTATAAAGGAAAGCCAAGTGATGCAGTCCTTCACAAGGAAGAACTGACCTTTAATGATATAAAATTAACGCAAAGAAGCTACAAGTAATATGGATAACATGAATCTTACACTCAAAATTTGGAGACAAAAAAGTGCCAACGATAAAGGCAAGATGGTAGACTACAAAGTAGCTGGTATCTCTGAGCACATGTCTTTTTTGGAAATGATGGATGTTCTGAATGAGCAGCTTATCAATAGTGGAGAAGAACCGGTTTCTTTTGACCACGACTGTAGAGAAGGAATATGCGGCAGTTGCTCTATGTTTATTAATGGAGAAGCCCACGGTCCAGTAAAAGGAACGACAACGTGCCAATTACATATGCGTAGTTTCAATGATGGTGATACGATATACATAGAGCCATTCAGAGCGAAAGCATTTCCAGTAATCAAAGACTTGGTGGTAAACCGAAGCTCTTTTGATAGAATTCAACACTCTGGAGGTTTTATATCTGTAAATACGAGTGGAAATACGCAAGACGCTAATGCTACACCTATACCTAAACATGATGCGGATCTAGCAATGGATGCTGCTGCGTGCATAGGCTGTGGTGCTTGTGTAGCAACGTGTAAAAACAGTAGTGCTATGCTATTCGTAGGAGCCAAAGTTTCACAATATGCCTTATTACCACAAGGGCAAGTAGAAGCTAAGGAGCGAGCACAGAATATGGTTGCCCAAATGGATGCAGAAGGATTTGGTAATTGTACCAATACTGGAGCTTGTGAGGTAGAATGTCCCAAAGGCATTTCGCTAAGCAATATCGCGAGAATGAATCGTGAGTTTTTGAGTGGAGCTATAAAGTAAGTTCAGATTCACTTCTTGATACATTCCGCTGTCGCGGAATACTCGAAATGACAAGAGCTTCGATAACTAAAAGCATTGTTGTAAAGTACTTTGTCAGTGCAAGTAATTTTGTAGAAAAGTGAAATTTATCGAGAACGGAGTAATGCCAAAGCTTAAACTTAGACTTAAATTTAATCTTATCCATGTTCAGCGGAATAATAGAAACCATAGCAACCCTAAAGCTCATAGAGCAGGAGGGAACTAATATCACCTTCACTTTTGAGAGTGAGTTTACTCACGAGCTTAAAATAGACCAAAGCATAGCTCATAATGGAGTGTGCCTTACTGTTGTGGCTATAGATGATGACGACTATAAGGTTACAGCGATAGACGAAACACTCAGACTCACCAATCTTGGTGAGTTGAAAGTAGGAGATAAGATCAATTTTGAGCGATGTATTCGTATGAATGATCGCCTAGATGGCCATATCGTACAAGGACACGTGGATGGCAAAGCACACGTTCTATCTGTCACCGACAAAGATGGAAGCTGGGAGTATGAGTTTGAGCTCGACAATGACTTTACAGACATTAATGGTCACGCACCAGATAAGCTCATCATACACAAGGGATCTGTTACCATAAATGGTACAAGCCTTACCGTAACTCACGTATCTGACCGTACATTTGGTGTAGCCATCATTCCCTATACGTACAAGCATACCAATTTCCATACGCTGCTAGTAGGTAGTACGGTGAATATAGAGCTAGACGTACTTGGTAAGTATGTCGCGAGGTTGACGAGTAAGTAGTGCTTTTTTTTCTTATTTTCGGGCGATGACTTATGTATCATTAGCCTTACTATTTCTGTTAGCTCTTGTCGTCTCTTTTTACATCCAACTTAGAAGACAATTGGTTTTGGGATATGATTACTTTATAGAAACAAGAGAAATCAGTAAATTTAGACTTGATGAACTTAACTATAGTTTTCAATCTGATTTTTGCGTTTCTTTGATTAAATTACAAGAAGATCAGACCTTTATGGAATTCCGTTGTGTAAAGGAGAAGTTTGGTGAGTTGAGTAAATTACGAACCATTCTATTAATCGGAATTACCTTATTCCTGGCCTCTTTACTTTTTCAAATAATATAAAGCAATGAAAAATCTTATCCTAATCAGCGTGCTGTTCTTAGCAGCCTGCACGTCTGCCATCAAAGACGAAAAAACCGAAAAAGAAAACCCCGCAACTGCAGAACCGGAGGTGATGGAGGATTTTCGACCGGAGCCAACTGAGAATTTATCGGTGCAATCCAGAGAAGATCTGATTGGTTATTGGGTGGGGTGGTTTGAGCATAATCTTTCGGAAACAGAAAAGCAAGCATTGTACGATGTGGGAGACTATCCAAGCTATAATAAGATTAATATTTCAGTAGACAGAATAGAAGAAGATAGTGTTTTTGGACATAGCGTAGTAGCTAATAACAATAGGCCCTTTAAAGGTGTTCTGGAGTCTACCGATGCGTATTATGCATTTGATGTGCTGGAGCCAGGAGATGACAAACATGATGGGCGTTTTAAGTTCAGAATAGAACGAAACGACTCATTTGTTAACGGTAATTGGATGGCATTTGATAACACCTTAAAGGTTTACAAAAGAAAATACAAGCTTAAAAAAAGAATTTATAAGTACGACGCCACAAACGAGTTAGAAGATTGGTTCGTAGATGAAGAAAAGCATCCTGAGAGGGATTCTATTGATCTTGTAAATCTTTTGGACGGTAGGTCGTGGGAAGAAGCTCTCAAAAGCTTTAATGGTCATTCAGACTCGGTGATGCAAAGAATGACACAAGATGATAAGTTAGAAGAGCTTGAACAATTATTGGCAGAAATAAATGAAACAGAATATGAGTTCTATATGGCCACTGATATGTCAGTTGATTTGAATTCAAGTACTGATACTCTAAAGGGAGAAGTAGTATCCGAGATGTCCAAAGCAGACATTTATATTCTTAGAAATTCCATTTTTGCTCGACACGGGTATTCATTCAAGAAAAAAGATTTACGAAGCTATTTTGATAGAATGTCTTGGTATATCCCAGTCCACGCCAACATACGGGCAGAGTTGACAGAATTAGAGAAAAAAAACATAGAAATTCTCCTCGCCTACGAAGAGCATGCAGAGGAATACTATGATTCTTTTGGCCGCTAGATGAAATCCAAAGTACTTAATGGTTTATTACTAGCTATTCTGGCTTGGTTTAGCTACTTGCTCCTTCTTATTTCATTACAATACATCCCATTCAGCAGCGATGCGGCGTTCTTGCGTATCAAGATAGATGAAGTAAAAATTTGGTATTACATACCTTTTTTTAAATTTCATGTATTTACATCATTTTTCTTATTGATAGCTGGTTTCACGCAATTTAGTAGGTGGATTAGAACCAAGTTTAGAAATGTTCATCGCTACCTCGGATGGGCTTATATCGTGATTTTATTGCTGTTTTCAGCACCTTCAGGCTTGGTGCTTGGTTATCACGCCAATGGAGGATGGACCAGTCAACTTGCTTTTATGCTTTTGGGAGTGCTCTGGATTTATACTACTATCCGAGCCTTGAGGTTTGCCATCAAGAAAGACTGGCGTAGACACCAGAACTTTATGATACGCAGTTACGCACTAACCCTATCGGCTATCTCCTTACGATTATTTAAGTATGTCATCGTTTTTATTTGGCATCCACTGCCAATGGATACGTATCGATTAGTGGCGTGGTTAGGCTGGGTAGTGAATCTTGTAATAGCTGAGGTGATTATTTATAGAAAGGATAAGAGATGACCGTTATTTATCACGCTTATTGGTCAAATCTATTACTAATTGGTCTAGTTGTGTGCTATCTGCACGCAAACTTTCGATATAGTCTTTAGCCTTACTTTTTTTGATATGCTTGACCATTCTGTTGGCTGTTTCAATGTCTATATCTGGAATGGTGATGTATGATTCCCAGTCACGAGCACTCGATTTAAATCCTTTCGGAAAATGACCACGCTTATGTTGTTCAAACTGCATAGCAAAGTCGGTGGTGCTTCCGGTGTAAAAGGTTTCGGTGGATTTGGAATGTATGATATAGAATGTTGCCATAATTATGGGTGTAAAGGTAATACGTATTTAAAAACAAAAAGCCCCAACTGGACCAGTTGAGGCTATGATTTGTACTCGGGACGGGACTTGAACCCGTACGACCGTGAGGTCATTGGATTTTAAGTCCAACGTGTCTACCAATTCCACCACCCAAGCATACAATCTGCATTAAACAGATTATAAAATCGTTATACATCTACTAAATGCAACCCGACAATTCGGGATTTTTTACTTGGTACGACCGTGAGGTCATTGGAAATTAAGTCCAACGTGTCTACCTCCCGATAGCTATCGGGACCACCACCCAAGCGTATAAAATCTCCAAATATATGATTTGGGAAGATTTTAACGTACTTAAAATACGTAGCAACAAAAAAAGGGATAAATCCCCTTTTTAGTTTGAGCGAAAGACGAGATTCGAACTCGCGACCCCCACCTTGGCAAGGTGATGCTCTACCAGCTGAGCTACTTTCGCTTAATTTACTTGTGAAAGAACGTTGTATCTCTTGCTAAGCGGCTGCAAAAATAAACCGCAATTTTACTCCTGCAACGAGTTTTTACTATTTTTTTAATATTTCAATAAAGTACTCTTTGCCTTGCCGTGGAGCTATGCTGTCTACAGATATTTCTAACCGTAATATTTCAAATTGTGTGTTAAACAATTTGCGATATTCTTCTTCCGTTCCACCGTACGGTGGACCTTCTGTTTTTGGTGTATTAAATAATACTCCTGCGATTTTTCCGCCTGGTTTCAGAATACTATGCATCTTACTCACGTAAGCTGCTCTCAGCCTTGGCTCGATAGCACAAAAAAAGGTTTGCTCCAGCACAAGGTCAAAAGTTTTATCCAGTTCAAAAAAGTCAGCAAGGAGATATTGACTCACAGGGAACTCAGGGTTACGCTTAACAAAGTTTTGCTTTGCTTCCGGAGCATAATCTAGGGCGTAAACATTGCGATATCCTTGGCCATAAAGATAAGCAACCTCATAAGCATTGCCAGCCCCGGGAACTAGGATATAAGCATTTTTATCATAATTTGTTTCTACAAAGTCCGTGTGGATTTTATTTGGATATCCGATATCCCATCCTGTTTTATTGTTCAGGTATCGGTTATTCCAATACGCTGCATTTAAGGTATTATCCTCCTGCATTGGTATCTCTTTTGGGACCGTCAGACTTTATTGTAGGTACTTTTTTCTTGATGGGCGTTGGTGTAGATGGAGTGGAAGTCCTGCCGGGAGTACCTTTTATTCCGCCTTCTGTCTGTGTATTTGTGCCGTTGTTACTTTTACCATTGGTAGTAGATGTTGGGGCCATATCCTTGTAGCGTGTATTCTGCGGTGATGTAGGTTCTGTTCTACTTCTATTATTGGCTTGATTTTGATAAGTGTATGTTTTAAAAAGGTGAATTCTAAAACCAACATTGATGAGTAAGAGATCGGTTTTTACATTTTGACGATTATCATAACTTATTTCATTGCTTCCTTCTACTCTTACAATATCTTGTAGTGGTAAAGCGATACCCGTTTCCCCAAAAGTATAAGTAACGCTGCTCTCTAATGAGAAACCGTCAGATACTTGATAATTTACCCCAACACTTCCACCATAATGAAATCGCTTTGTGTGTACTATTCTGTTGGTAATATCTATAGCTTCGTATTCAAGGTTTTGAGTGGGTTCATTTAGTGCGAGCGTTTGGAAGGTGGTATAATTACGATGTCCTGCAAGGAAGTCTATATATGGTGTAACTCTGCTGCCTTCCGGTACATAGTTGAGTCGAGCCATGCCAAGTAATCCGTACATACGGTTGGTAGCTGTGACTGTAGCTCCTCCAGGTAAGGTGTTGCCATCATCTACTACGACAATATTTTCAAAATCGCGTGTCCCTAATTTCGCAAAATCCATTCGAGCACCCACTTGAAAGTTGACAGGTGATTTGTAGGGCATTTTTCTGCTTAAATATGAGAAGTGTATGCCAAGCCCATCGTCATAGTCAATATATTGTAATTCGCTTTGCGGACAAGCCCAATGTAGCCCTATGCCCAGAGATCCTTTACCTACTTGTCCCGTTTGCTGGGCAAATGTGTTAATGCTGAACAGTGTAATCAGAATGGTAAATGCTTCTTTCATATCTTGTAATGTTCAAATATAGTGCCGTTACTTCAGTTTTGGGTTGTTTTGATGGCGTGTGGCATCGCGTTTTGTTTTTTTGTCCAAATTCTTAGCCAGAGCTTGCTCTAAATCTATATCACATTGATTGGCCAAACACATCAATACAAATAGAACGTCAGCCATTTCATCTCCTAAGTCTACTTTTTTATCCGAGGTCTTAAAACTTTGCTCACCATATTTTCTGCTCATAACTCGAGCTACTTCGCCCACTTCTTCCATTAATATAGCTGTATTGGTAAGTGGGTCAAAATATCGAACGCCTACAGTTGTAATCCATTTGTCAATATTAGCCTGTGCTTCTTTTATGGTCATAAAGGCAAAGTAACACAGCTTTACGCAAATAGGCTAAAATGCCCACGAACTATTTTCAGCATCAAACGGTGTGATTAGGAATTTGAAGCCAGAGCGAAAACCTTGCTTATTACTTTGTGACACCACGTAATGTACACCAAACTTAAATCGAACCTTACCTATTCTAAATAATCTACTCGCCCCAGTGTGCAATTCTGCATACTGAAAGTTACGTTCTGGCACATAGAGCAGCCCGCCACCGCCAGATAGACGGATGTTAAGCTGTTTTAATCCGGGTATTTTACTCGTGATAAAACCATTAAACTCGTGATTATAGTGCGACTCAAAAAACCCTTCAAATACAGGGAAGGTGCTGTCTATCAGTTGGTAACCAAACATAGGTGGTAAGAAGAAGTAAGGGTCTCCTCCCCGTTGATATCGATAATCCATAGCAAGCATAATGGTGGTATCCAAAAAGGAACCTATCTGTACCTTGTACTCGCTCGTGCCAAAGATCCCTAAGTTTATGCGTTGATTTACACCCAATTCGATGTACTTAAAATCGGTAGTGGATTGGAAGAGATTAGGTGCCGCTTGCTGGTAATACAAACTAAAGGTGGGCCATCGTGATCCTAAAACTATTTTTTCTTTAGGTTCTTGTATATAAAGTTGTTTTGGGGTGTATGTTAATCCAATACGAATTACGCTGCTACCGTTTACATCAAAATCTAAGGTAGGGTTTTCTAAGTTGCTGAATGTGCTATCAAAACGAGGGTTGAATTCAAAATCAGTAAGGGGTTTCCTGATATTGCTAGATAGCGATGTGCCAAGATATAATCCGTTAATAAGCTCAATAGAGTGACCAATACGAATGGTATTAGTTTCAAAAAAATTCGCTCGGCCAAACACATCTTGAAACGTGGCAAAGCTATTCACCACGTTGAACTCATTGTAGTAACCAATATTGATATTACCAAGCTTTTTGGGATTATACCTAAAGTTGATATATGCACCGCCTTTCAGGTCATTGTTTCTAAAGCCATAGTTCAAGGCTGGAGACACGTAGAGCTTCTTTCTACTTTCAAAAGTTTTGGAATAGCTCAGACCATAGCGTAGCCTAAATCCGCCTATGGCCAGTGGATTTATCATGGCGAGTGCCGGGTCAAATCTCCATAGCACCTTTTTGTCACGATTTATGTGACCTTGACCATCCCACAGCAGATTAGGAATTGTAATCCGATTAAAAGCGGAATCAAGCGAATCTAAATACCATTCACTGGTGGTAATACGCAATAGACTGTCTTTGTAGGCTATAAACTTGGCCTCGTCTGTAGTTAGTGGTACGGGCCTGATGGTAGACCAATAGGATGTGTCACGTTCATAAGCACTATCTTGGGTTACACCAACCTCGGCATTGAAAAATCGCTTAGCGTAAGTACTGTCAAATGAATGTTCGGTAAATAAGACTTGGGCTTTACCATCTGTAATGTCACGGTTGGTTTTCATTTGCCATTCTAGATTTTCCTCTAGCAGCAGCCACTTATTTTGTACTTCACCGTAGTATTGCTCTATGTTGAATTTATGGTACACGATTAGCGACCGTTTGGGTACCGAAAGATTCACGTATTTCAATCGCCAAGTTTTATCCCAGATGTGTATTTCGCCAGTAAAAAGAGCATTTCCTGCCTTCTTAGGTTTCACTTGTATGCGGTAGTACTTGTCACCATTGTCGGTAATTGTAGAGCCTAATAACTTGAATCTATAATTCAAAAAGGCCGTATTGCTCAAAGGACTTACGTATGAATTGTCTCCCAGTTTTTTTACGAAAATGAGATTGTCATAAAAATTGAAATTGGCATCTGTAGTGTTGGTGTACATCAGGCTACTCTGACTCCCTAAGCGTTTTGCGGCAACTTTTACCTGTTTGAAATCCCTCGGCAGTTGGGTGTATTGAATAAACTTTCCTTCAAAATAATTTGCGTTTGGAATGCTGTCGTTTTTTGCTTGAACAACCGCGAGGTCATCAGCATCTCGCTCTTTCTCTTTGTCATCATCCTCGTCCATTTTGGTGACGGTTATTTTCTCCTTACTCTTTACGTATATCGTTCGCTTTTGGTTAGTGAACTGGTTTTGGTATAGCTCTTTTGAGTCTATTGCATTTCGGATGATTTGATAGGAGAGGTCCTTCCGTCTGTTCATTACAGTGACCATCTTGAGCTGGTCTGAGTCTTCTGTGAGGGTAATGTTTAATGTCGTACTGCCCTTCACCAGTTGGTCTACTTGTACACTTTTATAACCCACGTACTGAAAACTAATGCGGTGTACACCTTTGGCCAGTCTTAGTTCATACCTTCCTGTATTATCGGTAACGGTTCCACCTCCATTCTGGAGTCTTACCATAACTCCGGGTATTGGAGTAGCTAGAGTGTCGGTCACGTAGCCCCTTACCAGATTGTATTCTTGAGCATAGGTTGCACTAATACTGCAAGCTACTATTAGGAGTATGCCCAAGAGTTTCTTCATGAGATTTTAAATGAGTATAACGTACCTGGAGTTTTAATGTTACAAATGTGTTCTGAAATTTGTAAGTAAGTGGATGTAATCGATTAATGAAACACAAATGTTGGTGGAAGTGTCTAAGCTTTGTGTCAAGGTCTGAATAAATTCCTACGCTATTATTAATAGGAATAATAGCTTTGCATCGCATATAATGGATAAAAAAGTAATACTATTAATACTAGATGGATGGGGAATCGGTAATAAGGATGCGTCAGATGCTATTCATCAAGCAAAGACACCTTTTGTAGATAGTTTGGCAACAAATGCCGCGAGTGCTACACTCAAAACGTACGGAGAAAATGTAGGGTTGCCTGATGGCCAAATGGGAAACTCCGAAGTAGGGCATATGAACATAGGAGCCGGTAGAGTAGTATGGCAAATGCTCGTGCGTATCAATAAGGCATTTGCTGATAAGGCCGTTCTAGAAATGGATAACTTTAAAAAGATAATAGAACTAGCTCAAGATAATCCTACACGAAGTATCCATCTTATGGGCCTAGTAAGTGATGGTGGCGTGCATAGTAGCTTGGAGCATCTCAAAGCTCTGAATGGTATACTGAAAGAGCAAGGCTTAGACGATAGGGTGTATATTCACGCCTTTACCGATGGAAGAGATACGGATCCTTACAACGGACTGGGTTATCTGAATGAGGTGGTAGGAGATGAAGGCTTTGGAAATGCGACACTTGCTAGTATTACGGGGAGATATTACGCTATGGATAGAGATAAGCGATGGGAAAGAACCCAATTGGCTTATGGAGCAATGGTAAATGGCAAGGGCGAGAAGGAAGATAATTACCAAGCAGCGATACAAGCAAGCTATGATGCGGGAGTCACGGATGAGTTTATAAAACCTATCATCCTGAGCGATACTATGGTGAAGGAAGATGATATTGTATTGTGTTTCAACTTTAGAACAGACAGAGGACGTCAGATATCAACTGTGCTTACACAACAGGATATGCCAGAGTACGGAATGAGTACCTTGCCACTTCATTATTTCACTATGACGGAGTACGATAAGACTTATACCAACGTAAATGTACTCTTTGATAACCAAGACCTTAAAAATACACTCGGTGAAGTACTAAGCAAGGCGGGCAAAACACAACTGCGTGCTGCTGAAACAGAGAAATATCCGCACGTCACCTTTTTCTTTAACGGAGGTAGGGAAGAACCTTTTGAGGGAGAACAACGCAAAATGGCAAATTCGCCTAAGGTTGCTACGTATGACTTGCAGCCAGAAATGAGTGCTGTCGAACTCACCGCCAAGGTGCAAGGCCATATTCGTGAGCATACGCCAGACTTTGTATGTCTAAACTATGCTAATCCAGATATGGTAGGACATACGGGTGTTTTTGATGCGATCACTAAAGCATGTGAAACGGTAGATGGATGCACGCAAGAGATGGTTCAGATGGCACAAGAATTGGGCTATAGTGTAATTGTAATAGCCGATCACGGCAATGCTGACAAGGCAACCAATGAAGATGGGTCGCCTAATACCGCTCATACTACTAACTTAGTGCCGATATATGTGGTTGATAATGATATCCGCGAAGTGAAATCAGGAAAACTCGCCGACATAGCACCTACTGTACTGCAACTGATGGGTGTGGAAGATCCTGCAGATATGGATGGTGTTTCGCTGCTTTAGGTTGTCTCGAATAAAAATCACTTCAATAAGTAATCCATGACCAATAGAGAGGTGCAGCACATTAGTCATTATACCTCACTTGTCCAATCAGAGTGATACTTTTTGCCCGAAGAGTCGTCCTTTCGCTCATAGGTATGTGCTCCAAAGTAGTCGCGTTGAGCCTGAATAATATTGGCTGAGCTATCTGCTATCTTCACTCCGTGAAAATAATTTAATGCTTCCATTAAGCAAGGCGTATGCAACTCACTTGCTATACAACTTGTTACTACTTTTTGAATAGCAGCGTGAGATGCCTTGAGTTGGCTAGCCCACGGCTTGGTAAATAGGAGTGGAGTGTCGTTGGTTAGCGTGCGAGCTATCTCTTTCATCAGGTCTGATTTTATGATGCAGCCTTCTGTCCATATTTGAGCAATGTTGCTTAGTCTCACATTCCATTTATGCTTGTCTGATACGTTTTTGATGAGCGAAAACCCTTGATGGTGATTGATGATACGACTAAATTGGTAAGCCTCCTTTAGTTCATCTGCGTTTATGTCACATCTGTGTTTCTTGCTTCCGAATACTTCCGCGGCTTGTTGTCTGGTGTCTTTAAAAAAGGAGAGGTAGACCTTTGCTACATAAAATTTCCCCAAATTTTATGTCGTTATCAAAAACAATAGTAATACTTTTGCGTTGTGGAAGTAATGCTATCAAACTTAACCTTTATTATCAATACCAAAACCTGCCTCAAAAGCCCCGTGGAGTCAGATCTAGGCAAGAGAATACTGCTCGAGAGCATCAATCTGCTAGACGAGATAGGGCTGGAGCAATTCACCTTTCGTAAGCTCGCCAAAAACATCGGCTCTACAGAGGCGTCTATTTACCGTTACTTTGAGAATAAGCACAAGCTATTGCTCTTTTTGGTAAACTGGTATTGGGGCTGGCTGGAGAGTAAGATACTTCTACTTACCCACAATCAAACATCGAGTTACCAGAAACTAGAGACCGTAATAGAGTTGCTAGCATCACCCATTGAGAAAGATGATAGTATTGCCTACATCAACGAGGAAAAGCTTTATAGGATTATCATCAGCGAAGCTCCCAAAGCATACCTTGTGAAGGAGGTAGATGCTGAAAATCTAGAGGGCGTGTTCTTAGGTTACAAAGGACTATGCTCCATACTCGCGGGTTTCATACTCGCTATTAATCCCAAGTATAGTCACGCCAATTCACTTGCAAGCACCATCGTAGAAACGTGCCATAACCAAGTTTATTTCAGTAAACACTTACCTAGACTTACCAACTTACAGCAAGATGATCACTCATCGCTCAAGGACTTTGTATTGCACCTCACAGCCTCCACCATTCAATAAAATTTAGACCAAAGAGAACAATAGAATTCAATGAAACCGATACAACGTTTTTGGGGATTACTCAGACAGGACAAGAGAGACCTGCTATACCTTTATTTGTATGCCATTTGTAATGGTATTATCAATCTGTCATTGCCCGTTGGTATTCAGGCTATTATGGGCTTGGTACTTGCTGGCAGATTGAGCACTAGCTGGATGATACTTACCTTCATAGTGATGATGGGAGTAGCTATAGCAGGTGTTTTTCAGATTATGCAGCTTTATATAGTGGAGATATTGCAACGCCGATTATTCGCTCGTGCAGCGTTTGATTTCGCGTACCGCATACCCAAGTTTAGAATTAAAAAACTAGGCAACTACTACGCACCAGAGTTGGTCAATCGTTTTTTTGATACGGTTACTATTCAAAAAAGCCTTAGTAAGATACTGATGGACTTTAGTACCTCTATTCTCCAGATTATTTTTGGATTGATACTACTCTCGCTGTATCACCCTATATTCATTGCCTTTGGGTTTGTATTGCTCTTAGTACTGTTTCTAATCATATACATTACAAGCAAGCCCGGTATGCGTACCAGTTTGGCTGAGAGTAACAATAAGTATGAGATGGCGTTTTGGCTTACGGAGCTAGCACGTGCCTTGCCCACATTCAAGTTAAGTGCGGATTCTAATCTCAATCTTACACGTACAGATGATATAGTGCACAAGTATGTAGATTCTCGTAAAAAGCACTTTCGCGTATTGCTTGGGCAGTATGCCAGCGTCATAGGGCTCAAGACCTTGGTTACTGCGGGGCTGCTTATCGTAGGGGCGTTACTGCTTATACAAAATGCGATTACCATAGGGCAGTTTGTAGCCTCTGAGATTGTGATTATCCTCATACTCAACTCATCTGAAAAACTTATAATGAGTATGGAGGCGATATACGATGTGCTTACATCTATAGAGAAATTGGGTAAGGTTACGGATATGCCTATAGAAAAGGATACACGAGGAGGTATGGAGCTGGATCACACTCAGCTTATCGGGATAGAAGTACAACACCTTGATGTATTTGGTGCCTTGGAACAAAATAAAATCAATGAAGACATTAGTTTCAAAGTACCACCTGGCAGCAATACGTGTCTCACTGGTGATGCAGGTAGCGGTAAGTCTACCGTAATGAAAATTCTAAGTACTACGATAGATAATTACGAAGGCTCAATATTATACAATGATGTGCCTATACAAAACCTAGACTTAGGAAAATTGCGTAAAGATATCGGTTACATTTTCGCGGAGCAGGAGATATTTTACGGTAGTTTCATAGAGAATATTTCACTGGGTAGAGAAGGAATAAGTGATAGCGATGTGATAAGTATTGCACAGGAAGTAGGATTAGACAAATTGGTACAGAGTTTCCCTGAGGGATATCATCACGTAGTACTCAATTCCGAAAGAGTGTTTTCGGGTACGGATAGGGTTCGCCTACTTGTAGCTCGTGCCTTAATAGCAAACCCTAAGTTGGTGTTTGCAGAAGATGTATTCTCAGGACTAAAAGAGGAGTATGCATCCAAGCTACTATTGCTGCTACTGAATAAATGTAAGGATAAAACCTTAGTGATTGTATCTAATAATGAGCGAGTGATGAAGGAGTGTAACAATATTATAAATCTAATAAACAGATAATTGCAATGCTAAATATTTCAAAATCAAGTATACGTGAATCTGTATGGAGTGAAAGTTATACCTCACTGAGTGAGGTGAAGAATAACTTGGCGAGGCGATTTTTTTTCAAGCTCATAATCGTACTTTTTTTAGTTGTTGTGGTGATGTTATTCCTGCCATGGACTCAAAATATCCAAAGCAAGGGATATGTGACGGCATTAAGACCCGATGAACGACCACAAACCATACAAAACACCATACCAGGTAAAATAGAAAAGTGGTACGTGCAAGAGGGAGATTTGGTAAGTAAAGGAGATACGATACTCTATCTTACGGAGGTAAAGACCGAGTACTTTGACCCCAATCTGATAGAACGAACCAAAGAGCAGGTAGAAGCCAAAGCTGGCGGAATAAATGCGTATGAAAATAAGCTAAAGGCACTGGATAATCAGATACACTCACTCAATGACCTACAGAAGCTTAAAATACAGACCATAGATAACAAGGTGAAACAATCTCAACTACAAGTATCTACTGATAGTGCTAGCTGGGAAGCCGCTAAAATAGACCTGCAAACTGCAAAAGAACGACTTGCACGTCAGGAGGAAATGTACGAGCAAGGACTAATATCGCTCACAGCACTGGAGACACGCAGGCTCAAGCTTCAAGAAACCAAAGCTAAAGCCATAGAAAAGGAGAATAAGTACGGCTTGAGCGTAAATATGTACATTAATACGCTCATAGAGCAGGATCAGGTAATCAGTGAGTTTGCCGAAAAAATAAGTGATGTAGAATCTAAGAGAAGCACCGCAGGCAGCGAATTATACAACGGACTCAGCGAAATGGCTAAAATGAAAAACCAATTGGCTAATTATGAGATGCGACAAGACTTTTACTACGTACTCGCACCGCGTGATGGCTTTATTACGCAAGCGGTGCAGGCAGGTATAGGCGAAAACATCAAAGAGAATACGCCTATTATTACCATACTGCCCGAGCATTGGACTAAGGCGGTTGAGATATATGTAGACCCTATTGACCTTCCGCTTATCAAAAAAGGTAACGAGGTAATGTTTTTATTTGATGGATGGCCCAATATTGTATTCACAGGGTGGCCGGAGCTTACATATGGTACCTTCCCCGGTACGGTAAAGGCCATAGATTATAACATAAGCCCTAATGGTAAATACCGTATACTCATAGAGGAGTCTACCACAAAGCCTTGGCCCGACGAGGTACGTGTTGGCTCGGGAGCAAGGGGAGTAGCATTGCTGAATAGAGTGCCGGTATGGTACGAGTTATGGCGACAGCTCAATGGATTTCCACCTGATTATTATACAAACCAAAATGAAAGTAATAATGATGAACAAAAGGGTAAGAAGTAGCATCTTAGGCCTATTCACAGCACTTTGCAGTGTGGCACAAGTGCCAGATACCTTCTTGTTCAATGAACTTACATTTTTGCGACAGGCGAGGGACTATGCACCGACAGTGCTTAGCAGTAACTTAGAAGTCGATATTCAAAATCAAGAATTTCTGGCTGCCAAGGGTGCATTTGAGCCTAAGTTGGCAGGTAAATATAATCTGAAAAACTTTGATAATAAAACCTATTACAATAAACTCAATACCGGTCTGAAACTCAAAACGCCACTCGGGATAAAAGTAGATGGTGGATTTACGGATAACAGTGGCGTCTTTCTTAATCCAGAAGCTAATGTTCCTGTGCAAGGTTTAGCCTACGCTGGCATAGAGGTGCCGCTTGGGGCAGGACTGTTTACTGACGAAGAGCGTACCCATATAAAGCAGCAACGGCTGGAGACAGATGCGGCGGCATTGCTAAATACCCTTACGGTAAATGACTACCTACTAGAAGCAGGAGAGTCCTACTGGGACTGGTACGGGAGTATCTTATTGCTGCAGGTAAGCCAAGAGGCTGTTGCTTTAGCATCTAACCGACTCAACTTCGTAAAACGTAAAAACATCATCGGCGAATCGGCCGATATAGATACGCTAGAAGCATTTATCAATTATCAAAACAGGCAAACTCTGAATCTGAGTGCTATTGTAAAGTGGGAAAAAAACAAAAACTACGTACGCAACTACATATGGTTGCCCACTCGCAATGCCGATGACCTGAAACCTGAAGTAGATATGAAATACGAAGCGGTATTTCCTGATTCTCTTTTGGGGCAACAATATATTAAGTCGCACCCTATGATAAAGCTGCTAGAAACTGATTCTTTGGTAAATAGAGCGGGCATTGCCTTGGCTAGGGAGTATTTTAAACCCCAAGTAGACTTGGCTTTTAAGCTACAAGAAAATGCCAGCGATTTTGGCCAATTTGATTACTCGCCCGCTGAAAACAATTATGTAGGTGTAAATGTGTATATGCCCTTGCTGCTCAGAAAGCAACGAGCTAAGGCTAAGCAGCTACAATACAAAGAGCAAATCATTAGTAACAAAAAAAGTGAGGTAAGTGTAAGGCTACAAAATGCTCAACGTACATATTACCGCAATAGCTTAGACCTCAAACGCAGTGTAAATGTATGGAGTACGGCTACGGTAAATTATCGTAGGATGCTACAAGCTGAGCAAACCAAATTTAACCTAGGTGAAAGTAGTTTGTTCGTGCTCAATAGCCGTGAGCTTAAGTGGATAGACGCACGTGAGAAGTACATCAAAAGCTATATTATGTATCGTAAGTCAATACTGCGTTACTATCACTCGCTGGGTATACTATCAGCTGTACTGGCTCAGTAATTGACATTTTTGAAAAGATTATCACACGTATGTTTTACGCTCGCTTATCTTTGTAACGATGGATTATAACATAATTATCGTATCGCTAAGTGTATGTATCGTACTCTCATACTTCTTTAGCGAGATAGCCAAACGTACTAATATTCCTTCGGTGCTCATGCTCATTGTAGCAGGAGTAGGTATCGGTCAGTTTTTGAATTCATTTCCCGAGTATCAGATTGATTTTTTTCCGTATCTCAAGATATTGGGTACTGTTGGGCTTATTATGATTGTGCTTGAGGGTGCACTCGATTTAGAGCTATCCAAAGAAAAGAAGCCACTTATTATTAAGGCATTTTTACTCGGGCTGCTCGGTATATTTGGGAGTATACTTATCATAGCTCCGGTGTTTCACTTTTTATTGGGTATGACATTTTCTGCATCTGTCCTTTATGCCACACCTTTGGCAGTTATCAGCAGTGCTATTGTAATACCGAGCGTGAAAAGCCTATTGGAGTATGACAAGGAGCTGCTCATTTATGAGAGTTGCATTTCCGATATCATCGGAATTATGATTTTCAACCTGATAGTGAGCATATTGCAGAGCAATGAGATAGGAAGTTCGCTCGGAGAGTTCACCCTCGAAGTGTTGCTTACTATCGTAGTTTCTATGCTTATAGGTGTAGGGTTGGTGCTGCTGTTTAAGTTCCTCAATGCCAAGGTAAAACTCTTTTTCTTCATCTCTATTCTCATACTTATATATGCCTTAGGCAAAATGATACACCTCAGTCCGTTGGTATTGATACTCGTTTTTGGGTTGATACTGAAAAATCATCACTTGGTGTTCATCGGTCCACTCAAAAATTTGATGACCCGAATGGAGTTTGTGAAAATGGAAAAAGACTTTCATATCATCAGTAGGGAAACGGCATTTGTGCTTCGTACATTCTTCTTTATCGTATTTGGCCTTACTATCGATTTGAGTTCATTGGTGAATTTAGAAGTATTGATTATTAGCCTAATGGCATTTATTGGAATATTGCTTACGCGTATCTTGTTGCTCAAGTGGTTTGCCAAGGAGGCGGCCAAAGTGGTAGAGTACGTAGCTCCGCGTGGGTTGATTACCATCCTGCTTTTTTATAGTATCCCCAAAGAATTATCTTCAGATATATTTCAGCCTGGCATTATCCTTTGGGTGGTGATTATCACTAGTGTTTATATGTCATTTGGCCTCATACGCAGCGGGGGAGATGCACCCGAACCACAGCTTGAAGATGACAGTACTTCGGTTGGCTAAACATACTCCTTTCAGAATTTGTAGGATGGTATACCTTTTGCCATCTTAGTTCGTTTATACAAGTAAGTAACGCGTGAGAAAGTACTTAACCATATTAGCAGCATTGAGTACGTTGTATAATTTCGGGCAACTTTCCACCACTATTTCTACCAAAATACTGCCGATACAAGGTGATACGCTCTCATTTACAGACAATTTTGTATTAGCCAATAGTATAAAAATAGACGACTACACCCTAGCAAAAGATTATGTGCAATACGATTCTAAACTCGTATGGCTGGCTAGCACTCCATCTGATTCGGTCATATTACAGTATCGTTCATTAGACTTTAGAATAAGTTACCGAAACAAAAATCAAGAAGATATACGCGAGATGGCTGAGGGAAACCCTTTTGCTTACGTACCTAGTATTGCTGAATCCCGTTCCGAATATGGTGAGCTCAATACGGCAGGCAATGTGTCTCGTGGTATTGGATTTGGGAATGCACAGGATGTTGTGGTAAATTCTAATCTAAACCTACGACTGAATGGTAAGTTGGCAAACGATGTAGAAGTACTTGCTGTAATAAGCGATGAAAACAACCCCATACAGCCCGAAGGTAATACCCAGCAGATTCAAGACTTTGACCAAGTATACATAACTCTCAAAAAAGATAGTGCTGTGGTGACGGTAGGTGATTTTTTGATGAAGCGTCCGCAGCATTCTTATTTTATCAATTACTACAAAAAATCACGTGGGATACAGGTGAAAAATGTACGAAGTATGAAGGATTGGAAACTCCGTACAGAAGCAGAAGCAGCAATTTCGAGAGGTCGTTTTGCCCGTAATCAAATAGATGGGATAGAGGGTAATAGTGGTCCGTACCGCCTTAATGGAGAGAACGGTGAGCAGTTCATCATTGTAATAGCAGGTACCGAAAATGTATACCTAGATGGGAAACAACTTACAAGAGGAGAAGACAATGATTATGTGATAAATTACAATACGGGCGAGATTACCTTCACCCCGCGAGTACTCATAACACGCTATAGCAGGATTGTGTGTGAGTTTCAATATAGCGATAGAAACTATGGAAGAACTGTAGCTCACGCAGGTGCTGCGTTAAGCAAAGGTGGTTTTACCTTTTATGTGAATGGTTTTAATGAGATGGACTTGAAATCTCAAGATTTTCAACAAAATCTGGATGATAGCTCGGGTAAATTAGACGTGCTAGTGGGTGCCGGAGATGGGTTGGCTCTGTTTGAGAATGTAAGACAGCAGGAGGAGTTCAATATAGACCGTATAATGTACACCAAGAGTATAATTGCCGGCAGTAGTGTATATATCTATGCTGATGATCCTCAAGCACTTGATACATTTTACGAAGTGCTATTTACCAATGTAGGTGTAGGCAATGGGAGTTATACACAAGCCCAAAGTGCGGCAAATGGAAAGGTGTTTGAGTATGTGGGGCAGGGAGCAGGAGACTATGCTCCCGTGGAGGTGCTTATTGCTCCACAGCGATTGAATACACTCAATATAGGATTGGTACACGCTTACAAAAACGGTAAACGAGGTGTTGAATATTCACTGAGTTCACGTGATTTAAATGCATTTTCAAACTTAGACGACGCGGATAATGGTGGTTTTGGATTACGATTATACCAAACCAATGAACGCACCCTGAAAAATAATGCCGAGTTTATCTCGGACTTTAATTATGAGTTGGTAAGTGGTCAGTATAACTACATAGAACGATACAGAGGTCTGGAGTTTGACCGCCAGTGGAACAAAGTGCTTGCAAACCCGCAATCGTTAGCCTCACGTTTGCCTAGCTATGAGCATATTGCCAATGCTATGTTTCGCTTAGAAAAAACACCGTCAAAGTACGTGTATAACAAAGCCTCATCTTTTATAAGACCAGGTAATTACTCGGGTTTCTCCAATACTACAAAAGGAGCTTATACTTGGAAAGGAATAAGTATATACTCTAGTTTGGAACTGATGCAGAGCAATACTGCAGAGGATAGTGCAGAGCTTGAAAATCAGTTCTATAGTTTTAATACCAATATCTCTAGGGTGTTTTTTAATCGCATATCTACCGGTTTGGGTGTGGTAACGGAACAAAGCTCATTTACCAGAGACACCTTACTTACCCAATCTTATGGATTTACATCTTATAAGGCTTATATGCGTAACGGAGATAGTAATGCGTTGAGCTACAGTCTGTCAGCAACCCAGCGTGCCGATGAGTTGCCACGCAACAATAGTTTTAATGCGGCTACACTAGGCCGTGATGTCACGATTAATAGCAAGTATGTTTCCAAGAAAAGACAGACCATTGAGTTGGGCGGAATATATCGTCAGCTGCGTATAGATTATCCATCACTAAGTAGTAAACCCGTGGAGAGCACACTACAGAGTAGGTTAGAGTGGAACCTTCATTTTTTTAAGAAACTTATCCGTTCTCGTACTTTTTATCAAGTAGGCTCTGGGCAGGAGCAACGCAGGGAGTTTCAGTACTTACAGGTACAAGCCGGCAACGGGGTATATATATGGAATGACTATGATAGTAATGACCTAAAAACCCTGAATGAATTTGAGCTTGCTTCGGAACTTGATAGGCAACGTGCTGACTACATACGTATATTCACTCCAGTTGCAGGTTTTATAACGGCCAATACAACTAAGATTAGTCAAACTATAGAATTGTCACCCGCTGTATATTTTGGAGGGGGTAAGAAAAAACCATTTATATCGCGTTTAAATAGTCTTACGTCACTCATTTTGGATCGAAAAATATTACCTACCGATTTAGTGACCTTGCTCAATCCGTTTGGAGAACAATTGAGTGACACATCGTTACTTAGTCAGTCCCGAAATTTTCGATCATCATTATTTTTCAATAGAGGAAACTCAGCTTATAGTTTAGAGTATTCGTATATTAATACGTCATCTAAGGTACTGCTTACCAATGGTTTCGATAGTAGAAATTCCTTAGAGCATTTATTTAATACACGTGTAAATATTAGTCGAGTGCTTACACTCAATACACGAAGCATCATGGGCGAGCGGCTATATGTGAGTGAGTTTTTTGATGACCGGAGTTATGGTTACTCGTTTTATGAAATTGAGCCTAAATTACAGTTTACCTATAAAAACAAGTATCGCCTAGAGCTGAATTCAAAGTACTTTAAAGCTCGTAATACTGAGCAGTATGGTGGTGAAACAGCCATCAATATAGAATTGGGGACAGAGTTTAGATATACCGAGGCAGGTAAGGGTGCTTTTAATGCGGGTTTTAGTTTTATAAACGTAGATTTTGACGGTATAGCTAGTAGCACCTTAGGGTACGAGTTGCTCCGCGGTTTGCAAAATGGGAATAACAGTACGTGGAAAATCGGCTATCAACGCACACTTTCTAATAGTGTGCAGGTGGTAGTAAGCTATGATGGGAGAAAAAGCAAATATGCCGATGTCATACACCTTGGCAGATTAGTTGCTCGGTACCTGTTTTGATTTTACATCTTTTTTGTTTCCTATGAGTCGGGTACCTTCCTTTTCTAGCAACACGATTTTGTTCTTGTACAAATTGCCGAGAGCTTTTTTAAATGCCTTTTTACTCATTTTAAACACTCGTCTGATATCATCAGGGTCGCTTTTGTCGTGATAAGCAAAATAACCACCTTCCTTCTCCAAGATGTCTAGCACTCCTTGAGTTACCTTGTCTATAACGTTGCGATATCCTTGTGGTTCTAGCGTTAAGTCTATCTTACCATCAGGGCGAATGTTTTTGATGTAAGCTTTGCGTTCATCGCCTACCTGTACAGGTTTGTGTATATCGCTACTAAAAATAAGACCTTGATATAAACCGTTGACAATCACGTTCATACCAAGTTCAGAGCGTTTATACATTAAGATATTTACTTCATCTCCCTCTTCCACATCTAAGTCTTCGGTAAACAAGAAATCCTCAACCTCAGCAGAACCAATAAGTCGATCAGTTTTGTCATCTAGCAGGCAAAAAACCACATACCATTCTCCTGCCTCCATTTTTACAGGTTGCTCACTGTATGGAACGAGTAGTTGCTTTACCACACCCATATCCATAAATGCACCGGCATTATTTACATCCATAACCTTGAGGTAGGCAAATTTGTCGAGTTCTACTTTGGGTTTTAGCGTTGTGGCTACAGGTCGTTCTTCATTATCGCGGTATACAAATACGCTAATGTCCTCACCCAGATTGAGGGTGTCTGGAACGTATACATTGGGTAGCAATACCTCATTGCCTTCTGCGTCTATCAGGTAGCAGCCATTGTCGGTTGTTCTATTTGCCTTGAGCGTGTTGGTTTTTCCTATCTCCATTGGGTGATGCAAAGGTAAAGCATTGTATTTTGTTTAGACACCTATCTGAGTTACTTCATTTTTTCAAGGATTCCTATACACGTAAATCGATCGAAAACACCCATACCATGGGGTGCGTCTGCCAGTTCTTTGGTGAGATCTTGACCCGCCCAATGCTCGTAGTGCTTACCATTTCGCCATAATCGGCTATGAGTTACATCGTATACCTTTCCTTGGTAAGCAACCCATATAAGTTCGTGGTCTTGGCCATTTCTCAAGCTGAGTTGACGTTGGTTTATTTTTGGTAAGTTGGTGTTGTTATCTCGCACAATGGTATTTTAGCCCTCAATTTTAGAACCAATGCGGGTAAAAGTCCTAATCGTCTTAGTAATTGTGTACATCTTAGCGGCGTTTGCGTGGCTCACCTTTTCTCTATTACGGTACACTAATACCGATTATGAGTTGAAATATGATGTGCTGCAAGCAGGGTTAAATGCGTGTACTCTTCAAGTAATGCAGCAGGCCAAGGAAGGAAATCTGGGCAGTTCGGATAGCATTAATTATTTCTTAAAACAAATGTCATTGGATATGGAGGAGGAGAAATTATCCGATTTTGTAAACGGGCGTTTTAAGGGTGTCTACGTAGTAAACTATGACAAAGTCCAAGCAGGAAAAGTGGTTGTTCAACTAGCTATAAATCCCGAGAGCCTTTCGTTTTTAGAAGACGAACGTTATCAGCAACGTAATATTTGGTTGTATCAGAGCATGCTCCTCCTTATACTTGTAGCAGCAGGTATTTATGGGGTATACTATAGTATTGATAGTATTTATCAGTTAAACAAACGGCAGAATAATTTTCTACTATCCGTTACGCACGAGTTTAAAACACCGATAGCCTCCATACGATTAATGCTTCAAACTACTAAGCATCCTAAGATTAAGGAAGAAAAACGCAATGAATTGATAGCAAACAGCATAGAGAATACCTACAGGCTCGAAGAATTAGCTGAAAATATGTTAACCGCGATGCAAATAGAAAATAACAATTATCAATATCAATTGGCTGATATAGATCTTAGTGCAATGGCAAATGAGGTGATAAATAATCAGTGTATCAAAGGAGAGATAAAGCGTGTTATACACGATAGAATTATGCTAGTAGGTGATGGTTTTATATGGCGAATGGTGCTCAATAACCTCATCGAAAATGCTTTTAAGTACTCTGATAATCAACCGATAGAGGTAATCTTAAAAATGGTAGATTCCAAAAGAATATTGATCGTAAAAGACCTCGGTATTGGCGTACGCAAAGAAGACAGAAACCACATATTTAAGAAGTTTTATCGCGTTCAAGATGAAGAAACACGTACGACAAAAGGGACGGGTCTCGGACTATTTATTGTGAAACAGGCAGTACAGAAACACGCTGGGAAAGTAACCGTAAGCTCTAATAATCCAAAGGGTACGGTATTTACCATAGAAGTTCCGTGAAAATTTGTGATACTATTCTGACGTAAAGATTTCTAAATAAAGTCAACTTTGTGTTTTAAGATAATATACTAACTTTAAGAGATAGAAACCATTTATGAAGAAACGTATTTTAGTAGTAGAAGATGAAAAACACTTAGCAGAAACTATTAAATTAAATCTAGAAATAGAAGACTATCATCCTATCGTTGTTCACGATGGGGCTTCCGCTATTTCCACGTTCAAAGAGCAACGTTTTGACTTGGTTATACTTGATATTATGATACCCAACATAGATGGTATTGCAGTATGTGAGAACATTAGACTACACGATGGAGATGTGCCTGTAATGTTTCTAAGTGCACTCAGTAGCTCGGAAGATCGTATACTTGGTCTTAAAAAAGGAGGTGATGATTATCTCACTAAACCCTTTAACTTAGAAGAGCTTATGTTGAGAATTGCCAAGCTCATCGCACGTAAAGAGGAGGGCACCAAGACCGCATCCATTTCTGAATATACTTTTGGAGCCAATTCTGCGAATTTTGATAGTTACGAAGCTGTAGGCAAAGGAGGTAAGTTTTCTCTTACCAAAAAAGAAGCTTTATTGCTCAAACTACTCATAGAGAATAAGGATGAGGTGGTAAGTAGAGAGAAAATCTTGCAAACAGTATGGGGTTATTCTGTATACCCAAGTACACGAACTATCGATAATTTTATTCTTGCTTTTCGAAAGTATTTTGAGGAAGACCCAAAAAATCCCAGGTTTTTCTTATCGCTACGAGGCGTAGGGTACAAGTTTACCAATTCAGCTGTTTAGCAGTTAGTTGTTTATAACTTGCAGCCATATACTTTAACAGCACCTCGCTGTTTATGATATTTTTGCGTGTCTACATTTTAATATGCACGAGCAAATACTTATCATTGATTTTGGATCTCAATTCACACAGCTAATCGCAAGAAGGATACGTGAATTAAATATTTATTGCGAAATCCACCCATTCAATAAACTACCTGAAATTACTGCTCAGACCAAGGGTGTAATACTATCTGGTAGCCCAAGCAGCTGTACAGACCCCAATGCACCTAAACCAGATTTAGATGTGATGAATCTGTCAGTGCCTGTGCTAGGATTGTGTTACGGAGCTCAGTATATGGTGGCTCAAAATGGAGGAAAGGTAGAAAAAAGTACGCATAGAGAATATGGTAGAGCCAATCTCACCACTGTTACTCCAGATAGGTTGTTACAAAACATAAATAATGGTAGCGAAGTATGGATGAGCCACGGTGACACCATCCTTGAGATGCCTGAAGGAACAACCGTAATTGCCAAAACAGAAAGCATTCCGGTAGCTGCTTACAGATTTACAAACAAAGAAATTTACGCCGTTCAGTTTCACCCTGAGGTGAGTCACAGTAAAGACGGTACACAGTTGTTGAGCAATTTTACAAAAGGTATATGTGGTTGTATAGGCGATTGGACCCCGGCACACTTCGTGTCCGAAAGTGTAGATTACTACAAAAAGACTATAGGTGACGATAAAGTTATAATGGGACTTAGCGGTGGTGTAGATAGTTCCGTAGCTGCGTTTATATTACATCAAGCCATAGGCGACAATTTGGTTGGTATCTTTGTGAATAACGGATTGCTCCGCAAAAATGAATATACCGAAGTGCTGGATGCCTACAAAGGGCTAGGCCTCAATGTCATAGGAGTAGACGCTTCTGACCTTTTTATAGGAAGATTGGCAGGGGTAAAGGATCCCGAAACGAAACGAAAGATTATTGGAAATACTTTTATTGAGGTTTTTGATGAGGAAGCCTCCAAAGTAAAAGATGCCAAATGGCTAGGACAAGGCACAATATATCCAGATGTTATAGAATCTGTAAGCGTAAATGGCCCCTCAGCTACTATAAAATCGCACCATAACGTGGGCGGTTTGCCTGATGATATGGAGCTACAGTTGGCCGAACCGTTGAGACTTTTGTTTAAAGATGAAGTACGAAGAATAGGTGCAGAAATAGGCGTTCCTAAAATGATATTGTCGCGTCATCCGTTCCCTGGCCCAGGTCTTGCCATACGTATTATCGGAGATATTACAGAGCAAAATGTAGCAATACTCCAAGAGGCAGATGCTATATTTATAGGTGAAATGAAAACACAAGGATTTTATGACGAGATATGGCAAGCAGGAGCCATATTTTTACCAATACAAAGCGTAGGTGTAATGGGAGATGAGCGTACTTACGAAAATGTAATCGCACTCAGAGCAGTAACATCGGTAGATGGAATGACTGCGGATTGGGCAGATTTGCCACATAGCTTCTTGGCTAGTGTGAGCAATAAGATAATAAATCAAGTAAAAGGAATAAATAGAGTAGTATATGATATTAGCTCCAAACCGCCAGCAACTATTGAGTGGGAATAAGGTATTTGCTTATTTGTTCTTGCCTCTACTTCTGATAAGTTGCGTTGCATTCAAAAAAACAAAGAAAGTAGAGTGGCCAGCCGACGAAGAAATTGTGGAGGTGAAGCCTGAAAAAGTAGTAGAGAAGTCTGTAATAGCTAAGCCAAAGGTAGACGCCAAGGACGAAGAAACATTGGTGTACAGCACGGTTTTATTTAAAGGTGAAGAGTTTAGAGTACCTCAGCATAAACACAATTTTGATATTGCTGTACTCTTGCCTTTTCATACGGATGCAAGTAATAGATCGATGGATAAGCGACGGGCAGACGTGATGCTAGAATATTATCAAGGTATTAAAATAGCTATTAATCAAGCTCAACAATTAGGCAGTACGTTTACCGTTCATTTCTATGATACAGATAATGATACGAGTAAGCTAAAAACAATTCTAAAAAATCCCGTAATGGATAAAGTAGACCTTATCCTAGGCCCAACTAGCGAGGATCAAGTAAAGATTGCGGCGTACTTTGCTCGTGAGCGAAAAATACCTTTGCTATCGCCATTTACGACTATGAGCAATTTATGGAGCAACAATCCTTATCTGTTTAATCTTCAACCTTCAGACGCTATGCAAGCTCAGGTATTCTTAGATTACTTTAAAAAATATCACGGCAGCGAGAAGCTGCTAATTATAAGAGATGGACAATCGTTTGATAAATCTTTTGGTGAGGCTTTGGTGGCCGAGTGTAATAAGCAGAGCATTAATTTCACAAGTGTAAAATACGACCAGTACGCTAAGTGGAGTAATTTCCTTGGTCCGGATAAAACGGTAGTATTGCTTACAGCCAAGGATAAGCGAAAAACAAAGCTAGATAATGTAGTAACCGGATTACAAAGCAAGGCAGCAAATGTCACCTTGGTAGGTCCTGAAGAGTGGCTTGACTATGCCAATGCCTCTTACGATCAATGGCAAAAAGTGAATATAACCCTGATGAGTACAAACAAAGCTCAAGTTATGAATTATGAGACCAAACACGTCATAGAAAATTACCGTTTGAACTATAATGATGACCCAAGCAAGTACACCTTTATGGGGCACGATCAAATGCTTTTTGCATTTGAGGCATTGGATGCCTTTGGTAGTCACTTTCCATTGTTTCTAGAAGGTAAGTCTATAGACTACGCCAATACTACCATATCTCTTACAAAATCAGCTACGTGTTTTCAAAACAAGTTTTTACAACTGTACAAGCTTGAAAATAATGAATTGAGAGCAGTAGAATAATATGAAATATTTCCGATCTCGTTTTCAGAGTGCTCTTCAGTTACTCCAAGGGTATCAATACCCCGAACCTTTTCACATCGCAGCCAAAAATTTCTTTAAAGGCAACAAAAAATTTGGCTCCAAAGACCGAAAAGCGATATCTGAAATAGCGTATACTTACTTGAGATGTGGTAATGCATTCACCGCATGTGAGCTACAAGAAGGTATACTACTGAGTTCATTATTTTTGGAGTGGGATGATGTAGCAGATTGGAACAAACAGGCTATTGAACTAAACTTAAATTATGAGCTGCCTACTCATTTTTTTGATGAGTATAGTACAATAGACTATTTAGCAAGTAACCTCGATAAACAGATAAATTACTATCCTGACGGAGTATTGATGGCTGATTTTGAACATTATAATGAGTCATACAATGTCCGATTTAGGCCCAAAAATTGGGCGAAAGATCACACGGATGACGAGGTGCGTAATCTAGGCATAGTAGGAGTGAGAGAGTTAAAAGTTAATGAAAAATTAGACGATACAACGCAGATACAGGATCTGTCTTCGCAGTTTATATGTGACACAATAAATGTGGATGATGGCGACAAAATATGGGATGTATGCAGCGGAGCGGGGGGCAAGAGTCTGAACCTAAGTAGTAGGGGGAATGGCGAATTTTACTTGAGCGATATACGACCAGCAATTATACAGAACGCTAAGTCACGATTCGCATCTATGTATTATGATGCCAAGTACGGAATTGCAGATATGCAAAAGCCGAGTCAGACATTGACTTTTGGTGCTTTAGAGGTGGAATACGGCTATTTTGATACGATCATAGCAGATGTGCCTTGTAGTGGAAGTGGCACGTGGTTTCGCACTCCTGAGCATTTTACCCGATTTGATTATAATGATTTAGCTACATACGCAGCACGACAAAAAAGTATCGTGCAAAATGCTGCACCTTTCTTATCCAAAGGCGGAACCTTGTACTACATTACATGTTCGGTATTTGCCGAAGAGAATACGGAAGTTCGCGATTGGATAAGTGAAAACACATCATTGAAATTTGTGGAAGAAATTGCCTTTGACGGAATAAAACAGCGGGCTGACGGGATGTATATGGCTAAGTTTGAAGCTTAGACGGTAATTAAACCATCTTTACTAGTCAAAATAATCTGACTACTCTTTACTAAGTTTTTATATATTCTTCCACCATTCAAGCTGCCAAATGCAGGTAATACAAGCTTTTTTTCTCCAACGTAGAAACACGGCATTTTGATGGATTGCCTTCCCTTGCCGCCTATGCTATATGCCGGATGTAGGTGCCCGTATATGTTAGGTGATGATGTTTCTTCTGGCTCGTGACTAAGTAATATGCCATCTAATTCATAAGCTTCTGTACATTTAATAGTGCTGTGGCGAATAGAGTGCCTATCGTGATTGCCTATTACCAACTCTATTTCTGATTCTAAGTCATTCAAAAATTGATCGGTGAGTAAATTTTCTTCGTTGCTAAGTGTGTGATATAAATCTCCCAAAAAACAAATTTTAGTTGCATTAAGTCTTTGTTGTAACGTTTGAATGGTATGTAAATCATTAAGAAGGTAGTCGGTACTTAGTGGTATCCCATTATTTCTGAAATGGCTTGCCTTGCCTGCATGTACATCTGCTATGAGTAGCATTTTGTGCTTATGCCAATACGCGACTCGCTCTTTGAGCAGGGTGAAGTGCTGATCGGCAAATACAATGTCAATGGAATTAGGGAACACTTAGCCTATCGTTGCTTGAAGTTTTTTGGGAAGTGATTTTACCACTAATGCGAAGCTGTCATCTACCATTGTGAGTAAGAGGGAATCGTCTACATCTTGGTTTACCGTTACTGTATTCCAATGTTTTTTATTCATATGGTATCCTGCATTTACGGCGGTATATGTCGCTCTCAACTCTTCAGCCTTGTCAGGGTCGCACTTTAAACTAATACTTACAAAGTTTTCAATACTGCATAGAGCAAACATTTTTCCGTGAACTTTAAATACCAGTGGGTCTAGACCAAAAGGAGTCTCCTCAGTGGTATGTGGCTTTTTCAAGCAATATTCTCTTAAAAATTCTAAATCCATAGTTAGTTGAAATGCAGTATGATGAGGTCCTTATCGTGATAACATTTGGTAGTCTCTGTTAGCACCCGAGGCTGATCTTCACAGAGCTGCTCCCAATATTTGGACGGAAGGATAACGCACGTAGGGTTCACTAAGTTCTTGTAGTACCAAAAAGGACTTTCTTCTCGTGCCATTTCCTCGGCATTAAAAGTAGCTCCAGTTCTATTAAAATAGACGAGACTGTGATTGGGCTCACTTACGTAGCATACGAATATGTTATCCTTCTTTTTAGCGTATGGGGCAAGTTTACTCTCTGCTTTGTCTAACCACTTCACAGGATATACCTCGGCATTACCGCTTATCTTTACTATCTCTCGGTTTCGCTCAAAGTATCTTTGGTTAGCTAAGGTGAAACCATATAGTGCAAGGATCGATATAAGAACTAAACTCATACGGGGCTGCACATATTTTAAGTAGCGAGATGCAGTACAAAGTGTTGCATAAATGATAATAGGAAACAACGTGCACAGTACATAGTAATCGTGATTCATTAACTGTACGCCAAATAGTACCGAAATACTTATAAGTCCAAACGCGAGGAGTATACATAGTTGAGTAAGTGGATGTTTTAACCCAATACGGCGAACCCCAATACACGCTCCTATGAATGATAGTAAAAACACCCAACGTTGTGTGCTTGTGAAATAGTCATTCTTAAACCGCCAAGCTACATCTAAGGTATGAAAAAATTCTGCTACCGACTTCACAGGCACCGTCTGACTTAGAAATACACTCGACCATAATTTTTTATTGACCAAATAAACGTAGTAATAATCATAATAAGCCACCATCCCGAGCAATGCCAAAAATAGAACGCCAGTAGTCAACACTTTTGTTGACTTAGAGGCGATATTTTGTAGAAAGTAAACGCTAAAAAAAGCGATGAAATAAATGCCTGAAGAGGATTTGATAAATGTTGCTAAGCCTGCTATGAGTATAATGGCGTAAATATGTTTGTTCACTCCCTGGTGAAATAAGCGTAAAGCGATAAGTACTAATGCAAGAGATATAATGTCTGGTAAATAGTTATAACCGTAGTAAACCAATACAGGAGATGAGAATAAAAATATGGTAGTTGCAAGTCGTATCAAGAGGCTTTCCCTCCGAAGCACCTCATTCACCATAGCACTAAGTGCCACAAAAAGGAGAATGAATGTCAATGATTTGTAAAGTAATGGTAAAAAGTTGAGAGGAAATCCCAGCTTGATAACCTGAGCTACCGCATACTGAAAGATAGATAGTTCGACCCCTACACGAGTACTGCCAGTTGCGGACTTTGTGCTCAAGGTGGCAGGCTCAAAAAATGCCTTACCTTCAATGTATTGCACACAAATGGACAACCTATCAGCTTGTCCCCATTGGTGTATGCCTTTAGGCAAATCATTGGCAGATGGGTAATAGGTAAAGGCGTAAATTACAGCAAATACTAGCGTAAAACCGAAATAGGTAAGAAACTGTTTGTTACGTATCATATTCATGCTAATACTATATTTGTCAACCTATGCATTCTATCCGATTTAAAATTGCTGTTTTGTTGATCCTAGGGGCATTTTTTTGCGTGGCCAAAAATAAGGATGGAAAGACGCTTTTCAACGAAAAAGATAAGGTAAGTGAACAATTGAATGCTAAGCTTTCCGCAAAGCACGGCCATTTCGAATTAAACGGCGGGCAGTATGAAGAAAATTTTAGATACAGATTTAGTAATCATAATGCGACGATAGATTTTTATGAAAATAAGATAGTATTTGGTCTGCGTAAGGTTACTCGGGCATTTAATCCAGAAAAGCTAGACGAGCCGATACAGTTTGACTATATAGTATGGCAAATTGACCTAAACGCCTCCACACCAGTGCTTCCCACTACAGATTTAGAAGCGTCTAACATTAGCTACTTTGCTCAGAACGGAAAGCGAGTTCAGCGGTTTCAAACCGAAGGAGTAATCTACAAAGACATCTATCCGAATACTGACTTAGTTTTTTATAAAAATGATGAGGGAGCATTGAAATATGACTTTAAGCTACATCCGGGGGCAAAGTTGTCTAACATTCAGCTCACGTATCACAACGTGGAGAATCTCCGGATAGATGAGGGTGAAAATCTGGTGTACAGTACCAAGTGGGGAGATATAAGTGAGGACAAGCCTTATTCTTACTGGAATAGTAGTGAAGAGGAGGTGGGGATTGATTATAAATTGAAAGACAGTACTCTTACGTTTGTTGCTCCATTTGACGAAGTGCAAGAGGAATTAACACTCGATCCTATATACGTAGATTGGAGTTCTTATTTCTATGGACTGGGCACTACTACCACCGGTTTTGGTGGCGGCTATACTTGGGTATATGATTTAGATATAGACGCCGATGATCATGTGTATGTAGCTGGAATTACAAGTGACCGATTCCCTAATCTCACCAATTCATTTGACACTTCTACCAATGGATTTTACGATGCATTTGTATGCAAGATGGCTCCAGCTGGAGATAGTATTGTATGGTTTAGCTACCTTGGTGGTTCGCAATATGAGTACTGCTTTTCTATAGCTGTAAATGATGATCAAGAGCCTGTGGTATCGGGATTTACGTGGAGTGTAGATTTTCCTATCACAGATGGAGCGTTTGATACCATACCAAACATTCAAAATGGTGGATTTAGTAATTATTATGCAGGATATGTCACCAAATTTAGTGAAAACGGAGATTCTCTCTTGTTCTCTACTTATTTGGGGGGAACATCTAGTGACTTGATTCAGAGTATGGTGATGGATGATAACGGCTATATATTCTTAACGGGTCAAACCAAATCTACGGACTTTCCGGTGACAGCTGGAGCCTATCAAACCACTTACGGCGGATCTGGTGGTAGCAGCTGGTGGAATGGCGGAGATGCTTTCCTCGTAAAAATGCACCCATCGGGAAGTAGTATAGAATTTGGCACATACCTAGGAGGAGCAGGGGATGATGTTGCTTACGAAGTAGCTCTAGGACCATTTGGTGATATTTTTCTAGTAGGGAAAACGAGCAGTACTAGTTTTCCGATTACCTATGGTTCTAGCGTGTTCAATTCTACCGTGAGTGGCGTTTCCGATGGTTTTATTACGAAGTTTAATGCCACTGCAACGACAATAGATTACAGTAAGCTTATGGGTGGCTCTGCCGAAGACTGGTTTGAGGGGGTGTATGTGAATGAAAGAGACGAAGCTTATATAGCAGGCATAACACGTTCATCTAATTTTCATACTACTGCTAAGGCCTACCAAAAAACGTTTGCAGGAGGGGCAGATGCAGTGGTTGTAAAACTCAACGATAAAGGGCAGTATCCGTTTTACTCTACCTTTTTGGGTGGGAGCGGAGATGAGTTGTATTATAGCGGCTTCATCTACAATAGCAATGTGCGTATAGCGGCCAATGTGCGTGAAGAACCTATTATTTGTGGGATAACACGTAGTACAGATTTTCCTGTAACCAATGACGCTCTGGATGATACAAATCCGAGTAGCGGTACGGGCAGTTTTTGGAATACGTCGGCCACCATTGCCAAACTTGATAATACAGGATCAAAGTTACTTTACGGAACGTATTACGGTGGTTCTGGTTATGAAGTTCCGGGGGCTAATAAGTTGAAACGCATTAGCTGTTATACTAATATCTTGTACGGTGGATTTACAGCATCGTCCGATTATCCTACTACTCCAGGAGTTTATAAAGAAACCAAAAGTACAGCCAGCACGGGTTTTTTCTGGACTGGTTTCATCTCGAAGTTTAGAGACACACTCTATACAGATGAGATAGATTTGAGCCTTGAAGATACCCTTATTGAATGTGATGAGGTATACGAAATTCTAAATGCAAAGAATGTAGGAGCAGACATATTGTGGTCTAACGGCAGTACACGTCAATACGAAATATTAAGAGATACCGGATTGGTATGGGTGCAAGCTACCTACGGATGCGACACAGTACGGGATAGTATTTACTTCATCAGAGAATATTCGCCCACTGTGCCAATTCTCCCTGAGGATTCTACCTATTGTGATGCGTTTCCTAGCATAACTCTCGATGCACAAAATGACACCATAGTAGCATCTTATCTTTGGGATAATGGCGATACTACTCAAACGATAGATATAAACTCACCTGGAGAGTACAGTGTGTCCATATCTACACCCAATTGCGGTACAAAGACAGATGTGGTAACCTATAAGTTATTACGTACCCCAAACCCTACATTTCCTCGAGATAGTACCTTCTGCGATAGTACACTTATAATCCTAGATGCAACCACAGCCATAGATAATGAAGAAATATACAGATGGGCTACAGGTGACTCATTGGCTACCTATACCGCATTAGATACGGGCTATTACAAAGTAGTGAGTGAAAATTATTGCGGAATAGATTCAGCTGAGTTTTTTGCTTATCAATTGGCGACACCTGAACTTAGCTTACCTATAGATTCTCAGTTTTGTGATGCAATTGACCTGACCTTACGCTATGGCAAGGCTAATAACGCTGAAAATTATAGTTTTAAAAATTTGGTAACCAACAATATCATTTTTGTCATACCTGATACTTTTAGGCTTACCGATGTCGGCAGATATGAAATAACATCGCGAAACGTATGTAAAGAAGTGAAAGACACGATAGAGCTAAGTTTGATTACTTCTCCTGTTGCGGATTTGGGTGCCGATACCGTGTTGTGTGATGACGTTAATCTAACCTTAGAAGTAGGCAAGCAAAATAACAACGAACAATATACTTGGAGCGAAGCCGAAACATCTAATACCTATATTGCTACTCGCGAAGGAAAGTATTGGGTGACCTTAGAAAACAAATGTGCGGTATCATCGGATACAATACTCATTACCAAGGTGATAAGTCCTGAGGTGAATTTGCCAGGGGATAGTATTTTCTGTGATAATATTAGCATAGAGCTCGTGGCTGATAATGAAGAAGAATGCGACTATGCGTGGAGTGACGGTAGTAGTGATTCTGTTCTTACTGTATTTTCGGTAGGGTTTTATAAAGTAACGGTGAGTAATTATTGTGGAGCGGTGAGTGATAGTATAACGATAGGTATGATTACTTCTCCGGAGGTAGATTTGGGTGATGATGAGATATTTTGTGGTGGCGTTATGCCGATTACCTATGATGTAGGTAAGGAGGATAATGAAGAGACTTATCTATGGTCAAATGGAGATGCCTCGGCAACTAGTTCGCTCAATAAAGAAGGAATACACTGGGTTCAAATAAGTAATAAGTGTAATACTTCTGCAGATACGATAGAGTTTATCGTAAGTCCAAATCCGGTGGTAAGCTTGGGCCCCGATACTACCTTGTGTGGTGATTTTAGTGTAACCTTAGATGCAGGCAATGCGGGTATGCGATATTTGTGGCTACCAACTGGTGAAACAACCCAAACCATAGAGGCTAAACTTCAAACGATATATACAGTTACGGTTTATAATGAAAATGACTGTGAAGGTTCAGACGACTTTGAAATTAGACCTGATTGCGTGAGCAAGAGTTTTATTCCCAATGCTTTTACTCCAAATGGCGATGGGTTGAACGATGTTTTTAAGCCTACACTTATCAATTTTGAACAATATAGCCTCCAGATATACAACCGCTGGGGTGAGAGAATATTCGAGTCGAGTGATGTGAATGTGGGATGGGACGGAACCTATAAGGGCGTTCAAGTACCTAACGGTATGTACACCTACTTAATGCGTTATCTCACCACCGAAAACATGCAATGGCAAAACGTCGGTGGTGAATTAAATGTAGTACGCTAAACGATTATTTAAATGACAAGATTTCTTTTCTTAATACTTCTAACGGGCTTCATCTATGTAAGTAATGCACAGTTACGCATTAGTAGCCTAACCCATACGGTACTTACGAGTTCAGAATTAGACTCTTTACAATAGGGGTCTGACGACTCTGCTCTGGTGTATCAGCCAGAGTATCTTGGAGGTGTGGACGCAAGTATGAGTGACTTGTCTAGCTTGCTAAATCTGGATGAGTGGAAGAAAAATAAAGCGGGGTTATATACCGTATACGTTACCCAAGATTGGAAAGGAATAACCGTAAGTGCAGATGCCAAAAAAGCGAAAGATACTGACCTGGTGAAAATACCTTCTGCCCTCAAAAGTACTGCTCCTAAGTGGTCTCATTTCTTGCTTGGCGATAAGGTTATCTCTCGTTATACACTGCAGATACAGCTATTACTAGTAGAGTAACCAGATCATCAATTGTAAACCAACAATGCCATACAACTGACGCATTCTAAGTTCTCCCCCCCCAAATACACGAGAAGGTCGAGATAACTTTAAGATTGCGAATGCTTTAGTTCAATAACTCAAACTACTTCCGTTAAGAACGCTTAACTAAAAACTGCTTTTTTCTGACACCATGTCACACTTTCCCCTTTGGTCTATACTTTGATATGTAATACCCAAATAAGTAATTCATAAAAAATGCAAAAAGGAAAAGTTTCAGTAAACACGGAGAATATATTCCCGATTATCAAGAAGTTTCTTTATACCGATAACGAGATTTTCTTGAGAGAGTTGATTTCTAATGCGACGGATGCGAGTAATAAACTAAAAGTACTCAGCCAACGTGGCGAAGTGAAAGGTGACATAGGAGAGCTTAAGATAACCGTAAGGTTAGACGAAAAGAAAAACACCCTTACCATTAGCGATAATGGTATAGGAATGACTGCCGACGAAATAGATAAATACATCAATCAAATTGCTTTTTCGGGTGCAGAGGAGTTCGTAGAAAAATTTAAAGATACCAAAGAAGATGCAAATATCATAGGTCACTTCGGACTAGGTTTCTACTCCAGTTTTATGGTGGCAGATAAGGTAGAGATAGACTCACTAAGCCACGCAGAAGGAGCGGAGCCAGCTAAGTGGACATGTGAAGGATCTACGGATTTTAAAATCACTAAAGGAAAGCGTAAAACACGCGGTACCGATATCATACTCCACATCAACGAGGAGAGCAAAGAATTTGGTGAAAAATGGAAAGTGCAAGAATTACTGAATAAGTACTGTAAGTTTTTGCCAATACCTATTGAGTTTGACGAGAAGATAGTAAACGAAACTGCTCCTATATGGAAGAAGAACCCGAGTGAGTTAAAAGATGAAGATTACACAGATTTCTATAGTAAACTTTATCCGATGAGTGAGCCTCCATTGTTTTGGATTCACCTTAATGTAGATTATCCTTTCAATCTAACAGGAGTACTTTATTTCCCGAAAATTAAAAAGGAAATTGACCCGAACAGAAACAAGATACAGCTCTACAGTAATCAGGTATATGTGACGGATAATGTGGAAGATATAGTGCCTGAGTATCTGATGTTGTTGCACGGTGTTATCGATAGTCCGGATATCCCGCTTAACGTAAGTAGAAGTAGCTTACAAGCTGATGGAGCAGTAAAGAAAATCACGAGCCACATTAGCAAAAAAGTAGCCGATAAGCTAGCTGAGCTACATAAAGCAGATTTCGAAGATTATAAAGCCAAATGGCAAAATATGAGCATTTTCGTAAAATACGGAATGCTATCGGATGATAAATTTTATGATAGAGCTAAGAAGATATGCCTGCTACAGAATACCGAAAAGGAGTACAGCAGCATAGAAGATTACATTGCTAAAATAGAACCGAATCAAACGGATAAGGATGGCAATAGAGTAGGGCTTTATACTAATGATGCCGACAAGCAGCACAGTTTTGTGGCTGCAGCTCAAGCTAAGGGATATGACGTATTGGTGTTGGACGAGGTGATTGATAATCACTTCATTGGCAACCTCGAGCAGAAAAATGAGAAATTCCAACTAAAGCGTGTAGACGCAGACACGGCTGGTAAGCTTATAGACAAAGATGAGAAAACTGAGAGTGTACTGAGTGATGATGAGGTGACTAAGCTTAAAGAAGCCTTTGAAGCAGCCGTAGACAAAGAAAAGTATACAGTAGTGTCGGAAGTAATGAGTCCAGATGAGGCGTTTATCACCATTACACGTAGTGAGTGGGAGCGACGCATGAGCGAAATGGGGGGTATGGGCGGTATGCAGATGTTTGGCCAAATGCCAGAGAAATATTCTGTTTCGGTAAATACCAATCACGCACTTGCAGCTAAGGTTCTGAAGGCCGAAGGTGATGCACAAACTGAGCTAATGAGCAAAGCTATAGATCTTGCTAAGCTATCGCAAAACCTATTGACAGGCAAGGAGTTAAGCGAGTTTGTGAATAAGCAGATGGCTACTCTATAGTTAATAGTTTAAAGTGATTAGTGAAGGCTCTCGCGTTGCGAGGGCCTTTTTTGTCGTTATAAGAACTTCATACAAGGCAAATGAAATATGCTTTATACTTGTGAGGTATGGAGGTGAATGAACCAATAGCAGAGTATGGATTGTGGACCCTGTAACACGTTTTGTATTAGTGTACCAATTGGTAGATAATACGTTTATTGGTCTTCGTCCATTTGCGGAGGGCAGCCAAATAACAAGCCCACTTTTTCCTGATTTGGCGATTAAGGTAGATGATATTTTTGAAGGGTTGGATGACTAGGAACTTGACAGACAATACACAATATAAATTCTTTGACCGTTTCTAGATAGTTTCTTACCTCTTTGGGTTACGGTATGTTGGCCACTTGCTTACCTTTGAATTTCGCATGAAAGTATCATTAGTTCAATTTGACATTGCTTGGAAGGATAAACAAGCAAATATTGATAAAATAACGGCGATGCTATCCGATGTTGATTCGGATCTCATTGTGCTTCCTGAGATGTTTAACACAGGATTCTGTACGGATGATGTTTCGCTTGCCGAGGCAATGGAAGGGGATACCATAAAATGGATGATGGAATACTCAAAGCGTCATAAAACTGCGGTATGTGGTAGTCTTATAGTTGGCGAGGAAGGTGTTTTGTTTAATCGATTTATAATGGTTAGCGACGGCGAGGTAGTAGGGCACTATGACAAGACTCACCTTTTTGCATTAGGAGGGGAGGGCGAACACATCACTCCTGGCAGTGCCAAAGTAGATATGGTAGTAAACGGTTTCAAGATAAGGCCGATTGTATGCTATGATTTACGTTTTCCGTACACGGCTTTTAATGACTCGGAATATGATATACTGCTCAATGTAGCCAACTGGCCAAGTGCTAGAATAGCCCATTGGGATACACTCTTACAAGCTAGAGCAATAGAAAATCAAGTCTATACGATTGGATGTAATAGGGTAGGAGAACAACTTGCAGCTGAGGGTAAGGCATTTTACTACCCCGGTCATAGTTCTGCGTATGCTCCAGATGGTGAGAAACTTGAACATTCGGTAAAAGAAGAAGTAATCACCCTAAAGCTTAGCAAAGAAGTAATCGAACAAACACGCAGCAAACTCCCCTTCTTAAAGGATAGGAGAATGTGATTTTGTTTAGTCTTCGATACATTTCGCTATCGCCAAACACTCTTACTGACAAAATTGCATTGAGATAGTTGTTGGTCATCCTGAGTTCGTCCGTGTACGAGACGAGTATCGAAGGATGAACAATAAACAGTATCGAAGCTCAATTACTACTTGTTCTTCTTACTTCTCTTAGCATCAGGATTGTAGGCTATGCATAAATCTATATAAAACTCGAGTTCGTGGTCCATATCCAATGTCTTTTCATCTACAAATACATACCCTTTCATCGCTCTACCTGTAAAGTTCATTTCTGAGCATCCATCTTTTGATAGGCATTGCTCGTAATTAGATTCACCTACACGAGCCATTAGCTGACTTTTTACTATACCACAGCACATTTTATCATCCACCACTATAGCAAAGGCCACCCATCATCTTTAGATGCCGAAATGCCACTTTTTGTTCTTCAAATATTCTGTCTATACGTTCTTGAAGGTGGGTATCGTAGGCCATCGGGTTTAGTTGATTGGTTAAATAGTTTTTTAGTGAAATAGTAAGGCGATGCTGTATTCTACCCTCCCGTTCATCACCCCAAAGCTAAACATATTAAGTTTGAACTTAATAGTTGAACTTAATATTTTGATCTTGATATTAGAATTTGTGCTTGAATTTTCAACCGCAGTAACCCTATACCATTTAGCCTTTAGCTATTTTAACCTTTGATCTTAGGCTTAGTCTTAGACTTAAACTTAAATTTGCCCCACAGTAATGGCGATTAAAATTAAAACCAAGGAGCAGATAGAGGGAATACGAAAAAGTTCTCACCTCGCTGCTAATGTGCTGAAGTATTTAGAGCAGTTTGTAGTAGCAGGGAATACCACACAATTCATCAACGACAAAGCACTCGAATACATAACCGACCACGGTGCTAAGTCAGCAACGTTGGGCTACAAGGCTCACGGTTCACCCGCATTTACCGGAGCAATATGTACCAGTCCTAATGAGGTGATATGTCACGGCGTACCTAATGAATATGTGCTTAAGGATGGGGATATCCTAAATATAGACGTCACCACGATTCTGAATGGGTACTTTGGCGATACGTGCAAAATGTACACGGTAGGAAAAATATCTGAAAATGCACAAAACCTTATTGATGTAACCCGCGAATGTTTGGCCATAGGCGTGAAGCAATGCCGACCGGGCAATAGATTTGGGAACATAGGCTACGAAATACAAAAATATGCAGAGGCCAAAGGATATGGAGTCGTATGGCAGTTTTGTGGTCACGGAGTAGGGCTTAAGTTTCATGAGGAGCCAGAGGTAAGCCACGTAGGACAACGCAATACGGGTAAAAAAATGAAACCTGGAATGGTGTTTACCATTGAGCCAATGATAAACGAAGGGGTGGCAGAGTGCATCGTAGACAAAACCGACAGCTGGACTGCTAGGACGCGTGATTATAAGCTGTCCGCACAGTATGAGCACACCATCGTGATTACCGAAAATGGCTGCGAATGCCTAACGGATGTTTTTGGAGAGTATTGAGATGCTCTACCTGTTGAGCCTTGTTTTAGTATATAATTTATCAAAAGCGATGGGCTTAACTGGTGTCATATTGAGTGATTTTTGCGTAACAGAGTGGAGTAAAAATTGTACCGAAATATGAATGCCTTCCTCATAGAACGCCTTGGCATAGAGCTACGCACCCAATTGGTGGGTAAGCGGTTAAACGCCTCATTTACAACATCTCAATTTGATATTAATCTGGTATTTGATTCCTTGGCTCTTAAGATATCGTTCTTCCAAGGACAGGCCTATTTCCAAACTCCTCATGCCGAGAAACTCCAAAAGAAAAACAGACTCCCTGTTTTTAGAGGTTTAGCAGAGCTAGAGGTAAAAGAAGTGTTGATATATCCGTATGACCGACGGTTCGATATGGTGCTAGTAAATGGTCATATTTTAGCGTTTTATCTGTATGGTAAATTTAGCCAAATCACCCATTATCACAATGAGGTATGGCAGGAGGCATTCCCCGTAAAAACAAGCAAGGTAGAAAACTACGCCCAAACGCATTACTCCACGGATGGGAAAGAGATTCAAGATTTGAAATTTCTAAGTGCGGAAAATAAAGAAGTGCTTGAAAATCAATCTTTTGATAGCAAGTCTGACGAAGAAAAGAGACGACTTCTTATAGAATTAAAGTCGGCGGAAATTAGGAGAACCCTATATGTAAATAAGGGTGAAAAAAAATATACACTCGACTATAGTAGAGGAGAGGAAAACATTACTCAATTTGACCATATACTGGTCGCATTGGATAACCACTCACGACTATATATATCACATCAAGTATTTACTCAGATAAAAAATAGTCACCTTGGCCAGCTGAAAAAGGAGCTAAATGCTTTGGGTAAAAAACTAAAATCAGCAGAAAAAAGACTCTCCGAACTAAATAGAGCAAGTACATACAAGGAAAAAGCAGACCTGCTCATGGCCAATATGTGGCAGATAGAAAAAGGCACAAAAAAGGTTACTTTAACCTCCTTTGATGGTGAAAAGCAAGTAGAAATTAAGCTCAACGAATTACTTACTCCACAGGCCAATGCAGAGCGGTACTACAAAAAAGGCAAGAACGAGAGCAAGCAACGAGACTTTGCTCTAAAACACCTAGCGGACATAGAAGCACAATATCTAGCTAAGGAGGAAGAAATAGAGCAATTTGAAAAAGTAGATAACCTGAAAGAAATACGCAAAACCGCCCAAACTAAAGCGTCACAAAAAGAGGTGAGACTGCCCTATAAATCGGTACAAATAGATGGCTACGAAGTAAGAATAGGCAAAGGAGCCAAGGATAATGACGAACTCCTTCGTTACCATACCACCAAATTTGATACTTGGCTACATGCCAAAGATGTGAGTGGTAGTCACGTGATCATTCGTAATCCGAGTGGGGCTAAAATCGCATTAACTACTATAGAAAAAGTCGCATCCATAGCGGCGTTCTATAGCAAGGCCAAAAGCGAAGGACTAGCTGCGGTAATCCATACCGACCGCAAATACATTCGCAAACCTAAAGGTGCTACACCTGGCTTAGTAAAAGTAGATAAAGAAGAAGTGATATTGGTGGAACCCAGGTATACCGTCAATTAATAGGATTTATTCACTCAATAATCTGAGCATACTCTTACTATTGCACCTTTCTAAGTAAAAACAATCAATTTCATCCAATGAAAAAGTACTTAAATCTCTTTGATTTCAAACAGAAGGTAAATTATACAACAGAAGTTTTATCAGGACTTACTGTAGCGTTGGCCCTCGTACCAGAGGCAGTTGCATTTGCATTTATGGCTGGTCTAAATCCTTTGACCGGGCTGTACGCTGCTTTTTCTATAGGGTTGATTACCAGTATATTTGGAGGTAGGCCAGGGATGATATCTGGAGCTACAGGAGCTATTGCTATTGTGATAGTAGCACTGGCCAAAACACACGGCGAAGAGTACATATTTGCTACCGTAGTGTTAGCAGGTATTATTCAGATGCTTGCAGGATTCTTAAAACTTGGTAAGTTCATACGCCTCGTTCCTCATCCTGTTATGTTTGGTTTTGTAAATGGACTAGCGATAGTAATTTTCATGTCTCAGCTTGATTATTTCAAATCCAAAGGTGCGGACGGCCTTTTGCATTGGATGACAGGAACACCACAGCTTATCATGGTTGGTCTTGTTTTGCTATCTATGTTGATAATCTGGGGTTTACCTAAAATTACCAAGGCAGTTCCATCATCATTAGTAGCCATATTATCGGTGTTCGGTTTGGTTTATTTCTTGGGTATAGATACACCAAACGTAAAAGATATATTGGTACAAATGGATAATGGTGTAACCTCTATAAAAGGTGGTTTCCCTCCATTTAATATTCCAAATGTTGAGATCACTTGGGATAATTTTATTTTGATTCTCCCGTATGCGGTTATTGTAGCTGCGGTGGGTCTTGTGGAGAGTTTGCTCACGTTAAATCTTATAGACGAAATTACTGAAACACGTGGAAGTGGAAATAAAGAATCGGTTGCTCAAGGTTTGGCTAATGTAGTGACTGGGTTCTTTAGCGGGATGGGAGGTTGTGCTATGATAGGGCAGAGTCTCATCAACATAAATAATGGTGCTAGAGCTAGGCTATCAGGCATCGTGGCATCACTAATGCTTTTGGTGTTCATAATGTTTGGCAGTAGCCTGATAGAGCAAGTTCCTATTGCGGCTCTGACAGGATTGATGATAATGGTGGCCATTGGCACCTTTGAGTGGGTTAGCGTACGTGCACTAAATAAAATGCCAATGCACGATATATTCGTGATGATTGTCGTTATCTTGGTGACGGTATTTATGCATAACTTAGCCTTAGCCGTTCTGGTGGGGGTTATTATATCAGCCTTGGTATTTGCTTGGGAAAGTGCCAAGCGTATAAGAGCACGCAAGTTCATAGATGAGGACGGAGCAAAGCATTACGAGATATTTGGACCCTTGTTTTTTGGTAGTATCACCGTTTTTAACGAGAAGTTTGATGTTAAGAATGATCCAGAGGTTGTGATTATTGATTTTAAAGAAAGTAAAATAGCAGATATGAGTGCTATAGAAGCGGTGAATAAATTGACAGAGCGATACTCCAAATTAGGGAAGAAAGTCCATCTGCGACACTTGAGTGCTGACTGCAGAGTCCTGTTGGCCAATGCAGATAAACTCATAGATGTAAACATCATGGAAGACCCAACTTACAAGGTAGCTGTGGACGTTTAAAAAAATAAAACTAAGTTGGTTAAGAAAGAGAATAAATTTTACTTTTGCAGCCGCTTATGGCGGGATAGCTCAGATGGTTAGAGCGTCGGATTCATAACCCGGAGGTCGGCAGTTCGATTCTGCTTCCCGCTAC
>Ga0209138_1000355_pt1 | contig 46463 bp, 34 predicted proteins | sample SaaInl3SG_22_DNA_FD_184645 | JGI IMG/M metagenome (GOLD analysis project Ga0209138, IMG submission 184645) | Marine microbial communities from expanding oxygen minimum zones in the Saanich Inlet - ESP_153SG_22_DNA (SPAdes) (version 2) | ecosystem: Environmental > Aquatic > Marine > Intertidal...
GTGTAATGGCTGGACCCACCTGGTCATTGATCAATGTTAGGTTGAGACCTAATCCGCGAAGATCGCGGTAATCCATACTGATCATTCCGGTGCGCGGGGCACCTTTTAGACCTACCCATTGTGCATCTACTAAACTCACGACATGTTGGTCTTGCATTCCAGCGTGTGCGGGTGAGACGGCGACAGGGGTGAATAGGTAGTTATCAAGCGACGGGTGTTGTTGCGCTTGTGCAGTGCCAAAGCAAACAGTAAGGGCCACGGCCAGCATTGAAATGCGGCGGTTGCGTATTGCGGAGTTTTTTTCTTGCATCATATTCATGGCTTATCTGTTTATGTAGAGGTAACCATTGTATTCTCTAGTGGAGGAACCACCCATTCGGATGTAATAGAAGTATGTTCCTGTGGGTAGGATGGCTTCGGCATTGTTAAGGTAAGTAGCGACATTGGCGCGACCGTCGAAATCGTTCTCGTAGTTTTCGTTTTCGTAGACTTTCAAACCTAATCGGTTGAAGAGTACAACGTGGGAGCCAGGGAAGTTTTCGATGCCCGGAATGGTCCAGAAATCGTTATTTCCGTCGTTATCTGGGGTAAGGACAGTGGCCGCTTCAAGTGTACATTCGTCACTGTCGAGGAAGTCGGGGAGGCCGTCGTTGTCACAATCATCAAAGCCGATGCCGTCGCCGTTGGAATCAAACTCATACGCATCGCCGATGCCGTCGCCATCACTGTCGGTATCTTCCTGGTTGGGAATGCCGTCGCCGTCTTGATCGGCAAGTCCGCCACCGCCACCCGGGGTGCCGCCTTCGTCTATGTTGAGGATGCCGTCACAATCTAAATCTTCGGCAAGGACTTCAATACTGTCCGTAGCAAGAACGCCATTCGCGTCTACGGCGGTGATAAAGTACCAGCCGGAGGTAAGTCCAGTTAATGTATCAGCCGTGGCGCCATTGCTCCAACTTAACGTTACAGGTGTCACGCCGCCTGAATAGGTTGCGTAAATACTACCGTTGGTATCATCTGGGCAAATATTGTTGGCGAGTGCTGTTGCTGTGGCATTGAAATAATCCGGTTCCGTGAGGACTACGGTGTCGGTAATGCTACAGCCGTTGCTGTCTGTTGCGACTACGAAATAAGTGCCTTCTGCCAAACCAGCGAGGTCTTCGGTGGTGGCATAGCCGTTGTTCCAATCGTAGGTCATGGGCTGAACGCCGCCAGTAACGGTAAGGTCAATGGTTCCATCTGTTGCTCCCTCTACACTTACACCGTATCCGTTGTAATTGGAGACGATAGTGGAGATGGTCATGGACGCGGGTTCATCAATGGTCACGCTGCCGGAGGCAACACAACCGTTAGAGTCCGATACATCATAGAAATACGTTCCTGCAAGCAAGTTGCCAATGTTCGCCGTGGTATCGAGGGTCGTCCAAGTATAGGTATAGGGACCTGATCCACCCACTGCAGTGAGGGAGGCGGTACCGTTGGCTTCACCAAAACATAGGGCGTCTGTTGTGGCTGTAGTAGCTTGAATAACGCCATTAGGTCCGGTGCCTACGGTTACTGTGATAGCGGTACTGTCGAGGTTGCCTAAGGTGTCGAGGCCGTAGAACCAGATGGAATTGGTCCCGATGTTTTGACAAGTGAAGACGTATTGGCTCAACCACAGGCTGTCCAGACCATTACAATCGTAGGAACCGGTATCTACGTCGGCGACACTGAGCGTATCGAAGCCCATCGCATCGAGGGTCAGTGTTGCGTTTTGCGCCAAAAGCGAAGGTCCTGAGCCGTCCACTACCGTTATGGTAAAGAAGGCGCTGTCGCTGTAGCCCGCTGCGTCGGTTACCGTGTAGGCAACAACCGTAGTTCCTAAGGCAAAATTGCCGGATGGGGTGTTGCTGTTGTAGTAGGCCGTAGAATAATTGGTACTGTTTTCGTCTATGGTTGGCGCAGTCCATGCGAAGCTTGCGAAACAGCTGTCTGGATCTGCCAGTAAGGTGGTGTCGCCTTGCGCTAAGTTGATTACAGGCGCCGTGGTATCAACCACGCTTAAGAAGAAACTACAGGTATCGCCATTGCCACTGAGGTCGTAGCCAAAGTAGTCGATCTTAAAGATTCCAATCTGCAGATAACTGCCGCTCGCGAGGTTGAAATAGGCACTGTCGACACCGCAGTTGTCGTAAATGCTATCTCCCGTCCAACTCACCTGGGTCCAGGTACTGTCGTTGTCCGCATAAATGGTGATGGAGTCTGACGGGCAGTAGAGTTCTGGTTTAATGTTTTCTGTAACGACTAAGCGTTGTAGGATAGAATCTGTATTGCCACTCAAATCTGTAGCATACCAGTAGATATCGTATTCACCCAATGCGTAGTAGGCGGCTGCACTATGGAACAGCGTATCAAGTCCACAGGCTTCTACGATGGTAGGAGGTGTGAGTGTAAGGCTGTCTGTGAAGATGCCACAGGTATCTGCGCCGGCAAAAACAGCTAAAGTATCTAGCGTTCCGTCCCAGGTAGGTGCTATGGTGTCGCGTACGGTGACTACGAAGAAACAGGTATCTGTATTGCCGCTTGGGTCAAAGGCGTAATGGAATACGGTATCGATGCCCACTGGGAAGAAGGTTCCGGAAGTGTCGCTGTACGTGTAAGTAACGCTGTCGCTGTTATCCGTGGCTGTTGGTGTGGTCCAATTCAGATTGGCCCCACAGTTCAATGCACTCGCATAGAGAACGGTATCTAACGGGCAACTGCTGAACATCGGCGCTAATGTATCTAGCACTGTGATTTGAAACAGGCAACTGTCGCTATTTCCGTTCGCATCCGTGGCATACGACCACACTTCATGGGTCCCTATTTCGAACCAACTGCCGCTTGTATCTGTCGCGTAGGTTGTATCAATTCCACACTCATCCGTAGCAGAGATTGCTGTCCAGCTGTAGGCCGTTCCGCTCGTATCTGCAGTGATATATAACGTGGTATCTCCAGCACATACTAGCGCGGGTGCAATGGTATCAATCACCGTGACGGTGGCGTAGGCGGTATCACTTAACGCTCCGTCCGTTCCTACAAGCATTACGGTATGCGCCCCCAATCCTGAACAATCCCATGAGGTACTATCGATACTTAGGGTAAGGTTACAATTATCGCTAGAGGCACTGTCTACATCTGCTGCCGTAATAGAGGCTAAGCCCATCGAGTCGAGCTGAATGGTAATGTCTTTGGCGTACACGGTTGGCGCAACCCCGTCGCTATCGCTGACGGTAATGCTTGCCGTTCCTTGACAGCCTATGGGGTCAAGTAAGGTTACGGTGTAGCTTCCGCTTGCTACATTAGTTAAGTCTTCCGTTGACGCGCCATTGCTCCAGCTAAAAGACATGGGTGTTGCGGCGGTCACCATGGTAAGGTCTATGGTGCCGTCCGTGGTTCCGGGACAACTGGCGGGTGTACTGGTTAATGTTGCCACTGGATCTGGGTTCACCGTTACGGAGGCCATAGGCGACGTCCAGCGGCAACCTGCTGCTGAGGTCACCGTTACCTGGTAGCGTGCAGTATCTGTTAAAGCAGGTGTGGTGTAGGTGGTGTTCGTTGCACCTGCAATACCGCTCCACGCAGTACCGTCAAAGGCGTACCATTGAACGTTGGTGGCAGTTCCTGTAGCAATGACCCCAAAAGTGGCGGTAGCATTGGTACATATGTTTTGATCGCTAGGAGCGAAGGCAATGGTAAAGTCTATGGGCTCATTGAGCGTTAGGCTATTCCCCGCGGCAGAAGTACAGCCGTTTGCGTCGGTAAGTTGCAGGTCAATGTAAGGGCCTTCTGCAAGGTTTGTGAGCGTTGCCACTCCTGAGGCAACCGCAGCAGTAGTAGAACCGCCCATGTAAGTCACTGTATAAGTGCCGTCAGGAACATTGGCAATGCTAAAGCTGATGGTTCCGTCTTCTGTTGCACAAGCTGTAGGATCCGTTTTTGTGAAATTACTAACCGTGAGCGCCCCGCCTGTGGTGCCGCTTACAGGGATAAGTACATCCGTGGCGCCGGTTGAGCTGAGCGTTACCTGCGCTGGATTTGTAGCGGGAGCCGTACCGTCCATTGCAATGAAGATGGTGGTATCTAGACTGCCCAATGAATCCGCACCCAACGTGAGTGTGCTGCTGTAGGTGCCGTTAGTGGTGTTACTCAAAGTATAACCCGCTGGAGCGGTTACCGTGAGACTGTCGCTTAGGTGGTAGCCTTCGATAAATATGCTTTGGCCAGCACTTGCCGTTCCACTGCAGGTAAAATAGGGTGCAGTAGTGCCGAAAGAATATAAGGAGGGGATGGTAGTTACTGCGGCCGTAGTTGGGAACCAATTCGTTGGACCGCTTAGCGACAGCATTTGTGTCCAGCTGCCTGCACCAGAAGAGCCTATACTGAAGGATATAGCACTGGCACTTGAATAACCTAAAGTTACACGACTGGTTCCGTCGTTGCCTACGGTGTTGGCTGAAGAATTCGCATTTGAGAATCGGCCAGCGTTGGTTCCTGCACTTGCAAAAGTGACTACGCTAGAGGAGCCAAGGGTATAACTGGTGAAACTGCTGGATTCGAGGTATTTACCTGGAGCGCCAATGCCGTCTAGATCCCAAGCCGTCAACGAAACGCCACCGAGCCTTGCGAGCACTGGAGCACTGGCAGTCCCGTCTTCGATAAATTCTAGACGGTAAGAAATTTCACCCGCACCGGTCCATAAAACAGATGGACTGAAATTCGCAGCCGTATTGCCGTTGGTACTGGTGGTGGCATCAAAATCCGAAATTAACCCGTTTGTGATGTTGTCGATAGTGATAATGGCGTCGTAAGGAGTGCCGTCAATCACGATAACATCATTGTAGACACAACTACCGCCCACTCCTGTTGAAGGGCTGGCGGTTAAAGGGTCATCAAAGTTTAAGGAGAGCCCACCCGTAGGAATGGACTGAGCTTGAGCGCCTGTAAAGGGAATAAACAGAGCTGCTGCGAGCATCGAGAGGAGCCGTCTTCTCATAAGAAATTCTTGTACATCAAAGAGTTAGCGATTTGTTCGCCGCATCTTTTATTTCCCTTAAAGTTAAGACCTGTAGTGTTTCTACTGAGACACATTGAGTGAACTTATTAACGGATGCGTAAGCGCATTTCGAAACTTAATTCCCCAGAAATTGAGAGAAATTAGGCGTTAAGCTTGTGAGTTTTTCAGAAATCGTGACATTTGTCACGTTTTTAGAAACTTCCCTCAAATGAATGATCAAGAGCGTGCTGCGCACATCAAAGCACTCAATGAAGCGTTTCGTCCGCTGCAACCGGAGCAACGCATTACAGAATTGTACAGAAATTATAGTGTGGAGCAGGTGATGTTGACCAGTTCTTTTGCTGCAACTTCAGCGTATTTACTCCATCTTTTTTCGGTCTATCAGCCGGAGCAAGAGGTGCTTTTCATTGATACGGGATACCATTTTGAAGAGACCCTGCTGTACAAGGACTACCTCACCAAGGTATACGGATTGAAAACCCGCGAGGTGCGTGCGGAAGATTGGAAACACGAATTCACCACCAGTGACGAGACTTGGTCGAAGGACCCCGATTATTGTTGCACGATCAATAAAGTGGAGCCGCTAGAGAAGTTGAAGGATGAACATGAGGTGTGGGTCAGTGGCTTAATGCACTGGCAAAGTGACCGTAGAAAAACCCTTGATATTTTTGAGGACCGGGGTGGTGTGATCAAATTTTATCCGCTTTTGGATGTCACCATGGAGCAGCGCGAGGCGTATATCAAAGACCATTTGTTGCCATTCCACCCACTGCAATCAAAAGGCTATTTCAGTATTGGGTGCAAACACTGTACTCAGCCCGGAGGTGGGCGTGAAGGTCGCTGGAACAACAGTCCGAAGACGGAATGCGGTTTGCACCTGTAATGCTGTTGAGGCTTGAGGGGCGTCAGGATGGTTAGGTAAATGGAACTGTGGAAATGAAAAACCCGGCTGTATGACCGGGCCTTTCTCAACTAACACAATGTCATTACTGACAAACAATCCAACGGTAATACTGCAGGGTACTATCGTTGGTTACCACTATTTCGCCCGAGTGGTCCGGGACATTTAATAAGGTTACAGGGAAGAGCCATTCACCACACCACGGGTCATTGTCTCGCGGACAATCACCGTAGTCGGATCCCGTTGCTGTAGTATGCCCGTTTCCTGTCGGGGTACGATTAACACTATCACGACCTTTGGGATCAGTGCCCCGCGAAAATTCAGTAAACGATGCATCACATCGCACGTGTAAATCTGCGTATTGGTCAAAGCTCACTACCTCTATCGTGTCGTTTTCGAAAACAACAGTCACGGGATATTTATAATCAAAACACTCAATGGGTGAGCGGTCCGATTTTTCTGTTCGCTCAACTACTTCTAATGACGTTTCACATTGCGTGAAAAAGACCATTAGAAATCCCATTAGGGGCAATGACCAAAACCAATTTTTTTTGAGATTCATCGTCTAAACTTTCGCCGTTCTTAAAGCTAACGCGCTCATATCCATTTGGTTCAAAGGCAAATGGAATTTTTTATATGCGAAACGCCCGGTCTGGTCAGGACCGGGCGTTGCTCTAAAAATTTTGCTATTCCGCGTTGACTTAAATGTTGGAATAGAAGACTTTCGTGTTCTCATCCACGGGTGCACAACCGTCGTAACGGGTAGGCACAGGATTGTAGTTGAGCACGCCGTCCGCGGCCGCCTCTTCGGAGGTAAAATAGCCGAGCATGGTGAGCTCTTTTAGGGTGCGGAAGAAATGCGATTCGTCGGAGGCGGCCGCAGCATCGTAAACGCTTAAAACCGATTCACGTTGGATTTGATCGGCTTCCTCAAAAGCTCCGCCCAAAGCGCGTTTGCCTTCCACGGCAATTTCTTGAATACCGGCATTCAGTTTTGCCTGCATGTCCGGGTAATAGCAATCGCGAATCATCACGTCAATAAAGGCACCAATGCGCGCGTCGCGGGCACCGGCGGTGGCGGTTCTAGGGATGATGGTTTCTGCGATCGCATCTAGGATTGCAAGCCGTTCGGGGCCCGCGGTTGAGGTATCTGGGTCAAAGGAGCAGCTCTCCAACAATACTGTTGGGGCTACGAGGGTACCGCCAATAGCAAGTGCCATTCGTTGTACCATTTGTCTGCGCGTCAATGTATTTTTTTCCATGCGTTCTAGGGTTTAAAGGTTGCCTTTCTTCAGTTCCTTCACGGCATGATCGGCCGCTCTTGCCGTCATCGCCATATAAGTGAGCGAAGGGTTCACACACGACGCTGAGGTCATGGCGGCACCGTCGGTAACGAAGACGTTCGGCGCCTCCCAAACTTGGTTCCATTTGTTTAAAACAGAATTCTCTGGAGCGGTACCCATGCGGGCCGTGCCCATTTCGTGGATGCCCATGCCCAGTGCATAGTCGGACTCCCAGCCAGAGACGTCTTTGAAGCCTGCTGACTCCAGCATTTCGACGGCATCTTGCCTCATGTCCAAACGCATTTTTTCCTCATTTTCTCTAAGCTGCGCGTCAAAAGAAAGTACAGGCAGCCCCCATTTATCCGTTTTCGTACGGTCCAATTCTATCTTATTTTCATGATAAGGCAACACCTCGCCGAAGCCCGTCATACCCATGGTCCACGGACCCGGTTTGCTGATGTTTTCCTTGAAATCGGCCCCAATTCCAAGCTCGCGCACACCGCGTCTCCAATCGCCGCGCGACGCAGAACCCTGGTAGCCAAACCCACGTAAATAGTCGCGCTTGTCGCCATCCCAATTCCGGAAACGAGGAATGTAAAATCCAGTGGGGCGCCCGCCAAAGTAGTATTTGTCCTGATCGCCTTCCCAAGTCCCGCTCGCCCCAACTCTGAAGTGGTGGTCCATTAGATTGTGGCCCAATTCTCCTGAACTGGAGCCCAAACCGCCTTCCCAAACGTCTGTCGCACTGTTCATCAAAATCCAAGTCGAATTCAATGCGGACGCGTTCAAGAATACAATAGGTGCGGTGTACTCGTAGGTCATGTTGGTCTCGGCATCGAGCACCACCACGCCTTTTGCCTTTTTACCGTCTTTATCGTAGATCAATTCCTTTACGATACTGTGCGGCCGTAAGGTCAAATTCCCCGTCGCCATCGCGGCTGGGAGGGTAGAAGCTTGTGTACTGAAGTAGCCGCCGTATGGACAGCCCAACCAACATTTGTTTCGGTATTGGCATCCCGTGCGGCCGTGATGGGGAACAGCGATGTTCGAGGTGCGGCCAATGATTAATCGGCGTTTTTCATCAAATGCTTTGCGAATGCGATCCGCAGCCGTTTGCTCCACACAATTCAGGTCCATGGCATGTAAATACACACTGTCCGGCAGCACATCCATATCCTCGTGCGAACCGCTCAATCCAGCAAACTTTTCCACGTGCGTATACCACGGCGCCATATCGTCATAGCCTATGGGCCAAGGCGTCGCAATGCCCTCCTTTTCATTGGCTAAAAAATCCTCTCTATTCCAGCGGTAGCTTTGGCGTCCCCACATCAGTGAGCGCCCACCTACGTGGTAGCCGCGGTACCAATCGAACCGCTTTTTCTCCGTATAGGGACAGTCTTGATCGTCCACCCACCAATCTGGGTTCAGCTCGTTCAAGGCATAATCTCTTTTGAGCACCGGATTGCGATCTTCTTGCGCCGTGGTCGCCCTCCCGCGGTGCGGAAATTCCCAAGGATCCTTATTAGTATTCGTGTAGTCTTTGATGTGCTCCACGTTTTTACCGCGTTCGAGCATCAAGACCTTCAGTCCTTTTTCGGTGAGCTCTTTTGCCGCCCAGCCCCCGGATATCCCGGAGCCAACAACAATCGCATCGTAATGCATCTTATCCTCTGCCATATCTTTTTCTTACGGTCTTAATTAGGGTATAAATTCAGTAAAGCTGCGCGCCATACTTTCTTTCTTTGGTTCTGTGAACAGGTATTCTAAAGCCACATAGCCTTCGAATCCTGTGCTTTCTATCGCGGCCATTACCGCGGGGTAGTTGATCTCTTGCGCTTCCCACGGTTCATTTCTTCCCGGCACGCCCGCCACGTGGTAATGCCCGTACCATTGGTGGTTTGCTTTGATGTTTGCCACCAAATTGCCCTCCATGATCTGCATGTGGTAAATGTCGTAGAGCAGTTTAAAACTAGGGCTGTTCAATGCGCGGGCCAATTCTATACTCCACCGGCTGCTGTCTGCCATATAATCGGGATGGTCCACCAAACTGTTGAACAATTCCATCTGCAACACCACGCCGTGTTCCTCCGCTAAGGCCACCATCGGCTGCAACGCTTTCACGGCCTGCTCCAAGCCCTGCGCTTCACTCAGTCCACGACGGTTTCCGCTGAAACAAATAAGGTTGGTATAGCCTGCTTTTGCGACACGCGGAATCATGGCTCGGTACCGCTCATGCAGCACCCCTTCAAACTCCTCGTGAATAAAACCGTCTACTAAATTCAATTCTGCGCCGTTGCACATCGAGCTGTCCAGTCCGTGCTTTTTTAGATGGTGCCAATTTTCCGGCCCCACTAAATCCACAGCTTCAACACCTTCACGGGCCAACCATCCGCACAGATCTTCCCATTCAAGATCGTCCACGGTCCAGTGACTCACGCTTCGTTTGTACCCAAAGGCCCGATTGCTCTTCTCGTCGCCCACCAAAACTTCCGATCCTGCGGCCCACAAAGCACCAGGTGCGGCGGCTGCCGCTCCTAAGGCCATTAATTTTTTTATGTGTGCGCGTCGGTCCAATTTAGGCGTGCTTCTTTCTTATGTAGAAATGTACCCCTGCGAAAACCGCAATCAACACAATGGGGATGTACAGCGTTGTCATAATGACCTTACGACCCGCCTCAACTTGTGTGAGGTTTGACGTGAGTGCATCGTAAAACCCACCCATAAACCGCATGTAAATGCTCACCGCAAACATGCCCGCCGCACCAAGCACTGCCATGCCCACAGCGCCCGTCTTTGGCAAATAGGTTGCAACAAACCCGATCATCGTCGGCCAAAAATACGTGACGCCTATACCGAAAATCACCGCACTCACGAACAACATCGTCCCGCTTTGCGTCCCCATTAAGTACAGCCCTATGGTCGTAAAGACGGCACTAAATAAGAGCATGCCCGTTGTCGAAAATCGCTTCACCACCGGCGCAGCAATCCCTCGACCAAACGTCATCACGCCTGAGGTAATGAGTAAAATTAAAATGGCATTATCGCTTACACTCTTTAGCAATACATCCACATATTGATTGATGAACAGCTCAGAAATCGCTGTTCCCAGCATCGCAATGGTAATCACGATGAAAAGGGGGTTGAGGAGTTCCTTGTACATCTCAGAATCGGACACTGCGTTTTTTATGCGCTCCGTTACAGGAAACTCCATGCGCTCCATCTGAATCGCGTACCAGACCGTAGGAACCAACATCACGGCCATCATCATCTGCCAGCTCAATCCCAGTTTCCCAAAACTAAATGCGACTAGGGACCCAATAACGATACCGCCCGGGAACCAGAGGTGGAACTGGTTGAGTTTCGTGGTCTTTTCATCTGGATAAATGGACGCGACCAAAGGATTACAAACCGCTTCCACCATCCCGTTTGCCAATCCTATAAAAAGAGTGCTGATCCAAAGCGACCAGAATCCACCAGCGAATATGGTCAACAAAATCCCCGCGAAATGCCCTAAATAGGCCAATCGCATTAAGTTCTTCATTCCCACTCTATCCACCAGTGCGCCACCAATAATCATGCTCACCGGGAATCCCCAAAACGCCGTTGCGGCAATCTGGCCCAACTGTGCTCCGCTTAATTCAAATTCCACACCCAGATCGTTCAAAATCCCTGCGCGAATTCCAAAACTTAGGCTGGTAACTAATAAACTCGCGCAGCTGGCGATGAATAGTGCGCTGCGATTTGCGGCGGTTGCGCTCATATATTTTTCATTTTGTGTTCAGGAAGTGTCTAAAATACATTTTATCCTGAGATATGGAAGAAACGGAAGCTGATAATACAACGCTATTGGACGAATTCTTAGCCCCCCACCAAAGGCCAATTCGACATTTTCCACTACTTTGGGAATCAATTACAACACCGGAGCAACATGAGTCAAAAATTACGTGCAGCCATGATTGGCGGAGGACCAGGGAGTTTTATTGGTGCAGTGCACCGCATTGCTGCCCGGATGGACGGCGATTATGAATTGGTCGCAGGCGCATTTTCTTCCAAGCCAGAGAAGTGTTTGGAGACGGCGCGTGAACTGGGCATTGCACAAGAGCGTGCCTATCCCAGCTGGTCGGCGATGTTGGAAGGTGAATTAGCGCTTCCCGCGGACGAAAGGGTTCAAGTCATCATGATTACCACACCCAACCATGTGCATGCAGCGCCTACGATTGCGGCGCTTGAATCCGGATTTCATGTTGTTTTAGACAAGCCACTGTGTACGTCAATGGAAGAGGCATTGGCGATGGAGGCGGCGGCAAAAGGTTCGAAAAGACTGTTTTGCTTGACCCATACCTACACGGGGTATCCCATGATAAAAGAGGCCAAACACCAGATTGCGTCTGGGGCGTTAGGAACGGTCAGAAAGATTTATGTAGAATATCCGCAGGGTTGGTTGTCTACCTTTTTAGAAGGTGGGGATCATACGCAGGCGGCATGGCGGACGGATCCGAAAAAATCGGGCAAGGTTGGCGCTATGGGAGATATAGGAACACACGCCTTTAACCTCGCAGAATATGTGAGTGGCGAGGAGATTGTAGAGGTTTGTGCCCAACTAAACACCGTGGTTGACGGACGCGCCTTAGACGACGATGGCGCAGTACTTTTTCGCACTGCTTCAGGTGCAACTGGCGTGTTAATGGCGACGCAAATCGCAGCAGGCGAGGAGAACAATGTGAAGATTCGTGTCTTTGGAGAAAAAGGCGGTCTTTGCTGGGAGCACGCGGACAACAACAGCTTAACGCTTATGCCACTGGACGCACCTGTGGTGAAACTGCGCACTGGTGGGCCCGGGACATCAGACTGGTCCCTCGCAAACCACCGCGTACCCCCGGGCCACCCTGAGGGCTATCTCGAGGCTTTCGCTAACCTATACAAAAACTTCGCAGCGCACATTCGGGCGCAGGAAGCGGGTGAAAAGCAGGATGCGCATTTGGATTATCCGGGGATCGAAGACGGCGTGCGCGGTATGAAATTCATCGAAGCCATCGTGGCCAACAACGCCGGAACGGAAAAGTATACTGCCCTATGAAAACGCTGAAAGGACCGGGCATTTTTGTGGCCCAATTCGCCGACGACGTCGCCCCGTTCAATTCGTGGGCAACCATCTGTAAATGGGCCGCCGACCTTGGCTACAAAGGCATTCAGATCCCTTCATGGGACGCCCGTTTCATCGACCTGGAAAAGGTCGCAAACAGCCAGGATGCTGCGGATGAATTAAAAGGAATAGCTGCCGAACACGGCATTGCCATCACAGAATTAAGCACGCACCTTCAAGGCCAGCTCGTCGCCGTTCACCCGGCCTTTGACGCGCAGTTTGATGCCTTCGCCCCGGCGGAAGTACACGGCAACTCCAAGGCTCGTACTGCATGGGCCGTGAACCAACTCAAACTCGCCGGCACCGCTTCGCAGCGCCTCGGCCTCACCGCACATCCGACCTTCTCAGGCGCTTTAGCCTGGCCGTATTTCTACCCGTGGCCGCAACGCCCGGCGGGATTGGTGGAGGAGGCCTTTGAAGAATTGGGCCGCAGATGGATGCCCATTCTAAACCACTTTGACACGTGCGGCATAGACCTCGCTTATGAGATTCATCCAGGTGAAGATCTCCATGACGGGGCGACCTTTGAACGCTTCCTTGATGTGGTAGGCAATCACAAACGTGCAAACATGCTGTACGACCCCTCGCATTTGGTCCTTCAAGGCATGGATTATTTGGGTTTTATCGATTTGTACCATGAGCGAATTAAGGCTTTCCATGTCAAGGATGCAGAATTCAATCCCGACGCTAGGACGGGAGCTTACGGCGGCTACCTTCCGTGGGTAGAACGCGCGGGTAGATTCCGTTCTGTAGGCGATGGCGAAATAGATTTCCCTGCGATTTTCGCAAAACTCGCCCAGTACAATTACAACGGATGGGCCGTCCTCGAATGGGAATGCTGCCTCAAAGACAGCGCTGCCGGAGCACGAGAAGGAGCAGAACGCATTGCCGATTGGATTATTCCGGTCGCCTCCCGCGCTTTCGACGACTTTGCCGCCACCGGCGTAGACAAAGCCGCCAACCGCAAAGCATTGGGGCTTGATTAATCAACTAAAGCAACGACTAATGAGTCAAAGTATTTCAAAGAAATGGGCTCGTTCGGTCTCGATCATAATCTGCAGCCTGTGGTTGGGATTATCGGGCGTTCTAGCCCAAACGGATCCCGCCTTCTTGGTGCAACGCGGCATCACAGATACGGTGCATTCTGAGCTCTTAGGTGAAGATCGTCTCATTTATGTGGATTTTCCTTTGGGATACGACCCTTCGAGTGTAAGGAAATATCCGGTTGCCTTTCTGCTCGACGGCGATGTATTATTGACTGCAGCAGGTACGGTCCAAGATTTTTACAGCGGAGGGTTTACGCCAGAGATGATCATCATCGGTATTTCAAATGATGATAACAGGACGAGGGATTTAACGCCGCCAAAGATTACAGAGACATTTTCGGCAGATGCAGCTGATCAAATGGAGGTAGCGATGCAACCCAATGCCATTGCGGACGGCGGGGCAGCGGTATTCCTGGATTTTATGGAGAAAGAATTGGTCCCTTATGTGGAAAGCCATTATCCTGTCACAAATTTTAGGACCTTAATAGGACATTCGTACGGAGGGCTCTTTACAATCTACGCCTTATCTGAAAGACCTACTTTGTTCCATTACTACCTCGCCATAGATCCTAGTATGGATTGGAGCGGTGGTCATTATTATAAATCGATTTCTGAAAAATTAGGCAATACCAATCTTGAAGGTCGGGCAGTCTTCATTTCCATGAATGGTAAATTACATTTTCAAGACAGCACCGTTACCCTCTCGAACGTACGTGATAGCGATTCTTGGCAAACCGAATTTTCCCGAGCCATTCTTGCTACAATAGACGAGCTGGAAGGGCTTGAGTCATTTGGGCTACGGGTTCATAATAGATTTTTTAAAAGAGATTTACACGGCACCATACCGCTGCCCTCGCTGATGGAAGGAACCATTGCTTTGTTCCAATGGTATCAAATGGAAGGCACCCACGATATCAATAACCCCTTAACTTCGGTTGCATCGCTTAGGGAGTTGATGGAGTATCGTGCGGCAAAATTGGAACGAAACTTTGGCTATGCATTTCCTCCGTATCCAGAAGAGTTGCTCAATATGTCGGGCTACATGCAAATGGACATGGGCGATCTGGAGAAATCAAAGATGTATTTTGATGCAGCACTACGGTACTACCCTTATAGCGCAAACGCCCATGATTCAATGGCCGATTATTATGTGGCAGTAGGTGCTTTAGACCAAGCGTTACAAGAAGTAATCCGCGCGAATGAATTAGCTCCATCTGATTATTATCGTGAGAGAATACATGAACTAAAGAAATAACTCAACTCACAAATGAAAAACCTAATCCTTAGTGCCGCTGCCCTATTTGCAGTAGCCTGCACTGCACCCGCTGAAGCGCCTGCCGAAAATGCCGCAGCCGCTCCAGAAAAATTGCACAACAACATCACCGAAGCGGAGATCTTGGACGGCTGGGAACTCATGTTCGACGGTCAATGCATGGGCAATTTTCGCAAGTACGGCGATACAGTAATAGGCAAGGCCTGGGTTATGCAGGATGATGCCCTGCACCTAGACGTAAGCATCAAAGACGACTGGCAGACCAACAGTGGTGGCGATATCGTCTACCAAGATTTCGACGGTTCCATCCGCGAGTTTGAAAACTTCCAATTCAAAGGCGAATGGAAAATTGCCGAGCGCGGAAATTCAGGGATTATTTACCTTCTCCACGAGGATAGCGAGCAGTATTCGCATTGCTGGATGACCGGACTTGAAATGCAAGTCCTCGATAATGGTACCGATTCTACAGAAGGCCACCCAGATGCAGCCATCCAAAAGCACCGCGCAGGAGATCTCTATGATATCAATGCCGCTCCGGAAGGCGCTGCCAAGCTCGCTGGCGAGTGGAACCAGTTTGAAATCATCGTTCAAGATGGGCACCTCACGCAAATTCTGAATGGCGTCGTAACTGTGGACCGCGACCTCTTTGACGATCAGTGGCGTGCCGATGTTGCTGCTTCGAAGTTCCATGAGTGGGCCGGCTTTGGCACCTACACCAAAGGAGGCATCGCCCTGCAGGACCACGGCGATAAGGTGTGGTACCGCAATTTGAAGATTAAAGCGCTCGCATCTACAGAAACTGAGGCGACTGAACGAGACGAGACTGATACCATAATCGGATCAGAGTTGGATTAAAATTTCGCGATCGAAAATTTTCCTAGAAAAGCAAAAACCCGGCGCCGGAGGGCGCCGGGTTTTTTTGTGAGAAGCGTACATTTACCTCATGGCCCAATACCACCACAGTAAAGGCATTGTTTTAAGCGCGCTGAAGTACGGCGAAAGCAGTAGAATTGTGCGGGTGTACACGGATGAGTTTGGTGTATTGAGCTTTTTGGTGAACAGTGTAGGCAGTAAACGCGGCGTGGTGCGCAGCTCCATGTTGTTGCCGCTCTCGCTACTGGAATTGGTCCATACGAATAAAGGGGAGGGAAAATTGGACAGGATTAAGGAGGCGAAGATGGACCTCACCTACACGACTATTCCTTACGATCCTGTGCGCAATGCGCTTGCGCTGTTTCTTTCGGAGCTCTTTCAAAAAGTGCTGCAAACGGGGGAGTCGAATGCGGAAAAGTTTGATTATGTACGCTCCGCTTGCCTAGCATTGGATACTATCGATCCTATTCCGCCTGCTTTTCACCTCGCCGTTTGGGCCCGATTAACGACCTACTTGGGGTTTGCGCCCAACCTAAAAGCATCTAATGGGACCAATTATTTTGACCTCCACAACGGCAACTTCGTCACAGAACCGCCCCTTTTACACGCGTACCTTCAACCAGAAGCGAGTCAAAACTTGCGGGTCGCATTAGAATGGAATTTTAACGGGCCGTTGGGCATATCCAAGCAGGGCCGATCGGATTTAATGGAGGGATTGAGTCGTTACATGAACATTCACCTCGACGGATTTGGCACATTCAAGAGTTTAGACGTGCTGAAGGAGCTCTTCGTATAGCGATTATGTTTTCATGAAATCCATAGATTTCGGTCAAAATTCACAGAAAACCTCAATAAATCGGCGAAAAACGAGTGGAAATGAGTCGAAATCGGCCAAAAATCGTAAAAAACGCGACACTCTGACACCCGGGCGAGGTTGGTAGGATATTTGCTATTTTAACCGCATAATTAATTCTAAAAGAACTACATGAATAATTCTTTTCCAAAGTGGTTGATTCCTGCATTTGCAGCCTTCCTACTAATCCTCGTGTTTTCATCACGACTTTTCGTCAAAATTGAATCCGGTGAAGCGGGTGTTCAATACGATTTGGTTGCCGGCCTCAAGGTAGACCGCGTCTATGACCAGGGTCTAAAAATAATTGCGCCTTGGAACCGCATGTTTGTTTATAGCACGCGTATTCAAGAAGACCGCTCCGTTATGGAGGTACTTAGTGCGAACGGTTTGACCATTCGCGCAGAGCTTTCCTACCGTTACCGTCCATTCCAAGACAAAATCGGCTACTTGCATAACGAAGTAGGTGAGAATTACCACGAGCGCATTATCATTCCAGAAATTCGTTCTGCAACGCGCGAAATCATTGGTAAATATTTACCGGAAGAGCTGTACAGTTCGAAACGTGATAGCATTCAAACAGAGATCTTCGATTTGGCGGCAGAGCGTATCAAGGGTAAATACATTGAATTGGACGCAGTTTTGATTCGTGATGTAGGATTACCGGATAAATTGAAGCAAGCTATCGAGCGTAAGCTGGAGCAAGAGCAGGTTTCTTTAGAATATGAATTCCGTCTGACCCAAGCTCAAAAGGAAGCAGAACGTCAGCGTATTGAAGCGGAAGGTAAAGCCGTGGCGAACCGGTTATTGAGTCAATCACTTACGGATAAAATCCTTCAAGACAAAGGTATTGATGCTACATTAAAATTAGCAGAGAGTCCTAATAGCAAAGTTATTGTGGTCGGGGGTAGTGATGGATTGCCATTGATTTTAGGCAACAACTAATCCTACAACACATTATATTTCAGATAGAAAGGCGGCCACATGGCCGCCTTTTTTTATATTCGGAGTGCCCGTCGACCTAAGACTGCGATAGAAACGAACGAATACTTTAGCGAATGGACTTGCATGTTGCGTTATCTCCTGGAGATGTACTGTACTGGTTTGGCTGGGCTGCAGCACTGTTTGTCATCCTATTTCCGCTATGGCTGGGTGGCCAATTAGGCGTTTTAGCACGAAGAAAATTTGAACGCGGTTGGGCACTTGTTTTAGTGGGCGCTTACCTCGCGATGACGGGTCTTTCTATTTCGCGTGGCGAATTCAGTTGGGGCAGTTCTTTGCTCTTCCACATGTGTGGTTTTTCTCGCTTACTGCTCATAGGTTACTTTTTTACCGGAAAACGCTGGATGGGAGAATTGGTCACTTTCACCGGTATTGCTGGTGGCTTGCAGAGTTTGCTTACTCCGGAGTTTACCCACGGAATTAATGTGGTTTACGCCTTTGATTACTACGTAAACCACGCATCCATCATCGCGGTGGGCTTTTACATTATTGTGGTACAGCACAATCGCCTCAAGAAGTGGGCGTGGCTGCGCAGTTTTGGCCGAATTCAACTTATGGCACTCATAGCCTTGGGTATAAATCTTCTGACCGGCGGTAACTACATGTACCTCATGGAGCCGCCCATAGCAGACAATCCACTCATTATCACCAGTGAAAACTTCGCTTTCCTACACGTGCTTTTCTTTGAGGTCTTCGCCGCAATAAATTTCTGGTTGATCGAATTGCTCTTGCGCCGCATTCACGTTAAAAATAGCCTCGGTTACCGGGCCGTTTAGGGCGTTAACACATCTCCAACAGTTTGGGCGACAGAAGTGCCTTATATTCGCGTGGCTTTGCATAAAATTGCCGAGCTTTTAAACCTTTTGACCTCAATACGCGTCTACTAGACATGAAGAACCTAAGCACTACCTTTTTACTTATCCTCACCGTGTTTTTGACCGGAACACTACACGCCCAACAACCGGGCAGTGAAAGAGGAGGGAATTTTGACCCATCTAAGCTCCCGAAAATCGGCGTTTTAACCGGAACATTGGTCGATGGAGAATCCCAGGAACCCTTAGCCTACGCTGCGGTTAAAGTCACCCACAAAATGAGTGAAGAACTCGTTACCGGGGGAATGACCAACGAACGCGGACAGTTCAAAATCGAAGGCATTACGCTTGGTCCTAATGTGATCGAGTTCGCGTACGTAGGATATAAAACGAAGACGCAGGAAGTACGTTTAGGGCGTGAAGGTGTGGAGCAGAATTTAGGTGAAATTGGTCTGCAGCATTCTGGGGTGGAGCTTGATGAAGTTACAGTTGCGGCCGAACGCCAATTCATGACCAACGAGATCGATCGTAAAGTCTACGATCCATCGAAACTTATTTTGAGCAAAACGGGCTCCGCAAGTGATATCCTTGAAAATATACCGTCGGTGGAATTGGACCTTGATGGAAACATTACGCTTCGTGGCTCTAGTGCCGTGCGTATTATGATTGACGGACGTCCATCGCGGTTCACAGGTGAAGACCTTACTGCGCTATTGCAAAGTTTGCCAGGGAACAGTGTGGAGAAGATCGAAGTAATGACCAACCCGAGCGCAAAATACGATCCGGACGGCACGGCAGGTATGATCAACATCGTATTGAAGAAATCGGCCTTACAAGGATTGAACGGCTCAGTAAATTCCTCCTATTCAGGTGCTGACCGCGTTCGCGCCGGTATGAACCTCAACTACAAGGTGGATAATGTGAATTTCTTCTTCAATGCGGGTCACAGTTCAGGGTTTACACCGCGTAATTCATGGGCGAATCGTGAAAATTACCTCACGGACGGAACGTACAGCTTCGAACAAATCACCAAAGGTTTGGCGGGTCGCAATGGAAACAACATAAAAACGGGAATGGATTGGACCCCGAACGAGAAACACACCTTCACGCTGCAAGGAACAATCAACCAAGGTTTGCGTCCTCGTTCAGAAGAAAAAACTACGGATTGGACCACACCTACATACATTTATACCATCCTTCAAGCCAATGAAGAAAACGGCATTCGCTGGAACAACAGTGCGGACCTCATTTATGATTACAAGCCCAAGAAAGGGGAGGAACTAAATGTCCGATTCAGCTATACCGACGGCAATCGCAACGACGATATGGTTTTTGAACAAGATACCCTCAACGCGGGCAACATCAAGGCCCCATCGATGCGCTATTCCACCGTTAGTTTTGGCGATCAGTGGGAATTCAATGGTCTCGTAGATTACGTGAAGAAGTGGAATGACGACCGCAAGCTCGAGGCAGGTGTAAAAATGATTCTTCGCGACGATCTTGACGGCTTCAATAGAACGAATACTGACATCAACACGGGCATTGCCACTTTAGACCCCCTTTCTGTAAATGAATTTTTATACTCTGAAGATATTTTCGCTGCCTACGCAAACTACGGCTTCAAAAAGGGTCCATGGGGCTTTCAGTTGGGCCTTCGTGCGGAACAAGCGAACATCGAAGCGACACAAATCACGCAAGATTCTACGTTCGTCAATGACTATTTTCAAGTATATCCGAGCGCATTTTTAACGTATGAAATTGCTCGTGGTCGTGAACTTAACTTTAGCTACAGTCGTCGAGTGCAACGCCCAGGCGGACGCCAGCTCAATCCTTTCATAGATTACAGTGATCCATTCAATCTCCGTCAAGGAAACCCATACCTCCTTCCGGAATTTACCGGTTCGTATGAAGTGGGGTACACGCACATTTTGAAGAAAGGCAAAACCTTAAATGCAAACGTTTATTTCCGTGATAAAAGCAACCTCATCACTTGGTTCAGTCAGGTCGATACCAACGGGATCAATACGACGACGCACAAAAACCTCAACAATGGTGAAGACGCTGGGATGGACTTTAGCTTCCGTGGACGTATCGGCACCAAAGGCGCTTTTACAACGCTTGGCGGAAATTACTTTTACAGCCAGGTCAGCGGTGATATCGACGGCCGCGGCTGGGTTAATAGCGGGTACGGTTTTGGTTTGAACACCATGGTAAGTACGCCGTTATGGAAAGGCGCGAGCCTTCAAATTATGGGGAACTACCGCAGTAAACGCGTGATGGCGCAAGGCATAGGTCGTCCGTTTTATTTCATGGGCGGCAGCTTCAAACAAGGTTTCATGAATGACCGATTAAACCTATCGATCAATTGCCGAGACCTCTTCAATACCATGGGTTGGAACTACGAATCCATGGGGCCAAACTTCTACCAGGAAGGCCAGTACCGTTGGAGCAACCGCATCGTTGAAGCAGGTCTTACCTACAACTTTGGCGAAGTACAACGCCGTCGTCGTCAAATGGACCGCGGAAGCGGTGGTGGTGGAATGGATATGGACATGTTCTAATCCTTCCTGAGCACTGGATACTAACTTTAAGCCTCGGGTGTAATCTCGGGGCTTTTTTTATATTGGGGCATGAAACATTTGATCCGCCTTGCCTTCTTAGTGCTTCTAGCCTCACCATTTAGCCTCAGCGCAGAACGATCCATTATGGATCTTGTAGTTTACGACTTACGCGGTGCATTAACGGATGGTTTTGAGGTCGCCGCCGTAGTAACTGATGCAGGTGAACTTTCAGAATTCACCTTTGATACAGCGAGCAGTTACCTCACGTTACTCAAGCCAGCAACCTTTTACTATGCGCTTTGTATGGATACAGCGGGCCAATTGGCTTACCTCTATATGGGCCCAAAGGAAGTAGCCGGTTCCAACGAACCGTTTATTCAAGAACTCACTCCTTTACCTTCAGCGGCAGCACAGGGTTTGAAAACCACCGGGAAGGGCTATCTCATTTCCTTGGCTTCCGGAGTGGTCGTTTTTGCGGCCATTGCCGCAACCGACGACGGCTCTGGATTTGCAGTGTTGTTGGGGTTTGCGTTAGGACTGTTAACCGCCTCTGTGGGTATCGTAGTCTCTATGGCTGCGGGGTTAGTCAAGGGTGCAACTGTGGCCGTTCAAAACAGGTCAGAAATTCAGCGGCGTGAAGCGCAGCGCAACGTTTCTACGCCCAGCAGCACACAATTTGTGGTCGAACCGGTAGACGAACAGCTGGTACCAGCAGAGTTTGCAACGGTATTGAAACTGGCGGCGGGCCGCTAGAAATTTTCGTCAAAATCGTCGCCTTCGCCACTATCAAAGTCGAAGGTGGTCGGTAGACAATCTACATCTATGCCAAGCTCACCTTTTGGACGTTCGAATGGGCTTGCACTAATGCCGAGATTAGGGTTGGCGTAGTTCTTTTTCATGTAGACCGCCCAGATGGGAAGTGCTGCCGTAGCGCCTTGTCCGTAATACGTACCAAAACCACCGCCCATGTGCGCAGCGCGATCTTCACAACCGGTCCATACACCGGTAATAAGATTTGGTACAGCCCCCATAAACCAACCGTCAGAGTTGTTTTGCGTAGTCCCTGTCTTGCCCGCAATCTCATTAGTGAATTCATACGGATAGCCTGTTACGGCTTTGTTGCGGTAGAAGTTCTTTCCGTAATTGTGACGAAGTCGGTATCCCGTTCCGTCCTCCGTTACCCCCATCAAAAGCTTGAGGATGACATAGGCATCGCGGTCGCTCATGACTTGGCGGGATTCTGGCGTGAATTCTTCGAGAACCACACCGTTTTTATCTTCAATACGCGTGACCATGATCGGTTGCACGTAACGCCCTTTGTTCGCGAAAGTCGTGTAGCTGCCCACCATTTCGTAAACGCTGAGGTCTACGGTGCCAAGCGCTATGGAAGGTACTTCGGGAATATCTCCGGTGATGCCCATACGGCGTGCGAGATCAATCACTGGGCGTGGTCCCACTTGTTTCATGAGGAAGGTGGTCACGGTATTCATCGAATTCGCAAGGGCATGTTTTAAGCTTTTCGTACCGCCGTATTTATCGTCAGAATTGGACGGGCACCAATCTTCGATGAGTCCAAACTCCCCCTTTTCAATACAAATCTTCGCGTTCGGGACTTCCATGCAAGGACTGTAGTTTTTCTCCAAAATGGCGGATGCGTAAACGAAGGGTTTGAAGGTAGACCCTACCTGGCGTTTCCCTTGTTTTACATGATCGTATTTAAAGTACTGGTAGTCGTTGCCTCCAACCCATGCTTTGACATGTCCGGACTGCGGTTCAACGCTCATCATCCCCACCTGATAAAGTCCTTTGTAATAAATGATACTGTCGCGCGGTGAGAGCACGGTGTCTTTATCGCCTTGCCAAGTGAACACCGTCATAGGAATGGGTGTGGTAAAAGCTTTCTGAATGCTGTCCTGACTTGCGCCGCGGCGTTTCATGCCCCGGTAGCGCTGTGTGTTTTTCATTGCGCGGTCCACGATGCGCTTTACATTTCCGGCGGGATCCTCATCGAAATAGAATGGACCGTATTTGCGGTCTTCTTTAATGATGTCAAAAATGCGTTGGTAGTTGCTCAAATGCTCCTGCACCGCTTCTTCTGCATTTTGTTGCATTTCCGCGTTGATGGTCGTGTAGATTTTTAACCCACCGCTGTAGAGGTCTAATTCGCGGCCGGTCCTTTTCTCGTAGTCTTTGATCCACCCTTTCATATAGCCACGCAAATATTCACGGAAATACGGCGCAAGACCGGCCGTATGACTCTGCGGTCGGAATTCCAACTGAAGCGGGATTTGTTGAAGGCTGTCTTTTTCTGCCACCGTGAGCATGCCGTTTTTAACCATCTGTACGAATACTTGATCGCGACGTTGTTTGGTGCGTTCTGGGTAGCGTTTAGGATTGTATAGAGAAGGGTTTTTAGCCATGGCGACAAACACGGCAGCCTCTTCAATGGTGAGGTCAATGGGCTTCTTGTTGAAGTAGACGCGTGCCGCAGAATTGATGCCGACGGCTTGGTAGAGGAAGTCTAATTGGTTCAAATACAAGGCTATGATTTCGTCCTTTGTGTACAATCTTTCGAGTTGAACGGCAATGATCCATTCGCCCAATTTCTGCCCAATCCGCTCTACCAAATTGCGGGCAGGTTCATTGTACTGCATCTTCGCTAATTGCTGGGTGAGCGTTGATCCGCCTCCCTTTGAGCCTAAGTAAGCTATGGCGCGTGCCAATGCCTTAGCGTCCACGCCGCTGTGCGAATAAAAGCGTTCGTCTTCTGTAGCTACAAGGGCTTTGCCCAGCCACGGGGAGAGTTCATCAAACGTAGCTGCCGTTCTGTTCTCGCGAAAGAATGTACCCAGGGTTTCACCGTCTTCGGTAATGATCTCAGTGGCCAATTTCGTATCCGGGTTCGCAATCTGCGCGATATTTGGTAATTCCCCAAACACGCCCATGCTCGTTAGACTGAGCAATAAAGTCAAACCCCAAACCGGTCCCGTGAGCACGACCACCGTCCAGATGATTTGCTTGCGGTAATTGCGTTTCTTTTTTTCTTTCTCTTGTGCCATAGCCTCTCAAAAATACCAATATCTCAGACCGGTTTACTGCCGGATAACAAGAACTTTTCCTTGTGCTGTAACCGTGCCTAACGCATCAGTGATGTAGACTAGGTAAACGCCACTTGCTGCGGGCTGACCGCTCAGGTTTGTGCCGTTCCAACGTGCTGTTCCGCCGTTAGATTGTGTTTCAAAAACAAGCGCTCCTGTAACGTCTGTAAATTTGACTACCGCACCTTCGGGGCAGCCCTGAACGAAAATAGGACCTTCGTAACCCGGACGCACTGGATTGGGGTAGATGGAGGCTTCAGGTACATTACCGGTGTAGCCGGGTGTCGCGTCGCCGCGGTAGCCGATCAACCCTTTTGAGGTAGCAATGAGGAGCTCTCCGCTCGTTGGATCTGCTGCAATGCTGAGGATATCATTGGAGAGCAAAGGCGAATTGGTTGCCGTGAATTGCTGCACGGTTTGCAGCCCTTCTGGACTGACTAAAAAGAGTCCAGCGCCGCGCGTACCTATCCATTTTCGGTTGCCACCGTCTACGAAAATGCTCGTTATAGGCGTTTCTCCCAAAAGCTTTTGTACGACACCGTCTTCCTCGAAGAGAATGGGACGCGCATCGGAAGTTCCACCGTTAAAAATATTTGAGGGACTGTACAGCACCACCAATCCTTCATCCGTTCCAAGCCATAGCTCTCCGTCCTGGTCCACAGCCATGCTCAATACGTGGTTGGAAGGCAGATTTCCGCTCCCTGTACCAGAACTGATCTGCCGTTTTAGCCCGTCGGAAGAGCGGTAGGCGTAAATGCCGTTCGTACGGCTTTGAATGAAGAACATGCCGTCGTGGTGAAGAATATTTTTTAGTGCAACGCCATCTGCACCGGGGCTTAGGGCAAAATTGGACCAATTCCCCTCTACATCCTTTTTAAACAGCGGCGCAGCTACTAAACTTTGCACTCCCCATAAATTGCCTTCATCGTCAAAGGTCAATCCACCGGTCCGCAGATCATTAGCATTGCCATTCACGGCGAGTAAAGCACCGTTTGTATTGCTCGCGCGAAACCAGCCAGTGGTATCTCCGTCGGTCAATTCGACTATCCCACCGCCCCAACTACTGAGGTAAATGCGCTCGCCAGACGCAGTGAATTCATGAGCGGCACTTACAAAATCCGTTAAACCGTAGAGGTAATTTTTATCCCAATGCGTCCACTGCTGATTCTCGTAACGACCGGCGCCGTCGCTGGAGTAGGCCTTTGACCACAGTTCGTTTAAGGCGCCCGGTAAATGCAGAACACCGCCTGTATTTCCACGGTAGACAGCTGCATAGGGATTAGTACCATCTGCATTAGGGTCGTTATCCTTACCTAATCCGTAAGGCACGAGGTGAAAAGCTTTATTGCTAAAGGGACTGCTGGGGAGAATACGCTTGATTTTTGTACCGTCCTTAACGCGCAGCACCCCCGTTTGAAAATTGCCCACATAGAAAGCATTTTCTGTACTCACAAAAGTCGAGGAAAGGGGACGAAGTACGCCAGGAGCGAACAAGGCGTTAGAAATATTAATAGAATCGACAGGGTTGTTTTGCGCGTCCGATTTCTTCCCGATCACGTTAAAATCTCGCGTAACCACCAGCCAATCCTCGCTTACCCGAATATCTTGAATTTCCTGGCCGCCGAAACTCCCTGTACCCCAAGGCTGCGGATACGTTCCCGCTGCCCAGTTCCCGTTGCTGTCTTCGGTCACATCAAACAAGAGCGTGCCGGAGGTAAGGTCGGTCGCAGCGTACACAAAACATTGGTCAACATCGTACCATACGATATGGTTAGGGTCGTAAACACTGGAAAACACTCGATAATCTATGGCGGCCCACTGCGGTAAATTTTCGGTGAGGTCGGCTACTAAAAACTCATTCAGCTGGTCCGGTGAATACACACAAGCCGTGCCCGCTGCGTTGATAGCGAAGGTCGTAATGGCTATGGGAGTGAAGTTATCGCCTAATAAAAAGGTGCGCCCAGCGAGGCGGGAAGAAATCTCAAATTCAACCAAACCAAAGTTGGTGCCTGCGTAGGCCTTGCCGTTGAAAAAGGCGAAGCTGTTGATCTGCTTTAGCCCCGTAAAAGACGGCGTTTCTTCGATAGCGTTGATGGCTTGAAAGGTGCCGTTACGCCAAACATCTATGCGGCCGTTGGCATAACCGATCCAGACGGTTTGAGAGGCAGCATCGGCGCGCAAGGCGGTGATGTTGGTCCCCGAAAGGCCGTTGATGCGTGAATATCTGGTGAATTCGTCTGTACTGCCGTCGATGACGAGCAGGTTGTCTTGCGAGGCACAAAAAACAAGGGGGTCCAATTCGTCCACGTGCTCGAACGTGTTGTACGGAAGATGATCAACCCAGTGCTCAAAAGCACCTGCGGCCTGCCATTTTCCTTCCTGCGACTTCGCAAACGGGGCCAGTAGAACCGCGAAACAAGCGGTGAGGAGAATTTTAAACAGATTCCGTTCAATCATGGGTTCAATTTACGACCTTAGTATCGCAAACAACACAACAAAGTTGTTGTTTGATAGCATAAATATAACGACCATGGCATGCAGTAATTGTGGCAGCGGTGGTGGCGTTCCAAAGGGTTGTCAAAGCAACGGCTCGTGTGGAACTGGAGGATGCGGAAAACTGTCGGTTTATGACTGGCTTTCAAATATGGAACTACCCTCGACAGATCAAGCTTTTGACTGGGTCGAGGTCAGATTTAAGAACGGACGCAAGGAATTTTTCCATAATGCAGAAGGTCTTCCACTCCAGATCGGAGATGCTGTGGCTGTAGAAGCCCACTCCGGACACGACATAGGAAACGTCTCTATCACCGGGGAGCTGGTAAAGCTCCAGATGAATAAGAAGAAGTTTAAGTACGAATCGGAAGAGAATCCGAACAAGGTGTACCGAAAAGCTTCTGAGCGCGATTTAGAAAAATGGGCGGAAGCTCGTGCGCGTGAAAAACAAACCATGATGCAGAGCCGCGATGTGGCGCAGCGTCTAGGCTTGAAAATGAAAATTTCGGATGTGGAATACCAGGGCGACGGTTCGAAAGCGACGTTCTACTACACGGCAGATGAGCGCGTAGATTTCCGTCAATTGATCCGTGAATTGGCCCAATTGTTCTCTGTTCGAATTGAAATGAAACAGATCGGCGCACGCCAGGAAGCCCAACGTTTGGGTGGGATCGGGTCGTGTGGTCGTGAGCTTTGTTGTTCAACATGGCTTAGTGATTTCCGCAGTGTAAATACTGCGGCGGCGCGTTATCAGCAGCTCAGTTTGAATCCGCAGAAGTTGGCGGGCCAGTGTGGGAAGCTGAAGTGTTGTTTGAACTATGAATTGGACAGCTACATCGAAGCAGTGAAACGTTTCCCATCACCTTCAAAGAAACTCAAGCTCGCGAAAGGCGTGGCGTTCTTCCAGAAAATGGATATTTTCAAGGAGATGCTGTGGTATTCGCTCGATAGCGATCCTAACAACTGGGTGCCATTAAAGCTTGACCAAGTCCTTGAGATTTTAGAAGCGAATAAAAAAGGAGAAACTCCAGACGACCTTGCTGAATTTGCCTACGTTGAGCAGCCTAAGGTGAAAGCTGAGGTAGCGGTGGCCGATTTTGTGGGCGGTAGCGCCGAAGATAGCATTACGCGTTTCGATCAACCAAAAGGTCGTAACAACCGCGGTGGACGCAACCGAAGTGGCAAAAAGCCAAATGCACCGAAAAAAGCAGAATAATGCCCTTTTTAGCGCAAAAACACATGAAAACAGCTGAAAATCGACTCGTTTTGGGTCTTTTTTTGCTGTTTTTTCTTTTTCTACAAAGTTGTTCTGCACCCCCAGTGTTAGACGAATTGAACACCTTCGAAAACAATCGTTGGCACATGGACAGTACGATCACCGTCGAGTGGGCGCCACAAGATGCAGAAACCCCAGTATTCATGGGTATGTATGTGCGTCATTTATCCGACTACCCGTACAACAATCTGTACCTCTTCCGTACCATACGTTCGAGCCAAGGCGTAGAGTATTCTGATACTGTGAACATTGCTTTGGCGGACGACCTCGGCCGCTGGAACGGAACGGGATTGAGTACGCTCAAAACGGTATTTGCACCCATAGGCGGTGGCGCTGTTCGTTTTAGAGATAATGAGCGTTACACTTTAACAATGGTCCATGGAATGCGCGATACCGTACTCACCGGAATCCAGGACATCATAGTGAAATTTGAGCAAGCGGAGGACTAAGTCTGCTTAGAACCGCAGATGTTCCCAAAGTGTATCAACGAGGTGTTCCGCTTTTCGTTCACTAAAATCTGCGATCTGATGTCGGCACGAGGTTCCGGTAGCTACAATGACCTCTCCTTCAAAAGATTCAATTTTTGGAAGCAGGACCAATTCTGCCATCTTCCTACTCATCGCATAATTCTCCCTTTTCATCCCGTACGACCCCGCCATACCACAACAACTGCTTTTCACGCGGTCCACCTTGGCACCTAATAATACCTGAAGAACATAGGCGGTATCTCCCGCACTTTCCAAGCTCTTTTGGTGGCAATGCACGTGCAACAAGATCTCTTCTTCGTACGCTTCAAAAGCATCACTAGCTCGGTCCAATTTTGGCAATTCGTCCGCCAAGAATTTATCAATGGTCGCAATGCTCTGCGCTTCAATCCACGCTTTTTCTTCCGGCAACAACCGTCCATATTCATCCACAGCGCTGAGAACGGCACTTGCCTCTAAACCCAAAATCGGCGCATTTTGGAGCGTTTTTGCTGCGTTTTGGAGCTTTTTTAGTGCTTTTTGGGCCAATTTCTTCGATTCTGGCAAAAAACCACCACTTAGCGCAGCGCGCCCACTTGGACTACAAACGACCGCTGGACTATAGCCGAGCGCGCCGAGTACATCACACGCTTTACCCACCAACATTGGATCGTTCGCCTGGGTAAATTCATCCACCCACAAAATCACGGCGCGCTCGTGGCCTGCGGCGCTTTCAACCGAATAACCTTTTTCATACGCCTTCATGTAGGCGGGATTCGCAAGCCCTGGAACAGACCGTTCAGGATGAATGCCCATCAATCGCTTGGTCAGTCCTGATTTAAGAACAGGATTGATGAATCGCCACCATCCCTGATAGTTCAAACTCTTATGGAAGTTGGCAAAGGCCTTATCGGCCAAAGTGCGTTTTGCCCGGTTTTGATACAAGTATTCAGACTTCATAGCGGCCATATCGACCCCTGAAGGACATTCCTTGGTACAGCCTTTACAGCCGACACAATGCTGCATCGCTTCGGCCAATTCCGGCGCTTTAAACCCTTCTATACTTTGTTCGGTCAGTACGCTACGGAGCACATTTGCCCGTCCGCGAGTACTGTCCCATTCGTCTCGTGAGGCCATATATGAAGGGCACATTAAGGCACCGGTGAAAGGCAGGCGTCGGCAATCTCCCGATCCGTTGCATTTCTCCACGGCACGTAAGAATCCGCCCTCTTCGCTGAAGGGAAACTGGGTATCTAAAACGGGCTCCTCTCGATCTACTTCATAGCGCAAATCTTCGTTCATGGGTTTGGCGCCCACAATCTTGCCCGGGTTCAACTGGTTATCAGGATCCCACGCCTTCTTGAAGCTTTCCATCCAAGGGTAAACCTCGGGGCCGTAAAAGTCTTTGATAAATGCTGCACGTACGCGACCGTCGCCGTGTTCCCCTGATAAGGACCCACCGTATTTTTTAACTAATTCCGCACTGGCCTTACTGATTTCATACAGCAATCGGACCCCTTCAGAAGTCTTCAAATTCAAAATAGGTCTCAAGTGTAATTCCCCAGCACCGGCATGCGCGTAGTACACACTTTCCTGGCCGAAGCCTTGCATTAACGCATCAAACTCACGGATATATTCCTGGAGCACATCAATACGTACAGCGGTATCTTCAATACATGCCACAGGTTTCGCATCGCCCGGCACATTGGAGAGTAATCCCAGCCCCGCGGCACGGAGCTTCCAAACTTTATCGCTGTCGTCGCCAAAGAGCTCGGCTCTGGCATAACTATGCTCGCATTGCAGCGCAGCCAACTTTTCAGCGAGTTCCGCCTCGCTTTCGCCGCGAACTTCCACCAACAAAATGGCTGCAGGATCGCCTTGGACAAAATCACGGTAGCTTGCATATTCCTTGCTCTCACGTGTGCATTCTAAGATGATGCGGTCCATGAGCTCCAGTTGATAGGGGGTATGAGCCATCAATTTTGGTGTGGCACCCATGGCTTCATCCATGCTGTGGTAGTGCAATGCAGCTACGGCCACATGAGCAGGAGGCAGGGGGTCCAAGGCCACACGAATCTTGGTGGTAATGCCCAGCGTACCTTCTGAACCGCACATCACGCTCAAGAGTGCATCGCCATCGTTGCCAATTAAATCAATCGCGTACCCCGTATTTCTTCGGTGAATGCTCGCATCTGGAAAATGGGTTTCGAGGTTTTGCGACCTCCAGACATCTTGCCATTGCTCTAACCAATGTTCCACAGCCGAAGGAATATCACGAACGCCGTCGGACTGAATTTCGCCCATGGCGCGCAGCACTCCGTCCGCGGTGACGAGTTCAAGACCGAGCAATTTTTCCCGGGTCGTTCCGTAAGAAATAGAGGTCGAACCTGAGCTGTTATTGCCCACCATGCCGCCCATCATACAACGGTTGGAGGTGGAGGTATTGGGGCCGAAAAACAGTCCGTGTTCTTTAAGATGATAATTGAGTTCGTCGCGGACAACGCCGGGTTGCACCTCTGCCCATTGCTCTTCCACGTTGATGTGGAGAATAGCGTTCATGTGCCTTCCGGTATCTAGTACGGTGCTATCGCCCACGACTTGGCCCGCGAGGGAAGTTCCTGCGGCGCGAGGGATCAGCGGCTTACCGGATCTGACCAGTGCGACCACCTCTTCTGCGGAGGCAGGAAAAGCAACGTCCTGTGGTGTTTCCTGGTAAATGGAAGCATCCTGCGCATAGGCGCGCTTGAGTAGTTCGTCGCTAGGTTTGGTCATGGCTCGCAACAATCTGTGTATTCAAGATTCTCGAATAAGGGGAGAAACAAATCAAAAAAGGTGTCGTATTCATCGTGCCTTTTAATTCCATCATTGGCCTCATTGTGCCACCCGTAAGTAAGCATGTTAATGGTGGCCAATTCTCTCCAGTTCTCTTCCTCCAAAACATCCTTTGCGTTGATGATAATGCGTTGGGGATCGCCATTTTTTTCAGCCATTCTTTTGGTGTGCTCCTCGAACATTTCGATCAGTTGTTCGTCGGTACCGGTGAATGCAGCAACATAGCGTTCCAACAAGGGATTTTGGTCGTGCCAAGGGAGCATTCTAAGTTTGGAATAATCTTTTCCTATGAGCGCCGTGTATTCTGCTAGGTACAGGTCTAGAATTGATTGATTTTCCTCCAATTCTTCCTCTCGAGCTTTTTCCCAAGCGTCACCTTCCGGTAGTGAGCAACTCATTATTCGATGAAGGACCTTACTAGATTCAATATTGTAAGCATCCCAGCTTGACTGATGTTCTTCCAACGAACGGGGCTTAAACAACATCGGCGAGTTCGCAATCCAAGTATAGTTGTTGAATCCGAAAAGGTCGAGGGCATCTTGTAATTGGACCCGGCTAACCTTCGTAGAATCAAAGGTTCCTACGATGTGACAGCACTCGTCGTCCCATTCAAAGGTTGCGAGCTGCCCGAAAAGGGTAGAGCTCGACAATAGCGCTATGAATAGGAGGGTGCGCACTAGACCATAAAATTATCAGTAAGCTGTCCTTCGCCCAGTTCGGCGTTGCCTGAATTCAGGTGGCGCAGCAGCGGACATGGGCGGTAGCGGTCGTCGCCATAATGCTTGTGACAGCGTTTCAAAGTATCTAAAACTTGGTCCCAGCCCATCTCACGGCCCCACCTAATAGGTCCTTTTGGGTAGTTCACACCTTTGGTCATGGCCAGGTCTACGTTCTCCGGATCTGCAATGCCTTGCCACACGGCGTCCAGTGCTTCGTTGATGATCATACACAAGATGCGCTCTACAATCTTTTCACTCAATAGCGGGTCAATCTCTGCAGCTTCTTGGGCGACCACGGCTGCATCCATTCCGGAGGCATAATTGTAAAAGCCGCGTCCTGTCTTGCGACCAAGCAATCCAGCTTCTTTTAAGCGTTTTTGGGTGATGGAAGGACGGAAGCGTGGATCGTAAAAGAATTGGCCCCAAACGGTCTCAGTAACGGTATAATTGACGTCGTGACCGATCAAATCTGTCAGTTCGAAAGGTCCCATTCTAAAGCCAATGCTCTTTATTGCGGCATCGATTTCGGCGACGCTCGCCACTCCTTCTTCGTAGAGTTTAATGGCCTCGCTGTAGAACGGTCGTGCCACCTTATTGACAATGAATCCTGGGGTGTCTTTCGCCATTACGGGCACTTTGCCCCAGTCGTTCATCAGGATTTCCATGGCCTCGCTAAACTCTTCGCCGGTCTTTACGCCAGGCACTATCTCTACTAAGGGCATCAGCGGCGCAGGGTTGAAAAAGTGCAACCCGCCGAAACGTTCTGGATGTGTTAACCCACTCGAAAGGGCAGCAATACTTAAGCTCGAGGTGTTTGTACACAGCCAAGCATCTGAACGGAGTAATGGCTCCACCTGAGCGAACAACGCTTTTTTCACGTCGAGGTCTTCAATCACGGCTTCAACCACAAGATCTGCACCTGTAACGGCCTCTAAATCTGCACTCCATTGCATGCGGCCTAGCATTTCTTCTTTTTGGTCTGAAGTGATTTTACTTTTCTCGACCAGTCGGCCAAAGATTTTTTCTATTGAAGCTTTACTGCGGTCTGTGGCACCAGGGAAACTGTCGTAATACACGACGTCACACCCATTCTGTGCGGCAATCTGTCCAATCCCAGTGCCCATGGCACCTGCACCTAATACAGCTACTTTCATTTTATTCTCCTTTAAAATCCGGTGCGCGTTTTTCTAAAAATGCCTGTACACCTTCGTTAAAATCGTATGTTTTTCCCGCCTTCGTTTGCAACGCTTCTTCAAGGTCCAATTGGGTGTTGAGATCGTTCGTTGCTGCTGCATTCAACGCACGCTTAGTCAGTGCCAATCCTTTCGTAGGCATCTGAGCCATTCGCAATGCTAATGCTGCAACTTCTCCTTCGTAACTATCTTCCGGGAATACCTGATACACCATTCCCATCCGCTGCGCTTGAGCAGCAGGTACCTTGTCGCCTGTCATCATCAGCGCACTGGCGTGTTGGAATCCTACCAACCTGGGTAAAGTAAACGTACCCCCGCTATCTGGTATAAGGCCAATTTTACTAAAGGCTTGTACAAAACTTGCCTTCTCATGGGCGATGACTATATCGCACGCTAGCGCAATATTTGCGCCTGCCCCGGCAGCTACGCCATTTACTGCAGCAATGACCGGTTTAGGCAATTCTCTAATGGCTTGAATGATGGGATTGTAATGCTTCGCAACGATATCGCGCAATGTGGGGCCGTCTTCAGCGATGGCTTCACCTAGATCTTGACCGGCACAAAAGGCCTTACCCGCTCCAGTAATCACCACGCAACGAACCTTCACATCTGTTGCAGCAAGGCGCAATGCCTCCTGCACACCCATGGCGAGTTCGCGGTTAAATGCGTTGAATTTGTCGGGACGATCAAAGGTGATGGTCAATACACCTTCTCTTGTAGCTACTTGTAACATGCTTCCTTGGGTTTGTCTCCCCAAGGTACAGTATAGGCGGCTTTGCTACAACTTAATGGAACGCATCATTGCCTCCATTTCTAACACCACATTTCGCTTCTTGGCAGTAGGTCCGTAGAGTAGGCTTTCAATGGTCAAAATGCGGTCGTTTTTCTCGTCGTAAATGGTGTAGGATAAGAACGGACCACCCATAAAATCGCCATTCATTCGCCACAATCCGCGTGTTTCAATGGCAAACATCCCGCTGATTTCTGTATTCTCAATGCCGGGCGGAATCATCAATTCCGTAGACATATACGACCCTTCGTAGGTGCCCTCAAAATAGTTTTTTCCGATGCTGTCGCGGTGCGCAATAATCGCATCAACACTTACCAGACCTTCGGACATAGGGCGTTCACTCACGATAACATACTGAATGGTCTTCACAGTCTTCGTTGCGAAAATCTTCAGATCCTCTTTGTCCAATGTGGGGTCAAAACCTTGATGGAGCAGCATGCTTTTGATGCCGATATCTTTCAAATTCTCATGGGTATATGCGTAAGCAGATTTCTTCAACCGACCTTGAATCACACTCATATCATGCTCCTTAAAAGCGTCCATCAATTGCTTTGCACTTTCTTTTATGGACTTCGCTATAGCTTCTTCGCTTGGCGCTGTTATACGAACGATCCGTTGCGGGCGCGCCCACAAATCTTTCTGCATTTTCACAAAAGCAGTATCGCTTTTTTCAACCCAGAGTATGCTCTTGGTTTTTTGTAAAATCTTATTGACCTCTTGAGGCTCCACGCGCGAGGCATCAAAATAGGCCTCCGCTTGCGGCAACCCTTCTACATCTGCTAGGTACCATTCTCTAAACTGTTCTCCCGGCGCACCTTCCCAAAGTTCGTCTGGCATAACAAGCAAAAGCTCACTGTGCGTGCCGCTTGAGGGAGGTAGAATGCGCTCTTTCTTTTTCGTCGTTCCGTCTGCGTTTTTCTCCGTACATCCGCTAAAGACGACGAGTGAAAGTGAAACGGTAACAATAAATGTGGCTAAAGCGCTGTTGCGTAACATAATGCAGGAATTAGTACTTGAAAGTAGGCAAAAAGTAGACCAAAAGCCTTTTGGGATAATGGATTAGATGCGGCGTGGGTAAACGACAATACGTTGCCCCACGCGAATCATATCTGAAGTCAACCCGTTCCACCGCTTTATTTCACTTACACCTACGCCGTATTTACCAGCGATGTGCCCTAAGGTTTCACCACTCTTTACACGGTGCGTGGTCCGTTCGTTCATTTGTGTGAATTCGGGCATCGTACTGGCGCGTGACTCAAAATAGCTAGCAGCAACGGTGTATATAGAATCTTGCTGTGCTCTAAACGCCACTGCACTTGCCTTTGGCAGGGTAATGAAATAATCGGCGCCATCGACCACCGGAATAATCTTGTATCTGTACTGTGGATTTAAGAATTCTAACAGGTCCGGTTCCACGCCGAGCTGTTGCTCCACTTGCTGAAAATGCAACTGATTGGTTATGCGTACCGTATCGGTTTCAATGTAGTAAGCGGGAATATCTGCGGGTCCTATTCCGTACATATGACCGTACTCCATCGCGTAGGTCGCTGCAATGAACAAAGGCACATAGGCAGAAGTTTCCCGCGGTAAAAACGGACGTATTTCCCAGTAGGATGTTTTTCCACCGCTGCGACGAATGGCTTTGCGGACATTTCCCGGACCACTGTTGTAGGCTGCTAAAACGAGGTTCCAATCTTCAAAAACGCCATACATTTTAAGCATGTATTGGCACGCGGCTTCGGTACTTTTTAATGGATCGTTACGGTCATCAACGTAGCTGTTCACCTTGAGGTCGTACATTTTTCCTGTACTGTACATGAACTGCCATAAACCAGTTGCGCCCACGTACGAACGCGCTTTAGGATTTAATGCGCTTTCCACAACGGCGAGGTATTTGATCTCGAGTGGCATGTCGTATTTGTCGAGGTGCTCCTCGAACATGGGAAAGTAATATTGACCATGGGCCATCATGCGACTTAACCGCGCAGTTCCGTATTTGAGGTAGCGCTCGATGTATTTACGAACGATGGGATTGTAGGTCATCTCAAACGGGGTACGCTGGTCCAATTCGGCCATGTAGTGCTCAAAGATGCTGTCCGTCAGCGGAAGCGGATGTACGGTATCTATGGCCTTAATCTGCGCAGCAGTGCGAAAAACGTGCTCAGAATCCAATTTTTCAAGTCGCGCATCCAGGGCCCATAAAGCCGCACTGTCTAAAACAGTGGCGCGGTCAGAAGAAGCTGCAGTCGTATCCCCGGAAAGGGCAGTTGTATCAGCAGCCTGGGAAAAGGCGGATGCAAAAATGAAGGTAAAAAGTAAGGCAGTCGTAGTGCGCATTGTTAGTGGTTTTGGATCCAATCGGCCATGGCCAATACGTCCAAATCCGCACCGTTTTTCCCCATGAGTTGTAGACCCATCGGAAGTCCGTTAGCGTGGACGCCCATAGGAATACTAACGGCAGGAACGCCTGCAATATTTGCTTGTACTGTAAAAATATCTTCTAAATAGTTCACTGTGGGGTCGCTGATCTCTCGTCCAATCTCAAATGCTGTCGTAGGTGAGGTAGGGCATAAAATGGCGTCGTATTCTTCGAGTGTTTTGTCTGTCCACTCTTGAACCAAACGACGGGCCGATTGTGCCTTGCCAAAGAATGAATCGTAATACCCGGAGCTCAATACGAAGGTCCCCAACATAATACGGCGTTGTACTTCTTTACCAAATCCTGCGCTGCGGCTGAGTTTATAAACGCTTTCAAGATCCGTGCTTTCTGGGTGGCGGTAACCTGCATGAACCCCGTCAAACCTTGCGAGGTTGGAACTGGCTTCAGCCGTGGTAATGATGTAATAAATAGGAACCAGCGTATTCAAGAGTTCTAGCTCTACCGGCTCAACGACTACCCCTGCGTTTTCAAGCAGTTCGAGCTGCGCCATAAATGCCTTGCGAACGCCTTCGTCTACTGCAGGATTGTCCACTGCGGTTTTTAGGTACGCTACTTTTTTGGGTTGGCCCTTCGTCACGGGAGTTAATGGCTCTTGCATCGCTGTGGCGTCAAAAGCATCCGGTCCAGCAATGACTTCCATGATGCGAGCCGCGTCTTTCACTGAAGTGGTGAACGGGCCAATCTGGTCGAAACTGCTGGCATAAGCGATCAACCCATGACGACTAACGCGGCCGTAGGAAGGCTTGAAGCCAACGGTTCCCGTAAAACTTGCTGGCTGGCGAATAGATCCACCGGTATCAGATCCTAATGCAGCATGGCAAAGACCAGCTGCAACTGCAGCAGCAGAGCCACCTGAGGAACCGCCAGGTACTTTTGTAGGATCGTGTGGATTTTTAGTTGGTCCAAAGGCAGAATTTTCATTCCCTGATCCCATGGCAAATTCATCACAGTTGGTGCGGCCAATAAACACCGCATCTGCGGCAAGCAAACGCTCCACAGCCGTAGCTGAAAATTGGCTTTCGAAACCTTCTAAGATTTTTGATGCGGCACTGACATTGTGCCCACGGTAGCAGATATTGTCTTTTAGCGCAATGACCATTCCCGCAAGGGAACCTGCCGTTCCTGCAGCAATTTTTTCATCGACTTCTGCGGCTTGAGCACGCGCTTCATCTGCCCAAACTTCTAGAAAAATATTGAGGTCTTTCGTTTGGTCAATTTTTGCCAAAAACTGTTCAACCGCCTGGGCCGTGGTACTCATATGCGCTATGTTGGGATGGGTTTACTCTTTCGAGTCGTCCTGTGATTCTTCGTCGGCAACGCCGTCCTTAAATTCTTTAACACCGCGACCTAAACCACGCATTAATTCCGGGATTTTGCGGCCTCCGAAAAGCAACAGAACCACCACAAGGATGAGAATCATTTGGTTGGGACCCATGATCCCTAGAAATACTGTGTTCATCACTACTGATTTTGAGCGACTAAAGTACCCATTTTTACTGAATTGGTCCCTATCAATACGCGAGCAAACTGCGCAACGCATCTTCCACTTTTTCCGCGTTGGGAAGCATGGTTTGTTCTAAGGTGGTGTTCAATGGTATGGCGGGCAAGTTCTCCGCACCCAAAAGCTGAACAGGCGCGTCTAAAAACTCGAAGCATTCTTCAGCAATGGCACCTTGCACACTTTGCGCAAAACTTGGACTACTGCATTCTTCCGTTAGAACTAATGCGCGGCTGTGCGATTTTGCTTGAGCCATGACTTCAGTGCGGTCCCACGGTGCGAGGGTACGTAAGTCTAATATGCTGACGCGTCCTGCGAAAGCTTTCGCAGCCTTCTGTGCCCAATAAACGCCCATGCCGTAAGTAACAACCAGGGCCGCATCGCCTTCTGTCACTGCTGTAGCATCTGCCTCTAACGCCATGCGCGCCTTTCCAAAAGGAATGACATAATCTTCGTCTGGCTCGGGAGTTTTGGCGCCTTCTGTACCGGGTATCTTGCTCCAATACAAACCTTTATGTTCAAAAATCACAACTGGATTGGGATCATAAAAAGCCGATTTCATCAAGCCTTTGAGATCTGCCCCGGTCGACGGGTAGGCAATTTTAATACCACGAATGCTCGTCACGGCAGTTTCAATAGAAGAACTGTGGAAGGGGCCACCGGAGCCATAAGCTCCGATCGGGACGCGGATGACGGCACTAACGGGCCATTTTCCGTTACTGAGGTAGTAGCTGCGACTGACTTCAGTGAACAGTTGGTTCATGCCCGGCCAGAGGTAATCTGCGAATTGAACTTCTACGAACGGTTTCAGTCCAGTAGCCGACATACCGACCGTAGAGCCTATGATAAATGCTTCTTGAATGGGTGTATTGAAAACACGCTCGTCACCAAATTTCTGCGCAAGCGTGGCAGCTTCACGGAATACACCACCCAATCTTCCACCTACGTCTTGTCCATACAGCAATGCTTCTGGATGCGCTGCCATAAGTTCTTTGATAGCAAACAATGCAGCATCTACCATTACCGTAGGCTCAGCACCTTTTGGTGCACGCTCGCCGCGTTCCTCAGTAATGGGAGTTGGCGCGAAATCATGGGTAAAGAGGTCTGCGGGTTGCGGATCCGGCATGGATAAGGCGCTTTCGAATTGGGCTTGAACGAATTGGCCCGCTTCGGCTTCCCACTGGTCCAATTCCTTTTCGCTAACTCCGGCCTTTAAACATTGCGCCTTCAAAATAGGATAGGGGTCGCGTTTCGCCGCTTCCTCTAGATCGTCGCGGTACCATTCCTTTCGCACACCAGAAGTATGGTGGTTCAGCAGCGGGACATCCATGCGAACTAAGAACGGACGACGCTCTTTGCGCATCGTCTTGATGATCGCACCTAATTTTTTATACGCTTCTTCAAAGTTGGTTCCGTCTATATCAACTGCTTCAATGCCGGTAAAGCCTTTTGCGTATTCTACCGCATTGCTGTGGTGTACTTCTGCACGATTTGCACTAATGTCCCAGCCGTTGTCCTGAACGAACATGAGTAGCGGGAACTGCTTCAAAGCAGCCATGTGTAGCGCTTCTGAAATCTCACCTTCCGTCATGGCACTGTCGCCGATACTACAGACGGCGATCCCGCCCAATTCCTCCTTAGTGGCCAGCCCCTGTTGCTCGCGGTATTGAATCCCCATGGCTACACCGGCTGTAGGAATGGCTTGCATTCCAGTGGCAGAACTCTGGTGCGGAATTTTCGGTTTGTCCGTATCGTTAAGACTCGGGTGGCTGTAGTACGTGCGCCCTCCTGAGAAAGGATCGTCCACCTTAGCGAGCAATTGCAGCATTAAATCTTTAGGTGTCATGCCGATTCCCAACAGCAAACTGTCGTCTCTGTAATACGGGGCAACGTAATCTCTTGCTTCTAGATGAAGGGCAAGCGCAAGCTGGGCCGATTCGTGGCCACGGCTCGTCGCGTGAACATATTTTGATGTCGTATCCTTTTCCCGCTCATACAGCTCGGTCATACTCTTGGCCGTGGCCATGAGCTTAAACGCTTTTTCGAACGGAATAGTGGTCTTTTTTGACATGAGTCTGTGTTTGGGCTCCTCAAAGTTAGGACATGGAGCGCATTTGTCCTCGGCCGTTTCTACAAACACTTAAAGTATTCGAACGGCTCTAAACAACTGTTACAGACGTACTGGCTTTTGCAAGCCGTACTGCCGTGTAAACTGAGCATTCGGGTATCTTGGTCTTTGCATTTGGGACAGCGTACTTTCGGTGCCTCCGCAAAGAGGGCTCTTTTATCTGCCGACCCGGAAACCGGCGGCGCAATGCCGTAAGCTTCCATTTTTTTTCTTCCTTCTTCCGAAATCCATTCGGTGGTCCAGGAAGGTTGGAGTTGTTGGGTGATGGCGAAGGGCAATTGGCGCACAAACATCGCTTCTTCAATATCTTGGGACATGCGGTCCATTGCTGGGCAGCCTACATAGGTGGGACTGATCACTATTTCATAGACCTGTGCTTCATTTCCAGAAGGAGCGTCTGGATGATTTGCACGAAAAACTGCAAGCGCCTGCGCATGACGTTCGTCCGTCTCGGGGAGCACGTTTACCCCACGTAAAATACCCATGTCGTGCAGGCTCAGTACCGGAATCTCAGGATCGTTGACCTGACCGAGATGCGTGTATATGGTACTGCTTAAATCCATAGGATTACCCGCCTACAATGGCCTTCATTATGTCGTTCCCATTTGCGAAAATGAGTAGCGCGAGAAGTAAGAAGAATCCAACCATTTGTGCATATTCCAGCACTTTGATGGATGGTTTTCTACCCGATACCCATTCGATTACTGTGAAAATCACATGCCCACCGTCTAATGCGGGAATAGGGAGGATGTTTAAGAATCCGAGCATGATGCTTAAAAATGCAGTGAATTCCCAGAAATGACGCCAATTCCAGGCTTGGTCGTATTGTTTTAAAATAGTCAAGAAACCGCCAACCTCTTTGTACGCCTCTGTTTTAGGGTTGAAGATGAGCTTGAATTGACGGATATAGCTCATTAATTTATTCTGGACCTCGCCACCAGCGCCGCCCAAGGCTTCAGCAAAGGTGTACGCTTTGTTCTTGATTTCGTAGTATTTAAAGACCTCGCCAGTATTGTAAACACCAATCTGACCAGATTCAGGGACGGTCATTTTAACACTGTCCAATTGCCCTTCGCGGTACACAGAAAGTACAATCTCTTGTCCAACGAATTCCGGTAAGGCCTCTTTGTACTGGTCAAAAAACAGCAGCTCCTGACCGTTAAGACCGACGATGCTATCGCCCACGGCAAGTCCTGCATCGGCACCGGCACTAACCTCGCCAAATGCGCCTATGACATAGGGCATACGGGGTTTGATCAATCCAACAAATTTTTTGTTGCTGATCATATCTTCGATAGCTTCCATGGTGATGGGTACGGTAACTAGATTACCCGCGCGCTCCACGACGATATCTTCTTCTTGGCTTAATAGAATCTCCATTGGAATTTCACGGTAGCTTTCAGGGATCTTATCACCGATACTCACAATTTTATCCCCGTGCTCCAATCCCATGGAGAGTCCCATTTCGTTTGTCCAGATGCCGTTGACCAAACTCTCGTTTGGTAAATAGTCTTTCCCGTAGGACATCAATAAGAAGACATAAATGAAATAAGCGGTAATAAAATTCATGATGACGCCGCCGGTAAGGATGATCACACGTTGCCAGGCTGGTTTTGCTCTAAACTCCCATTCCTCTGGCTCTTCGCTGAGGTTTTCGATATCCATGCTTTCGTCCACCATGCCTTCAATTTTTACATAGCCGCCCAATGGAATCCAACCAATTCCCCATTCCGTTTCCCCAATCTTCTTCTTCAACAATGAAAACTTGTAGTCGAAAAAGAGGTAGAATTTCGTGACGCGCACACCGAAGTAACGGGCCGGGAGATAATGGCCAAACTCGTGAAGTACGATCAATATAGAGAGTCCTAAGACGAACTGTAAAATCTGAATAAGCATGTGCTGTAGTTCTAATGAGGAACAAAAGTAACGCTACGGCTGCAGATAAGCGCTTTTAGCTACGTATAACCTCGATAAAGTGTTGTTAAATGTGGATCAATTAGCTCAGTACCCCGAGTTCATTACCCACTTTTGTAAAAGCTGCGATAGCTTTGTCGAGATGTGCTTGGGTATGCGCAGCACTCAACTGAACTCTAATTCTTGCCTGGCCTTGCGGTACGACAGGGTAAAAGAATCCGATCACGTAGATACCTTCCGCGAGCAATCGGTCCGCGAAGTTTTGGCTGAGTGCAGCATCGTAGAGCATAATAGGTACAATGGCACTTTCGCCGTCCTTGTAGTCAAATCCAGCCGCTTTCATGCCGTCTTTAAAGTAATTGACGTTCCATTCTAATTGGTCCCGGAGTTCGGTAGTTTCACCTAAAAGGTTCAACACTTCTATGGATGCACCAACAATCGCGGGTGCTAGCGAATTCGAGAATAAATAGGGACGCGATTTTTGACGCAGCATCTCAATGATCTCTTTGCGGCCAGAGGTAAAACCCCCCATGGCGCCGCCCAATGCTTTGCCCAAAGTTCCGGTGATAATATCCACGCGGCCCAGCACGTTTTTCAATTCTACCGTCCCTCTTCCGGTCTTGCCTATAAATCCAGTGGCGTGGCATTCATCGACCATCACGAGCGCATCGTATTGGTCTGCCAAATCACAAATTTTGTCCAATTGTGCCACATAACCGTCCATAGAAAACACACCGTCGGTCACAATAATTTTGAATCGGGCACCTTCAGCAGCTTTCAATTGCACTTCTAAATCTGCCATATCGTTATTTGCGTAGCGGTACCGCTGTGCTTTACAAAGGCGGACCCCATCGATAATAGACGCGTGATTTAAACTATCCGAAATGATGGCATCTTCCGCGGTTAGAAGCGGTTCAAATACGCCGCCATTGGCATCAAAAGCCGCTGCGTAGAGAATGGTGTCTTCGCAGTGTAAAAACTCCGCAAGCTTGGCCTCTAACTCCTTATGAATATCCTGGGTACCGCAAATAAAGCGTACCGATGACATGCCGAAACCGTGTGTTTCTAATGTCTTCTGGGCCGCCGCCAACACGCGCGGGTGCGAGCTCAATCCTAGGTAGTTGTTTGCGCAGAAATTGAGCACTTCTTCGCCTTCCGTAGTCTTAATCACAGCGTCCTGTGGCGTCGTAATAATTCGTTCGCGCTTAAATAATCCAGCGTCCGTTATTTCCTCGAGTTGTGTGGTCAAATGGTCCTTTAATCCTCCGTACATAGGTCTTTTGAATTCGTTGTTGTGTTAACGCTGCTTGAGCGGTTTAGTTTAATCCATGAAGGGCTGTTGGTTAGCCCAATCAATACTCTCTTGAAGGCATTGAACGCTTTTGTCCGCGGCACAGAAATCTTGTTCGATAAAGTAATGTTGCAGCCCAGCAGTTTCAGCCATAGCGAATATTTCCGCCCAGTCCAGTACACCTTGGCCAACAGGTACTTGCGTTGCGGTATCCGCTGCAAAGTCTTTCACATGCCACAAAGGGAATCGGCCCGGATAGTTCGCCATCCATTCAACAGGATTTTGCCCAGCATAGGCCACCCAGTGCATGTCCATTTCAAAGATCACGTTGCTTCCTTCTAAGGCATTTAAAAGGTATTCATACGCAAAGGGTGCGTTCGGATCATTCGCTACGATGGGGGTGAATTCGAAATCGTGGTTGTGCCAGCCCGCTACCATACCACGTTTGGCTGCCGCGTCACCCAGCTGGATAAGGTATTCAATCAAATGATCGTACCCTTCTTTATTTCTCCATGCTTCGTTCATCCACGGGATAACGACCCATTTCTGACCAAGCGTTTCAGCCGCATCCAAGAATTCCGTAATGGAGGCGGGATCAATAGTCTTCATCGTTTCATTGTCCAATTCTATGGGCATATAATGTCCAGACGGACACTTTAGATCAGCATTTTGTATGATGCTGTTAAAATCCTCATTGCTGAGGCCTAAAAAGCCGCCGTCTGTGTAGCCAAAGCTCTCCATCTTTTTGTAGCCCATGGCACGTGTGGCTTTGAGTGTCGTTGCTATAGAGTCAACTCCAGTAAGGGCTTCGCGAACAGTGTATAATTGATACCCTTTATCTGAAGGGTTCATGGTATGTCCTGATTCATTATTGTTCATGGCAGCGCTTTCGTTTGCACTGTGGCATGCAAATAGCGTACTGATCATTGCTGCCCCAAGGAGTGCTGATTTATTCATTGTATACTTTTTCGTCTTGTCGGCTTGAAATTAGTGGAAAACGTGCAATTTTGTGGCCATGCGTATTGACAAATTCTTGTGGTGTGTCCGATTGTTCAAAACCCGCACTTTAGCTGGCGAGCAGGTGCGCAACAATCGTGTTTTCATGGATGAAAATTCTGTTAAACCTTCACGCGAAGTAAAAGAGGGAGATATTTTCACCTTAAAACGTCACGGCTATGATGAAGTCTTCCAAATCAAAGCATTGCCTAAAAGTCGGGTTAGTGCGAAATTTGTTGCGGACCTTATTGAAAACAAAACCCCTCAGGTAGAGCTCGATAAAATGGCGTTTCTACGCTTAGCGCGTAATGTCAGTCGTCAAAAAGGACTAGGGCGCCCTACAAAAAAGGACCGTCGCGATATTGACGATTTGTTAGACGCTTAATCCTTGTGTAGGCAACCGCTTTGAGCGCTGTTAAACCTATAATAACAGGGCGGTTTATGCAAATGTCCGGCATTTGTCCGGCGCTAAGGTTTGTGTTTCGACATACAGTTAAGCATCTTTGAGTGTACCAAATACACTTTATCTTTAAAACAACTCGACAAAATGACTAAACACAAACATTTCATCGCGTCTCTATTGTTCCTATTCACGATAGGATTCTCAGCGCAGTTGGGCGCCCAGTATAGAGGCGTTGTTCTGGATGCTACGGACAACTCACCTCTTCCAGGTGCAGTTATCAAGGCAGGACAGAAATCTGCAATGACAGATATAGAGGGTAGATGGACCCTTGATGTGGCTCAGGGTTCAACAGCAAGAGTGTCCTTTGTGGGCTATCTCTCTCAGAATATTGAATTTGGCGCGTCCAAGGAGATTACTGTAAAACTAAAATATGACCAAGCTGGTGCTACGCTCGATGAAGTAGTTGTAGTTGGTTTCGGTACTCAGAAAAAATCCAATGTTACTGGCGCTATTTCAAGTGTTAAAAGCGAAGATCTTGAAGATTTGCAGCTGCCACGTGTTGAAACAGCGCTTCAAGGCCGTACTTCCGGAGTCAGCGTCGTTCAAAGCTCAGGACAACCTGGTGCGGGGGCAACGATACGTATTAGAGGGACGTCTTCTATTAACGGATCGGACCCGCTGTATGTCATTGATGGAGTAGTTATCGGTGGAGGGATTGATTTCTTAAACCCAAATGACATTGAGACAATCGAAGTTCTTAAAGATGCAGCATCTGCTGCAATTTATGGAGCACGCGGTGCAAACGGTGTAATTATCATTACAACCAAAAATGGATCGAAGGTCAAAGGAATGCAAGTAAAGGTTACATCTTACACGGGACTGCAAAACCCTTGGAAGAAAACTCCAGTGCTCAATGCAACAGAATACGCCACCTTGCAAAATGAAATGGCCGCAGCGGCGGGTCAGGCGCTTCCTTACTCAAACCCATCTCAATATGGCGTTGGGACAGATTGGCAAGATGCAGTGTTCAATAGAAACGCGATCATTCAGAATAGTGATATAAGTGTTGCCGGCGGAACAGATCGCGGTTCGTACTATGCTTCTGTTAGTTCTTTCAATCAGGAAGGAATTGTTGCTGAAGGCAAATCGTACTATGAAAGACTTGCAGCTCGTCTAAACACGACTACAAAAGTTAACGACCGTCTCACAGTGGGTTGGAACGTAGCTTACACACACAATCAAAGCAATGGTGTAGCTGAAAATACAGAATGGGGATCACCCTTGGGTCGCGCTTTGAATATTGACCCCATTACGCCTTTATACGAAACAGATCCAACGGTTTTATCAGGTACGCCTTATTCTTCTGGCGGTGTGCTTAGATCAAACCTAGTAAGAGATGATAACGGAATCTTCGGAATCTCGAATAGAGTTACATCAGAGGTAGTCAACCCCGTTGCTGCGTACAGCATAATCAATAATGTGGGATGGGCGGACAAGATTGTAAACAACACCTATGCTGAATTTGAGATCCTACCTGGATTAAAGGCACGCTCTAGTATGGGGATTGATTTGGCATTTTGGGGTAGCGATGGCTTAACACCTTCACATTATTTAAATGCTACCAACCTACTGGACACAAACAATGTATATTCTTCATTTAACAGAGGTTTTACCTGGATTTGGGATAACACATTGACCTACTCGCACAGTGTTGGCAAGCACAATCTTAACTACCTCTTGGGACACAGTGCTCAGGAGGTTAATGGACGTTACATCGGCGGTAACAAACGCGATGTTCCCACCCAAGACTTTCAAGATGCAACGATTGATTACGGTCGTAATGAGATCTCTGAGCAAGTATATGGAGGACGTTGGGAGCGTTATGCTATTGAGTCATATTTCGGTCGTGTAAATTATGATTATGACGGAAAGTACGTTGCAACTGCAATTCTACGTGGTGACGCCTCTTCTCGATTTGGTCAGAATAATCGCTGGGGATATTTCCCTTCATTATCAGCGGGATGGAACGTTCATAAAGAAGACTTCTGGATTTATGATAATGTGAATACCCTCAAGTTAAAGGCTGGTTATGGATTGAACGGTAGCGATGCTGCTGGATCTTTAGAATATGCTTCAACCATCATTG
>Ga0209138_1000359_pt1 | contig 46258 bp, 43 predicted proteins | sample SaaInl3SG_22_DNA_FD_184645 | JGI IMG/M metagenome (GOLD analysis project Ga0209138, IMG submission 184645) | Marine microbial communities from expanding oxygen minimum zones in the Saanich Inlet - ESP_153SG_22_DNA (SPAdes) (version 2) | ecosystem: Environmental > Aquatic > Marine > Intertidal...
TAGGTACCTATCAACTCTTAGAGCACACCGCAGGTGCAGATCAGGTTATTTATCCTGCTAACTCACCAAACGTATCTATCGTCCCTGCTCATATTGATCTTGTAGCTATTGAAATAGAGCTTATCGAAAAGAAACGTAGAGAGTATATGCTTAAGGAGGCAATTAGCAGTGTCAAAGATGATTACGATTATATCATCATTGATTGCGCACCTTCCCTTGGGCTGTTAACGTTGAATGCATTGACAGCTGCAGACTCTGTCATTGTACCGATTCAATGCGAATACTACGCGCTAGAGGGGTTGGGCAAGCTTTTAAATACGATCAAAAGCGTCCAAAAATTGTACAATAAAGATCTCGATATTGAAGGGATGTTACTCACCATGTTCGACTCAAGATTACGTTTATCTAACCAGGTCGTTGAGGAGGTTAAGAAACATTTTAGCGATATGGTTTTCGAAACGATTATTCAGAGAAACGTAAAACTAAGTGAAGCTCCAAGTTTTGGAGAAAGCATTATAAGTTACGATGCTAGCAGTAAAGGAGCGGCGAATTATTTGAGCCTCGCCAAAGAAATAGTGCAGCGCAAGCCTGTTAAGAAATCTAAAAAGAAATCATGAGTAAAACTCGCAAGCCTGTTTTAGGAAAAGGATTATCTGCCCTACTTCAAGATCCGAATAAGGATTCGTCAATCAGTGCGGTTAATAGTCCGATGATGGCTTTTATTCATCCCGATGAAGTTGCTGTAAACCCTTATCAACCTAGAACTAGCTTTGATGAAGAGGCTTTAGCTGACTTGGCTCAGTCGATCAGTGAGTTAGGTATTATCCAGCCGATTACTGTCCGTAAAATTAATGACGGTAGTTTCCAATTAGTATCTGGTGAACGTAGATTAAGAGCGAGTAAACTTGCTAAGTTAGATTCTATTCCTGCCTTTGTACGTGAGGCCAATGATCAGGAATCACTAGAGATGGCTTTGGTTGAAAATATTCAACGTGAAGATTTAGACCCTATCGAAGTTGCATTGTCTTATCAAAGGTTAATTGATGAGATCGACCTTACTCAAGAATCAATGAGTAAAAGAGTGGGTAAAAAACGATCTACCATTACTAATTACTTAAGACTACTGAAGCTTCATCCAAAAGTTCAAGGCGCTTTGAGAAGACGAGAAATAATGATGGGGCACGGCAGAGCGTTAATGGCTATTGAGGATGAAAAAGCACAAACCGAGCTTTTAGCTAGTGTTCTTGAAAAATCACTATCGGTAAGAGCAACTGAAGAACTCGTTAGAAAACACGGCTCACCAAAGAACACAAAATTAGATCCAAAAGATCCATCGAAGAAAGTATTAAGCGCTATTGACGATCTGGAACAAGGATTAAACCGAAAGGTTCAGTTGAAGGCAAACCAAGATGGTTCAGGTTCGATTACTGTTACTTTTAATTCTACGAAAGATTTAATACGGCTTAAAAAGCAACTCTTGGGTGAATAGAATCTACTTCATCATTTTTTTCTTGTTTTTGGGAAGTGCACATGCCCAAGAAACTAGTGCTACCAAAGATGAAGCAAAACAAGAGCGTAGATTAGAGAGAGCGCTCGATCCATTATCCCCTTCTAGGGCAAGTTTCTTATCTGCAGCCGTTCCCGGTTTGGGTCAATTTTATAATCGAAAATATTGGAAGGTTCCCTTAGCCTGGGCAGCGGTAGGTACCGGAGTGTTTGTTTATCAATTCAATCAAACCGAATATTTACGTTATCGAACCGCATTTAAGCTACGATCTGCAGGTTTTTCTACCGATGAATTCTACGACGTCAATCTAGATGGTATTGGCCCTGATGTTTCTGACCGTGCACTAGAGGAGGCGCAAAAAAAAGCTCAGAGTCAACGAGACTCATCCCTTCTAATCGCAATTGGCCTTTATTTATTGAATGTTTTAGATGCAAGCGTTGACGCACACCTAAAACCCTTTAATATGAATGAAGATTTAAATGTTTCGATTCAACCGTTTATTAGTCAACACCCCGTTCAAATGGGAGCTGAAATCGGTTTAAATCTAAAAATAACCTTATGAGTAATTTCGTTTTACTTGGATACGGGAGAATGGGCAAGCGTATTCAAGAAATTGCTGAAGAACGTGGCCATCGAATTCTTTTGGCTACAAGTCATACACCGGTATCAATTCCTGAAAATACTGATGCTGTGATTAACTTCAGTACTCCTGATTCAGCCTTTGAATTAGTGGCCTTATCACTAAGCCAAGGAATACCTGTTATTTCTGGTACTACTGGATGGGATGATCTAATACTTAAGGCGAATGAAATAGCTCTAGAAAATAATACCGCCTTTATCTATTCGAGTAACTTTAGTCTAGGGGTAAACCTAACCTTTGCGGTAAATAAAAAACTAGCAGAACTTTTAAAGCCTTATTCACAGTACAAAATAAGTATCGAGGAAATTCATCACCAGCATAAACTCGATGCACCTAGCGGAACAGCGATTTCATTAGCAAAGCCCCATATTGAATCTCGAGAACTTGACGGATATCAATTAGGGGATTCAACTGAAAAGCTTCCGATCTATTCCATTCGAAAAGGGGAAATTCCGGGAACCCATCACGTACATTATAAAAGTGAAATCGACGAGATCACATTAAGTCACGAGGCTCATAACCGAGATGGTTTCGCACTGGGATCAGTAATTGCCGCCGAATGGATTGTAGGTAAAAAGGGTATTTTTACCATGAATGATGTTTTAAACCTGTAGAAATGACGTTAACACAGTGGCTTATCTTTTTCTTAGCAGTACAACTCGTACACGGACTAGGAACTTTTAAACTTTATCAAAAAGCAGGTCAGGCGGGTTATAAGGCGTTTATACCCGTTTACAACCTAATAGTAGCACTCGCCTTTTTAGAGCGACCCAAATGGTGGACGATTCTCTTCTTTTTACCGATTATCAACCTAATCCTATTTCCAGTTCTTTGGATTGACCTGTTGTATGCATTTAAAAAGAAGCCTAAATCTATAGAAATGCTTTGGGCAATCTTAAGTTTGGGCCTCTACCTAATTCCTCTAAACTACGCTTCAAGCACTGAGTTTCAAACCAATCGACAGAAACCAGAACAAACTAAAACCGGTGAGTGGTTGTCCTCGTTAACCTTTGCAGTAGTGGCGGCAACACTGGTTCACACCTATTTTCTTCAGCCCTATGCGATCCCCACAGGCTCACTAGAACGAACGCTTCGAATTGGTGATTTTCTAATCGTAAGTAAGTTTCATTACGGAGCTAGAATTCCAATGACAGCCGTGTCAACTCCAATGGTTCATGACACCTTACCTATTTTAAAAGTAAAGTCTTATTTAAAGAAACCTCAAATCCCCTATCTGAGACTACCCGGTATTGAAAAGGTTAAAAAGAATGACATCGTTGTATTTAACTGGCCAGCAGATACTGTGAGACAATTCTTTGTAAAAGAAAAAGGTGTCAAAAAGCCCATAGATAAAAAATCAAATTACGTTAAGCGGTGCGTGGGGACACCTGGTGATACTTTAGAAATCATTGACGGATTTGTTTATATCAATGGTGTTCAATTAGAACTTGATGAGCGTGCAAGGCCCATGTACAATCATAAGGTCTACAGTTCAAAAGGAGTGTCTCCTAGTCTATTGGTACAAGCCGATGCCGATGACTTTAGTAGAAAGTTTATCGCTGAAAACCTCACTCAAGATCAGTACAATTCACTTGTTCCACATCTGATTGGAGTAAATCAAACCGCTGAAGGAAACATTGAACTTTACACCCCTGGTGATGGTATTCCTATCGCTGTTTTAAGAGAAAATCGAATTGCTCTTAAAGAACCCTTATCTACTGAGATTACCGCTAACCTAACCCTTGCTGGAGCAGAATTTCTAGCCAAGCATCCGAGTATCGATAGTGTTTCTATGGATTTGACACCTAAAGGGGTCAGTGGTTATAATATATTTCCGCAAAACGACAAATACCCTTGGAATGAAGATCAATTCGGACCCATTTACCTACCAAAAGAAGGAGATGAAATCGAATTGAATTTAACAACCTATCCGATCTACAAGAAGCTTTTAACTGAATACGAAGAGAATAGCATAGAACTAGTAAATGGTGAATTCGTAGTAAATGGCCGTCCGAGGGAGCGAGTAAATATTACCAAGAACTACTATTGGATGATGGGAGATAATAGGGACCACTCTGAGGATAGCCGAAGTTGGGGATTTGTTCCCGAAGACCACATCTTAGGTAAACCAATTTTTATTTGGATGAGTTGGGATCATTTCAACGATGGTTTACTTAAAATGAAACCTCGATGGGATCGGTTCTTTACTACAGTAAAAGGACCTGGGCAACCTCAGTCTTATTTGTGGGTATTTATACTTGGTCTTGCGGGGTACTTTGGTTTTAAAGCAGTGAGAAAGCGAAAAAAGGCTTAACATGTTGAAAGCGGTACTTCTGCATCCCTCCTATTTTCTAACGACCCAAAGTCTTGCCGCGATAGCTCAGTACGGAGAAAAGATTGTTTTTGAAAAACACGATAATTTTCAAAAGCAAACCTATCGAAGTAGATGCTCTATAGCTACAGACCAAGGAAAACTAAATCTTAGTCTGCCTGTAAAACATCAAAAAAATATTCGACAGCGATATAGTGAAGTTAGAAGTGAAGAGGTGTTTGACTGGAACAAACAACATTTAAAGAGTATTACAACAGCTTATAGAACTTCACCCTATTTTGAATTTTTTGAACGAGAATTCAAAGAGTTATTCACTAGCAGCGCAGTAGACCTATTTGAGCACAACCTCGAGATTACCAAATATCTATGCGATCAATTTAGAATTGAATTCCCTGATAAATTCACTGAATCGTATCAGAAAATCAATTCAACCCCAGGGGTGTTAGACCTGCGTCATTTAGTCTTATGTAAAGGTAGCTCAATAGCAGTAGAAGAAAAGGGGTATCCACAAGTTTTTGAAGAGCGTACAGGGTTTCTTAGCGATCTATCCGCTATTGATCTATTGTTCAATCTGGGCCCTCGACATGGACTAGACTATCTGAGGCAGGTTTCTATTTCTGTCCCTTTCTAAAGAGGTAGTCCTTTTCCTCCGCAGAAAGGCTTTCGTAACCTGACGCACTGATTTTATCAAGAATTGAATCAATCTTCTCTTGATCAGATAGAGGTTTAGCGCTGGTTCGCTTTTTGTTTCTGTAAACCCTAAAGGATGGCTTTTTACGAGTAAAATTGAATCGAAATCCTTGTCTGAAATAATTCTGTAAACCATCACCAATCTCCACTCCTTTCAATAATTGACTCGCCATAAAATAGCCAATTCCTGCCCCAACGAGGTGGGCTAAGCGACCACCAAAATTTACACCTGAGGTTAATTGTAATAAATCAATCACAACAAAAAAGGCTCCGAGCTGCCACAACTTAATATTGAAAATGAAAATTCTAATGGGCTGATTCGGAGTATAGGTAGCGATAAATATTAGGACAGCCATGACGCCAGCTGAAGACCCAACTAGGTAGGCGTTGGAGGTTAGAAAAAGTGAGTAAGAAAATATAAAAGTAAGTCCGGCAAAAAATACACCTAAAAAGTAAATAGTAAATAACCGGGCAATGTCGAACAGGGTTAGAAAATAACGACTGGCCGTGTATAGCCAAAGCATATTGAATAACAGGTGCCAAAGATCAGCGTGAATAAAACTGTAGGTGATTAGGCTCCAAGGCTGAAATAATAAGGTTGTTAAAGATGAGCTTAAAACCAACCAACGATCTAAAGGCAATCCAATCATACCTAAAAGCGAGATCACAAGAAATACCAGCACTTGAATCGCTATAAAGCGATCAAAGCTGCTCATTAAATTCCATCGATAACGTAGGTTTTCCATTAGTTCCAACGGTGATTATTGAATGAATTTCGGCTCCAGTACCACATCATGATATAACCTAATAATGCACCACCAATGTGAGCAAAATGAGCGATACCGGTATTTTGATTGGTAATACCAAAATAAAGATCCCCTAGAATGATTAAGGGCACAAAGTATTTAGCCTTAATAGGAAATGGCAGAAATAACAACATCAAACGAGCATTAGGATACATAAAGGCGAAAGCCACTAAGACACCGTAAACAGCCCCTGAAGCACCGACGGCCGGAGTGTAAAACGCAGATTTCAATTGCTCTGCTACTTCATAAGAAACACCACGTTCAATATAACTTAAGTTTACACCTGAGTTAGAGGTCAAAGCCTCAAATAACTGTACTCGAGATATTCCAGAGTCAACAATCGCTTCAACGGCACTATTGAAATAGATATAATTTACACCTGTGTGTAAAAATGCAGCGCCTAAGCCAGCAGAGAAGAAAAAGAAGATGAATTTTTCTTGACCCCATTGGCGTTCAAGTGGTGTTCCAAAGGCCACCACTGCGTACATGTTAAAGAGTATATGAGCAAAACCTCCATGCATGAACATATGGGTAGCAAACTGCCAAAATCCAAATCTAGGATTCTCCATAAACCAAAGGGAGAATCTCCCATACATAAAGTCTCCCAAGCTTAGTGTCAGAAGAAAGAACAATACATTAGCGATAAGTATTCCACGTACAGCGGGAGTCATTTGTTGTAGCATAGCCTAGAATTTACGTGCAATTTCTTGAACATCGATCAATCTAAAGATCAGTTTCTGGTCTGGTGACCACTCGCGTTCCTTGCACAAATTTAGATCATCTAAAAGTTTTCTCATTTGCTCAGGAGTAAGCTTCACCCCCGATCGAATAGCCATATTTCGAGACAAAATTCTAGCCGACAACTCAGCAGTAGAAAAACTTTCTAAAGAATGCTTATCCTGTGAAAGGTTCAGAAGTTCCTTAAAAAGCTTAAGTGCATTAGCAGTGTCTAAAAATTCAGGACCACCACTTAAGGTTAGTTGATTATCTGCTAAGCTCATGGCAAAACCCAAATCTCTTAACTGATCTTCAATTTGTGAGAACTGGTTACGCTCTAAAGAATTTAACTCGATTTCTTCAGAAAACAACCATTGCTGAGAGTTAGATACCTCAACGGTCATTGCCGCCAATAATTGCTCATAAATCACGCGCTGATGAGCTCTATACTGATCGATTAATACTAATTTATTATCTCTGGCAATTACAAGATATTTGGTATCGAATTGAATAGGTGATTGTGAAGATTCAAAACTTATCGCGTCTAGTTCAAAATCGTCAGAAAAGGTAGTTTGCTCAGCTTCAGTTTCTACCACGAGTCGGCTGAATCCTAAAGCATCACTAGCATCTACTGATACGAATGGGTTAAAGCTAGGATCTACTTGAACTTTCGGCATGCGGCTAGGAGAAGACGACCGTTCAGATCGATAATCTACCTGATAATCTGGATTGAGATCAAAATCAATGCTTGCGTTGACTCTGAATTGTCCCAAACTATGGCGAACAGTAGCCTGCAATAGAGTAAAAATATCAAACTCATCGACCAGTTTTATTTCTGTTTTGGTTGGATGTATATTAACATCAACCATCGATGGGTCTACCTCTAGAAAAATAAAGTATCCAGGTTGATAATCGTTATTTAAAAGACCCTCATAGGCCTTAATCACTGCCTTGTGCAAATAGGAATGACGCACATAGCGACCATTCACAAAAAAGAACTGTTCTTGTCTCGACTTTTTGGCAAACTCAGGTTTTTGAACGTATCCTGAAATTTTAACCACTTCGGTAGCCTCCTTAGTAGGCACAACACGCTCCGGGTATTTGGATCCAAAAACATGGCCAATGCGTTGTAATAAATTGGATGGTGGAAGGTCAAATAGGACTTGATCATCCGAATACATCTTCCAATGAATATCGGTATGAATAAGCGCTACGCGCTGAAACTCGTCGATGCAATGCTTCAATTCTACTGAATTCGACTTCAAGAAGTTTCTACGAGCAGGTATATTGAAAAAAAGATGTCTTACAGAAATAGAAGTACCTACCTCAGCGACGACTTCTCTAGTATCGTATGACTGGCCGCCATGATTGGTATATTCAAAAGCCTCTTCTGAACTTTGAATTCTACTTTTACAGCTAACTTGGGCAATTGCTGCAATGCTAGCTAATGCTTCTCCCCTGAACCCCTTTGTACTTAAGGTAAATAAATCTTCTGCGGATCGAATTTTAGAAGTTGCATGACGCTCAAAGGCCAATTCTAATTGATCTTTGACAATCCCTACCCCATTATCTATAACACTGATCAATTCCTTACCTGATTCTTTAATAATCAAAGTGACACTTGTAGATCCCGCATCAACCGCATTTTCAAGTAATTCTTTAACCACTGAGGCCGGACGTTGTACAACTTCCCCTGCGGCTATCTGATTGGCTACATGTTCTGGAAGTTTAAAAATTTCAGGCACGGCTAGTGAAAATGCTTAAATCAAAGTCAATAATGACTAAAAAGAAAAAGATTAAAATTAGAGCTATGATTAAAATCAATCGGTTGCTTTTTTTTGATACCTCACCCGATTTAAGATCATCGATAGCCCAAAAAAACTTGTTTTTTAAACCTCTCGGGGGCTGGGCTGTACTACGAAACGCATCGAAACGATGCTCCATCTTAAAAGGAGAGCCTTCCCCTTTGTAGTAACGAGGTTGGTATCCGAACTTTTTATGCGATTTCATCTTTAGAAATGCCATAGAATAAAGATACTAAGAATCGATGAACCCGAAGTTAAACTTCAGACATTTGAAGAGCAGCAATCGCAGCCTCAATACCTTTATTTCCGTGCTTACCTCCACTTCGAGCTCGTGATTGTTCGATATGATTATCGGTTAATACACAGAATATTACAGGAGTAGTTCCTTTTAGATTGAGCTCAGTTACGCCCTGAGTAATGGATTGACAAACAAAATCAAAGTGCGCCGTTTCACCCCTAATCACACAACCAATAACTATAACAGCGTCGTACTTCTCGGCCTTCACACATTTAGACGCCGCATAGGTAAGCTCAACCGCACCAGGTACAGCAATCTGATCAATGATTCCAGCTTTGTGTATAGCTAATGTCGAAAGACAACCCTCTCTAAGCGCGTAAGTTATTTCTTCATTCCAATCTGCAGTGATAACGGCAAAGCGTTTACCTTCACCCGAAGGAACCTTAGATGAATCGTAAGTTGATAAGTGATTTTGTGCCGTGGCCACTCTTACTCTAGATTTCCAATAATCGCGTCGATACCAGACGCCTCAGTATTACCGGCATACTCTTTCTTTAAACGCTTAGCATATTTAAGTGCTTTACCAGTTTCATTAACCTCAAGGGCCATAAATAAGGCTTTGCGTAAGAACATCGGCGTTGTAAAATCATTCGTATTCTGGCTCATAGCAGACTCGTAAGCAGTAAGTGCATCAGAGTAACGCTCTAAACCAGCATAAGCGTCTGCGATAGCACCTTTAGCTAAAGCAGATAGGATCGCATCATCCGAAGAAAATTCTTCTAGAGCAGCAATCGCTTCAGTATATTCACCTAACTGCAGGTAAGACATTCCTGCGCCATAAGAAGCTAATTTCGCTGCTTTTGTACCCGAATAGTTATCAATGATATCAACGAAACCATATTTTCCTTGAGCACCATTTAGTGCAAGACCTAATAGAGAATCTTTTGCAACACCTGGTTGAGTAGATTGTTCGAAATAAGACTGTGGATAGTATAGTTCATTTGCTGCTTCACGCTCCTTTGGAGTTATAATAAACTCATTGTAGGCAAAGCTTCCAATACCTACCACTGCAATCGCAATGATCAAGCCTAAAATAATTTTCTGATTATTTCTAAACCACTCTTCAGATCGAGATGCCCCTGAATCTAATGCTGAAAAAACCTCAGCTGTTTGACTGTTCTGATCTACAACCTCTTCGTTAGACTCAACTGCCTTAACTGATTTCTTATAACCTCTTCGCTGATAACTCGCCATGGTATACTATATATATATTAGATGGGCAAAAATAGAATTTTTATCATAATCTACCGACTGGGTAACAATGCTTATTTTTACCATCCATTTTTAATTATGTATCTAGAACATCTATCCCTGATCAACTATAAGAATTTCGAAGCCGATCAATTCACTTTTGATTCGTCTATAAATTGTTTAGTTGGCAGGAATGGCTCGGGTAAAACAACTATTCTAGATGCTATTTATCATTTAGCCTTCACCAAAAGCTATTTTAACCCTCAAAGTACTCAAAATGTAAGGCATGGAGCCGAATTGTTCACTTTAGAGGGAAAATTCAAGATCAATGAAAAGGATTTTGATCTTTTCATCGGATTTAAAAAGGGGACCAAAAAAACAGTAAAGCTTAATGGAAAAACCTATGAAAGAATAAGTGATCATATCGGTAAAATCCCATTAGTAATTATTTCACCGGCTGACCGAGACCTTATTTCAGAAGGTAGTGAAACGAGGAGAAAATTCATCGACAGTATTATTTCTCAGTCAGATTCAGACTATTTAAACGCACTGCTCAAATACAATCAGGCCCTAAGTCAAAGGAATTCTTTATTAAAGTACTTTGCAAATAATAATGTGTTTCAGAAGGATACCCTTGTCTTATACGATGAATTGTTAATAGAAAATGGTAGTATCATCTTTGAGAAAAGAAACGACTTTTTAAACCATTTTTCTAAACACTTCATTGAACAATACAAAGCAATCAGCCCAATAGAAAGTGAGATTGTCGAGGTTAAGTATGATTCTGAACTGCTTAAAACAGATTTTAAAACCCTTCTTGAGCAGAGTCTGACTAAGGATCGTCTATTACAATATACCTCAGCGGGAATCCATAAAGATGACTTGATGTTGCTTTTAAATGGCTACCCCATCAAAAAATTCGGAAGTCAAGGTCAGCAGAAAAGCTTTTTGATCGCATTGCGTTTTGCCCAGTATGCCTTTCTGAAAAATCAAAAAAATCAAAAACCAATTGTCTTATTAGATGATATCTTTGATAAATTAGATGACCAACGAGTGATGCGCTTAGTGGCGCTTGTTGAAAACGATTTCTTCGGTCAATTATTCATTAGTGACACCAATAGCAAAAGAACTGAGGAAGTAGTAAAAGCAACCGGTAGAAACTATGTAATTCATCATTTAGAATGAGACAAGACAAAGAACAAAGTCTTAGTGAGGTAATCAGACAGTTTATAGAAAAAAATAAACTTAAAAAAGGCCTTACAGAGGCTGAGGTGATTAGACTATGGCCAGAGATTATGGGACCCGGCGTGGCTAATTATACAAAAAATGTTCAGTTCTCTAAAGGGGTATTAAAGGTGTACTTGAGTTCAGCAGTCCTGCGAGAGGAACTACTTTTTGGTAGAAAAAAAATAATCGCCATGTACAATGAAGCACTAAATGGCGATTATATAAAGTCGGTATTACTAGTTTGACAACTAGAAGATTTCTCTTCCAGAGAAGTGAAATGCGCACTCTATAGCAGCATTTTCATCGCTATCCGAACCATGGATCGCGTTCTCCCCTATAGATTTAGCAAATGCTTTACGAATAGTACCTTCTGCAGCTTCTGCAGGGTTGGTAGATCCGATTAAAATTCTGAAATCTTCAACGGCATTGTCTTTTTCAAGAATAGCAGCTACAATAGGACCACTACTCATAAATTCAACTAATTCTCCATAGAACGGGCGCTCAGCATGTACTGCATAGAAAAGTTCAGCATCGCGCTTACTTAACTGCGTATACTTCATCGCAGCAATGCGAAAACCTGCAGCGTTAATACGTTCTAGGATAGCCCCGATGTGACCTGCCTTAACAGCATCTGGCTTAATCATTGTAAAAGTTCTAGTTCCAGACATGGATTTTCTTTAAAATTTTCTGCAAAAGTAGGTAAAATTAGAACTTAAAAGAATGCTCCTGTAAAACCGCATTACCATTACCGATCATCCTACCTGTAATCACTTTATTTTCCCAATCAATATCGAGTAGCCCATAAGAAGGTACCGAAACCACTTCACCCTTTCGAAGTGCGTTAGGCTCTCCACTAAAATTTTCATAAGAGTGAGTAAGCCCACTCGAAGTAAAATCAATAATTTCTTTGTCTTCGGTTTTAAGCACTGACCATTCAGAGATGTGGCGATCACCAGATAAAACCATTACTGGCTGATCTACCTGGTTTAATAGTGAAATCAGGCGCTCACGTTCGTGAGGAAGATTCTGCCACTTTTCATAACCATGTTCCGATGACAAAAACTGAATACTCGACACAAGAAGTATAAGATCAGCCTCACTCGCACTCAATTGATGAGAGAGCCAATTCCACTGAACATCACCCAACATAGTGGCTGTTTCATCGTAATTGGGATCGTAACGTCTACCCTCTGTCCCTTTGGTTAAGTCAGATCGAAAATATCTGGTATCCAAAAGAATCACTTCTACAGTATGCCCTTCAGTTTGAATTTGTTCAGAATAGTACACTCCTTTCTGATCTCTTCTTCGGTCGCTCTGACCCACCTTAAGAAAATTTAAAAAAGCCTCTTGACTCCTACTTTTTGCAGAGAAAGTAACCCCTCCATCATTCATCCCGTAATCATGGTCATCCCAAGTAGCAAGAATTTTCGAAGACTCTGTTAATCGCTTGTACTCCACATTTTCTGATTGACGACGGTAATGTTTCTCGATCGTTTCAAAATCATCACTATCTGCATAGACGATATCTCCACCCCATATCCATGCTTCTGGTTGTGCCAATAAAACATCGTCCCAAAGTTCATTGGGTGCATAAGCATTATTACAAGAACCAAAGGCTAAACGGCTCGAATGCTGCTGTATTTCTTCAACAAAAACCAGACTCTCATTACTTTCAGATTGTGGATTTTGACCACATGAAACTACTAAAGCTACGAATAGATAAGGGAGATTTTTAATCATAAAATAACGATTTTGAACGCCTTAAAGCGGATTTAAAAGTAGCAAGTTAAAATCAAATTAATTGTATCTTCGAAGTTATGAGTTTATTAACGATCGACGGTCTTTCAAAGTACCTAGAAACCCCTCAAAACTTAGTTATCATCCCTCATCAAAATCCTGATGGTGATGCTCTCGGGTCGTGTTTAGGCTGGGCGCATTTAATGAAAAAATTAGGACATACAGTGACGGTATGTTCACCTAATGCATTTCCTGATTTTCTAAGCTGGATGCCCGGAGCAAAAGAAATTTTACTCGCCGATCAGAATTTAGAGGATTGCAAAAAGGCAATAGATTCAGCGAGTCTTATTTGCACCCTCGATTTTAATCATCTATCCCGATGTGGAGTTTTAGGAGCATTCATTGAAAAGAGCTCCGCCCCCATTTTAATGGTTGATCACCACATCTCGCCATCAAATTACGCCAAATACACTTTCAGCGACACTTCGATGAGCTCTACTTGTGAAATGATTTACCATTTAGCAAAACATTTAAATCGTACCGATCATATCGATTCAGCAATTGCGAATTGCTTATATACAGGAATTGTTACGGATACAGGAAATTTCAAATATCCGAGCGCAAGCGCTACTACGCTGTTAATTGCTGCAGACCTTCTTGATAAAGGTGCGGATAAAACGAAAATTAATGCGCTACTCTTTGAGCAAAGTGAACTGAGTCGATTCAAACTGATGGGAAGGTGTCTAAACTCACTAACTTACCTAGAAGCTTACCATAGTGTCTATATGATCATTACCGAAGAAGACAAAAAATCTTGTGGATTTAAAAGAGGTGATACCGAAGGGTTTGTAAACTTCGGACTAAGTCTTAGAGGTTGTTGTTTTTCTGTTATTTTCATCGAAAATGCAGAAGATAGTTCGATTAAAATGTCATTCAGATCGACAGGAGATTTTGATGTGAATGAATTTGCACGTGCTCATTTTAACGGTGGTGGTCATCAAAACGCTGCTGGAGGAAAGTCTTTTGCAAGTCTGAGCGAAACCATTGATTTGTTTACCTCATTATTACCAAACTATATTGAATCATTAACTATTAATGCCCTACCTAAATGAAATTTAATCTGTCTTTACTCTTCGCAGTAGCATTTACGACTTTAATCTCTTGCAATAATCCAAACAGTGATTTGGAAAATGGCCTGTATGCCAGAATGACTACCTCAAAGGGAGAGTTATTATTAAAACTTCACAGTGAAGAAACTCCAATTACAGTGGCAAGTTTTGTAAGCCTTGCTGAAGGAAAAAGCAAACGCGTGAGCGATAATTATGCCAATCAACCTTATTACAATGGAACTCAGTTTCACAGAGTAATTAATGATTTTATGATTCAAGGGGGAGATCCTACTGCTACTGGGCAAGGAGGCCCGGGATACCGATTTAAAGATGAATTTGTGGATACCTTAAGACATGATTCTAAAGGCGTATTATCTATGGCAAATTCGGGTCCGTTTACCAATGGGAGTCAATTTTTTATCACCCATAAAGAAACCCCTTGGTTAGACGGTAAACACACTGTTTTTGGAAAACTAATTTCCGGAGAGGCCACTTTAGATTCTATCGCTACCACACCAACTGACCCGACAGATCGACCGCTAGAGCCAGTTACTCTAGAAACGGTAGAGATTCTGCGAGTAGGGAGTCAAGCGAAAAAATTCAATGCGATTGAAACTTTAGAAGACTACTTCAACGCAATCGAAGAAGAAGCTAAGCGTAATGCTGAAGCCAAAAAAGAACTACAAAACGAATTCGAAAAACGTTTTGAAAATGCTGAATTAAGTGAACAAGGTGTTGAATACATTATTGAACGTCAAGGCACAGGAAAAACCCTAGCAATCGGAACAGAGATCTCTGTTAACTACGCAGGATGGCTAGTCGACGGAACCTTGTTTGACACCAATATTCAATCGATTGCTGAAGGAGATGAAAACTTTGATCAAATTAATACGATGCATCGAGGACAATTTATCCCAATGAAAACCACGGTAGACCCTGATGCTGCAATGATTGCCGGTTTTAAAGAAGCCTTAATGACTATGAAGGTCGGAGAACTTCGTTGGGTTCGTATTCCTTCTGTACTCGGTTTTGGAAGCAATGGAGCTGGTAATGTAATTCCTCCAGGGGCAGATCTTGTTTTCTCAATCGAACTCTTAGCAGAACTACCTAAACGTTAATCTTTTGAAGGAGAACCTTTCAATTACTATTTTTAAGTGTAAAACAAAACTAAAGATGAAAAAACTACTAACCTTAGCCCTTTCTATGGCCTTTGTCTTAGGATATGCACAAGATTATTTTCCTGCGCATTCAGAGGTGAAAACCACGGAACAGGTGTACCGAGCATTTACCGGTGCGACTATTCACGTAGATCCGACAACCGTCATTGAAAACGGAACACTTCTCATTTATAACGATGAAGTTATATCTGTCGGAAAAAAAGTACAAATTCCAAGTAACGCTGTCGTAACCGATTTGTCTGGAACGCACATATACCCTTCTTTTATTGAAGTATTTAGCGAGCTTGGAGTAGAAAAACCGAAGCGGCAATCAAGTGCTGGGAGATCTGCACAATACGAACCCACAAGAGCAGGTTTTTATTGGAATGACCACATCCGGTCAGAAACCAATGCGATCGACTTTTTTACCTATAATTCTAATAAGTCAGATGATCTTCGAAAAGCCGGGTTTGGGGTGGTTAATACTCATAGAGCAGATGGTATTGCAAGAGGAACAAGTTTATTAGTGGCTTTAGACGACAAGGGGGATGCCTCCAGTAGAATTTTAGATGACCGTTCAGGAGCTTACTTTTCCTTCTCAAAAAGTATTCAATCAACTCAATCCTACCCTAGCTCACTAATGGGAGCTATGGCTCTTCTTAGACAACTCAATCACGACTTAAATTGGTATGCATCAGGTAATGTTACTACCAAAGACCGTGCACTAGAGGCGCTAATCGCACAAAAAAATCTTCCGCAATTCTTTGAAGCAGGCGCAAACGGAAATACCGTTCGTGCATTGAAAATAGGTCAACAATTTGGTATCAAATACCATGTTTTAGGGTCAGGTGATGAGTACGAATACGTTAGAGAATTAAAAAACTTCAACGCTACGGTTGTTGTCCCCTTAAATTTCCCAAAAGCTTACGATGTATCTGACCCTGCTTACGCAGATTACGTTTCTCTTAAAGATATGCGTCATTGGTACCAAGCACCATCGAATGCTAAAATTCTACGAGATCATGACATTCGCATTGCCTTTACCACACAAGGTCTGAAATCAGCAAATCAATTAAAAACGCAAGTGGCATTGGCGATGGAAAGAGGTTTAAGCGAGGCTGAGGCACTTGCAGCGCTTACCACAGTACCCGCAGAAATTCTAGGAAAACAATCAGAAATTGGAGCCTTGAAACAAGGTATGAAAGCGAATTTCATCGTTTCTTCTGGTCCTATTTTTGAAAACGAAACTACTCTTTTTGAGCACTGGGTAAATGGCCACAAGCACCTTTATGAGGATCGAAATACCCCAGACCTGCGAGGTGAATACACCCTAAACCATAAAGGACAAGATATAAAGCTCAATATTACCGGTAGTGTAGGAAAACCAAAAGTTACTGCAACAAGAGCGGACGAGAAGCTTAAAGTGAAATCAAATTATACCAACTACTGGTTAAGTGTGAGTCTTTCAGATAGTCTTGGACAACTGTATAGAGCCACTCTTAAAAAAGAAGGTGACCTTTTAAGTGGTCGATTCGTTGACGAAAACGGCGATTCACAACCTGTATCCATGATAGTATCAGCAGCTGATTCTGAATCTAGAAATAAAGATTCTGAAGAGTTTATGAGCTACGATCTCAAAGAACGATATCCTAATGTTGGTTATGGATACACTGAACAACCGAAGGCTGAAGAACTCTTGTTTAAGAACGCTACCGTTTGGACAGGAACTGAGATTCTTGAAAATACAGATGTTCATATCAAATCGGGAAAAATTCAAAAGATTGGTAAAGATTTAAAGGCTAAATCTGCTCGAATCATTGATGCCACAGGCAAGCACTTAACCGCAGGTATCATCGATGAGCATACTCACATCGCCGCCCTAGCAATTAACGAAGGTGGACATAATTCTTCTGCAGAGGTACGTATGTCAGATGTAGTAGACCCAACAGACTTAGACATTTACAGAAATCTAGCTGGAGGTGTCACCTCTGCTCAGCTTCTTCACGGTTCTGCCAATCCGATTGGAGGTCAATCAGCAATCTTAAGATTAAAGTGGGGAGCAACAGCAGACGAAATGCTTTTTAAGGAAGCTCCGGGCTTTATCAAGTTTGCATTAGGTGAGAATGTGAAACAATCAAATTGGGGGTCAAATTCAAGATTCCCTCAAACACGTATGGGAGTTGAACAAGTATTCACTGACTATTTCACAAGAGGTAGAGAATACCTTACCAAGAAAAAGAGCAAACAGCCCTATAGAGTAGACGAAGAACTTGAAACTATTGGAGAAATCTTAGAGTCTAAAAGATTCATCTCAAGTCATTCTTATGTACAAAGTGAAATTAATATGCTCATGAAAGTGGCTGAAAAGTTCGATTTCAGAATTAACACTTTTACCCACATTTTAGAAGGTTATAAAGTAGCCGACAAAATGGCAGAGCACGGTGTGGGTGGATCTACCTTCAGTGATTGGTGGGCATACAAATACGAAGTAAAAGACGCTATTCCTTACAACGCAGCTATAATGGCCTCTCAAGGAGTAACTGTGGCTATTAACTCTGATGACGCTGAAATGTCGCGTAGATTAAATCAAGAAGCTGCTAAAACAGTCAAGTATGGAGGGGTTTCTGAATTGGAGGCCTGGAAAATGGTTACCCTAAACCCCGCCAAACTACTTCATATTGATCAGAAGGTCGGAAGTATCGAAGTAGGCAAAGATGCTGATGTGGTTTTGTGGAGCGGACATCCACTTTCGGTTTACAGTAAAGCCGAAAAAACCCTTATTGAAGGCGCTACTTATTTCGATATTGAAAAGGACAAAGAAATTCAAGCACTCATTCAACAAGAACGCTTAGAGCTTACCAAATTGATGCTTAAGGTAAAGGCCTCTGGTGCAGAAGTAGTTACCCCAATACAGAACAAAAAAGAACGTTTCACCTGTGATACGCTTTAATCCTATAAAGAACAATATTATGAGAACAATATTTACACTTTGTTTGAGCATAGCCCTATCGGTTAATGCACAACAAACACCGGCAGATATTCAAAAGGAAGCAATTGCTATCGAAGGTGCTACTATACACACTGGAACAGGTGAGGTTATCGAAAATGGCTTACTTATTTTCGAAAATGGTGTCATTCATTACTCTGGTAAAGCGGGCTCAAAAATTGCGCGTCCTGAAAGAGTGATTAAAGCCAACGGAAAACATGTCTATCCAGGTTTTATCGCACCTACAAAAAGTCTAGGACTTGTTGAAATCGATGCGGTTCGAGCAACAGATGACGAAGACGAGATTGGAGAATACATCCCACACATTCGTTCAATCATTGCCTACAATGCTGAATCTCAAGTGGTTGAATCTCTTAGACAAAATGGAATTCTCTTAGGTCAAATAACTCCACAAGGAGGAAGGATCTCTGGAAGTTCTTCAGTTGTACAATTCGATGCCTGGAATTGGGAAGACGCAGCAGTAAAAACAGAGGACGGAATTCACCTTAGTTGGCCTTCAACACTCAGAAGAGGACGCTGGTGGGTTGGTGAACCTAGAGGATATCAACCGAATCAAAACTATCTCGAGCAGTGGAGTGGGATCATTGAATTTTTAGAGGCGGCAAAAGCCTACAATGCTGTACCTGCAAAAACGATACACCTTCCCTATGCCGCAACTAAAGGATTGTTTGATGGCTCCCAACGACTTTATGTTGCTGCCGATGGAGAACGTGAAATATTCGATGCTGTAACTGAGCTAGAAAGAATTGGTATTAAGCATATTGTAATTGTTGGTGGCTATTTTGCAGAAAAACAATTAGATCTTCTAAAGTCTAAGTCTATTCCGGTACTCGTTCACAACCCTCACGAATTACCAAATCTTGACGATGACGCCTACGATTTTGTCTATGGACTAGCAGCAAGATTGCATAAAGCTGGGTTACTTGTAGGAATTCAAAATGCGTCTAAGGCTAATTTCCAAGTTCGCAATCTTCCGTTCTACGCCGGCCACAGTGTCGGATACGGAATTAGCAAAGAGGAAGCCCTTGCCTTAATTTCATCAAATACTGCGAAAATTCTAGGTATTGATGATACCTACGGCACCCTTGAAAGCGGAAAAAGTGCGACGCTATTTATCTCTGAAGGAGACGCCCTGGATATGCGTACCAATCAATTATCTCATGCTTTTATCGATGGTAGAGAAATTTCTTTAGAAACCCATCAAACGGAGCTCTGGAAGCGCTATCAAGAAAAATATAGCCGACAAGACTAAATGTATCGAGCCTCAAATGAGGCTCGATTTATTTTTATACCATGCAAGTACTTAGCAGTTCACAAAATAAAATCATCAAAGAGCTCATTGCCCTCTCTGAGAAGTCAAAACTTCGTAAGCAAAAAGGACTATTCGTACTCGAGGGAAAACGAGAATTTGAAATTGCTATGAAGTCTGGTTATGATTTGCACACCGCCTTTGTGCAGCCTGAATTACTTGATGAATCTTCAATCTTTAAAAAACTAGAAAACCATTCTAGTTTTGAAGTGACTACTGAGCTATACGCTAAAATTGCCTATCGCGGATCAACCGAAGGGATTATCTGTATTTTCAAGCAAAAAGATCATGAGTTATCGAAGTATCAATTACCCAATACCTCACCCTTATTTCTAGTGTTAGAGAGCATCGAAAAACCTGGTAATCTAGGTGCTATTTTTCGATCTGCGGATGCAGCCAATATCGATGCAGTTATCATTACCGAGTCTATTTCCGATCTTTACAACCCGAACTGTTTGAGATCTAGTCTAGGTTGTGCATTAAGCATTCCTTCAATCGTTTGCAATAACGAAGACCTCCAAATATTCTTTGAAGAGAATAGTATTCGCTCTTATGCAGCGACCCTTCAAAACTCAAACAATTACCTTGAAGAGAACTATACTGGGGCAACGGCTTTTATTGTAGGCTCAGAAGCGAAAGGTTTAAAAGCCTTTTGGAGAGAAAACGCATCGCAAAATATCGTTATACCTATGCGTGGCGCGATCGATTCAATGAATGTTTCGGTAGCTGCCTCAATCCTTCTTTTCGAAGCTATTCGTCAGCGGAGTAGTCTTTGATAAAGCCCCTTAGTTTTACTAACTTTAATTTATGTTAACCGAAAAAGAGCTCGAACTAGAAAATAAGGCGATCGTTCAGAAGTATAAAGATCTTCTGAGAACGAGCTATCAAACCTTATCTGAAGAAGATAAAAGCCAGATTAGGCTCGCCTTTGAGGTTGCAGTAGATGCCCATCAAGACCAGCGAAGAAAATCGGGAGAGGCTTATATTTTTCATCCTATTGCTGTTGCTCAAATTGTAGCAGAGGAAATAGGATTAGACGCCACGAGTATTATTGCCGCCTTACTCCATGATGTAGTTGAGGATAGCGATTATACTTTAGAGTATATCGAAGAGCATTTCGGGGACAATGTTGCACGTATTGTAAATGGACTAACTAAGATCGCAGGTCTTAAAAAGGACATGAATAATTACAGTCTGCAAGCAGAGAACTTTAGAAAGATGCTTCTCACCTTAAACGAGGATGTTCGTGTGATCTTAATTAAGATTGCCGATCGCTACCACAACATGTTGACTCTAGAGTCCATGCGTCCTGATAAAAGGGAAAAAATTGCCTCAGAGACACTTTACATTTACGCTCCAATTGCTCACCGCGTTGGGCTCTATAATATCAAAACTGTACTCGAAGACTTAGCGCTGAAATATACACAGCCTCAAGTTTTTGAAGCTATACAAAGCCAGATCAGGTCTCAGGCAGATAACAATCAGCAATACATTGAAAACTTTAAAGAAGTCATTGAAGATGCGCTGAAAAAGGAGCATATTGACTTCGATGTAAGGGGGCGGATGAAATCGGTGCATAGCATACATCGAAAAATGTTAAATCAAGACGTAAGTTTTGATCATATCTATGACAAGTTTGCGGTCCGAATAATTTACCGTGCAAAACCTGAAGAGGAAAAGTTTTTGGCTTGGAAGATTTATTCTATTATCACCGACTATTTCACACCTAATCCGGTTCGTTTAAGAGATTGGATAACTTCACCGAAAAGTACCGGATATGAAGCGCTACACGTCACAGTTATGGGCCCCAATCGAAAATGGGTAGAAGTTCAAATTCGATCAGAGCGAATGCATGAAATCGCTGAAAAAGGTTACGCAGCCCATTACAAATACAAGCAGGGGGAGCAAAAAGATGGTGGGATTGATATTTGGCTCAACCGCTTGCAGGAGGCACTTGAAAATTCTAACGGTAATGCAGTTGACTTTGTGGAAGAGTTTAAACTAAATCTCTACGCTAAAGAAATCTTCGTGTTTACGCCGAAAGGAGATTTGGTTTCGCTACCTAAGGATGCTACCCCACTCGATTTCGCCTTTTATGTTCATACCGAGGTCGGTATGAAAACAAGAGGAGCTCGTGTTAATAACAAGCTTGTACCACTTAGCACCTCATTAAAAAGTGGAGATCAAGTTGAGATTATCACCTCTGAAAATGCGAAGCCGACAACAGCATGGTTAGACTACTGTCGAACAGCAAAAGCCCTGTCTAAAATTCGATCGAGTCTTAACGCCGATAAGAAGTCTGTTGCTGATGAAGGAAAAGAAATATTGCGCAGAAAACTTCGTGCGCAAAAGATCAAATGGAATGAAGAAACCGTAAATAAACTGGTTAATCATTTCAAACTTAAAACCTCTCAAGATTTATTCTATCGAGTAGCAACGGGAACGATTACCAATGGTATGATTAAATCCTTTGCCTCACGCTATCACAATGCACTTATTAGCTTTTTTACTTCTAAACTTCAAAGAAGTAATAAGCCAACAGAAGGCATATACGCCGATAACGAACTGAGTACAAAACTTGATTTACTTGTTTTTGGAGATGAAGAAGAAAGACTTGACTATACTTTATCAACGGAATGTTGCAAACCGATTCCTGGAGATGAAGTATTCGGCTTTTTGACCGTAAATGATGGTATAAAGGTCCATAAGAAAAATTGTCCGAATGCGGTTTCTCTTCAATCTAAATTTGCCTATCGAATTATGAAGGCCCGCTGGATTGATTCGACTCAAGAAGACTTTTATGCGGATATTAGCATTAGTGGAATTGATAAACTTGGGCTAGTCAACAGTGTTACTCAGGTGATTTCTGATCAAATGCACGTGGGAATGAAATCGCTACAATTTTCAGAAAAGGGAGGAACCTTTTCAGGAAGTATTCGGGTGATTGTTAAGAATAATGAAACCCTACAGAAACTTATCAACAAACTGAAGAAAATCAATGGAGTCGATAGGGTAATTCGTACTTAAATTTGGCCTACTTTAGCACTTCGGATTTTTTCGGATAAAATTTATGGATTCATCCAGCAATCAAGAAATAGTCAAGCAAGTTTTCACCAAGTTTTTGGAAGAAAATGGTCACCGGAAGACACCGGAACGCTACGCTATACTCCATGAGATTTACAATAGCCAGGATCACTTCGACGTAGAGTCGCTCTACTTTAAAATGAAACAAAAGAACTATCGCGTATCAAGAGCAACGCTATACAATACCATCGAATTGTTGTTAGATTGTAAATTGGTTCGAAAGCACCTTTTCGGAACAGGTCAGGCTCAATACGAGAAATCTTATTTTGACCGTCAGCACGATCATGTGATCTTAACAGATACGGGAGAGGTAATAGAATTTTGTGATCCAAGAATTCAATCTATAAAACAAACTATCGAAGAAGTCTTCGACATCAAAATCAATAATCACTCACTGTACTTTTATGGTGAGCGGAAATCATCATCAAAAGAATAATCGAGCAATTATGGTAGATTTATTACTTGGCCTTCAGTGGGGAGACGAGGGAAAAGGAAAGATTGTTGACGTATTAACATCGAATTACGACATCATCGCAAGATTTCAAGGAGGGCCAAATGCCGGCCATACTTTAGAATTTGACGGAAACAAGCATGTACTGCACACTATTCCTTCGGGGATCTTCCATGAAAATGCAAAAAATGTAGTAGGTAATGGTGTAGTTATCGATCCGGTAATTTTTGCCAAAGAGTTAGAAAAACTAGCTCCTTATGGTATGAATCTAGCCGATAAGCTTCTTATATCGAGAAAAGCACATTTAATTCTTCCGACCCATAGACTGCTAGACGCTGCTTCAGAGGCTGCCAAAGGAAGTAAGAAAATTGGATCAACTCTAAAAGGAATTGGCCCAACTTACATGGATAAAACAGGCCGTAATGGTATTAGAGTTGGAGATCTAGAATTTTCTGACTGGAAAGATCGCTATCGACAACTTGCGGATAAGCATCTCCAAATGATTGAGAATTACCATGTAGCCCTAGATTTTGATTTAGACTCGCTTGAAAAGGAATTCTTTGCAGCCGTTGAAGTGCTTACCTCATTACCACTAATCGATAGCGAGCAATACTTCGCAGAAGCGCAAAAACAAGAAAAGAAAATCTTAGCAGAAGGAGCCCAAGGGTCTCTATTAGACATCGATTTTGGCACCTATCCATTTGTAACCTCATCAAATACAACAGCGGCCGGAGCATGCACTGGTCTAGGAATTGCCCCCAATAAAATCGAAAATGTAATTGGTATTTTCAAGGCATATGCCACACGTGTAGGTAGTGGTCCGTTTCCGACTGAATTATTTGACGCTGATGGTGAAACCCTTGGTCGAGTTGGTAACGAATTCGGAGCGACTACAGGAAGGCCTAGAAGATGCGGATGGATCGATTTAGTTGCTTTGAAATACGCAATAACTATTAATGGGGTAACCGAACTTAATATGATGAAAGCCGACGTGTTGAGCGGCTTTGAGCAAATCAAAGTTTGTACCCATTACGAATACAATGGAGAAAAAATCGCACATCTTCCGTTCGATATTGATGCGAAATACGTCCAACCAGTTTACGAGACTTTAGAAGGGTGGCACGAGGATTTAACAGGTATAAAAAGTGCGAGTGACCTTCCTATTGCGCTCAACCATTACATAGAATACCTTGAGAAACATCTTGAAGTGCCTATTACGGTGGTTTCAGTAGGACCAGATCGAACTCAGACTTTATTTAGAAAAGTATGAAAAGGATAGTGACACTCGGCCTAGCGCTTGTTTGTCACTTTGCAGTTGCTCAATCTGAAGAAACTGCAAAAATAGAGGTGCTCTATGGAGGATATTTCTCTAAATCAGAGGATAATTATCCAGGGGCTTCCATTTTTGAAAGAGATGAATCAGGACCCGTTCGATTCAGACACAAAGGAGCTTTGTTAGATTGTGATGTAGCCTACCTATATGCGGATGAGAATCGCCTCGAAGCTTATGGAAATATCGTATTCAATCAAGGAGATACGCTTATATTAAATTCTAAAGAATTAATATACAGCGGAATAACCAGGCTTGCCGAAGCCAAACAAAAAGTTCGTTTAACCAGCCCTACCTCGACCCTAACCACAGAAACGCTCTATTTTGATCGTAAGAATCAAGAGGCTTACTACCCTTCGTTCGGTAAGCTAATTGATGAAGAAAATACCTTGAAGAGTAATAAAGGAAGGTATCTTATCGAACAATCACTATACCGTTTCGAAGAGTCAGTCACCTTAGAAAACGAAAAATTTAATCTTGTATCGGACCGCCTTGACTATCACACCGAAGATGAGGTTGCAGATTTTTTTGGTCCAACTACTATTACTGGTGAAGACTACACCTTCTATTTCGAACAAGGAAGTTATGACACCAAAAATGAGAAGGGTTATGGAAAAATAAACACCAAAATCAACTATGATTTAAGAAAGCTCTTCGGCGATTCTATCTATTTCAATCAATTAGAGAATTATGCCGCGGCGAGCGGTCAAGTAAGAGTTTTAGACTCGATTAATGAAAGTCGATTATCGGCTGCATTTGCTGAAATATTTAAAGCAAAAGACTCTCTTGTGGCTACAGGTGAGGCTGTCATCGCAAAGAGAGTTGAAAACGATTCTTTGTACGTTCACGCCTCTTATCTGTTTGTTACAGGGCCAGATAAGGCAAGAGATCTTTTTGCTTATCCAAATGCTAGATTTTTCAAGACAGACTTCAGTGGAAAGAGTGACAGTATCGTAGTAACCAATGAAAAAGGTATTACCGAGCTTATTGGAAATCCCATTATTTGGAGTGGCGAAAGTCAACTTACAGGAAACTACATCTACTTTACAAATACCCCTGAAACCAATGCCCTTGACTCCTTATATGTTATAGAAAACGCTTTCATTGCAACTCTTGACACGATCGCTCAAATAGGATATAACCAAGCGAAAGGAGTTAATCTACAAGGCAAATTCTTATCGAACGGATTAGAAAGTGCACTTCTCGACAAAAACGCCGAAGTTATCTATTACTTGTACGATGACAAGGGTGCTTTAATCGGAATTAATCAAACCACTTGTAGTGCCATTCGATTAAATTTTGAAGAAGGTGAAATCAGTAAAATCACCTTTCTTCGAAATCCTAATGGAACCCTTTACCCCTATGCTGATTTCCCAGAAGATCAAAAACTACTCGAAGGATTTCAATGGTTCGGGGAAGAACGAACTCGGGATCTAGAATCTTTTATTGAAAAAATTAAAGGTTTAAAGAAATGAGTCGTTTAAAGGAGTTTAAATCTTTATTAGCTCCCACCACCGAGCACCCTCTTGGTTTAGAGATTAAGAAAGCTAGAGGCAGCTACCTTTATGACATCAATGGCAAACGCTATTTAGATTTAGTAGCTGGTGTTTCCGCTGTAAGTGTAGGTCATGCCAATTCTAGAGTTAGAAGAGCCGTTAACCGACAAATGCGAAAGCATAGTCATGTTATGGTTTATGGAGAATTTATCCAAGAGGCTGTTCTAGACTATGCAAAGAAGTTAACGGATTCTCTTGAGCCTGAATTATCAAATTTATATCTAGTAAATTCAGGAACCGAAGCGGTTGAAGGGGCTATAAAGCTCGCTAAAGTCGTTACAGGAAGAACTCAAATTGTAGCGGCAAAACGAGCTTATCACGGTAACACTTACGGAAGTCTTAGTTTAATGGATTATAAAGAGCGTATTAATCCGTTCAGACCTCTACTCCCCGGGGTTAGCCATATCACTTTTAATAACGAAGAAGAGCTTAATAACATAACTTCTGAGACGGCTGCTATAATTTTAGAAACTATTCAAGGAGGAGCAGGCTTTATTGAACCTAAGAATGGATACCTTAAAAAAGTGAAAGCCCGTTGTGAGGAAATGGGAGCGCTACTAATACTTGATGAAATTCAACCAGGGTTTGGTAGAACAGGAGAACTTTTTGCTTATCGGCATTATGGTATTACCCCTGACATCCTAGTGATCGGAAAAGGAATGGCCGGTGGTTTACCCGTAGGAGCCTTCGTTAGTAGTAAGAAAAATATGAGCTTACTCGGTTACCAACCACGACTTGGTCATATCACTACCTTCGGAGGAAATGCTGTAATCGCGGCAGCAGCACTCGCAACATTAGAAGAAATCGAAACCAAAAAATATCAACGCAAAGCCGTACAGCACGAAGCCCTAATTAGAGCATCTTTGAAACATCCGCTTATCGAAGAAATTCGTGGTAAAGGTCTAATGTTAGCCCTAATTCTTAAGGATCCTGAAATCGCAAATCACTTAGTAATTGAAGGTATGAAGAAGGGTGTCATTTTGTTTTGGCTCTTGTATGAAAAAAGAGCGGTTCGTATCACCCCACCATTGAGTATATCGGAGAAAGAATTAAAAAAAGGTTGTGCAACAATCTTATCAGTACTTGATCGATACGCTTGTTAACTAAAGTGTTGATAATTCAATCTGTTTTTTAACCCCACCCCAAGAGGTATAGGTAAATTTAATATACCAACAAGCTATTATGGGCAACCCCAACGAACATCCTGAACAGGCCATACGAAAATTCGAGTCTATGCTTCAAACGGATGACGTTTATTTCTTTGATTCTGAAGACTTTGAAGAGATCATTCATCACTATTTAGGCGAAGGTAAGACCCTCTTGGCAAAGCGTGCTTTAGAGATGGGGAAAGCACAACACCCTCAGGCAATTGAACTCAAATTCTTAGAGATAGAAATTCTAGTTTCAGAGGACAAATTAGATCAAGCACGAATGCTCATCGAAGAAATAGAAGTCTTCGATCCGATGAACGAAGAGTTGTTTATTCAAAAAGCAAATATCTTATCGAAAAGCGATGATCACCAAGGCGCTATTGACATTCTCAATAAAGCCCTTAAGTTCTGTCCAGAGTCATTTGATGTACATTCTTTGTTGGGCCTAGAATACCTGTACTTAGACGCTTTTGAAGAAGCCATTCCTCACTTTGCTACCTGCTTAACTTTGGATTCCACCGATTATGCATCGATGTACAATTTAGTTTACTGCTATGAGTTTACTGAAGGTTACGAGGAGGCGATCACTTATTTAAACAATTATTTGGAACAAAATCCCTACAGTGAGGTCGCTTGGCATCAACTAGGTAAAATGTATGTCGCATTGGAGAAATTTCAAGAGGCATTAGCTGCTTTTGATTTTGCTGTTATCTCAGATGATCGTTTTAGTGGAGCCTATTATGAAAAGGGTTATGTACTTGAAAAACTGGGTAGATACAATGAAGCTATTGAAAATTACGAGTTCTGTTTCGAATGGGATGCTCCTACTCCGCAAGCATACTTAAGAATTGGGTATTGTCATCAAAAATTGGGCAATCACTCACTGGCAGAACAATACTTTTATAAGACCGTACATTTAGATCCTTTATTGGATAAAGGTTGGCTTGCCCTCACTAAACACTATTTTGTAGGCGGAGACCTTCTTAAGGCGCAAGAACACATCAACAAAGCGCTTAATATCGATGGAGAAAATGCTCTTTTTTGGAGAAGAGCAGCACACATTTATCACAGTTTAGGAGAAATCGAAAAGGCTGATTATGCTTTTGAACAAAGTATTGAATTAGGAAATTTCGAATTCAATAGTTACTTAAAGTGGATTAGTATTCAGCTCGAACAAAAAGATTATTCGAGAGCAATTGAATGTCTTTTGGAGGCAATGGAGCATCATCCAGAAGAGGCGGCGCTCTTATTTATTAAGTCAGGTATTCATGCCCTTCTAGATGAAAGAGATGAAGCTCAAAATACGCTATGCCAAGCAATGCGTTTAGATTCAACCGCTGCCGATTATTTTTATTTCTACTTTGAAGAAATGAGTGAACTCGATTGGCTTAAGTCCTATTTAGAAAAGAAGAAGCCCTCAGACTCGGCTTAAAATACCTCAGTTCACAAAGCATAAGCTTATGAATTTTAAAAAATCACTTGCACTCTTTTTGAAAGGTATGGCTATGGGTGCTGCCGATGTGGTACCTGGAGTATCAGGTGGTACAATTGCTCTTATTACTGGCATCTATCCGAAACTTCTAGATGCAATTAGCAATATTAAACCTAGCCTCCTCAGTGAATTATCCAATAAGGGATTCGCCTTTGTTGCCGAAAAAATTCATTTAAAATTTCTAGTTACCTTGTTTACAGGGATTTTCGCAAGTGTATTAACCTTAGCAAAAGGTATTAGCTACCTATTAGAATTTCACCCTGTCCTGATCTGGAGTTTTTTTCTAGGGCTCATTCTAGGCAGTATTTTACTGATGGTGAAGCAGATAAAGGGTAAACGAAGTATAGTCGTCATTGCTGGTTTATTAGGTATGTTGCTAGCTGCAGGTGTTGAGTTTTTACCTGTAGGAGAAGATACTTCGACACTTCCCTACCTTTTTCTTTCAGGTGCACTAGCTATTTGCGCGATGATCTTACCAGGTATTTCTGGATCATTCATACTAGTGATATTAGGGAGTTATGAACCTATTCTTCAAGCCGTTCATCAAAGAGATCTTAAGACCATTGCAGTGGTCGGAGCTGGAGCAATTATCGGATTACTTTCGTTCGCCCGAATTCTGAAATGGTTCTTTCATAGGTACCCTAATGCAACATTAGCATTAATGACCGGTTTTATAGCAGGGTCTATTCCTGCGGTCTGGCCATGGAAAGACAATGTAAGTGGCCGTTTGTATCAACCTAGTTTAGGTTCAGATAGTGATCAACTATTAATAGCCTTATTGCTGTCCCTCTTAGGACTATTATTATTAATAGCATTAGAAAAGGCTTCAAAGCTGGGGAACACGAACTAGATTGTAAAACCATACTGTTTTGAAAAAAGAACGTTCCTTATTTGATCTTATTGCACTAGTCTTCAAAGGAATGCTAATGGGTGCTGCGAATAAAGTACCGGGGATTTCAGGAGGAATTATCGCTTATGTAGGTGGGTTTTACGAAGAGTTTATCTATTCCCTAAGGCAATTTAATGGAAAGGCGGCTTCCCTGATGTTCAAAGGAGATGTGAAAAATTTCTTTCGACACGTCAATGGCAAGTTCCTCAGTTTATTAATACTGGGAATGTTAATCAGTTATTTCAGTATTGCACAAGCGCTAGATTACTTGATTACTCATTACGAAATATGGGTTTGGTCTTGTTTTTTCGGGATGATTTTAGGGTCTGTACATTTTATTGCAAAACAATTTGATAAATGGTCAACAGAAATTCTTTGGGGAATAGGATCGGGTGGAATCGTTGGTCTTATGCTAGCCTTTACCCCTCCAATCGCACCCAATGACCATTTGCTTTATGTATTTCTATGTGGTATAATTAGTGTTACTGGCATGACTCTACCCGGGCTTTCTGGTTCATTTCTTCTTATCCTACTAGGAAACTACGTATTATTATTGGTCGATTCAGTGAATGCGCTATATCTAAGTTTTAGTTATCTGATCAAAGGAAATTTTCAATTGCTTCAAGTACCTGAAAACATTCGACTTCTCAAAGTGTTAGCCGTATTTACATTTGGCTCCATTACCGGCCTAGTGTCTCTTTCTCACTTGCTCGTTTATGTTCTAAAGAAGTTTAGAAAGTTAACCACTTCAATTATTCTAGGCTTTATTATTGGTTCAATCCCCGTTGTTTGGCCATGGAAAAAGGTTATTTATAAACTTTCTGATACTGGACAGTATCTCGTCGATAGTAATGGTCACAAAATTATAAGTAATTATTCGAGATATTGGCCTGACTGGTTAACTTTAGAATCAATACTTGCCATGGTATTTATGGTGACCGGATTTCTTATTGTATATTCCATCGAATATTATGGAAGATACAGAAGCACTTAATTTTGGACTGATCGGGAGAAATATTGAGTACTCCTTTTCTAGGGCTTTTTTCAAAGAAAAGTTTGAGCATTTAAATCTCCCTCATCACTATCAAAACTTTGATCTTCAAAGTCTTGACGAACTAAAAAAAGTTTGGGAAACCAAGAACCTTAAGGGCTGTAATGTCACCATACCCTATAAACAAGAGATTATTACACATCTAGATTTCTTAAGCCCTGAAGCAGCTGAAATTGGGGCTGTAAATTGTATCCATATTAAAAATAATAAGCATGTAGGATACAATACTGACGCATATGGTTTCTCAAACTCATTCAAACCCTTACTTAGAACTGAAGATCGAAATGCGATGGTTCTAGGAGCAAACGGAGGCGCCGCAAAAGCAGTGATTTACGCGTTAGAATCGATGGAAATCAAAGTCACCAAAATAGGAAGACAATCGAACAATGAAATCGATTACACCTATGATGAGTTGGGCAAAGAACTCATCGAAGACCATGAAATCATTATCAATTGTACTCCTCTCGGAACCCATCCCAATGTGGATCAAAAGCCAAACTTTCCATACCATCACCTAAATTCTAAGCATTACCTCTTTGATCTAGTTTATCGACCAGAAAAAACTGCTTTCCTCAAAGAAGGTGAGGCTCGCGGTAGTAGAATCTGTAATGGATCAATGATGCTAAAATGGCAAGCCGAAAAATCATGGGAAATATGGAATTACCTTTGAGTGCATAAGCAATTGTTTAACTTTGCTTTAGAACCTAAGAGAAACGGGTATGGAAAATCAGGATCAGTCTTCAGAAAAATCAACGTTAGCATTTGAGTTAATTGAGCTTAAACCAGATAGCTACACCCAACTAGAACTAGATAATCTAGTTGGAGAATTACAGCGTCTGTTAATAAACGCTCCTGTGGAGAAAATCGGAAAGCATGTTTCTCAAATTAAACGTGTGTTCGATATTAAACTTAAGGAGTTACAGGAAAAGGAAAAAGTAGCTTTTCTAGCGAATGGCGGAAACGAAATCGATTTTTACTTTCATTCGAAAAGCGCTAAAGACTTTCAAGAGCTTCATCGCGAATACAGGCAAAAGAAAGAAGCGTTTCGAGTCAACTTTGAAAGACAAATTCAACAGAACCTTCAAACGAAACAAGGAATTATCGAAGAAATCAAATCGCTAATCTCTACAGAAGAAAATATCAATACAACCTTCTCTCAATTTAGAGAATTGCAAAATAAATGGAGAGAAACTGGCCCTGTTCCAAAAACTGAAAACGATAATCTCTGGGCAAACTATCACCATCACGTAGAACGTTTTTATGATTTTCTAGACTTAAATCGTGAGTTTCGAGATAAAGACTTCAAACATAATTACGAGGAAAAGATTAAAATCGTAGAACGAGCAGAAGCCTTAATCAACGAGGCTAATTTTCAACAGGCTTACAATGAACTACAACAACTTCATCGTATTTGGAAAGAGGAACTTGGTCCTGTAAGCAAGGAACATCGTGCAGGTATATGGGAACGTTTTAGCAACGCAACCAAGGTAATGCACGATAAGAGACAAGAGTTTCAAAAGAAGAGAGATGAAGAAATTCAAACGCGACTCACCCAAAAAAAAGAACTTTTAGAGGATTTTAAACGTGAATTGGCTACTATTGCTAATTCACACCAAGGCATACAAGCTCAGTTTAAAAAGCTAGTTTCTATTAGAGAATCGTTTTACCAAATAGAAGGAGTACCCTATTCGCTTCAAAAATCATTAATAGCCGAACTAAAGAAACTATTTGGTCAATTTTCTAAGGCTAAAAACGATTTTTATAAAAGTCAGAAAAAAGACCAAAGAGATCGAATTACTCAAAAAAAGGAACTCATCGCAAAGGCAGAGTTACTAAAAGATTCAGATAATTTTGATGAAACAACCCCATTATTCATAGCCTTACAAAAAGACTGGAAAGCGATAGGACCGGTTCCTCGAAAGATTGGTGATCCACTCTGGAAAACCTTTAAATTGACTTGTAATTATTATTTCGACCGTTTACATGGCAATGCTAAGGTAGCTAAGCAGAAGCAAAGTCCTTTAGATAAGGTATTTAATGAACGTTCCCATTTGAAAAAACTAATGGAAGAGGTAATCGCCGAAATTCGTCAACTTGAAAACAACCTCGAGTTCTTCAATAGCGATGATACAAGCAACCCCCTTATTGCCTCTGTTCTGAAAAATATAGAAAAGAAGAAGTTAGAACTTGACAAATTACAAGGACAACTTAAAAAACTCAATGTAGAACGCAACAAGCTTCAAAAAGAACAAGATGAAGCTGCAGCAGCCGAAGAACAAAAAGAAGCCGAAGAAGAGAAATCTGAGGACTAATATTAACATAAAAAAGGGGCTCCATTCGGAGCCCCTTTTTTCGCATATAATCATTCTCTATTTCGCAATATTTACTGATCTAGTTTCACGTATAACAGTAACCTTTACTTGACCTGGATAAGTCATTTCGGTTTGAATTTTTTGCGAAAGCTCAAAAGATAGTTCTGCCGCTTTATCATCGCTTACTTTTTCACTGCCTACAATCACGCGTAACTCTCTACCCGCTTGAATAGCATAAGCCTTTTCAACACCTTTAAATCCTAACGCAGTATCTTCGAGATCTTTTAATCGTTGAATGTAACTGTCTAAGACTTGTCTTCTTGCTCCTGGTCTTGCACCTGATATAGCATCACAAACTTGAATAATTGGAGACAGCAAACTCGTCATCTCAATTTCATCGTGGTGTGCACCAATAGCGTTACAAACTTCTTTATGCTCCCCATACTTTTCAGCCCATTGCATACCCAAAATCGCGTGTGGAGTTTCGATATCAACCTCAGCCATTGGAACCTTTCCAATATCATGAAGAAGACCAGCACGCTTAGCTAATTTCGGGTTTAGTCCCAATTCAGTAGCCATTACCCCACAAAGCTTGGCAACTTCTCTAGAGTGTTGTAATAGATTTTGACCGTAAGAGGAACGATACTTCATTCTTCCGACCGCCTTGATGAGTTCTGGGTGTAAGCCATGGATACCTAAGTCGATTACGGTACGTTTACCAATCTCAACAATCTCCTCATTAATCTGAGATTCTGTCTTCTTCACAACCTCTTCAATACGTGCTGGGTGAATCCGGCCATCAGTCACTAAACGGTGCAGCGACAATCGTGCAACCTCTCGACGTACACTGTCGAAACACGAAAGAATAATTGCCTCAGGAGTATCATCAACAATGATCTCAACTCCAGTAGCCGCCTCAATAGCACGGATATTTCTACCCTCTCTACCAATAATTCTTCCCTTCACGTCATCTGATTCAAGATTAAAAACAGAAACGCAATTTTCAACGGCTTCTTCGGTCCCAATTCGCTGGATCGTCTTAATTACAACTTTTCGTGCCTCTTGTTGAGCAGTCATCTTAGCTTCTTCAACAGCATTTTGAATAAATGCCATTGCATCAGTCTTAGCTTGATCCTTCAGTGAATTTACTAATTCGGCTTTAGCGTCATCTGCTGATAGTCCCGAAATCACTTCGAGTTGCTTCACCTGGTTTTGGTGCATCTTTTCGATCTCTTGTTCTTTGCGCTCTATTCGCTCTATTCGACCTTCAATTTCCTTTAATTCTTTCTCTAACTGTTCGTTAAGCACTCTATTTTTCTTAAGATCAGAGCTTACTTGTGATTCCTTATCACGAATACGTTTTTCAGCCTCGGCCATTTTTTTATCCTTAGCTAAAATGACTTTTTCATGTTCTGCTTTTAGCTCTAAGAATTTCTCCTTGGCTTGAAAAATCTTATCCTTTTTAATTTGTTCCGCATCCTTTTCAGCCTCCTTCAAAATTGATTTAGCCTCCTTTTGAGCACTAACTAGGGCTGCCGCTCCTTTGCGTTTTTGAAGTAATATGGTGATCGTATAACTGGCTAATAAGCCCGCTACCGCACCAATTATAATATTTATCATTGAATCCATGGTCTTAATTTATATTATTAAAAAACCCGCATTGAAGGTTTTGTACAAACTCCGTTAAGTACAAGTTTAGAGCTATCCTACTACTTGAAAATCTCGGACTCGCGAGCACGATCGTGCAATAAGTCATCACTCTTTAGAAATTAATCTTCGTTGAGTTTGTCAAAAAAAAAACAATGCGGGTAATCTTACTCAGTTATCACTACTGATTCAATTCAGAATCAATGGTTTGTACAAGTAAATTTAGACGAGAAATACTGTCATTGATTTGTTGTTGAAGGCCTGATCGCTGATTTGAAGAATTAGCAAACTGTAAAGCGCACATGGCCAGTACATCTTGCTTATCACTAACTGCGTAGCTCTTCTCGAACTCCTTTACCATTTGCTGCACGCTATTAGCGGCCTGTCTTAAACCCTCTTCTTGCGAGGCAGCTATTGAAAGTGGATAAACCCGATCGGCAATAGAAACTTTTATTTTTTGCTTTTCGCTCATCCCACTTTTTGTATTAATCAAGCGTGTCTATACACGACTGTATTTCTTTGACTAGACGATCAATTTTATTTTCAACGTCTGTTTTGTCTAAAGGATTACCCTCATCACTTGCACCTCTTTTGGCTTCATTTAGTTTTTTCTGAGAAATCCCAAGGGCTTCTTCTTTGACAAGAAGAGTTCTTTTCAATTGCTCAATTTCTAACCTTAAAGCCTGATTTTCTGATCGCTGGTAATTGAGACGCTCAATTAACAATTGAACTCTATCCTCAACCTCACCCAATGTTTCAAAAAAGGTATTCATAAAGTACAGGCGATTTTAACAAAGGTAATCAAGTATCGTTGGCAAAGCAATATATTTAACTTTGATTGGATTTGTATTTTTTGGTAATAACACCTTTATTCATGAGTATGTCTCGAATTGTTTCAAAACTTCTACTTGTTTTTATTTTAACTATCTGTATTTCAGCATCTTATTCCCAAGATAGTTTACAATCGAATATTGAGTTGAATTTAAATGAACATCCGCCCTTAGAAATTCCATTACGTTATTCAGGAACCTACGGTGAATTAAGACCCAATCATTTTCATGCGGGTGTAGATCTAAAAACTCAAGGAAGAGAAGGATTTCCTGTGTACGCCGTCGAGGACGGATTTTTATCTCGAATTAAAGTAGAAACGGGGAGTTATGGCAAAGTGGTTTATCTAGATCATCCTGAATTAAATAAAACCACCGTTTACGCACACCTAAATCGATTTAGTCCTAAAATCCAAAATTACATTAAGGGTGAACAGTACCTTCACCAAACCTATGAGATACAACGTTATTTAAGACCCACTCAAATTACCGTTAAAAAAGGAGAAATTATCGGTTACTCGGGAAATACTGGAAATTCGTTTGGGCCTCACCTGCATTTTGAAGTACGCGATAGAAAATCAGAGGAACCGATGAATCCTCTTCAATTTGGCTTAGAAGCTAAAGACAACGATCCTCCTACTATTCAAGGATTATATCTGTATGAGTCTGAAGAACCACAAGTAGTGACCACCTTTGAAAATCGAACGATGATCGCTCTGAAAACCGTTAAAGAACGAATCCAATATTCGGCAACAGATACGATTAGAGTTCAGGGGTATTACAGTTTTGGAATACAATCATTCGACAGACTGGACCTATCTGCAAATAAGAATGGATGGTATCGATTAGAGTTAAAGCGTAACGATAGTCTCATTTCTGAACTAACTATTGATCGATTTAATTTCACTGAAAACCCATTGATCAACAGAAGTATTGATTATCACTTCTATGAGACTTCAAATAATCGCGTACTCTTGACAACGAAAGAAGCGAGTAACCCGCTTGGTTTTTTTAAAAATAGTCCATCAACCGAGCTTTTTAAGGCAGAGGTAGGAAAAATAGATTATTGGAAACTAACGCTCAGTGATTACTCCGGAAATACCTCAAGTATTGATTGGACTACAAAGGGAGTTGAAGGAGTGAAGAAATTGACCATACCCTTCGGTAATTCGACGATTAATCAAACTGTGAATAATCAATTTTTAGAAGCTCAACTGATTGCTATTGAGAATAGTATTTATAGTATGGAAGGTCTAGATTTCCAATTAACTGGAGACACGCTATCCATTGAACCTAAGGAGGTGCTGGTTCGAAATCCATTATTGCTTCAAATAATTCCAAAAGAAATCAAACAAAAACCGAGCTGGGTCAGTTATGCCTTCTTTGGTCAAATTGGTAAAAAAGAAACCAAATTTATTCGCAAAGTCGAATCAGACACGCTTTCAGTTACCCTTCGTAATACTGGAGACTTCCATTTCGCCTATGACTCTATCGCTCCAGTAGTCACCCCTAGAAACTTCAGCTCAGGCCAAGCGATTAATGGTTACCGCTATCTTGAAATCGAAGCAGAAGACAAGGAGACCGGAATTAAGAGTTTCGAAGGATATCTCGATGGACAATGGGTTCTATTCGAACATGAACCTAAACAGAATCGCTTTACCTTTGACACATCGGACATTTTATTAATACCAGGAGTTCACACGCTCGAATTTGAAGTTGAGGATCTCTTGGGAAATAAGGTTAAAAAAACATTCAGTCTTACCATTAACTAATATGAAAAAATCGCTTTTAGTCCTCTTAATTACCTTATTCACTTCAAACCTTATTGTGGGGCAGAAAAGCAGTTTTATACATCCTGACTTTAAAAGTATTACCGAGTCCCATAAAGTAATCGCTGTAGTTCCATTTGACATTGATTTAGACTTATCTCTATCTGAATTAAAACGAAGACAACTTTCTGAAGAAGAGGGGGCTAGTTTACAAAAAGAATTAACCTATTACATCGAGAGCCAAATCGACGGTTTGAATGTGACGATTCAACCTTACGAAGAAACTTTAGCAAATATGCGTTCATCTGGTATTGACTATAGAAGTTCACTTTTAATGGAATCAAAGGACTTAGCAAGTAAACTAAAGGTCGATGCCGTCATTCGAGGAAGCCTCTCTATTAGTGTTTTATTATCAGAAGGGATAGAAAATCAGTTTTCTTGGATCGATTTATGGGTACTCTCCCCTTCTTTTGGTCGAATTACATTAAAACTGGTCGACGGTCAATCTTCAAAATTACTGTGGCGGCACGAAAAGGTTATCGATAGAACCACTGGGAAAAATACTCGTGAACTCGTTGAGAAAATGATGAAGCAAATTGCAAGAAATTTTCCCTATGCCAAATAGCTGGCTAAAGTATCAATTGCGTAATCCACCTCTTCTACGGTGTTGTAGATAGAGAACGAAAAACGTAAAGACGGGAAATTATCGGCGGCTATCGCACGAAGTACATGAGAACCAGTATTACTGCCAGACTGACAAGCACTACCCTGAGAACAAGCAATACCTTTTAAATCTAGATGAAAAAGAAGTAAGGTTGCTTTATCACCAGTAATCGGAAGTCTTAAATTCACAAGGGTATAGGTACTGCGGTCAAGATTGCCGCATCCTCCATTTAGAGTTGCTTCTGGAAGACGCGACTTCACCCCGTCAATAAATCTCTTTTTTAAGGACAGAACATATTCTTTCTCTTCAGCCAAATTTTGATAAGCCAAAGCGAAGGCTCTTTCCATACCTAAAATATTGTGAACACTTTCAGTGCCTGCTCGAAATCCCTTTTCTTGACCCCCACCTATTATTAACGATTTTAGATGAACATCCGCGCGTATAAACAAGAATCCGATCCCCTTCGGGCCATGAAACTTATGTGCTGCAGCGCATATAAAATGTACAGGTGTTTTGGATAAGTCCCAATGGTAATGTCCGACCGACTGAACAGTATCCGAGTGAAAAAGGGCTTGATGGGTTAAACATAACTCAGCAACCTTTTCTACCTCCAATATATTCCCGATTTCATTATTCACATGCATCAAACTCACCAGAGTTTTAGGTGCACTTTCACGAGATAGTTTATTTTCTAAATCTTTGATGTCAATGAAGCCTTGCTCGTCGATATCGACTAATTCAAGTGCTATCCCATATTCCTCAGCCACCGCTTCTGAAGCATGTAAAACCGCATGATGCTCAATCGATGAAGTAATGATTCTCTTTACACCTAAATCTCTAACGGCACAACGAAGAATCAAATTATCCGCCTCTGTCCCACCAGAAGTAAAATAAATTTCACTTGGCTTTGCCCCTAAAGTGGTTGCGATTGACTTTCTAGCCTTTTCAATTAAAGCTTTTGCCGATCTTCCAAATGAATGGGTAGATGAAGGATTACCAAATTGTTCAGTAAGGGATTCAGAAATGGTAGTTACAACCTCAGGCCGTAGTGCCGTAGTTGCAGCATTATCAAAATAAACTGGAGTCATTTATCAAAGGTACGTTTTCACATAAGAAAATAGACTTTAAATCGCCTGTTCAGAGTAGAATTTAATGCGAAATAAACGAATTTCTTCTTCTTCAAAATCTTCTTCTAATTCAGCGATGGCATCTTCAAGACTATTAGAGCTAGCCTCAATGAAATAATCGTGTAGTTCTTCTTGAGAGTCATCATCTAACAATTCGTCAACCCAATAACCAATATCGAGCTTAGTACCACTAAATACAATTTGTTCCATAGTTTGGAGCAATTCTTCCTGGGTAATTCCTTTTGAAGAGGCAATATCGTCAAAAGCCAACTTTCGATCTACGCTTTGTATGATATAGAGCTTCAAGCCCGAATTTGAACCTGCAGATTTCACAACGAGCTCATCAGGTTTAATGATATCGTTTTCCTCCACATAATTGGCTATAAAATTCACAAACGGCTGACCGTATCGTTTAGCTTTGGCATCTCCCACCCCATGTATTTGTCCTAATTCTTCTAAAGTAGTTGGATATTTGAGTGACATATCTTCAAGTGAAGGATCTTGGAGAATGATATACGGTGGCACCCCATGCTTATCAGCTTCTTTTTTTCTGAGTGCTTTAAGTAACGACAGCAATTGATCGTCTGCACCTACACCTTTTGATTTCTCCTGATTGATCTCAGCTACTTCTTTATCATAATCACGATCAAGGACCATTTGAAAACTCGATGGCTTTTCAATAAACGTATATCCCTTTTCAGTGATCTGAAGAATACCATAGCTTTCTATCGATTTACGCAAATATCCAGCAATAACTAGCTGTCTGACTAATGCGTGCCAAAAAAATGATTTGTGTGCATGTCCACATCCAAAAAATGGTTTCTCATCCGTTTTATGCGAACTGATCATTGCGTTAGGTTTACCCCTAAGAATTCGAACAATCTCCTTGCTTTTAAACTTTTCTGAAGTCTTCTGAACTACATCGAGAACGAGAGTAGCTTCATCGCCTGCTTCAAAAAGTTCTTTAGGATTACGGGCATTATCATCCATATCCGCTCCTTCTCCATTCACCTCATCAAACTCTTCTCCAAAATAATGAAGAATAAATTTTCTTCTCGAGAGCGAAGTTTCGGCATAAGCAATAACGTCCTGCAATAACGCCTGACTAACTTCTTGCTCTGCTACGGGCTTACCAGAGCTGAATTTTTCTAATTTCTCAATATCCTTAGAGGAGTAAAAAGCAATACATATACCTTCACCTCCGTCCCTACCCGCTCTTCCGGTTTCTTGATAATAACTCTCTATACTCTTCGGCATATCGTAATGAATGACCAACCTAACATCGGGTTTGTCGATACCCATTCCGAAGGCTATGGTTGCGACAACAACATCCACATCCTCCATCAAGAATTGATCTTGATAAAGCGCGCGAGTTTTTGCATCAAAGCCTGCATGATACGGAATTGCCTTGATTCCATTTAATTGCAGAATCTGTGCTAGTTCTTCAACCCTTTTGCGGCTAAGACAATAAATGATTACCGATTTATTCGGATTTTGAGCAATAAGCTTAACAATATCACTATTAACCTCGTCGGTTTTTGGTCGAACTTCGTAATATAAGTTGGGGCGATTAAAAGAAGACTTCAGTAGTAACGCATCTTTCATTCCCAAGTTCTTCATAATATCCTCCTGAACCTTAGGAGTAGCTGTAGCGGTAAGTGCAATCAAAGGTATTCCAGGTGACAATCGATCGATAATCGCTCGAATATTTCTGTATTCTGGTCTGAAATCATGACCCCATTCTGAAATACAATGCGCCTCATCAATAGCTACAAACGAAAGTGGTATCGACTTTAATAGATCGATATTGTGCTGTTTAGTTAAAGACTCAGGAGCGACAAACAATAATTTGGTAACTCCTGATTTCAGATCATTGATAACCGCTTGAGTTTCGGTTTTGGTGAGCGAGGAGTTCAAAACGTGGGCAATTCCCGAAACAGCGGACTGACTTCTTATCGCATCCACCTGATTTTTCATTAAGGCAATCAGCGGGCTGATAACAATCGCAGTTCCTTCGCACATTAATGCCGGTAGCTGATAGCATAAGGACTTACCTCCTCCCGTTGGCATAATAACAAACGTATCTCGACCTGAAAGAAGTGCACCTATAGCCTCCTTTTGAAGTCCTTTGAATTCAGAGAATCCAAAGAATTTTCTCAGGGTTTGATATAATTCATTTTCTTTTAGAATCATCAGAGTCTACTTGTCAATCAACAATTCAGATGTATTCGGGGTATAATTTGTAATTTCGTAGTTGAATTTAACACATATTTCACAATTCACCGGCTTACCCTTGAAGAAACCTTTAAATCTTAGAGAAATCGCGCATCGCGTCTTACAAATTGAGATGGATGCTCTCGAAAATTTCCAGAATACTCTGGATCACCACTTTGAAGAGGTCATAGAGATGATCACTCATTTAAAAGGGAGAGTGGTAGTGAGTGGAGTTGGAAAAAGTGCACTTATTGCTCAGAAATGGGTGGCAAGCTTTAACTCTACAGGTACGCCAGCGCTTTTTATGCATGCCGCGGATGCGGTTCATGGAGATTTAGGGATGATTCAAAAGGGAGATTTAGTATTTATTCTCTCTAAAAGTGGAAATAGCGAAGAAATCAAAACCCTTGCCCTTCACCTAAAAAATCTAGAATTACCATTTGTTGCAGTTACTGCCAATTCAGATTCAATAGTAAGTAAAAGTGCTACGCTAACTCTTCTAACACCTGTCGAAAAAGAGGCCTGTCCTCATGACCTAGCACCAACAGCAAGTACAACGCTTCAATTGGCGCTTGGAGATGCTTTAATGGTTGCAACGCTCGAAAGTAAGGGGTTTGGAGCAGAACAATTTGCTCAATACCATCCTGGAGGAAGTCTGGGTAAAAAATTAACCTTAAAGGTAAAAGATCTGATCAACCCCGAACTTCTACCTAGAGTACAACCCTTAAGTACATTGAAAGAAGTCATCGTCGAAATTTCAAAGAATTTATTAGGTTGTACGGCAGTTTGTGAGGGAGAAAAGCTGGTCGGAATGATCACAGATGGAGACTTAAGACGTATGCTGGAGAGAAGTGCTGATTTCAACACGGTAAAAGCAGCTGAACTAATGAGCCTCAACCCTAAATCTATTCATTCTGATCGATTGGCTTCAGAAGCGCTTCAACTCATGAATTCAAATGGAATCACGCAATTAATCGTTATCGATAATAACGAATATGTGGGTATCTTGCATCTTCATAATTTGATTCAAGCAGGCTTGGTATGAATAATAGAGACGAGATGTCCTTTTTAGACCATTTAGAAGAACTACGTTGGCACTTAATACGTTCTATTCTCGCGATTATGATCATCGCAGTTTTCGCATTTGTTTTCAAAGGATTCATCTTCGATATAATCATATTTGGGCCGAAGAATATGAATTTTCCGACCTATCACTTCTTTTGCCAGATTGCCACCTTTTTTGGAGTGACCTCTGATTTCTGCGCAGATAGTCTACCTTTCACTTTACAAAACAGAACAATGGCCGGGCAGTTCTCTGCACATATTTGGACCTCTATCTGGGCCGGTATTATCGTAGGCTTTCCATATCTCTTATGGGAACTATGGCGCTTTATAAGTCCTGGGCTTTATGAAAACGAACGAAAACACTCAAGGGGTTTTATCATTGTAGCATCCTCACTCTTCTTCTTGGGAGTCCTTTTTGGCTATTATGTGATTGCTCCTCTTTCGATCAACTTCTTAGGAACCTACACCGTAAGTCAAGAGGTAGCGAATGAAATCGATATTTCATCGTACATCTCTACCGTCAGAGCGTCTGTAATCGCTTGCGGAATCATGTTCGAATTACCTATACTCATCTACTTCTTGACACGCATAGGATTGGTAACTCCTGAGATTTTAAAGACATATCGTAAATTTGCTATCGTTATTATCTTCATTATTTCAGCGGTGATTACTCCACCTGATGTAGCAAGTCAGGTAATCGTATCGATACCGGTTCTGATCTTATATGAGTTTAGTATCTTCATTTCAAGAGTTGTAATTCGCAAACAAAAATCTAATGGCTAATTCAATAGTTGAAGAATTTAATGCCTATCGTTCGAAAATGAACGAGCGCATCCTTAGCGATGATCAAAAATTGATCAAACGCATATTTAATTTAGACACCAACGCATTTACTGAAGGTGCTTTAGACGTCAAAACAAAAGAATTGTTAGGATTAGTCGCCTCTGCCGTGCTAAGGTGTGATGACTGTGTTCGTTATCACATTGAGGGGGCAAGTAAAGCTGGTGCAAATCCAGAAGAAATCAAAGAAACTCTAGGTATAGCTACACTCATTGGTGGAACTATTGTAATTCCTCACCTCAGAAGAGCTTATGAATATTTAGATGCCATAAACGAAAATCGTGAAGCTTAGCGCTACCAACCTTAAGAAAGTATACAACCAGCGTACGGTTGTCAAAAGTGTTTCCCTCGAAGTAAACCAAGGAGAAATCATCGGTTTATTAGGACCTAACGGGGCTGGTAAAACAACCTCTTTTTACATGATTGTAGGTCTAGTTAGACCCAATGGAGGCGCTATTTACCTAGACGACAAAGAGATTACCGATTATCCGATGTACAAGAGGGCACAAAACGGTATTGGTTATTTGGCACAAGAAGCCTCTGTATTTCGCAAATTAAGTGTCGAAGAAAACATTCTAAGTGTACTCCAGACTACCTCCCTTTCGAAGACAGCACAAAAGGAGAAGATGGAAGAACTCCTAGAGGAGTTTTCACTCACTCATATTCGAAAAAACCGAGGAGATCTTTTATCGGGAGGAGAACGTCGAAGAACAGAAATAGCTCGGGCATTAGCAACAGATCCAAAGTTTATTTTACTTGATGAACCCTTTGCTGGAGTTGATCCCGTGGCCGTAGAAGACATCCAACGCATTGTTGCTCAATTAAAGCATAAAAACATCGGGATATTAATTACCGACCACAACGTTCAAGAAACTCTCGCTATCACAGAACGTTCTTATTTAATGTTTGAAGGAAAAATATTAAAAGCCGGGGCACCCGAAGAGCTAGCTGCAGATGAAATGGTTCGAAAAGTGTACCTAGGCCAAAATTTTGAGCTTCGCAAAAAGCGATTAGCTTTTGAGGAAAAGGGAAAATAGCAGGTAAGCTCCTAACACTACAGGCACTCCTGATATACCCAAAAACACAAACCCTAAAACAGTTACTGTAACGAATGAGTAACGCTGCCAATTCTCAGAGAAAGACCATTCATTCACTTTAAAACTTAATGTTGGTATTTTACTGATCATCCAAAGACCCAAAATCACAGACAACACTACTGCGACCAAAACCTCTTGACTATGCTCTAAAGAAGTTAAAGAGGTTAAAAAATAAGAAGTACCAACAACGCTTAAAGTCATCGCTGGAGTTGGCATACCCTCGAAATACGGTTTAATCTCTGCAGCACGAAGTGTATATCGAACGAGTCGCCAAAGTGCGCAGGCAAACAAAAAACCTGAACTAATTACTAAGGGTATAAAATAATCCAAAGACTCAAATCGGAATAAAATAAAGAGTGCAGGTGCCGCACCAAAACTGATTAAATCAGCCATAGAGTCAAGTAAAGCTCCCTCTTTTGAAAAGGCGTTTAAACGTTTGGCTAGAAAACCATCAAGAAAATCAAATACGGCCGCGATTACTAATAATCCGGCGGCATAATCAAAGGCTCCTTTACTCGAATAGTAAATTGCTAACCATCCGCACAAGGCGTTCAAGAGGGTGATTAAATTAGGGATCGATTTGCGCATCAAATTTTGAATTCGTCTGTAAATGTACATTTTTATAGGCACTGCATTTTCTATATTTGAATTATGATGCGATTCCTAAAAACCCTTCTTCTGATCACCTTCGGGTCATTTCAAGTTACTATAGGCCAGTTGCAGTTATCTGAAGAGTCAAGTATAAGCTTACTTACTTGTAGTCCTGGCCCAGAGCTTCATGCCGCATTCGGACATTCGGCTATACGGGTTAAAGATCATTATCAAGGAATAGACGTGGTTTTTAATTACGGAACGTTTGATTTCGAAGCTCCTAACTTTTACCTAAAGTTTCTTAAAGGTGAACTCGATTACTTTCTATCTACCTCAAGTTTTATTCAATTTGCGAACTATTACCAATATTATGGCAGAGGAGTGATCGAACAAAAGTTGAATCTGAATTCGACCCAAAAACAAAAACTTGTGGATGCGCTGAATGAGGCATTACTTCCTGAAAATCGTTTCTATCGCTATGAATTTCTAGAAAATAATTGTGCCACTAAGATTCCCGAAATCATTAGTTCGGCAACAGGATTAGAGATTACCTACACAGATCAAATCAATGAAAAAACTACATACCGAAAATTAATCAATGAATATTTAGATCAGCACTCTTGGAATCGGTTTGGCATCACTCTGATACTAGGGAGCGCGGTAGACCGCCTAATTACGAATACGCAAACGCTGTTTTTACCTGATTACTTGTATAAAAAAATGGGTAGTGCCCGACTCGGTGAAGAGTTACTAATTGAAAATGAAAAGAATCTTGTGGTACGTTATTTCAAATCTAAAAACAATAGCTTTTTCACTTCACCCCATTTTGTAGCCATCCTGTTTTTGATCTTTTCATTCTTTCGAATTTGGCCCAAAGCTTCATCTCCAATTCTCGATAAACTGGAACACTTATTATTCGGAGTCCTCAGTATAACCGGTATATTCTTAGTTTTTATGATGTTCGGAACTGAACATCTTGCTACTAAAAACAACTTCAATACCCTCTGGATTAACCCATTAGCTATTTTAGGGGTTGTATACAACAAAAGACTGATTTGGTTAGGCCTAGCTATTAGCGCTCTATTCACTGTAATTATTCAACTCACGGGGGCACAAGAAATAGGAACAACCTCTATACTATTGGCCATTGGTCTGGGAATCTTATATATTCGCAGAGCTGAACTTACTCGAAGATAGATAAGATATGCAGAATTTTTATTTCCTATTAGGTGCGCTTGTTGTGGTTTATTTATTTCTTCTAATTCAAATGAAAAGACGAAATAAAAAACGCCGAGAACGTCGTTTTTTAAAGGACAAGGAAAGAGATTAACCAATATTTAACAACGATTTTTTGAAAAGAAGTAGGTAGATACAATCGAACTTCTATTTTTGCAAAAAATTAAACCTAAAAATATATGTACTGGACGTTAGAACTTGCCTCCTATTTAAGTGATGCGCCTTGGCCTGCTACCAAGGACGAGCTTATCGACTATGCCATTAGAACAGGTGCGCCTCTTGAGGTTGTTGAAAACCTTCAGTCAATGGAAGAAGAAGGCGAAGAAATTTACG
>Ga0209138_1000363_pt1 | contig 45727 bp, 45 predicted proteins | sample SaaInl3SG_22_DNA_FD_184645 | JGI IMG/M metagenome (GOLD analysis project Ga0209138, IMG submission 184645) | Marine microbial communities from expanding oxygen minimum zones in the Saanich Inlet - ESP_153SG_22_DNA (SPAdes) (version 2) | ecosystem: Environmental > Aquatic > Marine > Intertidal...
TACTTTGCTGGGGAATACATTGTCAGAAGTGTTCAAAAGGAAATTCGAATAGACACCAACCTCATAGATCAGAGAGACCAACCTCTATTAACAGATTTTTTAAGAATACATCAAGACAAATGGGTAAACGCTATGCCTTTTGCTGAATCCCAAAAGGCGTGAAACAAAGTTTTTCTGCCTTTACACGGTCCCTAATCGACCTGTTTTTGTCTATTGACGCTTGATTTTTGTAGCCCCTTTTATGGTCCAAATGAACCACAACAGCACTGTATCTTAGTTGCTTAGATTTTAATCCTAGATTAAATAATCGCTCCCCCAATTCACGGTCTTGTCCGCCGTATTGCATGCGTTCGTCAAAGCCATTTACTTTTACTATGTCTGATTTATAACCAGAGGCGTTATGACCATTCCAACTGGCATTGGTGGGCGTTACAGCATTGAGAAAATTTGCTACATTACCACTCGCTCTGAGTTTATTATTTTTAAAGGAATTTTTAAGCCCTAAATTTTTTAACCAAGAGACCTTAAAACAATCTCCATTGGCTATATCTTCTTCAGTAATGGCTTTTGATATATTCATGGGCAGCATGAAATAGCCGCCCGATAAAAAATAACCTGGTTCCATATGGGCCGCGTGAACAGATAGAAAGTCTTTACGAGGAATACAATCCCCGTCTGTCATAACTATGTAGGGTGCTTTTGAGGCAATGACCGCTTTATTCAAAATTCTAGACTTCTGAAAACCGTCGTCTTCCTGCCATACGTGTACGATGGGGTAAGAAACTACAGACCTCATTTGTTCTATTAAATCTTTGGTTGCTTGTCTGGAGCCGTCGTCTGCGACCACCAATTCAAAATCTTTAAAATCCTGATATTGGAAGCCATAAAGCACTTTTTCTAACCATGCCTCCGCATTATAGGTACTTATTACAACAGAAATGGCAGGTATTTTTGACATGAATAGTAATTTACATGGCAAAAATATAAAACTCTAGGGGCATATGGTTATTTTTACCCCATCAAAGTGATTGCGCTTACTAAAACGAGCTACTTTTAATGAAAGTTAAGGAAATACCCATATCTATTTTTACCTCCAGTTATTTGGCCTTGCAGCCAACAGCAAGCCTTGTAAATAAGGACAAAAAATATGTGGATGTAGTGGTGTCCCTCACCACCATACCTTCTCGCATAAACAGCATCCATTTAGTGATTAGAAGTCTTTTAAAACAAACGCTTAGCCCCAAAAAAATAGTCCTTTGGGTACATAAAGACTTAGAGAAACATCTTCCAAAGAGACTCCATAAACTTCGCTCTGATCTTTTTGAAATAAGGCCCACAGAAGGACATTCCTCTCATAGAAAACTCGTTCATTCTTTAAAGGCATATCCCAACACACCCATTGTCACTTGTGACGACGATCTTTTGTATCCCAAAGATTGGCTAGAAAAATTATGGCAATGCGCAGCAAAGCATCCTGATAAAATAATAGCCAACCAAACCCGCTATATTAGGTATCAGGAGAGTGGCGCTGTGAAACCTTATAAACAATGGACTTATCCCTCTAGGATAGAAGACCCTATGGCTATTATTGCCATTGGAGCTGGCGGCGTTTGGTACCCCGTAGACGCCTTAGATGAGGCAGTCACCGACCAAGACTTGTATATGAGATTGGCGCCCAAGGCAGACGATCTTTGGTTTAAAGCTATGGCTATTTTAAACAACACTGCCACCATTTCACCCACGGAAAAAAGCCGTACCCCTATCCCTATTATTGGATCACAAAAAGTGGCCCTAAAAAAAACCAATATTGGTGCAGACAAGAATAGGGTACAATGGCAAGCATTAGTAGATCATTATGATCTAAAAACCTTATAATACAATTCAATGAGTTTTCAAGACGCCCTAAAAAAAGCTACAGAAGTACTTAAACAAGGAGGCATTATTGTCTACCCTACAGATACCGTTTGGGGCATAGGATGTGATGCCAAAAACAAAGAGGCAGTGGCTAAAATATACGCACTTAAAAAAAGAGCAGACGCCAAATCAATGCTGTGCTTGGTTTCCAATGTAGCCATGTTGGAAAGACACATCCCAGAAGTACCAGATGCGGCATATGACATTATAGATTTAAGTGAAAAGCCCACTACTATTATTTTTGACCATCCCATTGGGGTAGCTTCAAATCTAATAGCCCCCGACAATAGTTTGGGAATTAGAGTGGCTAAAGACAAATTTTGTAGCTATTTAGCACAAAATATTAAAGGTCCATTGGTCTCTACATCGGCCAATTTGGCCGGACAACCTACCCCTAAAAATTTCCAAGAAATAAGCCCGGAGATTTTAAAAGGTGTAGACTATATAGTACCTTTGGAGCCTGAATTTTACACCAATAAGCCCTCTACGATCATTAAACTGACCAACAGCGGCTTGGTGAAAGTGATTAGACCTTAAGTATGAGTCAAGAAAGGCATTTAAAAGCTTTAACACACCCTATTTTTAAAACCCTCTCTGAATGTGCAGACGCACTGGGATGTGAGGCATACGTGATTGGTGGGTTTGTGAGGGATTACTTCCTTAACAGAGGTACGCCTAAAGATATTGACGTAGTGGTACTGGGGAGTGGGATTACTTTAGCAGAGAAATTGTCAGAAGCCTTAGCCAATCAACCCGAGGTAACGGTATTTAAGAATTATGGTACGGCCATGATAAAATACCAAGACCTAGTCTTAGAGTTTGTAGGGGCTAGAAAAGAAAGTTACACCAGAGATAGCAGAAACCCTGTGGTAGAAAATGGGAGTTTAGAGGACGACCAAAACAGGAGAGATTTTACCATCAACGCGCTCGCACTGGGATTAAATAAAGAAAATTTTGGAATACTTGTAGATCCTTTTAATGGAGTAAAAGCCTTAGAGGAAAAGCGCATTGTTACGCCGCTATCCCCTGGTGTTACCTTTAGTGACGACCCTCTGAGAATGCTAAGAGCCATTAGGTTTGCCAGTCAATTAAATTTCATTATAGCCCCTGAGGCATTAGAAGCCATTGAAGCCCACAAGGACCGAATTTCTATTATTTCTAATGAGCGAATTGTAGACGAAATTAATAAAATGATGGCGAGTGACACCCCTATCCTTGGGTTTGAACTCATGCATAAAACAGGTTTGCTCCCTTTAATTTTACCAGAACTAACAGCCTTACAAGGTATTGAAGAGGTAGAAGGTCAAAAACACAAAGACAATTTTTGGCACACGCTAGAAGTAGTAGATAATATTTCAAAAAACACTGAAAATGTTTGGCTCAGATGGGCTGCTTTATTGCACGACATTGGAAAGGCACCTACCAAGCGTTTTGATAAAAAAATAGGCTGGACCTTCCATGGACATGAATTTGTGGGATCTAAAATGGTCTATAAACTCTTCAAAAGACTGCACATGCCTTTGAACGAAAAAATGAAATACGTTCAAAAGCTGGTTTTGATGAGCTCAAGACCTATTGTCCTAGCAGAAGACTTTGTCACAGATGCAGCAGTAAGAAGACTGGTTTTTGACGCGGGAGAACACGTAGAGGACCTCATGACTTTGTGTGAAGCAGACATTACTACCAAAAACCCTTACAAAAAAAAGAAGTACAAAAACAACTTCAAGATAGTGAGGCAAAAAATTGAAGAAGTAGAAGCCAGAGACCACGTTCGTAATTTTCAACCACCAGTGAGTGGTGAAGAAATAATGAATACTTTTGGATTAAAGCCTTCAAAAGAAATTGGCATGATCAAAGAAGCCATTAAAGAAGCTATTTTAGAGGGAGATATTCCTAATGATTACCAAGCAGCATATACCTTTATGTTAGCCAAAGGAGAGTCATTAGGCTTAACAAAAACAGCTTAATTAATATGAACAATACTTTTTATCGGTTTGCAAAATGGAGCTTAGTACTTGTGTATCTCGTGATTGTAGCGGGTGCATTGGTTAGAATGACCGGTAGTGGTATGGGCTGCCCAGACTGGCCAAAATGCTTTGGGTATTACATCCCTCCAACCAATGAAGAAACGCTGCAGTGGTCTCCAGAACGAGATTTTGAAAAAGGACAAGTCATTATTTACAAGGAGGGTCTTTTAGTGGCAAAAAAAGACTTCAAGACCAATACTGTAATAGATTTAGAGGCTTGGGAACCCTATACCAAACACGACTATGCAGTCTTTAATCCCTACCATACTTGGGTAGAGTTTCTCAACAGACTCGTTGGGGCTGTAGCTGGTTTAGCCACCCTTGTATTGGCTTTTTTAAGCCTGCGATATTGGAAAGAAAACAAGCCAATAACCCTCTTGTCATTTGGGGTAGTTTTAGGGATGGGGTTCCAAGCCTGGCTAGGTGCCACAGTAGTCTATTCCGTATTAGCCCCTGTGAAAATAACCACCCATATGCTCATGGCATTGGCCATTGTAGCTGCGCTTATATTGATTCTACAAAAAGCAAACCCAAGCAAAGAAAACACCATATATAGTCCCAACTTTCACAAAGCCATATCCCTCTTACTTTTCATATTCCTGTTACAAATTGTTTTTGGCACTCAGGTAAGAGAATTTGTAGACCACCAATTAGAGGCCGGTCTAAGCAAAGAAAATTGGTTGCTCCAGCCAAATCTCATTTTTTACCTGCACAGATCCTTTTCTATACTTCCATTAGGACTGGCGGGCTACTTATTTTGGATGCATCAAAAACAGCAACTAGGATTTACCATGACCAAATCACTTTTAGGTGCCATGTTTATAGCTGCCTTTAGTGGAATGGCCATGTACTATATAGATTTCCCTCTGGGTACACAGCCCATTCATTTGGTCATTGCGGCCCTACTTTTTGGACAAATTTTCTATTTATTCCTACAAAGTAGAAAAGCCAAAAACAATATTTCTAAGACAAAATAACAACTTAATATGGTGTATAAAATAAGGGTCATTTTAGACGCAAAAGAAGATATTTTCAGAGATTTAGCCATTGACAAAAAGGCTACTCTAGAAGATTTACACAATACCATTAGCCAATCATTCGGTTTCGCTGGAAATGAAATGGCCAGTTTTTACACCTGTGACGAAGAGTGGAACCAAGATTTGGAAATCGCTCTTTTTGATCTAAGTGATATGTCAGATGCAAAACTAATGTCTAGTACTTTAGTAGAGGAGGTGATGGACGAGGCTGCTCCTAAGCTCATATATGTTTATGACTTTTTTAATATGTGGACCTTTTTTGTTGAACTAGCAGACGTAGCCGAAATAGAAACTGGTCAGACACTTCCTGAATTGCTCTTTAGTTTTGGGGAATTACCCGAAAATCCTCCAGAAAAAATCTTCGAAGCTAAAAAAGAAGATGCCATGGACTATGAAGATGAAGGGTTTGACGACGATTTTAACGATGGTTACAGCGGCGGTGATGAATACGATCATTTAGACTTTGATGAAAACTGGAACTAAAACACAACACAAAAAGTAAAAACCCTTTACACTAAGTAACCCTCCCGAATAACAACTGTTTAAATACCCTATGATCAATCTATATAACACTCAAATTGAAAGCCTTTCCATCCATAAAGTAGGAAATAAAAACAAAGCAGAATCTTTATTCATATCTAAAGCGCCACACCACTTAAACGATGAGACCACAGGACTTTTAAAAGAATACTTTTTTAAGCCCTTCAGAGAAAAAGAAGAGAGTTATTACAGGCTTTCTCATGAAGCAGATTTGAGTTTTAACCCTTTATACGAAGCGGCCACCAAAATATTTAATGAACCACGTCACATACATGAATTGTCCGGAGGTATAGCAAAGCACCTGTATGACCAATCAAATCACCCTCATATTAAAAGCGGAGAATTATACGTGACTTACCTCTCAGGAATTCAATTAGACAATGTAAAAACAGATGCCATAGGAATCTTTAAAAGTGAATTAAAGCAAGACTTTATTCAATTTGAAGAACAAACAGATCATCTTGAAATTTTAGTACAACAAGGCATAAATATTCACAAGCTAGACAAAGGCTGTCTCATTTTCAATACGGAGTCAGAGGAAGGTTATAAAGTCCTTTCCGTAGACAGCAATCGATACGACACCAAATACTGGTTGGAACAATTTCTTGGCGTAGCAGTCCTCACGGATAATAATTTTTACACCAAAAACTACTTGAAATTTTGTCAGAATTTTGCCAAGGACGTAGTGTTACCGGCAGAAGACAAGCAACAAGAGGTATTGTTCATGAACAGAGCCGTCAATCATTTTGCAAAAAACAATGCATTTGAAGAGACCAATTTCATGAACGAAGTCATTGACAACCCGGCACTCATCCCTGAATTCAAACACTATAAAGTGGAAAAAGGTCCAAAGTATAGTATTGAAGACGTCTCCTCTTTTGACATTGCCAATAAAGCAGTGTCTCAGGCCAGAAAAACCATCAAAAACGTCATTCAACTAGACACTAATATCCAAATTAAAATGGACTTCATTAATCCAGAATCTGCAGAAAAATTTGTAGAAAAAGGATGGGACGAGCAAAAAGGTATGTACTACTATTTGGTGTACTTCAATAAAGAGCAAAAGGGTTCGTAATACAGACAATAAAGTATTAAAGCCACCCACAAAATTTAATTATTAAATGGCATAAGTCTTATAAAATCCTTCTTTGAGGGCTTGATTTAATTCTGTTGGCTACCCATTCAAAGCTTAATGCGTTGTTCTAAAATCTGACGCATACTCACATTTTCGTAGTTACGTTTCACAAAGTGAAGGGCTAAATCCAAAACAGTTCCCATATTTGGAGCCTCTTTAAAATCCATATCTTGAGTGAGCTTGTAAATAGCATTTTTTAATGTTTCTACGTGCTCTGGAAGAGAAATAGTATCTTCTTTAGCAATATTTAAGAGTTCTGTAATACGATCTTCAAAACTCATAAACCTCTTTGCTACTATAGAGCGTTCTTCTAACTTATACTGGTCTATAGAATTGGCTTGAAGTTTTTCCTTTACCAATGCCACCATTTTATTATTTTCTTTAAAAAATTGAGGCCTGTAAATTTTCAAGTTCCCTTCAAAAGATTGTTGGTCAAAATCTATAGCACGTATTTTGTATACCACATGATCAAAGTCATGGGTAGGCACAATCACATAATTATAAGAGCGCATATCTCCCAAAAGTCTAATCATACAGCGCTCATTAAACTTCACAAACTCTTTGGCCAACTGAGATTTCTCAGACTCTGTACAGTCAGGAAGCATTTCTTTAATAAATACGTCTCCTGGAATACCCGCAATATGTTCCTCTATCAAAGTGTCTTGATACACAAGAAAATTTAAGTTATAGGGAGACAGAATATGCTCTAATTCCAATCCATACACTCTGGAAGCATCTGTTTTTTTCACGTAAAAATAGGTGAAATTGTCATTGAGAATATTTCTCGCCTTAATTCTAAAAGGCTTTGAATTTCCAAAAGTACAGTAATCTATTGCATCTATATTTAGATAGGGTACAATGCTATCTCCTCCGTCTGAATGAAGGATGGAGTACACTTTTTTCAAACTTAAATCTATTTCTTCCCTGTCGTATTCAGAATAAAAGACCCTGACCCATAGGGTGTCTTCATCATTGTTGTCATAAACCACAACAGATCCTTGAAAACGCAGTAAATCTTCATAAAAAATTGGAATTTCTATGTTTCTACTGTATTGTCTCAGATAAGCATCTAAACGGTCAGACACTGGAAAAGCGGGTTTCTTTTTAGACATCATCTTTTCTGACATGAAGCGGTTCTTTAATTGTTCTTGTAACAAAATACGGATAAATTCGTCAAGTAGAATAAGAACCCTTAAATAAAAAAAGCCCTTGGAAACTATTTTAACTGTTCACCAACTCACTAAATCTTATGGAAGTTTATTTGCTGTTAAAAAACTAAGTTTTTCCATAGAAAAAGGACATGTATATGGAATTTTAGGGCCCAATGGTAGTGGTAAATCTACCACTCTAGGAATGGTTCTTAATGTGGTAAACCCTACTCAAGGAAGCTTTCAATGGTTTGAGGGCAGTTTGAGTACCCATCAGGCACTTAAAAAAGTAGGTGCCATTATTGAAAGACCTAATTTCTATCCCTATATGACTGCTGTAGAAAACCTAAAGCTAGTCTCGAAAATAAAAGGGGTCTCTTCTGAAAATATTGAAGAAAAACTTGAATTGGTTGGTTTACTGGATAGAAAAGACTCTAAATTCCAGACCTATTCACTGGGAATGAAACAGCGATTGGCCATTGCCTCTGCACTACTTAATAATCCAGAAATACTCATTTTAGACGAACCCACTAATGGACTGGACCCTCAAGGAATTCATCAAATTAGGGAAATTATTAAAAAAATTGCTGCTCAGGGTACCACTATTTTATTGGCCTCTCACCTATTGGATGAAGTGGAAAAAGTCTGTACCCATGTGGTGGTGCTCAGAAAAGGGGAAAAGCTTTATGCAGGTCCGGTGTCTGAGATGCAATCTAATCATGGCTTTGTTTTATTAAATTCGGCCAAGGCCGATGCCTTAAAAGTGCACTTAGAGCATAGTGAAGATTTTGAAAAAATCTCTCTAGAAAATGGTTTACTAAAAGCTTATTTAACAAGGCCAATAGCAGCAGATCAATTAAACAGAAAACTCATGGAAGACGGCTTTTTATTGAGCCATTTATCCGTTCAGAAAGATAGCTTAGAGGCCCAATTTTTAGCACTTACCCAAAACAACTAATAGCCATGAAAAGATTATTACAAATAGAACTCATCAAGCTTTGGAACAATAGGGCTAGTAAAACACTGATTTACGGATACTTTATTTTATTGACTAGTATAGCCCTCATTGCGGCTATTAAATTTGACATTGGTCCTATAAAATTTCATTTAGCAGAACAGGGCATATTTAACTTTCCCTATATATGGCACTTTAACACCTTTGTTGCTGCGCTATTAAAAATATTTTTGGCTATTATTATTGTCTCCATGATGTCCAATGAATACACCTATAAAACTATTAAACAAAATCTAATAGACGGCCTTTCCAAAAAAGAATTTATAGCCTCAAAGTTTCTTACCGTGGTTTTATTTTCGCTAGTGTCCACAGGTTTTGTGTTTGTGACTTCATTAATTTTAGGCAGTATTTATTCAGACTACACAGAAATAGGAATCGTTTTTTCTGACCTGCGCTTTTTAGTGGCTTATTTTATAAAGTTATTGGGATTCTTTTCCTTCTGTCTTTTCATAGGCATACTAGTCAAAAGATCTGCCTTTGCGCTGGGTTTTTTAATACTTTGGCAAATGTTCGAGGGCTTTACCAGAGGCATGATTCGTTGGAAGTTATTCGATGGGGATACGACAGATGCTATTATGGGATTTTTTCCATTGAATGCCATGTTCAATGTTTTAAAAGAGCCTTTTACTAGATTGAGCGCCGTCCAATCTGTTGCGAACCAAATTGGAGAGGAAATTGCCTTAGATTACGGCACCACACTTTTAGATATGCTCATTGTAATAGCTTGGACAGCTATTTTTATTTGGGGATCTTATGCTATTCTAAAGAAGAGAGATTTGTAGTATTTATAAGCGTGCTTTTGTACCTTTGGGTATGAAGTTTTCTTTGGAATCCCCCTTTAAACCAACTGGTGACCAACCACAGGCCATTGCGCAAATTGTGGATGGTATTCTGGAGCATGCGCCTTCGCAAACACTCGTTGGAGTAACCGGTTCTGGTAAGACTTTTACGGTAGCCAATGTGATCCAAGAAGTACAAAAACCTACTTTAATACTTGCGCACAACAAGACACTTGCCGCTCAATTGTACTCTGAATTCAAGCAGTTCTTTCCAAATAATGCGGTTGAGTATTTTGTTTCCTACTACGATTACTATCAGCCAGAGGCCTATATTCCTACTTCGGGAACTTATATAGAGAAGGATTTATCGATCAATGAAGATATTGAAAAGCTCCGATTAAGCACTACTTCTTCACTGCTCTCTGGCAGACAAGATGTATTGGTAATCGCTTCTGTATCTTGTCTCTACGGTATGGGAAACCCAGTAGAATTTGAAAAAAATGTAGTTCAAATAACACGAGATCAAGTGATTTCTAGAACCGCCTTTTTAAAACAATTGGTTCAGGCATTATATGCCAGGACCACTGCAGACTTTGTCAACGGAAGCTTTAGGGTTAAAGGAGATGTGGTAGATGTATTTCCAAGTTATACAGATCACGCCATCAGGGTCCATTTTTTTGGAGATGAAATTGAGGAGATTGAGTCATTTGACCCTTTACACAATAAAACCTTAGAAACCTTTGAAAGCTTGCGTATTTTCCCAGCAAATATGTTTGTAAGCTCGCCCGATATTCTTCAGAATGCCATTCATAGTATTCAAGAAGACATGGTTAAACAAGTGGCCTTTTTTAAAACAGAGGGAAAACATTTAGAAGCAAAACGATTGGAAGAAAGAACCACTTTTGACTTGGAAATGATCAGAGAACTGGGTTACTGTTCGGGTATTGAAAATTACTCCAGGTATTTAGATGGTCGGGCACCCGGAACCAGACCTTTCTGCCTTCTAGATTACTTCCCTAAAAACTTTTTGCTGGTGGTAGATGAAAGCCATGTCACTATTCCACAGGTACATGCTATGTTTGGTGGAGATAGATCTAGAAAGGAAAATTTAGTGACCTACGGTTTTAGGCTTCCGGCTGCCATGGACAATAGACCCTTAAAGTTCGAAGAATTTGAAATGCTCACCCCCCAAACTCTTTATGTAAGTGCTACTCCTGCAGACTATGAATTAGAACAATCGCAGGGCGTGGTGGTAGAGCAAATTATACGGCCCACTGGATTATTAGACCCTGTGATTGAAGTGAGGCCCTCCACGAATCAAATTGATGATTTGGTAGCTGAAATTCAAGATAGGGTTGCTATAGATGAACGCACATTGGTGACCACGCTCACCAAAAGAATGGCAGAGGAGTTGGCCAAGTACCTCACTAAAATTCAAGTGAGGTGCCGCTATATTCATTCAGATGTAGACACCTTGGAAAGAGTAGAGATTATGCAGGATCTCAGAAAAGGTATTTTTGATGTTCTTATAGGGGTGAATTTACTTCGCGAGGGCCTAGACCTGCCAGAAGTCTCTTTAGTAGCCATTATAGATGCAGACAAGGAAGGATTTTTAAGGAATGCCCGCTCCCTGACGCAAACGGTAGGAAGAGCCGCGAGAAATGTAAATGGAAAAGCCATTATGTATGCAGACAAAGTAACCAAAAGCATGCAGAAAACCATCGATGAAACCAACTATAGAAGGGAAAAACAAATGGCCTATAATAAAGCACACAATACCGTACCAAAAGCCTTAAACAAAAGCTTGGACAATGTGCTGACCAAAAACTCTGTTTCTGCCTACCACTTTGAAAAAGCCAGTCATAGGGCCCAAGAGCCAGATCCCAATTACTTAACTCCAGAAGAGCGTGCTAAAATGATAGTGGATAAAAGAAAAACCATGGAAAAAGCGGCTAAAAACTTAGACTTTTTAGAAGCCGCAAGACTCCGGGATGAAATTAAAGCCCTGCAGTTGGCTGGAGCAGCAAAATAATAGCGGAGATTTATTACATTTAGTATAAAATTAGAATGTAATTTTCTGTGTCTATTTCATTCTGAGCCAAACCATCTTTTCTATGAAAAAAAAGCTGCTTTTTTTATCTATAATAGCCACTACCTTTTGTAGTGCTCAGGATATTTCTAAAAAAAAGATTGAAAAATGGACCGCAGATTATAGTCCTAAAGCAATTCAAAACCTCCGTGAATTTTTATCCATTCCAAACAATGGACTGGATTCAATACAAATTCAAAACAACCTCAGTTGGTCTAAAAGTGCTTTAAAGGATTTGGGGTTTGCCGTTAAAGAAATAACTACACAGGGAGTTCCGGTGCTTTTAGCAGAGAAAAATATAGCGCCCAATTTACCTACAGTACTCTTCTACCTCCAGATAGACGGACAACCAGTAGACCCGTCACAGTGGGATCAGGAAAATCCTTACCGAGCTGTCTTAAAGATAAAAAACGAAGAAGGGGAATGGGAACATGTAGATTGGACAGAAAAAAAGTGGGACAAAGACAGTTATATATTTGCTAGATCAGCCTCTGATTCTAAAGGCCCTGCAATGGCTTTAATCAGTGCATTCCAAATACTTAAAGACAAAAGCATTGCCCTAAAATACAACAGTAAGATTCTGTTAGACTTTCAAGAAGAAGTGGGATCTCCGACCCTCCCCCAAATGGTCGCTAATAATAAAGACTTGTTAAAAGCAGATTATTTATTTATTATGGATGGTGCAAGACACTTATCCAATAAACCCACACTCACTTTTGGCGCCCGAGGAATAGCGACCGCTACATGGAGGGTTTTTGGGCCAAAAGTACCTTTGCACAGCGGACAATACGGAAATTATGCCCCAAACCCTGTGTTCGAAGCTGCAAAAGTAATAGGTCAATTAAAAGATGCCACGGGAAAAGTAACTCTAGAAGGATTTTATGAGGGCGTAAAAATCTCTTCAAAAGACCAAGCATTCCTAAATGCTATAGAAGAAAACGAAATAGTAACCAATAAAAGGCTGGGAATTTCCAAACGAGATGCTATTGGCAACGGGTACCAGGAATCCCTTCAATATCCGAGTCTCAATATAAGAGGTATAAAAGCGGCATGGGTGGGAACGCAAGTGAGAACCATTATTCCCTCCGAGCTGATTGTAGAAATAGACATGAGACTTGTTCCAGAATCAGATGGAAAAACCCTAATGGAATCGCTAAAAAAACGCATTCAAGAAGAAGGCTATTACTTAATAGATAGCTTACCTACTGATCAACAAAGAGCCCTGCACCCTAAGTTGGCAAATTTCACATATAAACTCGGTTCAAAACCATTTAGAACACCTATGGATGGACCTATTGCCACTTTACTGTCTACCGCTATGAAAAAAGTTTTTGGAGATGAATTTATACTCATGCGTACCACAGGAGGGTCACAACCCATTGCGCCATTTATAAGTACCCTTGATATTCCTGCAGTGTCAATTAGAATTCCCAATCCAGATAACAACATTCACAGTCCCAATGAAAATATTAGAATTGGAAATTATTTAGAAGGCATTATGACCTGTCTATCTATTCTAAATACAAGTGTAGAAGGGTCCTAATATATTACCTACCTTTGCAAGGTCTTTGAAGCCTTATTTTAAAGATCCATTTAAGATTAATTTTATGACCAATAACGATATTTTAAAAAAATTACGGGTAGCACTCATGCTCAGGGATACCGACATTGAAGCCATCATGAGTTTGGTAGACTTTAAAATTAGCACCAGTGAATTAGGGGCTTTTTTTAGAAACGAAGACCATCCTAAATACATGGAATGCGGCGATCAGATCTTGAGAAATTTTTTAAATGGTTTAATCATTTACACAAGAGGAACCAAGGAAGCTCCTAAAAAACCAGCTGACGCATTATTGCATAAGCCTGTCATGGCCAAAGCTAAAATGGGTAGTGCAGCTACGCAACAAAAATCAGATACTGGACCAAAAAAGCCATTCAAAAAAGGACCTAAAGGACCTCCAGACTTAAGCTTTGTAGCCTATAAAAACAAAAAAAAATCCTGAGTAAACACTGAGGATTTTTTTTATATGAAAGAAACCGGCTTTCTAAGCCAAGACTTCTTTTACTTTATCTGCAGCCTCTTGGAATTGAACAGCAGATTTAACCGCTAATCCAGAGTTGTCTAAAATTTCTTTAGCCAATTCAGCATTGGTTCCTTGCAAGCGAACGATGATAGGCACTTTTATAGCGTCTCCCATGTTCTTATATGCGTCAACAACACCTTGTGCTACTCTATCACAACGAACAATACCACCAAAGATATTAATCAAGATGGCCTTCACGTTTGGATCTTTTAAGATAATTCTAAAAGCCTCTTCCACACGCTTAGCATCTGCAGTACCCCCAACATCTAAAAAGTTAGCTGGTTCTCCTCCGGCCATTTTTATTAGGTCCATGGTAGCCATCGCTAGTCCAGCTCCATTTACCATACACCCTACATTTCCATCTAAATCTACATAGTTTAGACCTACCGCATTGGCTTCTACTTCTATAGCGTTTTCTTCTCTAAGGTCTCTCATGTCTGCATATGCCTTTCTTCTGTACAATGCATTGTCATCTATAGAAACTTTAGCGTCAACCGCTAAGATCTTATCATCAGACGTTTTTAAAACTGGGTTTATTTCAAACAAACTTGCATCTGACTCCTCGTAAGCTTTGTATAAAGACATAACAAACTTTGTCATTTCTTTAAATGCAGTTCCTGAAAGGCCTAGATTAAAAGCGATTTTTCTGGCTTGGAATGGCATAATACCCACTGCTGGATTTATGGTTTCTGTGAAGATTAAATGAGGGGTGCTTTCTGCAACTTCTTCTATGTCCATTCCACCTTCTGTAGAATACATGATCATATTTCTCCCTGAAGCCCTGTCCAATAAAACAGACATATAAAATTCAGAGGTCTCACTCTCTCCTGGATAGTAAACGTCTTCAGCAACCAATACCTGGTGTACTCTTTTTCCAGCGGCAGAAGTCTGTGGTGTTACTAGATCCATTCCAATAATGTCATTAGAAATAGAAGCAACCTCGTCTAGGTTTTTGGCCAATTTAACACCGCCACCTTTTCCACGTCCACCTGCGTGCACCTGTGCTTTAACTACATACCAGCTAGTGCCGGTTTCTTCTGTAAGTTGCTTAGCAGCTGCTACTGCTTCTTCTGGGTTTTGGGCCACCATCCCACGTTGGATGCGAACGCCAAAACTGGCTAAAATCTCTTTTCCTTGATATTCGTGAAGGTTCATAGTGTTCTATTAAAATTCGGATACAAAAATAGCAAACAACCACCAAAGCGCCTAATTATTGATACATGAGAATGTGATAAATTAGAAAATCTTTATCGACATATTGTTATATTTATAACAATATGTTTTAAAATACAATTTTTGACCGTTAAATATTGTACATATTAGGGCTAATAACTACATTTGAGTAAAATATCCCGTATGACACAAGAAGATTTATTAGGTGTTGCAAAAGAATTTGGCGCTCCTGTATATGTTTATGACGCAGAAAAAATTAAAAGTCAGTATAATAGACTAACTACTGCGTTTAATGGTGTTTCAAAATTGAAATTAAATTATGCCGCCAAAGCCTTATCTAATATTAGCATCCTAAGACTTATGAACAGTCTGGGAAGTGGTTTAGATACTGTTTCTATTCAAGAAGTTCAATTGGGATTACAAGCAGGTTTTAAACCTTCTGACATTATTTTTACCCCTAATGGTGTTTCTCTAGAAGAATTAGAAACTGCTGCGGCTCTGGGCGTTAGAATTAATATAGACAATCTTTCACTTTTGGAACAGTTTGGAAACAAACATCCAGAGATTCCTGTGTGTATTCGCATTAACCCACATGTAATGGCTGGGGGCAATGCCAATATATCGGTAGGACATATCGATTCAAAATTTGGAATTAGTATTCACCAAATACCCCATATCCTCAGAATAACAACACTTACGAAAATGAATATCAATGGTATTCACATGCATACGGGAAGTGATATTTTAGATATTGAGGTATTTTTATACGCTTCGGAAATTTTATTCGAAACAGCGAAAAATTTTAAGAATCTAGACTTTATTGATTTTGGTAGCGGCTTTAAAGTACCTTATAAAGAAGGTGATATTGAAACAAATATTGAAGAATTAGGAGACAAGCTTTCTAAAAGATTTAATGATTTTTGTAAGCAATACGGCAAGCCACTCACCCTGGCTTTTGAACCAGGCAAATTTCTTGTCAGTGAAGCAGGTTCTTTCTTGGCAAAGGTAAATGTAGTGAAGCAAACTACTTCTACAGTATTTGCCAGTATTGACAGTGGTTTTAACCACCTCATTAGACCAATGCTCTATGGATCTACCCATGGCATAAGCAATATATCTAATCCAAGCGGTAGAGAGCGTTTCTACTCTGTAGTAGGTTATATCTGTGAAACAGATACTTTCGCTACAAATCGTAAAATAGCAGAAATTACAGAAGGAGATATTCTTTGTTTTAAAAATGCAGGCGCCTATTGTTTTACCATGGCTAGCAACTATAACTCTAGATTTAGACCTGCAGAAGTGTTGTGGTACAACGGTGAAGCCATTTTAATTAGAGCGGCTGAAACCATGGAAGATATTTTAAGAAATCAAGTAGACGTAAAAGACTTATTTACACCAGAGGCCAATCCAGTATTGCAGTCTAATTAATAGCGTTTTTTTTTGCTTTTTTCGTTTCAACTGGAGTCTTTGGTTGTTTTTCAGTGAAACATATCTGAATAATAGCTATTTTTAATCATGCGTAATTTCTCAAGTAACTTTTTAAACAAAACAATATACCTCCTGCTTCTCATAGGAAGTTTGCAGACTGTATTTAGTCAAGAAAACAATTCAATTCATTGGTTGAGCTTCGAACAGGCCGTTGAACTTCAGGCGCAAGAAGGCAATTCAAAAAAAATTTTCATTGATGTTTATACTGATTGGTGTGGGTGGTGTAAAAAAATGGATAAAAATACCTTTCAGAATCCTGAAGTAGCTGCCTATATGAAAGAGCACTTTTATATGGTGAAACTAGATGGAGAAGGCAAAGAACCTATTGTATTTAAAGCACAGACTTTTTCTTTTGTGCCCTCAGGAAGAAATGGCTACCATGAACTGGCTGCTAACCTACTTCAAGGGCAATTGAGTTACCCCACCGTAGTGTATTTGGATGAAAACATGAATATGCTTAGCCCCGTGCCGGGTTATCTCACCCCTGAGCCCTTCTTAAAAATAGCCACTTATTTCGGTGATGACATTTATAAAACCACCACTTGGGAAGACTATTCAAAATAAAAAAAAGCGCCGAAAAGGCGCTTTTTTTTTATTCAATATCTCAAAACCTACCTACTGTAATTAGGTGATTCTTTGGTAATGGTCACATCGTGAGGGTGGCTTTCGTTAATCCCACTAGCGGTAATTTTTACAAATTTAGCATGTGTTTTAAGGCTTTCAATATCCTTGGCACCACAATACCCCATTCCTGCTCTTAGGCCACCAATAAATTGGTGGATGCTCTCAAATAGCTCCCCCTTATAGGGTACCCTTCCTACAATACCCTCGGGAACGAGTTTTTTAATGTCGTCTTCTACATCTTGGAAATACCTGTCCTTACTTCCTTGTTTCATGGCTTCTACAGAACCCATTCCACGATACGACTTGAATTTTCTACCCTCATAGATAATTGTTTCTCCGGGAGATTCTTTGGTACCAGCCAAAAGAGAGCCCAACATCACGGTGTCTGCGCCAGCAGCTATTGCCTTTGGAATATCTCCTGTATATCTAATTCCACCATCTGCAATTACGGGTACGCCACTGCCTTTTATGGCTGCAGCTACTTCCAAAACTGCTGAGAATTGTGGAAAACCAACACCTGCTACTACCCTGGTAGTACAAATTGATCCTGGACCTATTCCTACTTTAACAGCGTCTGCGCCAGCGGCAACTAAAAATTTAGCCGCTTCTCCAGTAGCTATATTACCTACAATAACCTCTAAGTCTGGGAAAGACGCTTTTACCGCCTTAAGTACATTGACCACGCCTTGAGTGTGCCCATGAGCCGTATCTATGACAACTGCGTCTACTCCTGCATTGACCAGTGCTGCTGCACGATCTACTGCGTCTGCAGTAACCCCAAGTGCTGCTGCGACTCTAAGTCTACCATAGGAGTCTTTATTGGCTATAGGCTTTTGTGTAAGCTTTGTGATGTCTCGGAATGTGATTAGCCCGACTAGTTTATTATCCTTATTAACTACCGGTAATTTTTCAATTTTATTTTGCTGTAAAATATCTTCTGCTTGAGCCAATGAAGTACCTTCTGCTACAGTCACTAAATCACCAGAGGTCATGACCTCTGAAATAGGCCTTGCATTGTTTTTTTCAAAACGCAAGTCCCTATTGGTCACAATACCTAAGAGCTTATGATCCTGGTCTACAATTGGAATCCCACCAATACTAAACTCTCTCATATTGTCTTTAGCATCTTTTACCGTAGCCGTTAATGGTAAAGTCACAGGATCTATAATCATTCCACTTTCTGCACGCTTTACTTTTCTAACCTTTAAAGCCTGTTCGTCAATAGACATATTTTTATGAAGCACCCCTATCCCTCCTTCTCGAGCCATGGCAATAGCCATACGAGATTCGGTTACAGTGTCCATAGCAGCAGATACAATAGGAACATTGATCGTAATGTTTCTAGTGAACTTGGCTTGAATGTTTACTTCTCTTGGAAGTACTTCTGAAAAGGCTGGAATTAAGAGTACGTCGTCATAAGTGAGACCTTCTCCTACAATTTTGTCAAGATGTGCTTGCATGGCAATTAAAGTTTAATTGCGTGCAAATATACCGTATTTATTCGAAAATAACAGCGGTTTATTGAGATTTAAATAGCTAATAATAAATCAGTTATAAAAAATGAAATATATAACGGCATGGAAAATGAACAAAATCAAAAAAAAACAACTAAAAATTATTTTTATTTATTCTAAATAAGCTTTGTGAATTTAAATTTCAGTAATATATTTGTATTGTTATTTTTAATAAGTCTAAATAAGAACATATGCGTAAATTACTTCCACTTCTAATCACTTTACTCGTTTTGAACCACTCCATAGGGCAGGAAAAAGAAGCCACAAAAAAAGATAGTACACAGATACTTTCTGAAGTAGTAGTGTCTGCACACCAATTATTTGGCAGTAAATTCAGGGCAAAAAACAGAACTGGTGCTGCGTACTATATGGATCAACTTGAATTACAAAAGTTTAATATTACCGATATTAATAGGGCACTTAGATCTGTCCCTGGTGTTTCTATCTATGAAGAAGACGGTATGGGACTTAGACCCAATATTAGTTTGAGAGGGACCTCCCCAGAACGTTCTGCTAAAATTACCCTTATGGAAGACGGTGTTTTAATAGCCCCAGCACCATACAGTGCGTCTGCTGCATATTATTTCCCTACCATCGCTAGAATGCAAGCAGTAGAAATACTCAAAGGAAGCAGTCAAATACAATACGGTCCTTATACAACTGGTGGGGCTATAAATCTGGTGTCAAAAGTCATTCCTCAAGAGAACAGCACACAGCTATTGGCACAATACGGTGCATTTAATTCTAAGCTATTTAACCTAAGCCATGGGGCAACTAAAGGTAAATGGGGTTATTTAGCAGACTACACTAGGTATGATTCAGATGGTTTCAAAACACTTCCAAATGGGGGTAATACAGGCTTTGACAAACAAGATTTTGTAGGGAAAATAAAATACAGTGACCTGCTATTAGGGGTGCCGCAATCGCTTGAATTTAAATACCAGTATTCAGATGAAACTTCTAATGAAACTTATCTCGGACTCACTGAGGATGATTTTTCTACAGACGCTTTCCAGCGTTATGCTGCATCTGAAAAAGATCAAATGAATACCCTACACAGGCAATATATGCTTACCCATACCCTCAAATTTTCTGATTATCTATCCCTGACTACCACCGCATACCAAAATGAGTTTGCCAGAAATTGGTATAAATTAGACTACCTTGAGATTGATGATCAAAAAATGTCTCTAACGGACATTCTAACTAATCCCGCTCAATATCCAGAGGCTTTCGATAGAATTACGGGAAGTGAAGATTCTAGAGAAGCTGACTTATTTGTAAAAGCAAATAACAGGTCTTTTTTATCTAGGGGTGTTCAAACAAAATTAGACATTCATTGGGATGGAGAACAAGCATACCACGATCTGGAAATTGGTGCAAGACTCCATGAGGATCAGGAGGACAGGTTTCAATGGCTCAATGACTATAGTATGGAAAGTGGTGCAATGGTATTAAACAATACCGGTGCACGAGGTACAGACGCAAATAGAATCAGTGACGCCAATGCTTTTGCTGCCTATGCGTTTTATAAATACACCTATAAAAACCTTACCCTTACCCCTGGAGTAAGGTATGAGAACATGGACCTTTCTAGGGTAGACTACGGAAAAAATGATCCGCAAAGAAACGGATCAGATCTTTCAGAAAGATCCAATAGTTTATCGGTTTGGATACCAGGTGTAGGTTTTAACTACAAACTTGATCAGGTCTCAATTTTTGGTGGAATACACAAAGGATTTGCACCTCCTGGATCTATTGAAGGTCAGAAGGCAGAAGAAAGTATTAATACGGAGCTGGGAGCCAGATTTAGCTATGCTGGTATTAATGCAGAACTCATAGGATACAGAAATGATTACAGTAACTTACTAGGAAGTGATTTTGCCGCGAGTGGTGGAACAGGAAATCTCGATCTGTTCAATGCTGGAGAAGTCTTGGTGCAAGGAATTGAGTTTCTTATAAACTTAGACGTTATACGTTTTAACAACCAAAGTAGTCTTCCTGTAACCTTTGGTTATACTTTTACAGATACTGAATTTCAAAATAGCTTTAACGCAAGCAATGGTTTATGGGGAGACGTGAATGTTGGAGATGAAATGCCTTACATTGCAAGAGATCAATGGCATTTAAGCTTGGGATATGAAGTAAATAAATGGGAATTCAACACCCAGCTAAGACATATGGGGGCCATAAGAACCATTGCTGGACAAGGCAATTTAGATCCATTGAATAGTGTTAAAGCCAATACAATACTAGATGCTAGTGTGCATTACAAAGTGAATAATCGTTTGAGCATTCAATCCAATATTGTGAATGCTTTGAACAGTACTTACGCAGTGTCTAGATTACCACATGGATTGAGACCTGGTCATCCTTTTGGGATTAATGTTGGTCTTAGATATGGGTTCTAATATCACTTAAAAATGGGCTATTAGATTAATTATAAGTTTCCTGTTTTAATGGTATGCATTAAATAATGCGGAGGCTTTATTATGTGCGGCTTCAAAGGCCATCCATTTTACACCATGAGCTACTTTTTTACTGGTAAAGTAAGAAAGTAGCTTTTCTGTTGGCATGTTTCCAGTTAAGGCATCGGCTGCCATTGGGCAGCCACCAAAACCTTGAATAGCCCCGTCAAAACGAAGACAACCCGCCTCAAAAGCTGCCTGAACTTTTTCATGCCAGTCTGCAGGCTTGGTATGAAAATGTGCTCCGAACTCAATAGCGGGATAGGCAGGTATTAAATGACGGTATAGCGAAGAAATATCTTGAGGCTGAGCACTACCAACTGTATCTGAAAGGGAGAGTATTTCCACCCCCATGCCCGAGAGTTTAGACACCCAACTGGCCACTATTTCTGCACTCCATGGGTCTCCATATGGATTTCCAAAACCCATAGAAAGATAAACCACTACTTTTTTGTCATTTTTAAGGGCTATATCTAAAATAGACTGCAAAACAGTGATAGCCTCCGTGATAGTGGTATGCGTATTACGCATTTGAAAATTTTCAGAAATCGAAAATGGGTAACCCAAATAAGTGATTTCATCATGGGAACAAGCGGCTTCTGCTCCACGTAAATTAGCCACAATAGACAGTAATTTAGTAGAGGTATTACCTAGATCTAAACCAGCCAAAACAGCTGCTGTATCTGACATCTGAGGAATGGCTTTGGGAGATACAAAACTGCCAAAATCTAGGGTGTCAAAACCGCAATTCAATAGAGACTGTAAATAAATAATTTTCTGACTGGTTGGAATAAATGTCTTGATCCCTTGCATGGCATCTCTAGGGCATTCAATGATTTTAACTCCTTTTATCATGCAGTTCTTTTACAGCTTAAAGTTACAATTAAATTAGGGTAGAAAAAGAAAAATGGCAATTCCTATGAATAAGACTATCTGTAACCAATGCAGGGCGTTAAAAAAAACAGCTTGCGACTTTGAAGCCGTATTTAACAGCGCCGAAGACAATAAGGCTATACTAGAGAACACTATGGTAGAAATGAGTATAAATACGCCGCCTAGTGCAAGAAATTGCGTCCAAAAAGGCAGTGATGGTATAAATAAAAATCCCGGAAAAAAAGCGATAAAAAACATACCGACCTTTGGGTTTAACACACTCATCACAAAACCTTGCTGGTACAAATCAATAGGTTTTTTATATACAACTTGAACCGATGAAAGTGCTTTAGAAGGGCCTTGCTTGTAAAGATTATAAGCCAAGTATATTAAATAAATTGCCCCTAACATTTTAATTCCAATAAGTAAAAATGGAAAACGATTTAAAAAAACAGCGGCGCCAAATGCCCCTAAAATGGTGTGAACAAGACAGCCACTCATCAGACCCATAATAACGTATAAGCCACTTTTAAAACCAAATCTAAGGCTCTGAAAAGCGACAAAAATATTATCTGGACCTGGAGAAATTGCCAGGAAAAATACCGCAATTGAAAAAGAAATAAGTAATTGAAATTCGATCAAAATAAACCCTTAGCGCTGGGCTAATATAGCTTTATTTATTTTCTTGACAAGAGCAGGTCCTTCATAGACAAAACCAGTCCATAGCTGAACTAGTGTGGCGCCTGCTTCTATTTTTTCTAAGGCGTCTTCTGCAGAATGAATACCTCCTACCCCAACAATTGGAAAAGCCTTGTTACTTTTTTCTGAGAGGAAACGGATCACTTCTGTGCTTCTTTTCCTAACGGGCACACCACTTAGTCCGCCGGTTTCGTTGACCAATGATTCCTCTGAAAGCAAACCCTCTCTACTAATGGTCGTATTGGTCGCAATGACTCCATCTATTTGAGTCTCTTGAATAATAGCTATAATATCTAACAATTGATGCTCTGTTAGGTCTGGAGCAATTTTCAATAAAAATGGCTTAGGCTTTTGAGCGTACTTTGTAGCAAGTACCGCATTCTCTGCTTTGAGCGCTTTTAAAAGTGCTGTTAATGGGGCTTTTTCTTGTAATTCTCTTAGTCCAGGTGTGTTTGGGGAACTGACATTGACCACAAAATAATCTACATGAGGCCAAAGGGCTTGTGTACAAATAATATAATCTTCAGTGGCTTGATCGTTTGGCGTAATTTTATTTTTACCAATATTACCGCCTATTAAAACATTGTGCTGCTTCTTTAGCGCTTTTACTGCACTGGCCACTCCAGCATTATTAAAGCCCATTCTATTAATAATGGCCTGGTCTTTTTTTAGTCTAAAGAGTCTTTTTTTAGGATTTCCATCTTGCGGCTTTGGGGTAAGTGTCCCTATTTCTATAAACCCAAACCCAAAGTCTGAGAGCTCATTATACAGCAGCGCATTTTTGTCAAATCCAGCTGCTAAACCTACCGGATTTTTGAATTTTAAACCAAAAACTTCTCTTTCTAGGGCAGGATCTTCTAACGTATAAACGCGTCTAATGATTGCACCAAAACCAAATTTAGACAAGAATTTAATTACAGAGAAACTAAAATAATGAACCGCTTCTGGATCGAAAAGAAACAGAAGCGGTCTAATGAAAATCTTGTACATATTTTATTTTGCTGGTTCTTGAAGTCTTTTTGATAGCTCCATTGAAATAGCAGAGAGGTCAAATTTAATTTTGCCTGCCATAGTTTCAATCACACAACTGGCGTCTTTGTCATTTAACTCTACTACTTTACCGTGCATACCACTCTTGGTTATTACTTTATCTCCCTTAGCTAAAGCAGCTGAAAATTTCTTTTCATCCTTTTGACGCTTCATTTGTGGTCTGATCATAAAAAAATAACCCACAACAATAATTAAGGCTAAAGGTAAAAATTGATTTAATGCTTCCATAGGATAGTAAAAATATTAGTGTTGATTAATTAGACGGAATAGATGCTGCGTTTGGTGCCAAAACAAAGGCTTGGATTTTTAACAACTCACTACCGTTAGCTGTATTGGCTTGCACATTAATTGTTTTAGTCACTTGATTTTGTCCTGAACCATTAAAATTCACTACCATTTGACCTTGCTGACCTGGTGCAATTGGGGTGTTTTTTGGGTAATCTGGAATAGTACATCCACAGCTAGAAGTGGCGTCTGTAATAATTAAGGGTGCGTCTCCAGTATTAGTGAAAGTAAATACTGTTTGTTGCGGTGTTCCCTGAGCAATTTGACCAAAATCATGGAAGGTTTTGTCAAAAGACATGACCGCCATTTTATTCGCAGAAGCATCTCTTACAGCTGCAGCCTCTACATTGGCATTTTCAATTTTTTCAGTCGCTTTCTCTTTACATGAGAAGGTGATGAGTGACATAGATACGATTGCGATTAAGCTAATTTTTTTCATGATCTGGACAATTTATAATTATGAATTACGAATATAAAAATTATTTACAACAAACCACGTCCAACTTTCTCAAGCCTTCCTTGGTCTTTGTACTCTTTTGATAGAGAATCTAATATACCATTTATAAATATACTGCTCTTGGGGGTAGAATATTCTTTGGCAATCTCTAGGTATTCATTGATAGTTACCCTGACTGGAATCGAAGGAAAGAAAAGTAATTCACAAATAGCCATTTTTAATAAAATACCGTCAATATCTGCTATTCTATCCTTATCCCATTTGGGTGTTTTGTCTGCTGTTTCTTTGGCTAAAACGCTTTCTTTAAGCGCTGTTTTAACCAGTAGATTTTGGGCAAATTCAATGTCGTCTTCTAAGATTGCTAGGCCTTTAATAAAATCAGATCCCATTACTTTGGGCGATAATTTTTTTAACTGCTTAAGTAAAAAAGTGTTTACAATAGGCATGTCGTCTGCCCATGTAATGGTGTGGTCTTCTAAAAAATCATACACTTTATCATTTGGCGCTATAATCTCTTTGAATATTTTAATCATAAAGGCCAAATCTTCTTCGTAAGTGTTTGCTGGGTCTTTTAAGTACTCGGTATAAGCGTCACTCTCTACAATTTCCTTATAGATGATTTTCACATATTCTTCATGTAAATACCAAGTATTGAGTTTTCTAGCAGCAATAGCGCTACTGATTGCTTCATTATTTTTGATCTGAGCAAGCACTAAGTTATTTGAAAACTTTGCTTTGGAAGGATCTAAATCTGAAGAGGAAGAAATGTACTTTTTAGAGGACAATAATAAATGATCCGCAGCCTTAGCTTGAAGCTCAATAAATAGACTCAAATGAAGTAAATAGAGACTTCCCATCTTTTCCATACTCAGGCTAAGAAATTTCTTTTCTTTTTCTAAGCTGTCTTCTGTGGTTTGCGTCATAGCGTACAAACCCTGCATTACTTTTACTCGAATGTGCCTCCTTGTGAGCATGATAAAGAACTTTTTTAATGGATAAAACTCGCAGGCAAAAATACTACTTATTTATAGATAGCAAACCCTTATTGGATAATATTATTAGCTGAATTCTCACCTTTATAAATTTCATAAACCTTATATTTGTCTGGCTTAAATAGAAGCCTTAATACTCAGGCATGAAGGAACTGCGTCACCTCAATAAATACTTTAAAAAATATAAGTTAAAACTCCTATTAGGTATTTTAATCACTATTGTGGCAAGGGTTTTTTCTCTGGTTATGCCTCCTTTTATCAATAAATCTGTTCAAGCGGTAGAACAATATCTCTCTGGGAGCAATGCAGATGAGAGTCTTGTTAAAGCCGTTTTACTAGAATATATTCTCATTATTATTGGCGCCGCCTTACTCTCCGGTTTTTTTACTTTTTTAATGCGCCAAACGATTATAAATATTTCCAGATATATAGAAAGAGATCTTAAAAATGAAATATTTGACCACTATCAAAAATTACATATAGCTTTCTACAAGAACAACCGTACAGGAGATCTTATGAATAGAATTAGTGAAGATGTTGGTCAAGTGAGAATGTACGCTGGCCCTGCCATCATGTATGGTATTCAAACACTGACTCTTTTTGGATGTGTTATTCCACTGATGTTTATTAAAGCACCCACCCTAGCTGCTTACACCCTACTCCCTCTACCATTTCTGTCTGTACTGATTTATAAAATAAGTAAGGTCATTCACAAAAAGAGTACAGCCGTTCAGAGCTTTCTCTCTACATTATCTACATTTACACAAGAGCGTTTTTCTGGAATATCGGTCATAAAAGCTTATGGCTTGGAGGAGAGCACCAATAATGAATTGGCCGAATTAGCCAATACAGGAAGACAAAAAAGTTTAGACCTTGCTAAAGTAAATGCTTGGTTTTTTCCCCTAATGATCTTAATGATTGGGGTGAGTAATTTATTTGTCATATATATAGGTGGTAAGCAGTATATCAGTGGAGAAATAAGTTCTATTGGATTGATCCTTGAATTTATTATCTATGTCAATATGCTTACTTGGCCGGTAGCTATAGTGGGCTGGCTCACCTCTATTATTCAACAAGCAGAGGCTTCACAGGCTAGAATCAATGAATTTCTAAAAACCAAACCAGCCATAGTAGATAGGTCAGATGGCCCTATGGAAATTGAGGGGAATATTCTATTCGACAAAGTATGTTTCACTTACCCAGATACTGGAATTAAAGCCATCCAAGAACTATCATTTGAAGTGAAACAAGGCCAAACCGTGGCTATCTTAGGGAAGACTGGTTCTGGCAAATCTACCGTTCTTGAATTAATCAGTAGGATGTATGACATAGATAGTGGCAAACTCACTATTGACGGTGTGTCTATAAAAAAAGCCCCACTTTCCTCCCTAAGAAATGCGATAGGTGCAGTTCCTCAAGACGCTTTTCTATTTTCAGATACCATTGCTAACAATATTGCTTTTGGCAAAGAAAATGCCTCACAATCAGATATTGAAGCAGCAGCAAAACAAGCTGTTGTTCACAACAACATCGCAGCATTCTCTAAAGGCTATGAGACTATTTTAGGAGAAAGAGGCATTACCCTAAGCGGTGGTCAAAAGCAAAGGGTTTCTATTGCTAGAGCACTCATAAAAAATCCAGAGATATATCTTTTTGACGACTGTTTGTCTGCTGTAGACACCGAAACAGAGGAAGCCATTTTAAATGCGCTCAAAAAAGCTGCTACCCATAAAACTACCATCATAGTGAGTCACAGGGTTTCTGCAGCTAAAAATGCAGACAAAATAATCGTTTTGGAAGATGGTAAAAAAATTCAAGAGGGTACCCATGAAGAATTAATTACTATAAATGGTTATTACAAAGCACTTTATGAAGGACAATCTACCCATAAAGAAAACCCGAAAAATGTTGTGACATAAACATTTTTTTTCCAATTTTGGAGGGAACAATGCACTTGCAAAAACAGAACAGATGTACGCAAAAGAATCCATGGAACAAGAAGAGATACACTCAAAAGTTTTAAGAGCTGGAAGGAGAACTTATTTTTTTGATGTAAGAGGCACTAAAGCCGGAGATTACTATTTAACGATCACAGAGAGTAAGAAATTTACGCACGACGACGGGTCTTTCCATTACAAGAAGCACAAGATTTATTTGTACAAAGAAGACTTTACAGCATTTAAAGAAATAATGGACGAAATGATGGATTTCATCATTGACAACAAAGGTTCTGAGGTGATCTCTGAAAGACACCAATCAGATTTTAAAAAAGAATCATTTGAAGATATTACTTCAGAAGATGCAGCGGAAAAGCCTATTGAAGACACCCCAACTTCTTCCTTTACAGAGGTAGATTTTGACGATATTTAATTTTCAATGATAATTTAATGATGCAAAAGGGCCTCTATTGAGGCCCTTTTCTTATTTTTATACTTTAAGTAACCCCTCAAAACCAATTCCATGAAAAAATTTCTTTTGACCTTATTGCTCTTTTTACCCTTAGGTATTTTTGCGCAGGAAACTATTGACTTAGGTTATTATCTGCCAGATAACATCTCTTACAACCCAGAAATACCCACGCCAAAACAGGTGATTGGACATGAGGTGGGAGAATGGCATGTTACTCATGACAAGTTAGTACAATATATGACAGCCTTGGCAGCTTCCTCTGATCGTATAAAAATAGAGAATAGAGGCGCTACATTCGAAGGAAGGCCACTGCTTCTTCTCACGGTAACTAGTCCCAAAAATCACAGTAATATTGAGTCAATCAGAACCCAGCACTTGGCCTTAACTACTGCTGCAGGACAAAACTTGTCCACAGAAAATATGCCTATAGTGGTGTATCAAGGATTTTCAATTCATGGAAATGAACCGAGTGGTGCAAATGCTGGGCTTGCTTACGCCTATTATTTGGCTGCCGCTCAAGGGCCTGAGATAGAGGCTGTTTTAGACAATACTGTGATACTTATGGACCCTTCATTCAACCCTGACGGTCTTCAAAGATTTGCCTATTGGGCTAACACAAACAGAAGTCATTTACTCAACCCAGATCCAAATGAAAGGGAGTATCATGAGGTATGGCCAGGCGGAAGAACCAACCATTATTGGTTTGACATGAATAGAGACTGGTTGCCTGTACAATTACCTGAAAGTAGGGCGAGAATAAAAAGTTTTCATGCTTGGAAGCCAAACATACTTACCGATCACCACGAGATGGGAACCAATTCCACTTTTTTCTTCCAACCAGGAGAGCCCACAAGAGTGCACCCCTTAACCCCTGCGATTAACCAAGAACTTACAGCAGAGATAGGCGCTTACCATGCCAAAGCATTAGATAAAATTGGTTCTTTGTATTATTCTGAAGAAAACTACGACGACTACTATTACGGAAAGGGATCTACTTTCCCAGACATTAATGGAAGTATTGGAATCCTTTTTGAACAAGGGAGTTCTAGAGGCCATATACAAGAAAGCGAAAATGGCATACTCACCTTTCCATTTACCATTAGAAACCAATTCACTACTGCCTTATCTACTGTGGCTGCAGCTCAGGGCATGAGAGAAAAAATATTACACTACCAGAGAGACTTCTTTACCAACACAAGGACATTGGCTGCTAAAGAAAAGCAGAAAGCGATTGTGTTTGGGGACACAAAAGATGCTGCTAAAACAAATCACTTGGCTGAAATTCTTCAAAGACAAGAAATTAAATTTCATGAGCTTAAAAGAGATGCCGTTATTAATGGAAAAAAATTTAAAAAAGGTTATGGGTATGTAGTGCCATTAAACCAACAGAACAATACTTTAATACAAGCCATGTTTGAAAAAAGAACCACTTTTTCAGACAGTTTGTTCTACGATATTTCTGCATGGACATTTCCGCTCGCTTTCAATGTTGCATACACCACAACAAACAACCTAAATGAAGCAGGGTCTGAGGTAAACAAAATTCCCGTATCAAAGGGAAATATTAGCGCCTTATCGCAGTATGCATACCTATTCGAATGGCATGAATACTATACACCAAAAGCCTTAAACAAAATATTAAACAAAGGACTTAGGGCCAAAGTAGCCAAAAGGGCCTTTGAATTAGAAGGCGTAAAATACGATTACGGTACTATCATGATTCCAGTAGCCAATCAATCTTTATCTGCCAATGAAATACACCAGTTTTTGACAGAAATTGCTTCAGATGCTCAAATTCAAATAAAAGGAGTAGGCACTGGATTAAGCCATGGAATAGATTTAGGAAGCAATAATTTTGAGGCACTCAAAAAGGCTTCTGTAGCTATTGTTGTTGGTAATGGTACCGCTTCTTATGACGCTGGAGAAATTTGGCATCTATTTGATCAAAGGTACGATATTAAACTCACCAAAATAGACCTTGACTATTTTAGCCGGGTAGATCTTTCCAGATACACCACCCTTATAGTTCCTAATATGTATGGAAGTGCATTGAATTCAGCTGCTTCAGATAAAATTAAAGAATGGGTGAAAGATGGAGGCACTTTAATAGCGTATAAAAATTCCGCCAAATGGATTTCTAAAAACGAATTTATGGACCTAACATTCAAAAATGCGCCTTTAGAAGCCAAAGGAATCTCTTATGAAGACAGGCAGAATTTCTATGGGGCACAAGAAACAGGTGGTGCTATTTTCGAAGCCAAATTAGATCTGAGTCACCCAATTAACTACGGGTATCACAATGCTTATGTGGCCATGTTTAGAAAAACAAATGTATATCTTGAAGCAGACAAACAAAGTTTCAACAACCCAATTCAATATACTTCTTCGCCGCTTTTAAGCGGATACCACTCTAAAGTGAATGCTACTTTAATTCCCAACACTGTACCATTTAAAGTATCTGGTTTAGGTAGAGGAAATGTAATTTTGTTCACAGACAACACCAATTTTAGAGCCTTTTGGTACGGAACTAATAAGTTCTTGGCTAATGCAATATTCTTTAGTAATTTAATGTAACTAAAGTATTTTTTTTACAAATATTAAATTCATCATAAAATGACCCATAGGGATGGCTAAAGCCATCCCTATGTTTTTGCTAAACACTGCAATTAAAATAAAAAGCAGTAAAAAGTAACATGGAAAAAACAATAACGAAAAACCAAATCTAGCAGTACTTACAAATTCAGGCTGCTTTATACTTGGCTTTAAAAACAGACGCCATATACTTATAGGCACTATATTTATAAATTCAAAAAGGAGCTTTAAAAATAGACTACCTATTCTCGAAAAAAATGATTTATTTAAATCAGTGTTGTCAGTAAAAATTTTACGAGTTACAGATTCTAAAGATCCTTTAGATTGAAGGGCATGTTCGAACTGAGCAATTAAATCATTGGTTTTTAATGGATTTAAAAAGAGTCGGGCATCTTGCTCCAAAGCAGCGTCAATTTGATTGTAATACCCTTCAAGAGACTCGGGAATATGAGTAGTCAAAACAGCTAATTTTTCATGTAAAGCCCATAACAGTGAATGGGTATTCTCTTTATTAATCTCAAAAGGTTCCACTTTATGGCTTTCTCCATAAACAATCGAAACCGCATCTGGAAAACGCACTGCTTTAATGTAGTTAACTCCAATAGGAGATAAGTAAACAGGCTGCTTATCAATGGTCCAACGATGAGATAAAAGACTCACAAAACCTTTTTTCAATGGTCTTACCCTCCTTTTTAACCCATGATTCCCTTCAGGAAATATCAATATAGCTTCATGATTATGAAGCACTTCCCCACAACGATTAAAAATAGGTTTGTTCATAGAAAGGGTATCTACACCATCCCTAAATCTATAGATAGGTAACATACCTATATATCTTAAAAAATGTCCAATCAAAGGATTTTTAAACACATCTGATCTAGTGAGAAAAGTAGTCTTCCTCCTTGTGGTTGTAGCGATCAGTAAAGCGTCGATTAAAGCATTTTGATGGTTGCCCAAATATATGACTGATTTAGCATGGTCTTCTTTTGAAAAACCCGTCACTACAATGCGTTTAAAATAACACCATAACGCAAATCGGACCAAAGTTTTGACTGAATTAGTTACTAGGTTTTGCACACTAATCATACACTTTTGCATTTAATGCGGAATAATTTCTAAAAAAAGTTCCCAGCAAAAGGCCTGATATTAAATGCCAAATTCCCCAGAAAGCAGTTAAAATGGCCATACCTCCCAAACCATCAAAAAAAGTAAAAATCAAAAGAAGACCAAGCCCAGAATTTTGAATGCCTGTCTCAATGGTAATTGTCTTAGTGTCTTTCCAGGAAAGTCTCCACCATTTAGCCAAACTAAAACCTGTACTAAAAGCTACTAAATTATGAAGTAATACCAACCAAAAAACCTCCATAACATAACGTTCAAAGGCCACTAAGTTATTTCCCAGAGCCATAAAGATTAGGGCAATAAAAAAAAGGAGGGAAAGCTTTTTCATGACATTTGAAATCCGTTGAGCATAAAGAGGGTATTTTTCGTGAATGAGCATTCCTAAAATCAATGGTATTCCCAAAATGAGCCCCACTAATTTCACCATATCTATAGGGGGCACAGATACTGATCTCAAAATAGCAGAAGTAGGTTCATACATATTGCCCCAAAAAGCAAGATTTAAAGGAGTCATAACCACAGCTAAAAGTGTCGCAATAGCCGTTAAACTGACAGACAATGCGTCATTACCCCTAGAAAAGTGAGTGATAAAATTAGAGATGTTTCCTCCAGGACATGCAGCTACTAAAATCATTCCTAAAGCAATACTAGGTGCCGGTTTTAAAAGCAGAACAAGTAAAAAACTGATTAGAGGAAAAATTAAAAATTGGCTCGCTACGCCAACTATAAGAGACTTTGGATTTAAAATAACTGGTTTAAAATCACGCCAATCTATGGACAAGGCTATGCCAAACATCACAAAGGCTAATGCTATATTTAACACCCAAATACTATCGCTGTCAAAATTAATCTGTGCCTGTTCTAACAATATTATGAAATTTTTAATCCGTTATGTACTTTAGACATAGGCTGCAGCAAAGTAACCTCATCTTTATTCACCGCTCCCAAAACCAAACATTGGCTTTTAAAATTAGCAATTTGTTTTTCCGGAAAATTAACTACAGCCACGAGCTGTTGTCCAATTAAAGATTCTTTAGCATATAATTTGGTGATTTGCGCAGAAGTCTTCAAAACACCTATTGGCGCACCAAAATCTATATAAAGTTTATAAGCAGGTTTACGCGCCTCGGGGAAATCTAAGGCCTCCATTACGGTACCAACTCGAATATCTACTTTTTCAAAATCACTCCAAGATAATTGTTTGGAATCCATAGGCTTTAAAGTATAAAATTTAAGCTAATTTCTTTAGCATTAGCCTTGATTAAATTGTTCTAATGCTTGTTTTATCTGAGCCAAATGATGGTTGCCATGCCAAGCATACACCCCTAAATAATCAAATAAAAAATGATAAGACTTAGTCTCAGGATGTTGAAAACGCCTATTAAAATCGCTCTCATTCATTTTATGCAATAAAAATACCCATTTTTGATGAACTGCAGAAAGATGGTCTAAGGACAATTGTATAGGTGCAGACGCATCTAATAGTTGTGACCAAGCCTTTTCATCATAAGTTTTTATTAAGGGTTCATTTTCAGTAAGGGTCCATTTAAATCTGGTATAAGCGTGATGGTGGCTATCTGCAATATGATGAATAAGTTGTCTAATCGTCCATGCGCCCTCTCTAAGCGGGCTATCTAAAAATGCTTCCTCTAAATGAATAGAAACTCCTGAAAGTAAAAAGGGTAATTGATCCAGCTCTTGAATCCATTGATTTATTTGTTGATCATTGTACCGACCAACAGAAGAATACCCTCCAATGGGAAATACTTTGGCGTCTAAATTAGAAACACTCATATGCTGTAATTATTTATTATTTAGGGTCAGATAAAAATATAAGTTACTTAATTGAAAGGATTTAAAAATATATAACCTACATTTGCGGTTAATATAATTTTTTAATTTTTAGTAATGAACAAAGGAACAGTAAAATTCTTCAACGACACCAAAGGATTCGGTTTTATCAGCGAAGAAGGAACAAGCAAAGAACATTTCGTACACATCTCAGGATTAATCGATGAGATTCGTGAAGGGGATGAAGTAGAATTCGAGCTTGAGCAAGGAAAAAAAGGATTGAATGCGGTAAACGTTAAAGTGATCTAATCATATACAACCTTTTCAAAACAAAAGCCTGTCCAATTGGACAGGCTTTTTTTATGAAATTTAACCACTTAAGGCTTCCAGAGGCTTGGGTCAAAAATATTTTTAGTATTACTGACAACACCATTTCTGCTATGGTGCTGCCAGTAAAAATATCATATTATTTAGCTCCAACGAGCTCAACATCAAATACCAAAATAGCGTCTGGAGGAATAACACCACCAGCACCAGCACTTCCATAAGCCAAATCAGATGGTATGACAAATCGGGCTTTATCTCCTACATGTAATAGTTGTAAGCCTTCATCCCAACCTGAAATTACTTGACCAATACCCAATTGAAACTCAATAGGCTCTTTTCTCTTATAAGAGGAATCAAAAACAGTTCCGTCTATAAGCGCTCCTTGATAATGCACAGAAACTTGTTGCCCCTTTTCTGCTTTAACACCAGAACCTTTTTGAATAATCTGATACCTCAATCCTGAGGCAGTTTCAGAAAAACCAGCAGACACTTTATCCAAAGCTTCTTTTTGAGCCGCTCTGGCCTCAGCCATACGCTTTTCTCTAGATCCCTCAAAAGTTCTGAAAGCTTCCACAGCATTCCAGGCCTCAGCATCTGCACCAACCCTTATAATTTCTAAAGTATCTAAAGCGTCTCCTTGAGCAATTGCATCTACCACATCTTGCCCTTCTACTACATGTCCAAAAACAGTGTGTTTATTATCTAACCAAGGAGTGGCTACGTGTGTTATGAAAAACTGGGTCCCATTAGTCCCAGGACCAGCATTTGCCATAGACAAAACACCAGGACCATTGTGGGTTAAGTCTGGGTGAAATTCGTCGTCAAACTTATAACCACCATCTCCAGTACCTGTTCCCAAAGGGCAACCCCCTTGTATCATAAAATCTGGAATAACCCTGTGGAATTTTAATCCATCATAATATGGAGTACCCTGAGGTTTCACTTTATTTTCTAAATTCCCCTCTGCCAATGCGACTAAGTTACCTACAGTACCAGGCGTCTTGTCATGAGTTAATTTAACTGTAATAGCGCCTTTTGAAGTATTAAATTTGGCGTAAATTCCGTCTTGCATAATCACTTTTTTTAATGAGGGGCAAATATAAACATTCTATTTAATTTCAGTGGTCTCTAAACCATAGCGATCAAATAAATATACCAAAGCAGTCATAGCCGCTGCACCCATATCCAACTCTCTTTTATTCACCGCGTCAAAAGTATCTGTAGCAGCATGGTGGTGGTCAAAGTAACGCTGTGAATCTGGCCTTAATCCAGCCAAAACAATACCCTCTTTCTTTAAAGGACCAATATCTGCTCCAGAGCCACCTTCTGTGAAAGTGTGGGCCATATAAGGTTCAAAATAAGCTTTCCATTCCATGATTTGAGTCATGTTTTCTGTAGCAGCATCAAAAGAAAAACCCCTTGGCGTAAAGCCTCCAGAATCACTCTCAAGGGCAAATATATGACGTTCTCCTAATTCATTTGCTCTATTAGCATAGGCAGTTCCCCCCCTAAGTCCATTTTCTTCATTCATAAACATTACTACCCTAATGGTTCTTTTTGGGGTGTAGTGTAACTTTTTTAATATCTCTAAAACGGCCATACTTTGGACACATCCAGCGCCGTCGTCATGAGCACCATCTCCAACATCCCATGAATCCAAATGCCCTCCAACAACAATAATCTCTTCAGGGAATTCACTTCCTTTGATCTCTCCAATTACATTGTGAGAAGGCACATCTGCAAGTGTTCTACAGTTTTGTTTAAAATAAAATTTTAAAGAAGGATTTAAAGCTAGTGTAGTACTTAAAAAATTCGCATGATTTGTAGACACTGCAGCAGCTGGTATTTTCATAGCGTCAGGAAGGTCCCCATAAGACATTCCACCGGTGTGAGGAAAATCATCCAATCTCAAGTTCATAGATCTCACTATCACGCCAACAGCACCGTATTTAGATGCCTCAGCAGCCCCTTTAGACCTTTGATCTACCGCTTTTGAATAAGCCCCAAATGTGTTAATCATCTTAGGATCCATTGGTCTATTGAAAAAAACAATTTTACCAGAAATAGCCTTTTTGCCTAAAGCTTTCAATTCATCCAATGAACTCACCTCAATGAGTTCCGCTTTAATTCCTAAAGAAGGGGTCGCCACAGAACCACCCAAAGCTAGGATGGGAATATTAGTAGTTGCTCCAGGAGACAATTCCATATAAGCAAATTCAGGAGTACCCCTTACCCATTTTGGCACAGTAATATCTTGCTTCCACACCTTGTCTATATTCAAATCTTGAATCACTTTAAAGGTGTAATCTACAGCCTGTTCTGCCTGAATTGAACCAGACAAACGTCCCCCTATTTGGTTGGACAAATGATTGAGCCAATCATACGATTTGCTGTCACTTAGAGCAGTGTCGTAAATACGATTAATAAAAGCTTTGTCTTGATGCTCTTGGGCTTGAAGGCTCATGCTGAACAAGGCGCAAAGAAGCCATATATTTTTTTTCATTATTCGTTGTTTTTTAATTTTTATTTAATTTTTAGAAGCGAATAAACTGACGTCTTTAACACTTATTTCTGAGGCACCTAAAATCAATAAGCGCTCTACAACATTTCGCAATTCTCTAATATTTCCAGACCAATCATATGATTGAAGGGCACTAATGGCCTCAGTTGAAAACACCTTAGGCTGCGTTCCCTGTGTGTGGGCAATTTGCTTTGAAAAATGACTGATCAGTAAAGGAATGTCCTCTTTGCGTTCATTTAAAGCCGGAACCTCAATTATAATGACAGCCAAACGATGGTATAAATCTTCTCTAAACCGACCTGCTTTAATTTCCTCTTTAAGATTTTTATTAGTTGCGGCTAAAACCCGCACATCTACTTTAATGTCTTTATCAGAGCCTACTCTTGATATTTTTTGTTCCTGTAAAGCCCTGAGAACTTTAGCCTGAGCTGAGAGACTCATATCTCCAATTTCATCTAAAAATAAGGTTCCTCCGTGGGCCATTTCAAATTTACCTGAACGGTCTTTTACCGCAGAAGTAAAAGCTCCTTTTACATGACCAAACAACTCACTTTCAATGAGTTCAGATGGAATAGCGGCACAATTAACTTCTACAAATGCAGCATTTGCCCTGGGTCCCTTTTCGTGAAGCCAATGGGCAACCAATTCCTTTCCACTTCCATTAGGACCAGTAATCAAAACCCTAGCATCTGTAGGAGCCACTTTATCAATCATTTGCTGAATATGAGATATAGCCTCACTCTCACCGATCATTTCATATCCTTTAGACACTTTCTGCTTGAGTAATGTGTTTTCTACTAATAAATCTTTTTTCTCAAGGGCATTCCTTGCTGCGGTTAACAATCTGTTTAAATCTGGTGGTTTAGAGATATAGTCAAAAGCACCCAAACGCATTGTTTCTACAGCAGTTTCAAGATCCCCATGACCAGAAATCATAATAAATGAAGTAAATGGTGCTACTTCCTTAGCTTTAATGAGTACTTCTACCCCATCCATTTTAGGCATTTTAATATCACACAAAACTAGGGCATAGTCCTTATTTTGAATCATTTCAATAGCAGATTGCCCATCGTAGGCAGCCTCTATCTCATAGGTAACAAAAGCTTCAGCAAGAATTTTAACAAGCACCCTGCTTATGGCTGCTTCATCTTCAACAACAAGAATATTTGAATTCATTTATGAATGGTTATAGAAGTGAACATCTCTTTGTGGAAAAGGAATGGACACATTATTATCTTTAAAAATCGCTGCTATTTTATAACGAATCTCACTTTTCAACTTGGGATCACCAAATGAATCTGCAATGGAAAAATGCAATGAGAATACTAGAGCTGAATCTCCAAAATCATCGAACAAAACAAATGGCTTAGGAGATTTCAACACACCTTTTTGAGTCTCAGCAACAGACAGCAGTAAGTCAGTGACTAAATTTATATCTGAAGCATAAGACACCCCTATAGTGACTTTTTCTCGAGTCGTTTTATGATTTTGTGTGTAATTAAAAATACTGTTTGTAAGAAAAATATGGTTTGGAATGACAATTACTTTGTCATCTCGAGTAATCGCTCTAGTTGTTCTCAATTTAATTTCGAATACTTTACCCACCTTCTGATCTACCTCTATAATATCTCCAACGTGTAGTGATTGATCCAGAATAATCAAAATACCTGAAATAATATCTTGAAATAAATATTGTAGGGCAAAACCCAGACCAACAAATAAAGCGGCTGAAGCTGTCAGAAAAACAGTGAGATCAATCCCTGAGGAATGTAACACGGTGACTGTAACTAATATATAAAAGAGGTATTTTAAAAAACCAAATATACTTGTGAACTTGTTTTTATCTTCCTCAGGTAATTTTGCATTAACAATTTTTTTAATGAGCTTTAAAAGATAACTTACAAAAATAAGGGAGGCTATAATTAATAGAATAGTTCCTATAGTTATGTGAACAGTGTCCGATGGAAACAAAGGGGTTGTCAGTATATTTTTTATTAATCCTAAAAATTTCTGAAGGGTGTTCATACGAGTTGTTTATGCTTCTAAAATAAGCAAATAAACTGACACAAAGAGCTGTTTAAAAACAAAAACCCACCCTTAAAACAAGTTCTAAGGATGGGAAAAAAAATTGCTATGAAAAAGAATTACCTAATAGTTGTACTATTAAGTAAAAATCAAATATACACAAATTCTCAATAAAAAAATAAAAAACGCTAAGCAAACATATCTTTTACCTTTTCAAAAAATGACTTATCAGATTTTTCTGGCCTTGGCTCAAAATTTTCATCTCCTTGCATCTTTTCAAAAAAAGCCTTTTGTTCCTTATTCAATTCTTTTGGCGTCCATACATTAACATGCACCAATAAATCTCCGGCTCCATAACCGTTAATACTCTTAATGCCTTTCCCTCTAAGCCTTAGTATTTTTCCAGATTGAAGCCCTGCTTCAAGTTTAATTCTGGCTTTACCAGAAACAGTATCTATATCTTTAGAGGTTCCTAATACAGCATCTGACAAACTGATATACAAATCATAATGAAGATTGTCTCCTTCTCTTTTTAAAGTATCGTGCTCAAGAGTTTCAATCGCTACAATTAAGTCTCCGGGAACTCCATTACCAGGAGCGTCATTTCCTTTCCCAGCAACTTTTAGTTGCATACCATCTTCTACACCTGCTGGTATTTGTATGCTCACGGTATCTTCTTGAACCACCATCCCTTGAGCATCTGCATCTTTTGGCTTACTGTCTAAAATCTGACCACTACCAGAACAAGTACTACAGGTGGCTGCCGTTTGCATTCTACCTAATATAGTATTGGCAATTTTAGTAACCTGACCCTGCCCATTACATGTGGAACAAGTTTTATAAGTCACTCCTTCTGCCTGTTTTTTCCTTCTAACTTTTACAGTCTTCTCTACCCCTTGTGCTACCTCTTCGAGATTTAGTTTCACCCTAATCCTTAGGTTACTTCCTTTAGTTCTACGTTGTCCTCCACCGCCAAAGCCTCCAAATCCGCCTCCAAAGGCACCTCCAAAAACATCGCCAAATTGGCTAAATATGTCATCCATATTCATTCCGCCTCCGCCGCCAAAACCACCTTCAAATGCTTGGTGACCGTACTGATCGTATTTGGCCTTTTTATTTGGATCGCTTAAAACTTCATAAGCTTCTGCAGATTTTTTAAAAAGCTCTTCCGCTTTTGAATCGCCAGGATTTTTATCCGGGTGGTACTCAATGGCTTTTTTCCTGTAAGCTTTTTTAATTTCTGCAGCTGTGGCGCTTTTAGAAATACCTAATATGTCGTAAAAATCTTCTTTCATAAAAACTTAATTAGTTTCCTACTACTACTTTTGGGTGACGAATAATTTTATCTCCTAATTGAAAACCCTTTTCAATAACATCAATCACCTTACCCTTCATTTTCTTATCTGGGGCAGGTATTTGAGTAATTGCATCGTGCATTTCAGAATCAAAAGTATCGCCAGCAGACACTACCACCTCTTCTAAACCCTTATTCTTTAATACCCCAATAAATTTATTTTGAATAAGACTTACACCTTTATAAAGCTCTGAATCCTTATCCTTTGACAATTCTTTCATAGCCCTCTCAAAGTCATCGACCACAGGTAACATAGCGACAATAACCTCTTGATTAGCTGTTTTAAACAGATCCATTCTCTCTTTAGAAGTTCTTTTCTTATAATTTTCAAACTCTGCAAAAAGTCTTAAAAATTTATCCTGTTCACTAGCTACTGCTTTCTCTAACTTCTCTAAGCTTGTCTCGGCAGTCTCTTCGCCCTCAGCATCATTAAATTCGCTAGTGCTATCTTGGTTAGATTCCTGACTATTTTCTGATGAAGAAACTTCAGTGTCTTGAACTTCTGTTTGTTCAGATGCTGCCGCATCTATATTCTCTTTACTCATGTGATTCAATATTTCTTAAATACTACTCAAAAGTACTGCCAAAGCTGCAAAAATGCCAAAATGTCATTCCTTTTATGACTTTCAATTACAACAAATCTTTAAGTGCCTGAGCTAAAGAAGGAAAAAGAAATTTAAAACCTAAATCGTGCCACTGATCAGATTGCACTTTTTGACTTTCTAGAACCAGTTGTGCCATTTCTCCAAGCATTAAAGAAATAGCAAATCCAGGAATATTTGGCAATACAATAGGCTTATTAAGCTGTTTGGCTATGGCAGACACCAATTCATTTTGGGTAACGGGATTGGGTGCAACACCATTAAAAATACCCTCTGATTCATTTTTACATAAAAAAACAAACATTTGAGCTATATCTTCTTTGTGTATCCAAGACTGCCACTGCTGGCCACTTCCAAAAGCAGCACCTACAAAATTTTTTATAGGGGCAACAAATTGAGGTAAGGCTCCTGCTTTCTGATCCAGTACTAAGCCTATTCTCAACTGGCCCAGTTTTAATCCAAGAGATACCATAGATTGATTGGCCGCTTCCCATGCCAAAACAGTCTTTCTTAGAAAAGAATCGCTTTCTTGGTCTATAGACCAATCTGAAGCGTAGTCTGTTGTATAATTTGAGGGGTAATACCCAATTGCAGAGGCACCTAAAAAATAGGATATAGAATGGCCATCTAATTGCTTAATTCCTTTTTTAAGCGTGTGAATACTATCTAATCTTGACTGTAGAATTCCTGATTTATTTTTCTTAGTCCACCTTTGAGCAATCGTGCTCCCAGCCAAATTAATAATGTGGGTGACCCCTTGAAAAGCATTTAAATCTATCGCTCCTTTGGAAGGATTCCACAGAAAAGCTTTCTCATTTTCCTTAGAGGTTAACTTGTCCTTTGAGGTGGTTAAAAAGTGAATGGAAATGCCCTGAGAATGACATTGTTTTATAATTTCTTTTCCTATTAGACCGGTGGCTCCGGTAATCAATATTTTCATAGCAATCAATATTAAAAAAGGAGGGGTTAAATTTTAAATTACACGGTTCAAGACGGGTTTGGTCGCTCTGAGCATTTCCCGCTTACCAGGTGGACCTTCAAGGCGTTCCACTAAAAATCCTACGCTAATCATAGCCCTTCTTACACTCCCTTTGGCAGCATAGGTCACTAAGACACCACCCGGACGCAGTGCTTCAAACATTTTTAAAAAAATGACTTCTGACCATAATTCAGGCTGCACCCTAAAACCAAAGGCGTCAAAATAAATGAGCTCATATTGACTAGAATCATTTATATCTTGAAACTTTTTTTCAAGCTTCACTAAATTAAAAAATGATGCAATTTTTACTGGGACGTTCCATGGACTTTCATGCATTAATTCAAATACTTGACGCCCTTCATTGTGGTCCTTTAAGGATGCTACATAATCCATTGAAATGGCCTCATCAAAAGTAACCGGATAAGCTTCAACCCCATAATAATCAATAGTTAGTCCTTTATCCTGAGCTTCTAAATAAGTGATATAGGCATTTAAGCCCGTACCAAAACCAATTTCAAGCAAGGCAATAGCCTGGTTTTCAAAGAGAGATAAACCATGTTTTATAAATACGTGATAGGCCTCTTGAATAGCACCATGCATAGAGTGATACTGTTCCTGCCAATCTTCTATCTGTAGTGTTTTTGAACCATCTGCAGTGGTTACAACTTTTCTTTTCACTGTATAAAGATAGGGCAAGTTTTGCTGTTTAAGAAGGAAAAACAAGCGAATATAACCAGACTAAAATGGGTTTTCGCCAGAGGTTTTTCTGAAAATACGAACAAATCAACAGCTACAAATGTTAAAAATATATCATATCCTCATTTGCTTATCAAATTTTAACCATTTCGCTAATAATATGAAAATTCAAACGGGCTCAAGGTATTTTTATTTAATTTTATTCTTTTAAATATTAAGTACATGAGCACAGCATCTGATTCTTTTGACATTGAAATTGCCAAAACTTCTAGGATTAATGAAGTAGATTTTGAAAACCTATCATTCGGAGAAATTTTCTCAGATCACATGCTCGTCTGCGACTATAAAAATGGCGCATGGGAAAGGCCTCAAATTAAGCCCTATCAAAATATCAGTATTGCGCCAAGTGCCAGTGTATTTCATTATGGCCAGGCTATTTTTGAGGGCATGAAAGCATTCAAAGACCAAAATGGTGATGCATGGCTATTCAGACCTGAAGATAATTTTGAGCGTTTTAATAAATCTTGTGAAAGACTTGCTATGCCAGCAATTACAAAAGAGTACTTCATGGAAGGACTTCACAAGTTGTTGAAATTAGACCAAAACTGGATTAAGTCTGGTGCAGGAAACTCTTTATACATAAGACCTTTTATGATTGCTTCTCAGGCCGGCGTCGTTGCATCTCCTGCCAAAGAGTATAAATTTATGGTTATTTGTTCTCCAGCGCAATCGTATTACAACGGTGAAGTGAGGGTTAAAATTGCAGAAACATTTAGCAGAGCAGCAAGTGGTGGTTTTGGATACGCTAAGGCAGCAGGAAATTATGCTGGCTCCTTTTATCCCACCAAATTAGCGCAAGCAGAAGGATTCCAACAGGTAGTTTGGACAGACGCTAATACACATCAAAATATAGAGGAAGCCGGAACGATGAATATTTTTGTACGCATTGGCAATACCTTAATAACAGGTCCTACGTCTGATTCTATTTTAGATGGAATTACAAGAAAGAGTTTAATACAATTGGCCAAAGACAATGGGATTAACCTAGAAGTTAGGCCTATTAAAGTTGCTGAGATACTTGAGGCCCATAAAAACAACCAATTATTAGAAATGTTTGGCGCTGGAACTGCCGCAGTGGTGAGCCCAATATCTGGTTTTGGCTATAAAGGAGAAAAATATGAAATTGCGCCACAAGAAGACAGTTACGCCACATTCTTTAAGAAAACACTTAACGACATTCAATACAACTTATCTCCAGACCCATATGGCTGGAGGGTTAAAGCATACTAAATTTGAAAGGCTCCACAATGGAGCCTTTTTTTATTCTTCTAAGATAGCCTTGAGATTGGGCTTAAAATAATTAGGGCCTTTTAATACTTTTCCATCTTCTCTGTAAATTGGCGCACCGTCTTCCCCTAGTTTACTCATATTAGACTTTTGTATTTCATTAAATACCGCCTCAATCTTGTCCTGCATGCCGTGTTCAATAATGGTTCCGCATAATATGTATAGCATATCTCCTAAAGCGTCTGCCACCTCTACAAGGTCATTGTTTTGAGCAGCCTCCAAATACTCTTTATTCTCCTCGTCCATTAAATTAAAACGCAGGGTGTTTTTCTGCTCACCCAAATTGGCTATGGGATTTTTAGCGTAACCTATTTTAAATGCAGTATGAAAGGCTTCAACCGCCTCTAATTTATCTTTCATAGTATTTATGTTATGTACATTAAAACGTCAAAAAGGTTTGCGTAATTTAATGTAGCTTTGTGTAAAAATAGGAATATGTTTAGTAAAGGACAAATAGTGTTCGCGGTGCTTTTTGCCATTTCTTTTGTTGTTGCCATTGTAATGGCTTTCAAAAAAGAACGTGCCCAACACCAAAAAAATTTTAAAGGAGTATTAAAATTACTCCTAGGTTTTATCCTTTTTATTGTACTCCTCTTTGTTTTGAAAACCTATCTAAAGTCTTAAATGTGGAGCAGCTAAAAACCATGACTGCATTATTTATAGGTGGGGGCTTTGGCACCCTGCTAAGATATGGACTGAGTAAAATAGGTAATCCCTGGAGCGCCCATTTTTTTTGGGGAACCTTTAGTGTCAATACAATAGGTTGCTTTCTCTTAGGTCTTATTGTTGGTATAAGTTACAAAAACCCTGCATTGGCAAGTACCCCCCTATATTCGTTTTTAGCCATAGGACTTTGTGGCGGGTTTACCACCTTTTCTACCTTTGCATTTGAAAATCAGGCTTTCCTTAAAAATGGACAAATACTGGAATTTAGCGTCTACACCATTTCTAGTATAATCATTGGTGTTTTAGCCATTTCGCTTGGCCTTTACAGTGCAAAAGTGATCTAATTAAAATAATTATCGTCTTTATTAATAGTACTTACTTTATTGTAGGCACTACTCCTATTATACAAACACTCATTCACTTAAGGTAGCGTCTATATGCCATACAGTGCACCTAAATAAATTATCTATCTATATTTAAGAGTACCAATTCAATAAATAAGACCTATTGTTTAATAGATCTTATTTTATTTTGACCACTCTCCCCCCCTATTTTTTCATTCACACACTCAATTTTGGGACCCTAAAAAAATGATACCCTCATTTTTTTAGGGTCTATTTTGTTTATATAATAATAATTAATACAATACCCCCTAAAAATTAGGGGGTATAATTACAAATACATAAGTTTACTTCGTATTAACCCATAAATAACAGTCCCATTATGAAAAAAGTGGAAGCCATTATTAGAAAATCAAAATTTGACGACGTCAAAAAAGCCCTTCACGCCATAGAGGTTAACTTCTTTAGCTACTGGGATGTTACCGGCGTTGGAAATGAAAAGCAAGGACATGTCTACAGAGGCATTAGCTACAGCACTTCAGATATTCAAAGGAGAGTTCTTTCTATAGTAATTTCTGATGAATTTTTAGAGCCTACCATAAATGCCATACTAGAAGCAGCCAGCACTGGAAATGTAGGAGACGGAAAGATTTTTGTTTCCGACGTACAAGACGCCTATAGGATTAGGACAAGAGAGAATGGAAAAGCAGGCATAAACTAATAAAGATTACCAAAAAAGAATATAAAGATGGAAACAGCAATATTTACAGCAAACAACGTATGGATGATGGTATGTACCGCTTTGGTATTTTTCATGCATCTAGGATTCTCTTTTTTAGAGATAGGATTGACCAGACAAAAAAACACCATTAATATTTTATTTAAGAATGTATTCATTATTTGTACTGGATTATTACTTTATTATATAGGCGGGTTCAACCTAATGTATCCTGGAGATTTCAATGGATACTTTGGATTTGCCGGGTTTGGGATACCACTACCTGAAAATGGTCTAACCCCTGATTACGCCTCTGGCGGATACACCTACTGGACCGATTTCCTTTTCCAAGGAATGTTTGCGGCCACAGCAGCAACTATTGTATCCGGAGCAGTAGCAGAAAGGATTAAGCTAGGAGGCTTTATGATCTTCACCCTAATATATGTAGGTCTGGTTTACCCAATTGTTGGATCTTGGCAATGGGGAGGTGGCTTTTTAAGTACCATTGGCGGCGAAAATGGTGGGTTTCACGACTTTGCTGGATCTACATTAGTACACTCTGTTGGTGGGTGGGCTGCATTAATAGCCATATACCTTTTGGGCCCTAGAATAGGTAAATTTTCTGAAAGTGGAAAAGCACAAGCCATACCAGGACACAATATCCCTTTAGCAGCAGCTGGAGTACTTATCTTATGGTTGGGTTGGTTTGGATTTAACGGTGGATCTGTATTATCTGCAGACCCAGCAGGAACTTCTTTAGTACTTGTAACAACATCTTTAGCAGCAGCAGCAGGTGGAATTGGTGCATTTGTACTTTCTACTATCTTATACAAAAATTATGACCTT
>Ga0209138_1000367_pt1 | contig 45634 bp, 35 predicted proteins | sample SaaInl3SG_22_DNA_FD_184645 | JGI IMG/M metagenome (GOLD analysis project Ga0209138, IMG submission 184645) | Marine microbial communities from expanding oxygen minimum zones in the Saanich Inlet - ESP_153SG_22_DNA (SPAdes) (version 2) | ecosystem: Environmental > Aquatic > Marine > Intertidal...
TAACTGGATAAGTTGCTTAAAATGCTGTGCTTTAAACGCTGATCCTGTGAGCTGCAGTTGTTCATTAAGTGACTCACTAGATGCGTTTGCCTTCTTTTCAATACGATTGAGCTTACTCAGTTCATTTGAGTTTAAAGAGTAGGTTTTTTTTAAATGGTCAACGCTTTGCTCAATACTTCGATCTACTGATTTTATTTTAAGGGCACTAAGAAGGTTTTTAAAACTGATAGTGCTTCTCAAAGACTCGAATTTTCTCTCACCAAAAATGGCATCTCCTAGTGTTAATATAACAGATTGTTCAAACTTATTAGAGGCCTTATTTTGAATTAGGAAATCAAGCAGTTTTTTAACCAGTTTTTGCTCACTTAAATTTTGATTTTTTTTATAAAGCTGTACGATCTTTCTAAGCGTTTTAAAAAAATCACCCTTTACAAAAAACTTGCTCACAGAACTGGGGTCATTAAAATCGTTTGAGCCAAGTGTTTTTTTGAGACTATTATTGTTTTCAAGCTTAATGAGTAACTGGATAAGTTGCTTAAAATGCTGTGCTTTAAACGCTGATCCTGTGAGCTGCAATTGTTCATTAAGTGACTCACTAGATGCGTTTACCTTCTTTTCAATACGATTGAGCTTACTCAGTTCATTTGAGTTTAAAGAGTAGGTTTTTTTTAAATGGTCAACGCTTTGCTGAATACTTCGATCTATATTATTTGCGTTTTCGTAAAAGTATTTTAGAATTTGATATTCCTCTTTTTTGATTGAACCAAGCGTAGGGGAGAGTCCCCTTATTTTGACTAAACATTCATTAAAATCCTGTAAGCGCTTATAATGTGGATAATCCCTTTTTAAAAGAAATTTTAAAAATTGCTGACTACTTTTTGGGTCAAGTACATTAAAAATTCGTCTGTATGCAGTTTGATTACTGATTAAAATATTGAAGAGTGAGTTCTTGTTTTTAAATTGTTCAATTTGATCTTTAAAAAAAGAATTAACCTTTTGTTTGGTATTGTAGCTCCAGGGTAAAAGACCAAATTCAGCGATAAAACTCAAGAGTTCACTAAGCGTTAGAGATCTAGTATCAAGCGGGTCATAGTTGTTTGAAGGAATCTCTGTAAGTCTTAATTGATTGAACAATTGATCATATACAGTTCCTTCGTATGCCTCCCAATTCTCCAGATCAATTTCATCTAAATTAACCGTTAGATTTTTAACCACGATGTCCCTATTGCCATAGTGTTTTAAAGCGATATCTTCTAGCATGGGTCCAATACGCTCTTTAACAATTTGAGAAATGGATATGGTATAGGCTTGGAAATCAGCCTGTGAAGCGATGTCCAAATCAAAAATGATTTGCCTTATAAGAATATCATTATTCCTCATCTCTTTTATATTGCATAAGCAACTGAATGAGTTGTAGTGATTTTGAGTCCACTTGATCCATACGGCTGGTATTTTTCAATCTTTTCCATTTGGAATAGGTTTGTTCAAATTGATCGATTTGATTCACATCCAAATAAAAAATATCGTAGGTTAAGTGAGCGGGTATATATTCTTGTACTACAGAATTGAGGTGATTTTTAAACTCTTTATTCTGAAATCGCAATGGCCAATCAGGAAAGATAAAATTGATATGATTAGAATAGTTAAAACCGTCAGGGAACTTGTTTGAAATGTCATTGACGATCACCATTTTACTGAACTCATCTATTTGATTCTCGTTAATTATTTTCGTAAAAAACTGAATCATTATAGGTATTTCTCTTTTAGCCTCATCCTCGCTTTTAAATGACTTAGCACTTTTAAATAGCGGACGATTAAGTAGATCATATAAAATAATCTCAAAGTTTTTTGAGTTTAATTTTTTGACCACATTAAAGTTCTTTTTGTCTGCTACCAAAATGGAAAAGTCACTTTTCAAATCTCTTAGGGTATCTTGTTCAGATTTAAAATAGCTTTCAATGTATTTTCCCCCATTTGCATCATAAAAAATAAGGGTGTAATCTTTATGAGAAACAGGTCGAAGTAATATATTTTCTACCATGAAAAAACTTTCACTCTTGGCGTCGAGTTCTTTTATTTTATTGATAGCAGAGTCTATTGCTTGCTCACATTCCGCTAAATTTTTCGACTGATAAACTACAGCTGGTGGAACACCATCAATCCCTTTGTACAAGATGTTGAAGGTTCCTTTAGATGAAATCAACTTATAATTTTTACGCTTTATTCCATTGATAAATAAAAACTTAAAAGAAGTTACACCGGTTAAATGGTAATGGATTTTTTTATCCAAATAAGTTTTTTGGGGTAGGGCTAATACTTCAAGCCCAGGACTGTTGTCAATTTGAATTTCTCTTTTTTTCCAAGTCTGATTCATTTCATTTAAACTCGAATCTCGAGAAAAGGACTTTAAAATTGAATCAGAAATAGCATTGGTAATGCCCAATTTAAGTTTCAAGCGTTTTTCAATGCCAGAAAGGTTTTCAGTATTCTCTTTACTGGTGTAATCTGAACTTTGGCTTCTTTCAAAACCTAAAGAAACAAGATTTTTTGCATAATTAACTTTCGTGGATAACATCAATTCATTTACCTCTTCCTCAGTACAGTTTTCGTGCTGTAACTTGTAGACTTTGCCGAGTAAGCTGGTGTCAAAAGTTTCGCCAAAACGCGACATAAGATGATCCAAAATTTTGTGCTTTCTCGTGTAATATTCGCTTTTCGATTCGATCGAATTGGCGAGAAACTGCGCATAGTCATCTGTATCCTCTCCTATAATAGTTTCCAGTTGAGGTACGTTTGTGGGAACTTGCCCAAAGAGGGTTTTTGGAAAGGCTAAATCAACTGAAAAAAGTTGACGTATATTGGACAATTGACTCACATGATTAGCCATCAGCTGATCAAAAAGCAACAAATAAGCGCGGAGTTGATTTACCTGAGATTTTCTCAAATTAGAAGACTTTGAAGGAAGTTCTTCTTCTCTTAAACCATAAAGCGAAGGAAGTTCCCTCATTATAGAATAATATTTTTCAAACTGTTCCTTTTTAAACCTCCCTTTGGAACTGTTCAATTTATTTTTAATTTTTTGCTTGTAAACCTCCTTACTTTCAACAATCAAAGAATCGTAAATTTGCTTAAAAATAATCTTGTCTATCTTGTAGTTGGATTCATTTCTATAAAAGCGAATTCCATCATTTTGTTCGTCAAAAAAACTTTCATCAGCTTTAATCAAACTTGGGTAGGCATCGTTATCAAAGGGGATATAATCGTCAAAAATTTTAATGTCATTTTTGAAGAAAACTAAATTTTCAAGTCCCAACACGCCTTCCACATTATAAATGATTTCTTTTATTTCAGAAATATAGATTTCACTCGTCTTTTCATTGAAATCGAAATCTTCGAGGTAGCCCTTTTCAGTGAAGGTTCCAGTAAATAAATCTTCAACCTTGAGCCCCTTTTCTTCCATTTCACTAAAATCACTGAAAACAGGCTTGTTGCTAATACTGTCTTCAATGCCCTTAAATATATTTGCCAAAACTTGCTCTCCAACAGCAAAAGAATCTAAAGTAATATCACACTCGAACCTAATTTCGTCTTTTCTCAATGGTTCAGAAGGGCTAAAGTCTGTACCAAGACAACGGTAGTTCATCAACAATGCATCAACTTGTTTTAAGGTGCTTTCCTGACTTTTCTGATCCAAATTATCGCCTAATTGTACCTTGACACTATAGAGACCAGAAATGTTTTGAAGGTTGTCTTTTTCTGCTACTATCCAAGCGTTTTGGACTGCATCGATCTTGTCTAAGATCAGTTTCCTAAAATCTGTGGTAGTAATTGGGCTAGTGGGTAAAATTTTATGAGGGGGGTAAAAAAGATTTTTCTCTTCTAAATCAAATTTATCTTGACCGATAAACAAGATATCATTGATGGGGAAATTTGTCTTATAACCCAAATCAGTAATTCCAAAACAAAGTTGTTCTAGGAAAGTAATTCCCGGATCGTGAAAATTATAATCGGTCCATAAATTACCCGAGAATTTTTGGACCCAGTCAATACCCTCTTCCAATAGCTCATCATATCTCTGGCTTTTGGTATCGTATTGATCCGGTAGTATAAATTTAGGTTTTGACACAATTAAATTTTTAATAAACTTGAAACGTTGTAATCTATGGTATAAGAAGATTTTGATACGGGGTCCTCTCCGTAATCTCTTCTAGTTCTAGCAAGCAAACTAAAACTGTGTAATGTCCCAGTCCATTTGTAAATAATTTTATCCCGATATCCTCCGTAGTAGGCTGTAGTGTTTTTAATTTTCGATTTTGAACCTCTTCCTCCGTAAGTTGAGAGTGCAATAGCGTGAGAAACACAATAGTGTCCTGTGTTTATTTTTCCTTTTGCTATTGCTGTAATTTCGAAAGCAACGATTCCATCCAGATCAGAGAGTATGGGATGCCACTTTCCATCGGCTGGAATAGATCCTTTGGCATACATTCCCACTCTGCTTTTAATTCCTATCGTTCCGTCTACATCCAACTCGTGTTCGGGTTCCGAGCAATTGATCCCTACTTTACCTTCTTTTTTAAGTTTAATTAGCGTTTTATCCCCTTCACCGTGAAAAGACAAACCCTCATTTCCATTGTTAATATCGATGGAATACTCCGCTTCTTTCTGTGAATTCTTCTTAAAAAACGAGATGAGTTTTGAAGACTCACCCAAAGGATTGATCTTCAGCCCCGTATCTGGTTTCATTGAAATCCCATCATCAATAATGTTCATGGATGATTCGATTAAATCTATGAATTGCTTTTCAGTAGCTAATCCTCCTTTTTTAAAATAATTTTTTAAAGTCTCTCTATTTTTTATCCCCATGACTTAAATTTTTAATTCAAATTGTAAATTATTGGTATCTCCTTTTGATTCATCTTCTGTAAAATTATTGGCAATCAATTTTTTTTCATTTTTCTTTACAATTACAAATGATTTATTAATTCCTAATTCACTGAAGTTAGTCGGTTCTGGGGCGTGATATTCGTCTTTAGCAAGTATTTCAATCTTGTGGCTGTTTCGCGGTACAATGATAGACCATGGGGTACCCGTTTCAATAAACTCGGAGGTGTCTTCCTTCAAAGCCGTATCGTGTGCAGAAATTGTTCCGTCTTCTTGCTGCTTAAAATGCACCATCGAAATTCCTGTTACAAAAGCGATGTAAGAGCGCTCCTTGATGAATTTAATGATATCGTATTTTTTTATTCTATTATTCAAGTCTGGATAGCTTCCTTCAGCACTTACTCTCCAGTTACAAATAAATTTGAATAAATCTTGATTGAGTTGTTCTATCCCTTTTCCGATTGGCACATCCCTAAATCGAAGTTTACACTTTATAAGTATATCTTCAAAAACAGGATTTACCAGTTCGAAATCAGCAAAGGCAGACACGTATTCATTTAAAGTCTCTTTGATTAAGTTCATCTCAGCCATGCTCAATTTGACCTCCTCTATATTATGAAAGCTTTCAATTTTTTTGAGACACAAAATTTTTAATGTGGGCTTATTGCTTTTTCCGTTTGCATTTATACAAACCACATGAGAGAGCCAATCAAATTTATTGAGAACAAATTTTTCAATATCCCACTTGCTCACAGGTCGATTCTTATGGCGAAGCAACTGACTTACCCTCAAATAGAAATCTTTTTCTTCCTCTTTTATCTTAAAGGTTGACGAATCAAAAGGCTGATTTACTGCGATTACTCCAGGAATTTTTTTCTCAAAACCCTCTACCGATTTCGCCTTGAGTTTTTCAATTCTGTTGGCCGACAGAGATGATTCTACTTCTTTTCCTATGGTAGCGTTAGTTGTGATTGATTTTACAAGACTGAATTGATCTGCCTTATCGACAGAGCAGGCCTTTAAATAGAATTTATCTGGGTTTAATATTTTTGAGCTCCGTGCAAAATCAGAGGGAAATCTAAAAGAGATAATCCCTGTTTTCATAAGATTAAATGTCTCGTCGTACAGAATTTGATCAGTCTCAATTTTTTTCCATCCCTCAAATGAGGAGTAATACCAGTCGATTTTCCGACTAAATTCATAATCGGTATTTTCGCTTTTGGTAATTTCAAAGAGTAAGTTCAGTCCTGTAAAAGGCTTTTGACTGCTCAAACCTATTACGAGTTCACCTTCATTTGAGAAATCGTAAAACAAGCGTTTGCTTGAAATCAAATTATTTGAAAAAGTCTTTTGTATTCCAAAAGGTGAAATTTGGAAAAACTCATTATTTTCTAAAGCATCGTTTTCAGATCTCCCTGAATCACTGAAAATAAATGTAGTGCTGGCTTTGTAATCGACTTGAATATTGCTAACTAGAGGAGAGAAAGGTTCCCGAATTTCCTTTTCTGTTTTAGCCTTTTTAGACGAATATTTTTTCGCCATTGCATCTGCATATATTTTTGGATAAATATCAAACCCAAAGCCTTCCATTGGACTTACCAATTCCATTTTCAACAACCCAGTCTCTATGTCATTTGAAAATTCATTCAAATAAGTGGAATCAATTTTAAAGTTGGGTGTTATTTTTAGAGGACTCAGGCTTTTAAATGAGACATTGCGCACATTTGACAAACTGTCGTCAGCATCTGTTTCAAACAAATTAAACGTAAAATCCTTTTTCTGTGAATCAAAATAATTAAAGTCGGAAAGCGCTGAGAGTTTTAATTTAAAACTTGAGTTGTCAAATCCATTTGAATAGCCCTCGTAATAGGTTTCAATGTTTTTACAGTTGGGCGGTATGTTGGTGTAGTTCCAATTTAAACTAAATTCACTTACTTTTTTGTTGAACAATTCCTCGCAGCCTATATAAACTTTGGAACCGTATTTAGCCAATGGCCCTAAAAGCTCAAAATCCGAATTGTTATCAATGAGTTGTCCTTCTCTGTATATCTTTATTTTCTTCAGATTATTTACCTCAACATCCATCTGGATTTTAACTAACTCTAGGGTGTTTAAAAACGAATAAGAATTGTAAAAATTGGTTTGATTCAAATTGATTCTCAATACCGGATGTTGGGTTTCGATATCTAGTTGGTGAATCAAAGAATCGAAATTTTTGAAGGCAGGAGCGAGTTTATTTAAATTTAAAATCAAGGAAATGGTGGCAGAAGTCCAATCTTCAGGTGCGATTATTTCGTAATCCTCTACTGCAAACCAACCTACCTCTGTGGTGTATTCAATATCAAATGCTTTGGAGAATACCCTGAAAAAAACCTCTTCTTCATTGAGTTGAGTATTGTTTGAGATATCAATGATCAAGTCAGAAAGGTAGTTGATGGAACTTATAGAAAAACTTAGATCAATTTTGATTTTTCTGTCACTTCGATCTAACTTTAATATTGATGAAGAAATCATAAAACCTACATCAGCAGTCTGCATCGTCATTTCATTGGAAGTGAGAAAATTTTGATCTCTTCCCAAGGTTGAAAATGTGGTCTCGTTGGAATTGAATGAATTTACTTCAGCGATAGAATTGGCAATTTGACGGAAATAAATGGAGGCAATTAGCTGGTAGTTGGAATTAAAATCAAGGTCCGAATTTCTGCTGATAAAAACCGTTAGTAGTTCGGCAATTTTTACATTGTTCAATTTGATATCCTCCTCCATTTGGAGTTTGACAACCGATCCATCTTCGTATTGACCAGCAATTAAAAGATTGTCGTTTTTCAGGATTATTTCATTACTATTTTCCTCAATTTCTATGGTGATAAAGGTCTTAACAGGCTGAGTTGCCACTAGATCTTGCTGTAAAATAGTCTTGTAAAATAAGTCTAAATGCTTTTTAGAAAATGTATTGATGTCTTTTTGGACATAATTCATCAATTCTAAAAAGGAAAAAAGTAAACCAATATGTGCTTTGTGATTGTTGTTGTTGTAAAGCGATGCTTCCAATAGTTTTTTTGATTTATTGGAAAGACTGTAGATTACCTCAAAAATTTCTGAGGAAATTAGAATCATTTTCTTTAGGCAATTATTTATCAATTCTACTGGCTCATCGTAGTCGAAAATGGGTTCAATTTTTTTATCACTAGCCGTTTTCCAAACTATCGAGCTGTAGTCATTTTCGTCTATAAAAACAGTATCGTCTATCAATTCTTTTTCCTTAAAAAAGCTGAGATAGTTCTGAAATTGATGAAAATTTCTCGCTAATTTGTTTTCTATTGCCAGCTCGAGTTCCAATTCAATTTTACTGCTTTGTTCGGTAAGATTGTTTTTCTTTGAAGCAGTGTACCAATTTGAAACATAATTAAGCATTTGTGCCGTTAAATTGATGTATTGAACAAAGATTTGCCCTTTTTCATTTTCGGAGGAAGAACGATCAAAGCTAGCGATGAGATTTAATCTTTTTTGGTCTTCTTCTGCAACTTTAAACTTTGAAATTTCAGCAATTAAAAAGCTTTCATCTGTTTCCAGTAAGGGCGTAAAGTTGCCCTCGGGTTTATTTTTTCTGTTATAGTAGGTGAATGCTGTAGACAACCTCTTCAATAACAGAATTTTATCTGAAATTGAACGGTCGTCTATGAGAACGTTGTTAGGATCTAAAATATCTTTATAATCTGTTCTCAAGTGTTAATTTTTTTTGATGTTAGTCCCTTCATTTAAATAATAGGGGAACACAATATTGTCCCTTACATTCGTAGTAATAACCGTATATTCAATATTGATTTCAATTCGCCCTTCTTCTATATCGATGGGTTTAATTGAGAGTTCATTTACAGAAATTCGAGGTTCAACATTTCCAATATTTTGCTTTAACTCAAAAGTCAACACATCTAAAATTGATTTATCTAATCGATCAAACAGATGGTCATGAATAATGCAACCGTAATCTTGTCGCATCATTCGTTCGCCAAGTTTGGTATGAAAGTAGATATGAAGGCTTTGTTTGATGTCCTCCTCCTTAGTTGTCATATCAATTTCAGCACGTTCTTTATTGAAATTTGGGGGAAATCCCCAACCAATGCCTAAAAATGATTTTTCGTTTGAATTATCCATTTAACCTCCTATTTGAACTGTGGGTAAACCCAAGCTAATTGAACCACCATGTGCAGTACTGTCTCCCATTCTTGCCGCCGGTTTACCCCCTATCATAACCGTAGAAGATCCCTTAACAATAGAATCTGGTGGTCCAACACAAACACAGCTAGAACCTACAGTGGCTGCAGGTAAGCCCCCAATCAAAACGGTTGGAATACCGTCCAATATTGGTCCTCCTACATGAGGAATTGGTGGTGTACCAGGGGTCTGCATATTGCAAGTGTGAAAATCGGTAGATCGAGCTGCAGCGGGCATATTAATTTATTTTTATGATTGAACCTTTTATTTCTGCAATACCTGACGAACTTAAATTCATGGCAGATACTGCATCTACAGCAAATTTTGAAGTCGCATTACTGCTTATATTATTTCCTTTCAAACTCAGATTATTTAATTTAGCATCTACCGTAATATTCCCTCCAGAACTGATAGAAATTCCATCAGAAGCTTCGATGTTTAGTTTCCCAGAGCTCTTAAGATCTATTCCTGAAGAGGATGCTTTAATCTGATTATTATTGGAATCTTTAATGGTAATCTCACTGTTTTCGTCATTAAGCGTAATTTCATTTCCTCCTGGGGTACTGATCATAATTTCTTTTTGATCTTCATCAAATTGAATTTTTAAATCATTTTTTGTGACGAAGCATTTGAAATTGTTTTCTTCTTCAAAGGATTTATAGGGTTTCATTGCATCCGTATACAAGCATCCTAAAATAATAGGATGGCGGGAATCATTGCCGACAAAAGAAACGACGACTTGGGTACCCACCTCAGGAATAAAAAATGTTCCCCCATTACTTTCGCCAGTATAAGGTTGGGTAAGCTTTGCCCAGACCCCATTTCCCAAATCATTTAGTATTGGAAGTTCAACTTTAATTCTGTATTGATTATCGGGATCGCTGTGAATTTGAAGGACTTTCCCTATGTGCAGCCCAGCGATTGTATTGACCAGTTGATTGCGGTCAAAAATATTTTTGGGATTGAAAAAATCTTGTTTTAACCCAAATTCTATATCGGTAAAAATTCTACCCTCCTCAATTTGATGGGATACTGCAGACACGTAAACGTTTCCGTCAAATCGGTTTCCAAAACCACTTAAAGCGACTACCGTATCCAAATCAATTTCTAAGACACCTTTAAATTTTGCCCTCCCAGACATTCTTTGAAGTCTTGACACTTTGGTCAATGCGTCAGCTAAAACTTTAAGTTCATTTGCGTCAACGTCATGCGGAAGATTGATTTTCAATTCTGTTGGACTAGACTTCTTAGAAATTGTTTTTGCGTCATTTTTACTGTTGGTGACCATCTCATTTGGATCAGCCCCATTTTTGGTAAACACCTCCTCGCTGAAGGAGTCACGACTCTCCAGCTGAATTTTATTGTATTGATTATCTGCGTCTAAATGGGCCTCAAAGCTCAGGGTACCTCCTCCATTGGTAATCGTAACTTCAGGCGAAATTTCTCCTACTGATGGGTCTTTAATGGTCAGTTTATTATTGGAGTTTAAGACCAATAGACCGTTGAATTTTGCCCTTTCGAGTATAAAATGCCAATCATCAATATTGTATTTTGGCAAAACAGCATGCTCATAAGTTGTCGAATCGACACTTGAACTTAGACCGCTAACATTATTGATTAAATTATTGATGATTTGTTGATCTGTCTTTTGTGTATAAACAGTATCGGTAAAGCTGTTTTTAAGTAAGACCGCTTTATCAATACATTCGATCACCATTTTGCTTTTGGTTTTTCTCCGCATATATCCCTCGCTAAGCGAGATGGAGTGTTTCAAAATAATCCCCTTAAAAACAACGACAGGTTTTTGGTCATAAGAAAATTGAATTTCAATTTCGTTTCCAGCATCGAATAGAGCGCTTTCGCTTTCATCAAAAGTGTTTTTTGTATAGTCGCCAGCCAAGATTTGAATCTTTGCCCTACTGAGCCTATTGATTTCCTTAAAGGTTTCGATTTTATAAATCTCATAAGTTGACCCCAAAAATTCTCCATCAATTTTAATTTGAGAGGAAACAGCTTTATAAAGACTGTCTAAGGATTTTTTGTTTGTCGTAAGGGCCATCCTTATTTTTTTATGGGAGGTAATACGATTGAACTTCCTTTTTTCAATTCTCTCACAGAAGAAAGGTTATTGATCTCTGCTATTCGGATGTAGTACTTTTGATCATCATAACTGTCTTTACTAATCTTTACAATATTGTCTTTGTCTTTAATGACGGGTATTTTTGTGATGTCAGGGCTTTGGAAAGTTCTATCGATAGTAGCATTGACCTCTGTAATAGTAAGGGTAACAAGTGCTCGTAAGGGGTTCCCTGAAATACTGAAAAAATTATAGTCGTATTTGAGCGCGGACACCTGTCCAAAATAGGAATCCTGAAAAGTATTTCCCCAATATAAATAGACATAGGGATTCTGGTGCGTTTCGTCATTGGGCACAACAGTTAAGGATTCAAGCATACTGATGGATTCAGCAACACCATATGAATTAGGTAAATTTAGGCTTATGGCTCCTGTATCGTCTAAGGTAAATTTAAAAGTGTATTTCGCAGGGCGAAAGGTCTCCGTTTGAGAAGTTGCAGCACTACCGTCAGAACTCGAAGAGTCTTTTGGTGCTTCAACCGTTCTTACTACAGAAATATCGACCGGATTGAGTTGCATGACAAACTCACCAAGCCGTTGAGATGAAGTAGTGTCCTTGTATGATACAATTTTAAGTTTTGAAACTTCACTCATGCTCTTGATTTAAATTCAATTTTATCCATTACAGCTCTCACACATTCCTCTATAATTTCTTTTTTCTCACTTTCCTTAACTACTCCAGTTGACTTTAAATGAGAATCGACTATTGACTGAATGGTTTGTACTAGATTTTGGTCTTCCGAATCCCCGCTATTCACTTTGGCCTTGACAATAAGTTGTTGGATCTCAATCATGACTAATAATAATTTAAAAGTCCTCCAACAGATTCTCTTTCATACTTGCTGTAGGCTAAAGTGATTGTTTCTAAAACAATAGCACTCTTTTGTGAATTCATCTCTCCTAAAAGAAAAGAAGTAGGAAAACAGTCGTAAAGAGACCACTTTTCGATTGTGGTCAGCTGATTTAAACTATTTGTGTTGAGCAATTCGATCACTACAACTAGGGGCTTTAGCCTACCCGATGAATCAACACCAAGATTTTCAAGCCATTTTAATAAAGACACATTATTGGACATAAGTCCTCTTACCAGTTTTACATCTTTATATTTATTGGTAGTCGGGAGCTTATATTCTCTGGTGTTATCGCCTCCATCAGCAATGATTGTACTCTTGTTACTTACGGATATCATTGATACTGATTGAAAAGGACAACTCGAATTAGCACCTAAGTCATTAAAGGTAACTTTAAAACGATACCCCATAGCAGGGTAGTTTGAAGTCGAAAATTGAGAAAATGAATTCATGCTTGCTTTCCAAAAAATATAGTATTACAAGATCACATAATTTTAATTTTAATCAAAATGAACTTGGGGTTTTTTTACATCAAAATAAATACTTATAAAAGGAGTGTTTTTTTTTAAAACTTAATTTTCAAGGTTTGATTATCTCGTAAAATAAGCTATTTTTATGGGATGAGTTCAGAAGATAATTTGATTTCACCATTTCCAGGAATCCGTCCTTACACCAAAAAAGAAGCGGGAAATTTTTACGGACGTGAACGAGAGGTTGAAGACGTATTGAGCATACTAAAGCGTTATAAACTTGTAACAATTTGTGGGAAAAGTGGATCAGGAAAAAGTTCTCTTATAGAAGCAGGGATTTTACCCAAACTCCAAAAAGGATTTTTAGGTCAAGCTGGAAAGGAATGGGTCATTTGTGATTTTAGACCTGGTATCTCCCCCCTAGAAAACCTTAGTTATGCGCTCTCAGACTCTGGTGTAATGTATCTCAAGAGCAAATCTAAAACGACAGACCATCAAAATTACAAGAACAAGATTGAAGAAAAGAGAGATTTAGGGTTAATTGAAATCTTTGCCTCTTCTGAAATCTATGAAAAAAAGAACCTGTTAATTGTCATTGATCAATTAGAAGATTTTTTCAAATTCCCACACTTTTTTGATCCTGACGAAACGAATGACGATGATCTTTTATTTGATTTAATTTATCGAACCAGTAAATACAAACAAACTTCGATTTACTTCATACTGGCGTTAGATATAGATTATATAGCTAAACTAAATTCCTACGATCGATTTACTGAAATATTAAATCAAACACAATACAATTTACCGCATCTGGGTAAAAGTGCTCTTTTGGACATAACCAAAAACACGTTACAAACCAAAAACATCCAGCTTTCTGAAGAAGTTTTAGACGATTTGGGAGATAACCTAAATGACAATCCCAGTCTTTTACCGGATATTCAATCTTTATTCAGCAGCATCTACATCTCCTATGGGTTTCCTATGTCCAAAGACATTGTGTATCTAGATGAGGAGCAGCTTACTTCTTTTGGCAATTACAATCAAAATTTTGTAAATAAACTTGAAGCATTCTATCAAAAAATAAATGATGCAGAAAAAAAGCATTTTGAGCTTTTGATGCGCAGCCTTTGCTCAGGTGAAGAAAAGAATGGGGAGTTTTATAACAATACTATTGACTATATTATTCGTTTGTTAGATGTTGATGAAATTGAACTAACCGAACTTATAAAAAAGATAAAAAATGAGTTTGGTGCCACATTTGACATTTTTAAATCAGTCATTAGAGGAGAAGCTGCTAAAGATCAAAAGGTATTTAAAAAAACGGATGTAGTCTGTCTAAAATATCAATCTATTCTAAAATGGAATCGCTTTCTAGAATGGAAAGAAGACGAAAAAGAAAAGTTTGAAATTTACAAGGAAAACTATCTTAAGGCCAAAAAGTATCCAGACGAAAGTTTATTAACGGCAACCTCCCTAGATATAGCCTCCCAATGGTTAAAAAATAAATTCATTCACAAAGAATGGTCAAACAAGTATTCATTCAATTTCCAATTGACAAAAGAATACATCACCAAAAGTAAAGAGGCTGACGATAAAGCATTTAGACGTGAACAAGAGTTTAAAAAGAATTTAGCGAGATCAAAGAAGCGGAATCGGAATATTGGTTTATTTCTCGCAGCATCAGTATTGATATTTTTTATTTTCTTTTCAATTTCGAGGCATTTACAAACCATAAAACTCAATGATGAAAAGGCCCTTGTAAGTAAGGAAAAAGAAAAAGTTGACTCTCTTTTTAAGGGCTTGAATGAGTTAATTTTGAAGGACAGTATCAATAATGCTGAACGACTCAAAGAACAGAGGCTTAAAATGAATTTGGTAGAAGAACAATTGATGTCTCAAAAACGGCTAATAGCACTAAATGAACTCAATGAACAACAAAGCCAACTCATTGAGGCGAAAAGAGACAAAATTTATCGAGACAGCATAGCCGCAAATGAACTTATGGGAGTCGCGCTTAAGGAAAGTAAAAGGGCTGAACTCTCTCAAAAATTTATTGACATAAAAGATTCTCTCTCGCTTATTCTTTATACGCTGAACAATACCACTCTGAATGAATACGACAAGGCACTTTTAAAAAATCTCACCAAAAATTCCATTAATTATTACCAAGAGCTAAAGACCCTAGGTCAACAATTAAACAGAGAGTATGACGATGATAATTTGAGACAGATTTCGGTCAATCTGATAGCGAAACTCAACGGCGTAAGCCAATATTCAAAAATTGAAAAATACGATCTTGTAAAAGACAATGAGATGTCTTTAAATGCCATCAATATTTCTTCAAACGGAAAACTTGCTACTGGTGGAGAGTCAAGAATATTGTACAGCAGTAATAATTCGATTGACAAAAATATTGAAGCTTTAGAAGCTATTACAAATTTCCCTTCAGCCATCAATTCTCTTGAGTTCATAAATGATAATTTAATAGCGGTAGGCCTTGAAAACAGTGAAATTTGGCTGGTCGAAATCAACAGTAAAAGAAAGGTAAGGGCTTTTGAAATTAAAGATTGGAAACCTGGAAAAATCCTAAAAAAGAGTATTCAAAATCTTGCTTCTTTGGTGGCAAATTTTAACAACCTCCATTTTAAAGGCGTTGGCTTTTTAGAGTACGATAGGGTCTCCAACAAACTCTATGCTACCTTGGAAAAATCAATGATAGAAATTGATCTTGAAAAAATTAATGAAAAAAATAAAAATTATATCAGATCCATTGAACTCAAGAGCTTATCTGAGGACGAATTCATTACAAGTATGGCTTTTTCTGATCTTTCTGAAACCATTTATCTGGCTACCAATCAAGGAAATGTAATTATAAATATCCTAGAAAATGGATTAGAGCTTAAACTGAGCAATGAATTCCTAAAACTCAGAAATGAGACGGCTATAGAGATTGAGTTTTACAGTGATAAAGTCATCATTGGAACATTGGAAGGGAGCATATTTGTCTATAAACTACTTGAAGATAAAAATTTAGTCTATTTAGGATCAAAAAGAGCAAATTACAGCAAAGTAAATGATCTTTTATACGACAATAAAAACGTTTATGTGCTTACCGAAAACGGAAGTTTGTCAATCATTGATGATAAGAATTTTGACAATTCATCTGAAATCAAAAAAATTAAGACCCCAGTAAGTATCAGTTTGGGTGAAGATAATTTTGGAAATGCTATTGAATCTTTTACGTTCAAGGGTGTAACTTATTTTGTTACAGCTGATCATATTGGTAACCTTGTATATTGGGATCTGGATTTAGAAAACACCTTTGAGGAAATAAATAGACTCTATTCTACATTGAATTAGAGTTACTGTTTCTTGGGCAATCACTAAAAAATTTGTCGCTTTTTGAAAATTTTAATCTTACACCGTGTAAATCCTCCCCTTCAAGGTTTTGTTCTTTTGAATCTAGTCTACAATCAGCTTGCCAAAACACTTCCGCCAAAAGAACTGGAAATTGATTTGATCCTTGAAAATGGTAAAGATTCATCGAATTTATTTTATCAAGACGAATGGTTTAAAAACATAGAATTTCAACCTGGATTTAAGGACATTTGGAATCGTAAAAACCGCCATTATGATCTGGTGTTAAATTTAACTCTAACTCCCTTTTCTCTCTTATATTACTACATTGCTAAAGGAACGAACAAACAAACGCTACATTGGATTAATAGGAAAAAACTCAGTGCTACAAACAATTATGATCTAGAAACGGCGCTAGCTAAAAAAATGATCCATAAAATCTCAGACAAAGACTTGGTCGCTATTGATCTACCCACTTTAAACATAGATAAAGAAAAACTAGATAATACTGAAAAGTTGATTGATTGGTTACTCAGGAGTGAAAATTTAAAACCGTTGTCTTTTTCTGACTATTTATTGATCTATATAGAAGACAGACAAAATATAGAAATGATAGAGGCGATTGAAAAAATAATCTATACTGTATTAGGCCAAAAAAAGTTTAAAGTTATTCTTGTACTTGAAAGAGTTGGAAAATCGAAGGAAGAGATAAAACGTATTCAACGTCTCAATGAAATTCAAGACAAGAATTTCTACGTGAACTTCATAGATTATAACGATCTGTATTACCTCGTAAAATTTGCTGAAAAATCCGTGTTGACCATAACGGATAGTGTTTATTTAAATACTATTGGGGAGGTAAAAAATTGGCGGATGCTTTATTTAGAAAATAAAAAGCTCAATAACACTGAAATGAACAGCGTTATTGAGCGTGTTAGTTATCATCTGAAGAATCTTAGTCCACTGTAGCGGTCAATCCTTCGTGAGCAAATACAATTGTTTCAATTCCTGCCTCTGATGATTGAGAATTCATATCAGTTGGTGTAACTTTCAATGGGAAGGCATTCAGCAATGTCCATGTGACAGCTGGTGTTCCGTTTTCATCTAGTAATTTCACAACGACTGTAACTCTTTCAAAAGTGTTTAATGATATTGTAGAAATCCAGTCATAGAAATCGTTATCAGTTGAGAAAACGCCTTTTTTGAGTGTAACGTCAGAGAATTTAAACATCCCTGGCATTTTAATAGCACTCATGGCTGGACTGTTTCCATGACGATATTCAATTGCTTCAGTTTCTATATCTAAACCACTAACTTCTTGAAATGGTAAGTCAGTATATTCACCTATATCTACAGAGAAATAGAACTTTGGTAGCGGCCAATATTGATCTTGCTCTGCTCCCGTTCCTGCGGTTGGTGTTGCCATAATATATATATTTTAAATTAGTTTTATGATTTTTGTTGCTGTTGTTCAAAGGTGATCACAATGAATTCAGCTGGTCTTACGATGGCCACCTTAATGGTCATTTTAAGGATTCCATCCAATATATCCGTTGAAGTCATTGTAGACCCTAATCCGATTTCAATTTCAAAAGCATCTTGAGGTGTAGAACCAACAAGGATTCCAGAAGACCATTGATTGTTTAAGAAATTGTAAACAGTAGCACGAAGACTAGACCAAGTAGTAGCGTTGTTCGGAGAAAACACATAAGATTCAGCAGCAAATTTGATGCTTTGTTCTATAAAGGTCATTGTTCTTCTAACACTGATGTAACGGTAATCTTTTGAATTACCTTCTAATGTACGTGCACCCCATACCAAGGTTCCCTTTCCAGTAAAACTGCGAATTGCGTTTACTGCTTTACCATTTAATGGTAAGTTCAGGTCTTCTTGATTCTCATTATTAATATTAACGGATGGTGAAATTACCGAACCTAAACTCAAATTAGCAGGCGATTTAGCAACATTCACAGAATTATCAACCATACAGTATAGACCGGCCATTGCTGGGCTAGGGGGTAGGGTATTTAATTCATCAGCAATATCAATTAAAATTGAGTTGAGCTTCGGACTGATAACACTCAAGGTAGACTGTAGAGACTTGATTAGATCAGCATCTGTAGTCGTAGCTATTTTTGCAATCTCAGCTTTTATTCCTTGTGCTCTTGCAGAAGAAATATTATCTGCTGCAACGTTCTCATCAACTTCAGCATTTAAAACATCAATAAGCCCTTTAGGATTTTTGAGTCTTGTGAAGTCAATCTCCGAGGAATTAACGATGGTTGTATTGAGCAATGGGTAGTAGGCAGCTCCCCAAGCGAGGAAGTTGGAACCAACACCTTCTCGGAATTTATCAACTACATCATTGTCATCAAAAGTTCTTTCTTCGTTTCCACCAAAAACATCAAGTATGGCAAAACGGTTTTGCATTTTATATCCGCAATGCTGTAACATTGCCGCTTGGATAGAATAGCAATCTGCTTCGGGAAGAAGAATTGCTTCAGGAATAGCCAAAATTGTGGGTTCCGTAAATTTTTCTAAAGCCGCTATTCCACCACCTACTGCAACATCATTTAGATCTTTAGCAGAAATTTTATCGGAATAACTCCCTACAGACACAATATAACAGTCTGAACCACCATTGACAAAATAAAGTCTGATGGAATCGTACATCAAAAATCGAGTTGATGCATCCATTTCCAAAGTGTAATTTTCGGAATCTGAACCAGTTTCAACAGCAGGAGCATCTCCTTCTGCTTTAGGTTTAGTCTTTTTTGCTGGAGGAGTAATTGTGAAAAGAGTAGATGGCGCACCACCAAACAATTCTACATATTCTCCAAAATTTGTAATTCGGGTGGGTTTATTGGTTAAAGATTTTGTTCCTCTTAATGCTTTCTGGGTATATCCCACAAAGGCCGGGACAGCTGTTGGCACAGGAACCACTGATGTTCCAAACGAACTTTTTTCTTCAACGTAAACTCCTGGAGTTGCTAAATTAGAAGCCATAATTGAGTTTTAAAATTAGATATAGTTATAGTTTATAAATCTAAGTAATTAATCCAAGGAAACAAATAGATCAGCATAATATTTGCCATCATTTTTATTTAATGAGACATTTTTCACCTGAGGTTGGGGTAATTGTATGGAAAAGGTATTTAAAAACCCATCGTCTTTTTTTAAAAAAAGAGATTTTTCATAAAACTGAGAAAGTTTTATGGGGGTTGGGTGCTGAATACAGAATACCTCTTGACCATTCGCTAATTTTCTCTGTTCAATAGAGTCGTTCTTAAAAGAATTTTCATCGTCTGCAATAAAAAAATTAGAGAAATCAAGATTTTCTTTAGAACTGTAAAAATTATAGCGAACTACCACCTCTCTTGATTTAAAATTGATACGGTACTTTTCTCCACCAGCATTTGAATTTTCAGAACCTTCTCCAAAGAATTCATTATTTTGATTAAAGCTTAGTTTTATTGTTCCCCCTATGACTTTGTCGTTGTTAATAGGAGCAAGTACTGAAGCGTCGACATATTCTTCTTGGTGAAGCATATTTGCTTCAAAACTATTTTGAAACAAAAATCCTTCTCCAGCAGAAGGAGAGATTTCTGAATAGTTTAAAAACACAGGGTCATTATTACTGATTGAAATTTCAACTTCAATCAGTCCATTGAAAGATGCGCTTGAATACCTTAAGTCCGATCCACTAATCAAGACAAAACCACTTTGAGTTCTTTTAAATAAGATTCCGTAATTCTTAAAAAGAGAAAGGGTTTCACTAGTTGGGTTAAAAACAAATGAAATGCATTTCTTGTCTTTAAAATAATCGTGATTCACTTCAACCTCAATAATTTTCTTATAATTTGAGGTATAATTAATTTGATTGTACATCCCGTTCATAGTAGCCTCTTTCTCAAGTATTATTTCCCATTACTGCTGGAATATCTTCTATCACTGTATCTGAATCAAAAATTATCTGCTTGATTCTGTAGGCACACGAAGGAACATATTTTGTTCCAATAGCCCCCCATAGTCGCATAGTGTCGGGCATGTTCAAATTATATATTTCCACATGGAGTCGCGGTACGCTAATTGGCAGTCCGGGTGTATTGGAATGATTAAAAATAGGATTTCTCTGAAAAAAATCGATTATTAACGATACATGTCGTAAGGATTCCACATAGTTGACATCGGTGAAATAGGATGCAAACATAATGTTGATATTTACGTTGATTGAAGGATTGGTAATTCCCTTAAAGGTAGAATTGTTTTTAGCTAATTTTTCCTCCTCTATGCTCAATAGAAATACTGTTATTTTGTTCTCGATGCCTTGATTTAAATTCCCCTTGATATCAACCAAACTTCTTACAATCACTATGTCCTCATCAATTGACAATTTATTTTTGATATACTGATTTGCTTTAGCGGCAATGGAAGTAATAATATTATGAATCATAGAAGACTAGTTTTGAACCAAAAGTTTTATTGCTGTCACAATAATTCTAACAATATAGATTGATATAAATGACACGACACAACCAATCAAATACAATTGGACTGAAAATATCTGCTCTACTCTTTTGAGGTCTCTAGCTGATGAAGTCAAGTCCAATAGCTCCAAAAAAAAGAATGCCAAAACCAATGAGAGCACAAAACTCAAAACCAACCAAAATAATTCCCTTAAAATAATTGTTTTCATTAGTACTGATTTACGGTTTTTCTAAAGTGTTATTCCATTTGAGTTTTGAGGAGACAAAAAAGACCAGAAGCCCAACAAAAAACCCTATGTAAATTTCCCAACTCGATTTAATAAAAAAGCCTCCTTTATCTAAAATTTCTCTTACAAAAACAACCAAAGGAATCAATAATATAAAACCGATGAAAATTACAATTAGCTGATTAATGGAGTTTTTAATTATTGAATCTCTAATTCTCCAATCCGACAAGATTAGCACAAAGGCAGTTACCAGGGCCAATACAAAATATATGATAATGGCAATAAACACATCCTTTTGAACCACTAAGCTCTCGGCAAATTTTATAGGAAAACCATTTACCTCGCTAATAGGATCATTGAATACGGCAATATCAGTAGAAAAATAATTCTCTATTAAATTCCAGAGTTCGTCATTGCCATTGTCATAACCCAATGCCCAAATGCCAACACCTTGAAAATTATTATTCATGGCATAATCGTACTTTTTTGATAGGGTAAATGCATCATCGTAATGAATTTCCTTGATGGAATTATCTTCAAATGCTGCCCTGTAAATTTTACTCATAGAAATTGGATCCAATTCAACCTCAGAACCAACATCTTCATTGTCTAAAAAATTATTTTTTATTTCGCTGTACGTCAATTTTCGCTCTATACTTGCCTTAAAATCATCTTCTCCTGAAGGATTTATATTCCAAAGTATTCCGTAATAAGGCAATGCGAGTATAGTTTTGTTGACATTAATATTTTTCTCTTTGAAATATTCAACCGTATTTTTTAAACTAAACACTCCTTCTGACTGTAGAGGTGATACAGCATCTGGAGAACTCGTTCCATTGTAATCATAGCCCATAATAATAAACAGATCAATAAAGGCATCCAGCCTTTTGATATCGAAATGTTCCCTGTCTTTATGAGCAGGTAAGGTCAATGATATGAATGGATTCTCCCTATTATTGTTTTGGAACTGAAGTGTTAAGTATTGATCGAATCCATCGACAAAATCCGTGAATTCACTTTTAAGTCCAAAAGGAAGGTCTTCAAAGTTTAAATCAACACCATCTGCATTGCGTTCTAAAATGAGTTTGGATACATCTTGGTATAAGTTGTTCCACAATAATTCATTTGTCAAAAACTGATCCTGATTGGTCTTTCCTTGTAGGGAGACAGTCAAAAGTACTCGTGTGTTTTTAACCTTTGCTGAATCTATCATGGCAGTAGTCTTCCAATCTTCAATCTGAGAAGGATTTGAACTCAATCCAGTCCTTGGATTCACATTGTAGGAGAAGTACGATATGGTGGATAACAACTCAAAAGGATAATTTGTCCAACGGTTTCCCATCCAATAAGGATGCCACCCAAAAACTTCTCGGTTGGGCTGAATGCTTTTAAATTTTTCACTTTCTATTTCAAAAACATTTGAAGTACTGTCGCTGTTGCTGTAATTGACAATTACCCCTGGGTTATAACCATTGATTCCCTCAAACAGATATCCATAATCATTGATCATGTTTTTTTGCTGAATGGGATTTCTAACCATTCTATTCTCATCACCTTCACCTTGCTTTTCGGAATTATTTTTTTCGTCCAATCCGAGTCTTCTCGAATATAATTTCTGTTGACGTTGAAATCTGTTTACAGAACCAAAAGCTTTTCTTATTCCTGAATCTGCTTTTTTAATGTAAGTACAAGACTCCAATGATGAAAATGAAATCAATATCATAAAAGCGAAAAAAATCTTGGAAATACTTTTCATTCTTCTTCTTCTAGGGTGAGTTTGATTAATTTTTTGATTTCGTAAACCTCTTTTTCTAGTTCCACTTGGCGCTCTTTAAAGAAAACAGTTACCAGACCTAATTGAATGTCAAAAGAATTTATGGTTGATAAATTATTAAGAATAATTTCAGCCCTCCTGTCTGGTCTTTCAATAGTATTATCAGTCTTATAAAAGGCGTAGTTTGTGGAATAATTCAGTGTTCGGCTATCTAAACTAAAGTTGTTGATCTTCAACTTAATATTGTCATTTTCAGACGCCTGCAAGTACAGCTTTGAATCCTCATTAAATAACTCCTGTTTTGCATAATTAATCATGTCATTGTCTTCATCACTAGCCCAATCCAGTGAGTTGAAATTGTTCAAACCAACCCAATATCCCCAACCCATAAGATCCATGTCTTCTTGATTCACGTCAATGGGTATTACCATTCTGTCTTGACCAGTAATATCAAGTATGGAGTTTAATTCAAACTTTCGCTCATAATTAGAATTGTAAATTGTATCCACAACAATTTCAATAGACTTTTTAGTTAGGGGAACACTGTCCAACACCTCCTCGTATGTGAGATTAAAAGGAGACACTTTTTTTAATTGGATTTTAACATTTGAACCAAAGAAACCTTTGTTTTTAAAAAAACCATCATTGATGATATTTAAGGTAAGTGTGTTATCATCCATAATTCTAATGGCACCGGCATCTGTTTGCTTTCTTTTAAGCTTTTGGTTTACCATGCGGTAACTACCACCTTCCATGATTGAAATTTCGTCAACCTTAAAGCCCTTTATATTTTCGATTGAATAGACGATGACATCATTTTTTAAGACATCAAATTCGTAGCTCAATGGGGAGCCGTCTGTTGGCGTTTTAGCGTAAATATTGGTCAAGTATGTTGTATCTGTAAGATTTTTTTTCAACAATAAATCGTAAAATGGCTTGTAAGCAATATCCATAACCAATTCTTTTTCATCCAAAAGAACAGTATATAAACTATCAAGCACTGAGGCATCCAATGGTACTATTTTTTCATTGGGTGTATCTATTTGGACTAGGGTATCATTTTCAAGTATAGACTTAGCGTATTCCAATCCACTCTCAAGTTTTGGATCTACTTTTAAGTTTGATTCTACAACAGACTCTAACGTCTTCATGCTGCTCCCACAAGAGGACAGTACAAAAATTAACGCAAAAAATATAATTCCTCTAGAAATCATAGTTTACTAATTGTTTGAAAACGAATCTTCATCTTTTCTTATCTCTTCATATCGTTGTAAAGCTTTTTCTCTCATTGAATTTTTCAACTCTGTCTCAATGGATTTTTTTTCTAAATCAGTAGAAATTTTGTTGAGCTCTTTATTTTTTTCTCTTTGGTTAAGATTAAAATCTTTCACTTTTAAAAAGGTGGTTTCAAATTCAAATTCTGCCTGCATGATAAGATTATCATAAGGACCTTTTTTGGACAATAACTTCGTAAGCAAAGGAGCAGTTTCAATCAAAATAAAAATCATCATAATGAAAACAGAGGCCATATTCCCTACCTCACCCAAGGCACCGACTTTGTCAAAAAACCCCATATTGGTTGTTGCTTGCAGGGTTTCTTTTTCTGAACTAACTTGATTCCACAATTCAGTTTCTTTTTGAAGAATCCGCCCTATCAGATCATCCATTTTTTTTCGTTCAAGTTCAATTTCAGCAGAAAAAAGATCGTACTTCATTTTACGCTCCTCGCATTCTCTTCCTCTTCCTCTGAGTCCAGTACCACAAGTACCATTACATTCACATCTATAGTCCTCGTAATATTTTTCGCGTAGTTTTAATTTCTCTTCAAAAGCAGTTTCATAGCCAGTTTTTTGCTCATTCAAATTCAAAAGATCGCTTTTGTATTTTTTATCGATAGTGTAAATACGATCGATATTCTCCTGAACCAAATAGGCATTGATTTCATCTTCAAATAGTTTTACTTCAAGGGGTTTTGAAATAATAATTGCTACCAAAATTGCTAAAATCAATCGTGGAATTGAAATGACGAGGTTTTGATATTTTGAATCTCCAGCTCTTAGACTCTGTACGATGTATCGGTCTAAATTAAAAATAATGAGACCCCAAAAGACAGCTAGAGGAAAGACGATAATGTAGGAATCAAAAATTTGAGATAAGCCGTAAAAGGATGAAATAAATGCCAAGACAGAAGTAAAGAAAATAGTCACACCTATACTGGCGTATTTTATTCTCTCAAACTCTGGGCATTTGCTGATAATATCAACACTTGCTCCTGAACATCTCAAAAAGAAGTTACTTATAAAACTCGGCTCTTTAGACCCCATGAATAACCAAAAATTTCACTCTTATACTATATATAGTCAATATTGTTTTAACTATGTTTTCTTTTTTTCTTAAATCTACTAAAAACTTTTGCTAAACCGAAGAGAGTTTTCCTTTCTTTATGATGAATTTCTTCGTCCCCTTCTAATTTTTCTTCAACAGGATTAATTACAATTCTATTTTTTTGAGTGCCGTAGATGGAATCATAGGTAAATTCATAGGTTGTTTTATGAATCAAAAAAAAGAAATATTCACCCTCTAAGGGTAGGTCTCCGATGACCTTTTCGCTGAAGTTTCCCATGGTGTCTATACTCCACGAAAGCCTTATTCGTTGGCCTTGAAAAGCATAGTACTCCTCATTTTGAAATCCTGATCCTTTCAAAACCAAGTACTCTTCTAAAGTCTCATCCAAAGCCTCAACAGTGATTTCTACAGCATTACTTTTTAGCACTTTAATGATCAATTGCTTTGACTGCTTGGTTTCTCTGTTTTCTGCCTCTAATTTTACTACGGTATCATCTTTTATCAATATTTCCATCTCATCAGAGTGTTCTAGTTCTTCCTTACTGTTTCCAAACGAGACTCGATGAGCGTTTTCAACCTCCCACTTTATTTTTACGTATTTATTTTTTTCAACAAATGTTTTTTCTGCTTCCAACTTGATGGAAATATCTCCAGTTATAAGCTTTATTTGGTTTGAACTTAATCGAAAATTATCAAAAAGATTGTTTAAATATTTGATCTTCTCTTCTGAAGATTCCCCTGCATAATGATCAGACTTATTGATCACAAAAGTTTTATCCAATATCATAAAATGAACAGCGTTTTGATATAAGTCATGATTTTCATTCCAATATACAGTTCCGCCAGACTGAACAATTCTATTGAAAAGGTTAACCAACCGCAATGATTTTTTTTGGTTTACCGAAGATATCACGATATCAATGGTCCTCTCTGTAGGCAAAAGCTCAATAATTTCGTTTGAAAGAGCTAGCAAATCAAATTCGGTGATGAATAACTGAACGGAATGATTGCACTTAAAAATATTTTTTTTAAGCTCATATACAAAGTCGCTTGCTGTAAAAATTTTATACAAAGGGAATATTTTTATCTAAAATAGTAGAACTATCAATGATATTTAAACACAACGACAACTATTTCTAAAAACTGAATATCATTTGATAAAATTTGAATCTAAAAAAGCCCCTTGATTTATCAAGAGGCTTTCGTTGTAGCGAGGGCAGGACTCGAACCTGCGACCTTCGGGTTATGAGCCCGACGAGCTACCACTGCTCTACCTCGCGATAAGGACAGCAAATTTACATATTAATCAGGTCTTGTGCAAAATCTTTTCGCTTTAAATAATACCCTTCTTATGAAAAGACTATTTTTGCAACAAATCAAACCCATGGGTAGTATTGTAGCCATCGTAGGACGACCGAACGTCGGAAAATCCACTTTCTTTAACCGCATGATCCAAAAGCGAGAAGCTATAGTGGATTCTACAAGTGGAGTAACGCGTGACCGACATTACGGAAAGTCCGACTGGAATGGCAGAAGCTTTACCTTGATTGATACAGGCGGATATGTGGAGGACAGTGATGACGTATTCCAAAAAGAAATAGACAAACAAGTCAATCTTGCTATTGAAGAAGCAGATGCAATCATATTTATGGTAGATGTAGCCGATGGGGTTACAGGCATGGATCAAACCATTGCAGAGCTCTTACGTCGCTCTCATAAGCCTATATATTTGGCCATTAACAAAGTAGATAACGCCCTACGAATTCAAGAGACCCCAGAGTTTTATGCACTCGGATTCAAACAGTTTTATTCTATCTCTAGTGTAAGTGGAAGTGGTACAGGGGAATTGTTAGATGATTTAATCAAAGGGTTACCCCAAGAGGCTGAAACCCCTGAAAATACACTTCCTCGTTTTGCAGTTGTAGGAAGACCAAATGCAGGGAAGTCTTCTTTTATCAATGCATTGATAGGAGAAGAGCGTTATATCGTAACAGATATTGCAGGAACTACCAGAGATAGTATTGATACACAATACAATCGTTTTGGATTTGATTTCAATCTAGTGGATACTGCAGGAATTCGAAGGAAAGCCAAAGTAAAAGAAGACATTGAGTTTTATTCGGTAATGCGTTCTGTTCGTGCAATAGAATATGCTGATGTATGTCTGCTAATTGTAGATGGAACCCGTGGTTTTGACGGACAAGTACAAAATATATTTTGGCTAGCCCACCGAAATAGCAAGGGTATTGTCATTTTGGTCAACAAATGGGATTTGTTGGAAAAAGACACTCATGCGTCAAAAAAATACGAAGCTCAAATCCGAGAAGCCTCTGCGCCTTTTACAGATGTCCCCATCATTTTTATTTCTTCGTTGACCAAACAGCGCATCTTTAAAGCCGTTGAAACAGCTGTTGAAGTGTATCAAAACAGAGCGCGTAGGATTCCTACCAAAACTTTTAATAATGTTATGTTACCCATTATTGAAAAGACTCCTCCGCCATCTTATAAAGGAAAATATGTCAAAATTAAATTTTGTACCCAATTACCGACACCCCACCCCCAATTTGCTTTCTTTTGTAATTTACCCCAGTATGTAAAGGATCCTTACCGAAGGTTTTTAGAAAATAAACTTCGAGAACAATTTGACTTTGAGGGTGTTCCCATTCAAATCTTTTTCCGAAAAAAATAAAGTTATAAATTCTCTTTCAACTGCTCCAAGGAAGCTTTGATTCTTTCTAGTTTAGAAAGTAACACTTGTTTAGGAGCATCAAAAGTTTTGTGTTGTAGTTGATTTTTGGCACCTTGAAGGGTCATGCCTTTTTCCTTGACTAAGTGATAAATGTATTGAATGGTCTGGACATTTTCTGGAGTGTATTTTCGAGTACCGCTTTGCTTTTTTTTAGGTTGGATTTCTGTGAATTCTTTTTCCCAAAAACGAAGTAAAGAAGGTTTAACTTGGAATGCTTTTGCAACCTCACCAATAGAATAGTACCGTTTTTCGGGAAGGTTTATGTGCATCTTAGTCCAAAGATTGATTCTCTTGCTTAGATTGGGTCAACAAGGCCTCAAATTCTTCAGGAGAAAGATTTCCGTAATAAAAATTTAAAGGATCAATTTTTTTATTGTCCTTGATAATTTCATAATGTAAATGGGGTCCTGCGGATCTCCCAGTATTACCTACATATCCTATAATATCTCCACGTTTTACTTTTTGACCTCTTTTCACATTGTATTTAGATAGATGGGCATAAAGGCTCACATACCCAAAGCCATGATCAATACGAATGTGATTTCCAAAGCCTGAGGAACGGCTGTCCGCGCGTTTCACAACCCCATTACCCGTGGCATAAACAGGAGTCCCTCTTTTTGCCGTAAAATCCATACCGTAATGCATTTTTCTAGTTTTGAAAAAAGGATCATTACGATATCCAAAACCTGAAGCGATTCGGATCAGATCTTTATTATTTACAGGTTGAATTGTAGGAATTGCTTCGATAAGTGCAGCCTTGTTTGCTGCCAAACGTTCTATTTCGTCTAGAGAACGTGACTGAACCACGGTTTGCTTGGTTAAAATCTCCAATCGCTTGGCGGTATTGATAATCAAATTTGAATTGTCATAACCTTCCAAGTCTTTGTACCGATTGACCCCACCAAAACCCGCTCGTCTGATCTCTTCTGGAATGGGACTTGCCTCAAAATAAACCCGATAAATGTTATTGTCTCGTTCTTCAACATTGTCAACAACTGCCTCAAGTTGTGTCAATTTTTTATTTAAAATATCAAACTGTAATTCGTAGTTTTTTAACGCTCTTCTCTGGGCAACTTCTGAAGGTGTGTTAATCACATCCGAATTCAATAAAATTAAAAGACAAACCACACCAAAGGAAAAGGAAGTGAGAACAAACAGTACAATGTTAGAAATCCTGTTTTTATTAGTTGCTTTGATGGGACGGTAAGAAAGTGTTTCTTGGTCGTAATAGTATTTAACTTTACCCATAAAGTTTTATAAATTTTCGCTTCTTTTGCAAAGAAGATTAATTAAACATACAAATATACAAAATTTTGATAGGTCGAGTGCTTAAAACCCCCACTTGGAAACTTTAATCCAATAGCCATCATAAAACAAATATGGAATGAAATCCACTCAAGTTAGAAAACAGTTTTTAGATTTTTTTGCTTCCAAAATGCACAAGGTTGTACCCTCTGCACCCATGGTGATCAAAGATGATCCAACTTTGATGTTTGTCAATGCAGGTATGAATCCGTTTAAAGAGTATTTCTTAGGCAACGCAATACCCGTTTCAAACAGGATTACAGACACCCAAAAATGCTTGCGAGTATCCGGAAAGCACAACGATTTGGAAGAGGTAGGGATAGACACCTACCACCACACCTTTTTTGAAATGCTGGGAAACTGGAGCTTTGGGGATTACTTTAAGAAAGAAGCTATCGCATGGGCGTGGGAATTGTTGACAGAGGTTTACAAAATTGATCCTGACAAACTGTATGTGACCATCTTTGAAGGCGCACCTGAGGATCAAATCGAAAGAGATGATGAGGCGTATCAGCTTTGGAAGGAAATCATTCCTGCGGATCGTATTTTACTAGGAAATAAAAAAGATAATTTTTGGGAAATGGGAGACCAAGGGCCCTGTGGGCCTTGTTCCGAAATTCACGTGGATATTCGTTCTGATGAAGAACGCGCTAAAATTTCAGGTGCAGAGCTGGTCAATCAAGACCATCCTCATGTGATCGAGGTGTGGAACCTAGTCTTTATAGAATTCAATCGAAAATCTGATGGAAGTTTGGAACAATTGCCGAACAAACATGTAGATACCGGAATGGGATTTGAGCGTCTGTGTATGGTTCTACAAGGAAAGAATTCAAACTATGATACCGACGTTTTTTCCCCACTTATCAGAGAAATTGAAACCTTAACAAATACAACTTATGGCTTGTCAGAAAAATCTGACAGAGCGATTCGAGTTGTGGCAGATCATCTAAGAACGGTTTATTTTGCCATTGCAGATGGACAGCTTCCGAGTAATACAGGAGCGGGCTATGTCATTCGAAGAATTTTAAGACGTGCAATTCGCTATGGATTTACCTTTTTAAATCAAAAAGAACCTTTTATTCACCTTTTAGTTAAGACATTGTCGCAACAAATGGGTGCCTCATTTCCAGAGCTAATCAAAGAGCAACAACTAGCGTATAACGTGATCAAAGAAGAAGAAAATTCATTCTTAAAAACCTTAGATCAAGGATTGGTGCTTTTGGAATCTATACTTGAGAATTCAAAAGGAAATACAATTGACGGTGCAAAGGCTTTTGAATTGTTTGACACCTTTGGTTTTCCATTTGACCTCTCCGCGCTCATTGCCAACGAGAGAGGATTCTCTATAGATCAAGCGGGTTTTGACCAAGCCATGAATGCGCAAAAATCAAGGTCTCGAGCCGCAGCCGCTTCCAAAGCAGGGGACTGGGTGATCCAGGCAGCGTCTAAAAAAAATGATTTTATTGGTTATGACCAATTGACTTCAAAAGTAAAAATCACTCAATATCGAAAAATGACTACTGCTAAAGAAGGTGATTTTTATCAGTTGGTTTTTGATTCTACTCCGTTTTATCCTGAAGGTGGAGGTCAAGTGGGAGATAAGGGCTATCTAGAATCCTCCAATGGAGATGTTTTTTATATCCTAGACACCAAAAAAGAAAATAATTTAATAATACACTATTGTAAGAACCTCCCTGAAAAATTAGAGGCAACTTATAGGGCTGTAGTAGATCCAAAACAACGTCTTCGCTCATCTTGCAATCATACGGCAACCCATTTGATGCACCAAGCATTACGCTCTGTTTTAGGGAATCATGTTGAACAAAAAGGATCAATGGTACATTCGGGAATGTTTCGTTTTGATTTTTCTCATTATGCCAAAGTAACTTCTGAGGAGCTCAAAGCAGTTGAACAATTTGTAAATGCTCGAATTCGAGAAAAATTGCCACTGGAAGAACAACGGAACACCCCTTTCGATGATGCGATCAAACAAGGGGCAATGGCACTATTTGGAGAAAAATACGGCGATGAAGTGCGAACTATAAGGTTTGGACAATCTATTGAGCTTTGCGGAGGGACACACGTTTCCAATACTTCAGAAATATGGCACTTTAAGATTACTTCCGAAAGTGCTGTAGCTTCTGGAATAAGAAGGATTGAAGCCATAACTGGAGATGCTGCCAAGGACTACTTTGAAAAACAAACAGCACTTCTGGAAAATGTAAATCAACTTTTAAAACAAGCACAAGATCCATTAAAGGCCATTCAAAATTTACAGTCGGAAAATACTTCTTTGAGAAAAGAACTGAATACGCTTTCAAAATTAAAAGCACAAGTACTTAGGGATCAGTTGATAGAAGAAACACAGATGCATTCAGGAATTCAATTTATTGCCAAAGAAGTAGATTTAGATGCACAGGGAATGAAAGATCTCTGTTTTGAGATGGGTGCCAATATGGACAAAGCCATATTGGTTTTGGGATCCCATAAGACCGGAAAACCCTTGCTGAGTTGTTATGTTTCTAAATCATTGGTATCAGAACAAGGAAAGGATGCAGGTAAAATAATTAGAGATCTAGGAAAATACATTCAAGGTGGTGGAGGGGGTCAACCCTTTTTTGCTACCGCAGGGGGCAAAAAAATTGAAGGTATTGCCGAGGCACTCAAAGCCGCAGAAAAAATATGTTTTCCCTAAGCTTAGGGCTCTAAATTTGGGGGGTAGTTTTCGACAATTTCTTTAACAAATAAAGCGATACGCTCATCTCTATTTTTGACACTTTCGCTTATGCCTCCCCTACCTTTTCCTTGCCAAACCAACTGTTTTGTAGTGGCATCAATAATATTTACGTATAATGTACCTTCGGTTTGAGAACTAACTGTATTATAACTCGGTCCGCCCCAAAACCAAGGGTTGAAGCCCCAACCCCAGCCCCAGCCCCAGCCAAAATTGTTCCATGTATTGACATAAATTTTTTCTTTGGCTTGAGTCGAAAAACCAATTAAAAGATCAGGAGTTTCGGATTTAGAAAGCCCTTTCAGATTCATCTGAGTGTCGAGCGCCCTTAGAATACGTCGTTTATCGAGATCTGAAATATCAACTTTATCAATTTCAGGTTTAAAATATGCAAAGGTTTCGTATCCCGAAAAATCTACATTGCGGTCAAAATCTGAATAAACTCTTATGGACGAACAAGCCCCTAAGAATAATAATGTTAAAAGTAATACAGTGGTTCTCATATCTAAATGACTTTTTATTTAATACAAATCAAAAATAATGCCGAAAAAATCAACTGCGTTTGGGATCATAACCATACGGACAATGTCGGCAATTACTTTGGCAACAATATCCTCGCTTAAGATGATATTGCTCTGTAAAGACCTTATACCCCTCTTGCGTTAAATAAAAATCTCCTTCTTCTAATGGAGGTAGTGAACCCAATTCCAATTTACGTACTTTTAAACATGCAATTTTTTGATACATTCAAAAATAGTATAAATCAACCGGTTGGGGTCATAGAGGGCCATTCGATTTTCATCAAGCGAGAGGATTTGTTACACCCTGTAGTTTCAGGGAATAAGTTTCGTAAGCTAAATTATATTTTTAAGGAGATCGTAGCACAAGATGTTTCCATGGCAATTACTTTTGGAGGGGCGTTTTCAAATCACTTGGCAGCTACCGCCTGCGCAGGAAAATTATTGGGAGTAAAAACGATTGGAATTGTTCGTGGAGAAGAGTGGCAAAATAAAATATCAGAAAGTGCTACTTTATCCTATTGTGTTTTGATGGGAATGCAGTTGTGTTGTATTTCTAGGCATGCTTACACTCAAAAGGAAACTGCTACAGAAGTTCAAGCGATACTAAAAAAGCAATCCAAATATCGCTTGATTCCTGAGGGAGGAACAGAAGCTTTGGCTGTCCGAGGTTGTACTGAAATTCTCAATCCAAATGATGTAGCATTTGATGTGATTTGCACAAGTGTAGGTACGGGAGGAACCCTCGCAGGTCTTGTTCAAGCTTCTTTTGAAAAGCAAACTGTACTGGGATTCAATGCATTAAAAAACCCCGAAGTGAGTAAGTTTGTATCCAACCAAGCCCCACAAAGAAATTGGGAAATAAATGAAGACTACACTTTTGGTGGGTATGCCAAAACTACGCCAATGCTCATTGACTTTATGAATACTTTTTATAAACAATATCAAATTCCTTTGGATCCAGTTTATACTGGGAAGATGCTTTTTGCTATTTTTGATCTGATTAAGAAAAAACAATGGCGTTGGGGAAAGCAAATTTTAGCAATTCATACAGGAGGACTTCAAGGAGTTGTAGGAATGAATCGTCAACTGGAAAAAAAGAATCTACCAATCCTGTCTTATCAAAGGCGCTTACCCTGATTATATTCACCCTACTTTTAAGTTCTTGTGGTACTTCACGAAAAGTAGTAGTCCAAGCTCCAGACACTCAACCTACAATAAAAAAAGTCGTAAAAGCTGAAAAGAACCTCACCAATCAGGAGAAAATAGAACAATATATTGATCAATTTGGTCTTGTTGCCAAAGCAGAAATGAAAATTTACGGAATTCCAGCAAGCATCACCTTGGCTCAAGGAATTTTAGAGTCTGGTATGGGATACGGTAGATTAGCTACAGAGGGGAATAACCATTTTGGAATCAAGTGCCATAAAGATTGGGCCGGGAAGCGTATATATCATGACGATGATCGAAAGGGAGAATGCTTTCGCGTTTATAAAGACCCCAAAACATCTTACAGAGACCACTCATTATTTTTGAAAGACAGATCTCGGTATGCCTTTCTTTTTGACATTAAGACGAGTAACTACAAAGCTTGGGCTAAAGGGCTCAAAAAAGCGGGTTACGCCACGGATCCCAAATACCCTGATAAATTAATCAGCTTGATCGAACGATTTGATTTGACCCGTTTTGACGATAGAAAAGAGAAAGTTCTAATAGGTGAAAATAGAGTTTCCAATCAAAATAAAAGTCATACCGTAATAAAAGGTGACACGCTCTATTCTATTTCAAAGTATTATGAGATTCCTTTGGAAGAATTAATTGAAATCAATCAACTCTCAGATCAAACGATTTACCTAGGTCAGGAGTTAAGGATTCCAACAAAAAACTAACTATGCGATATCAAAGAAGTAGTGCCTTGTTCAAAGAAGCGCAACAGGTCATTCCAGGAGGGGTAAACTCTCCAGTACGTGCTTTCAGGTCTGTGGGCGGGACACCTATATTTGTGGAAAAGGCAAAAGGAGCCTATCTCTATGATGTGGATGGAAACACCTATTTGGATTATATAGCAAGTTGGGGCCCTATGATCTTAGGCCACGCCTATGCTCCAGTAATTGAGGCTGTCAAAAAAAGAGCAGACAAGGGCACCTCTTTTGGCATACCTACGGAATTAGAAACCGAAATTGCAAGTTGGGCTCTAAAGATGATTCCCCACATGGATAAAATACGTTTTGTCAATTCGGGAACAGAAGCCTGTATGAGTGCGGTGCGTTTGGCTAGAGGAGTGACGCAAAGAGAAAAAATAATCAAATTTAAAGGGTGTTATCACGGCCATTCAGACGCTTTTCTGATTCAGGCAGGAAGTGGAGCGGTCACTTTTGGTAGCCCCAGCAGTCCAGGAGTAACCAAAGGAACTGCAAAAGATACACTTTTGTCAGCCTTTAATAATTTGACAGAAGTAGAGCACCTTTTCAAGGAGTATCCAGAAGAAATAGCTGCCATAATTGTAGAACCTGTAGCGGGTAATATGGGATGTATTCCACCTGTGGAAGGATTTCTAAAAGGGTTACGCCAATTGTGTGACCAATATGGAAGTCTGCTTATTTTTGACGAGGTCATGACTGGGTTTCGTTTAGCAAAAGGTGGCGCACAAGAACTTTTAGGAATCAAAGCCGATATCGCTACCTATGGGAAGGTGGTTGGCGGAGGATTGCCTGTAGGAGCTTTTGCTGCCAAAAATGAAATCATGAATCACCTAGCGCCAGAAGGAAATGTGTATCAAGCAGGAACCTTGAGCGGAAACCCCCTCGCAATGGCGGCCGGATTGGCAATGCTTCAGACTTTAGATGCAGAACCGGATTTATATACCCGTTTGGCTCAAAAAACAGAGCGCCTAGAGGTCGGATTTAAAAGTGTATTAGAAAAGAAAGCAATTCCTTACCAGATCAATAGATTGGGTTCAATGATTTCCCTCCATTTCACAGATCAACCCGTCATTGATTTTGAAACTGCAGCCCATGGAGACAACACACAATTCAATTCGTATTTTCACGGAATGTTAAATGAAGGAATCTACCTACCTCCAAGCGCGTTTGAAAGTTATTTTCTTAACGACGCCTTATCTAATGAAGACATTGACAAGACCGTGGAATCTTTTAGTAGCGTTATAAATAAGTTTTAGGTTTTTTTGTTATATTGGGGGCAAACCAAATCTTTAACCCCAATGAAAAAAAATTACTTTTTCCTTTGCGTGTTGTTTACCGCAAACCTTATGTTTTCACAAGAATATTTCGAAAACTTACCCGAAAATCCCGATCCCAATAAATGTTTTGCAAAATGTGTGATTCCAGATGAATATGACGAGGAAATCATCACAGTTACTACAAGGCCAGAGTACGACAGATTAGAAATTGTTCCTGCGGTTTATAAAACTGAATACGAAGAAATCATCATTCGTCCTGCTTCGGTACGATTTGTATATGTGCCCGCTGTTTATGAAACAGTAGTAGATACAATATGGATCAAAGATGAATTTCACAAACTGACGGTTCATCCTGCTGAGTTTGAGAAAGACTATCAAACAGTTGAAATCAAACCCACTACTGGAAATTGGGTTGCTGGCGAGAAAGATCCCGATTGCCCTTCCATCGACAAATCAGATTGTAGAATTTTTCATTACGTAGAAAATCCAGCCGTTGTTAGAGAAATTCCTATTGAAAATTTAAAGGCAAAGGAACACACTTCTGCAGAAGGGATCAAAGGCGATTATCGTTTGGTTACAAAGCAGGTAGAGGTTTCACCAGCTCATACAGATCAAGAAGTAATTCCAGAAAAAACTCAAACTATTGAGCGTCAAGTTTTGGTTTCTGACGAGACCACTCGTGTCGTAACTATCCCAGCAGAAACTACTCAAGTCATCAAAAAGACATTAACCAAAAAGGGAGGGACTACTGCCTGGAGAGAAGTACCCTGTACTATTCCTGATCGTGGAGAGCTCTTGCCAATTCATTACGCACTGGGAAGTCATGCCTTGACAGCAGAGTCAAAAAGAATCATTGATCAGTATGTATTGTCTCGAATGAGAGAAAACAAAAGTAGTCTTGTTGAAATAGGTTCTCACACCGATGCTCGAGGTGGGGATTCTTTTAATCAGAGCCTTTCTGAGCGTAGAGCAAAATCAGTTGTGGAATACTTGATTTCTAAAGGAATCGATAGTGCGAGATTGATAGCAGTGGGGTATGGCGAAAGTAAACTCCTTAATGATTGTGGAAACACCTCGACCTGCAGTGAAAGTGAACACGCAGAAAATCGAAGAACGGAGTTTAAAGTTTTTTAATTTATAGTCCACTGTAAAAAAAGCGGGAATTAATTCCCGCTTTTTAACTTTTAGTTTCTTTTTCTATTTGTCGAAGGGCTTCTTCCTTCGTTTCGATGCATTTTTTTAGGCTTTTGGTGCGAACGAATTTCCCTTTGGTTTCTAGACATGTTTTCCTTCCAGTTGGAGTACTGCACTTCATTCAGAATTGATTTCATTTCTTTTTGAATGGCGAGCTTAGTATCCATTTGTTTCATCATCATTTCATAGCGTTCATCGGAAGAAAGTGGGTTGGTCTTTTCTCTTTTAGGCCGTTCAGATTGGTATTTTTCTAGGACAGCTCGAACCGAAGCTGTTTGATCCTCTGAGAGTTCCAATGCCAATTGCATTTTTTTTGTGTGTAATTCCAAACGTTGTTCTTTAGTCAACGCTTTTTTGGATTCTGGGGCTTGAGCCAATACCATAAGGGGAAAGGCTAGGGCAAAAAGGAAATAAGTTGTTTTCATAATATATTGTATTTAATTTCCCTTTGGATATATCAAAATGATTTAGGTTTAATCTCTTGGGATTATTTTAACACTTCTATGAATAAGCCCTCCTCATTTTTGATGACTTGAACTATTTTTTTCTGGCCAAGTCCTTTGATGGCTTTATCCCATTTTTTGTTACTCAGTTCCGACTTTTCTTTGATAGTTATCAATTCAGCAGGAGATGTTTCTTTGATATGTTGTAAAATGATTTTTTCCTCTTCGGAGAGCTCTATGGTCTTTTGCTCGGGCTTCATTTGTGGGAAAAACAAGACTTCTTGTATAGAACTGTTGTTGGTCATCAGCATCACTAATCGATCAATTCCGATTCCAATCCCTGAGGTAGGTGGCATTCCATATTCTAGCGCACGAAGAAAATCCTGATCGATAAACATGGCTTCGTCGTCTCCTTTTTCACTCAGTGCGAGTTGGGATTCAAATCGTTCTCTCTGGTCTATTGGGTCATTTAACTCTGAATAGGCATTGGCAAGTTCTTTACCATTGACCATCAACTCAAAGCGCTCGGTTAGATTTTTATGGGTTCTGTGTTCTTTTGTAAGTGGACTCATGGACTTGGGATAGTCTGTGATAAAAGTGGGTTGGATGTAATGGTGTTCACATTTTTCACCAAAAATTTCATCGATCAATTTTCCTTCCCCCATGGTTTCGTTTACTTCAATGCCAAGTTCTGTTGCGGTTTTTCGGAGTTCTTCTTCGTTCATTTGAGAAATATCCACACCCGTATGGGTTTTGATGGCTTCCAAGATGGGAACACGAGGATAGGGTGCTTTAAAATTTATTTTATGAGTTCCTACCTGAATCTCAGTATGCTGGTGTACTTCTTGAGCAATACGTTCCAAAAGGGTTTCGGTGGTTTCCATCATCCAGAAGTAATCTTTGTAAGCCACATACAATTCCATTACGGTAAATTCAGGATTGTGGGTTCGGTCCATGCCTTCATTTCTGAAATCTTTTGCAAATTCAAATACTCCTTCAAAACCTCCTACAATGAGTCTTTTCAAATAAAGCTCATTGGCGATACGCAAATACAATTTTGTGTTGAGCGCATTGTGGTGTGTCACAAATGGGCGGGCTGCAGCACCCCCCGGTATGGGCTGAAGAATAGGGGTTTCTACTTCTAAATAGCCTTTTTCTGATAAAAAGTCTCGAATAGTGGTTGTAATTTTTGACCGCTGCAGGAAGGTGTTTTTAACTTGAGGATTAACAATCAAATCAACATAGCGTTGGCGGTAGCGTAACTCGGGGTCGTTAAAAGCATCGTACAGATTACCTTCAGCATCCGTTTTGGGAAGGGGCAGAGGACGAAGAGATTTATTGAGTAAGGTGAAGTTGGAAACCTTTACTGTTTGTTGACCTACTTGTGTGGTAAAAAGGGTTCCTTCCAATCCGATGATGTCTCCGATGTCCAATAATTTTTTATAGACCTCATTATACTGAGATTTGTCTTCACCATGACAAATTTCATCACGGTTAAAATAAAGTTGGATACGTCCTGTGCTGTCTAGAAGTTCGGCAAAACTAGCGCTTCCTTGTATTCTACGTGACATCAAACGTCCAGCAAGAACAACCTTTTTCCCCTCTTCGTACTGTTTTGGAAGATCTTGCGCCATAAAGTTTACTTGAAATTGTGCAGCGGGATAAGGATTGATTCCTATTTTTCGGAGCTCTTCTAATTTTTCTCTGCGTATGAGTTCCTGTTCGGAAAGCTTTGACATAACGTTAAATTTGACGTAAAGATAAGGAGACTATAAAAATCTAAGGACTCAAATTTTATATCTTTATACCACAATTAATTAGATGAGTTTTTTTCGCGTTTTACTTTCTATTTTGTTTCCTCCCCTCGCGGTAATTGACCAAGGGTGTGGTTCGGTATTGATTGTTTTTATTTTAACACTATGCGGTTGGGTTCCTGGAGTGATAGCCGCTTTGGTCATTCTTAACAATCCTGAACGATGGAGCATAAATAGCTGATAATAGATGACCCAAAAAAACAAAACCATCCAGCTTATTGAACTTGGTTTGAAATCCTATCAAGAAGCATTGACACTTCAAGAAGAATTGTTCAATCAAACCATTGCGATTAAAAGAGCTAACAGAAACCAGAAAGAACAAACCCCTACCCAAAATTATTTGTTGTGGGTAGAGCATACGCCCGTCATTACACTTGGGAAAAGCGGGAAAAGTGAACATTTGCTTTTAGATGAAAACCAATTAAAAGAAAAAGGTATAGAATACCACTCCACCAATCGAGGAGGGGATATAACCTACCATGGTCCTGGACAAATTGTAGGGTATCCTATTTTGGATTTAGATAATTTTTTTACCGACATCCACAAGTACCTTCGTTTTTTAGAGGAAGCAATTATTATGACCTTAAAAGATTACGGGTTAAAGGGCGAGCGAAGTGTAGGAGAAACAGGAGTTTGGCTGGACGTAGGGACTCCTTTTGCACGAAAAATATGCGCCATGGGTGTCAAAGCTAGTCGCTGGGTGACCATGCATGGTTTTGCATTAAACGTAACTACCGATTTGAGTTATTTTGATCATATTATTCCGTGTGGTATTCAAGGAAAAGCGGTTACCTCTTTAGCAAAAGAATTGAATCGAGCAGTCCCTTTTAAGGAAGTTAAAGACAAATTAAAAGTACATTTTGCCCAACTCTTTGAGGCAGAATTGAACGAGGGAGTACTTTAATTAATTTGATAAATCAACAGCCCTTCAGCTTCCGATTGCACCACCATTTCTATCGCTTTGTCGTTGTCGGCATTAGACAAATCACATTCAGAACTACCATACACTGGAAAACCGCCAACTGCCCTACCGTTGCTGTAAAACGCATATACTTTTTGGGAGTCCAAATCGGTAAGAGTCACGTAAATGACATTGTTGATATAATGAATTTTGGGAGGAGTATAAGTTCCAAAAGGAAGGACAACGGGGATACCCTTGATCACTAATTTATTTTCTGAAAGGGTGACTAAGGATTTGCTAGTCATATCTATTTGATGTCCTGGCCTAAGCCCTAAAGGACTCTGTGTTAAGTTCCCCTTGGTATCAATTTGTAAAAGAGCTCCTTCTTGGGTTGTCGTAGCGAAAGTATTCCGATGCTCAAAAATACGATTAGAGGAAGTGTTCGCATTTGCTTTCAGTTGAATTCGGTCTTTTCCTTGCCGATTTAAAATGCGCACTTGTCCATCAATATCTTGCAAAACGATATAATCTTTGTTTCCAAAACGAACGTGTGTGGGAGGGTTTTGTAGAGGCTGTTTTAGAGTATTCAGTTTGAATCCCGAAACACGCCTTCCATTATTGTCATACATTTCTACTTTTTTTCCATGACTAAGAAGAAAACGATAATTGCGGTTGAGGTCATAATCAAAAACGGACAGATGATGTGGTGTCTCTGAAGCTATTTTTTTGTCGAAGGGAGGCACTACCTTCCCATTTCGGTCTAAAATCATAAAACGATCGGGTGTTCTAAACGCCATCTGTAAACGTCTATTTTTGTATAAATCTACTTGTTCGATTTTTCCTACAATAGGTCCAGAAAGTTGTTTTTTCCAAAAGAGTGTGCCTGTATTGGAGAATAAGTACAACATGTGGTTTGTGTCTTGAACAACTACGTCTAACGTTTTATTTCGGTGGTTTTTAATCCATTGGGGAGCTCGCGCAAGAGGAGCGTCTAGTGTAAAGCTGTATTGACTGACTACACTGTTTTTTTGTTGTTTTGGATTGTCCCGCTGAGCGGTAAACCTACTTTGAATAAAGCTCGATTCAGCAATCCCTTGAAGTGCCAATAGAGGATACTGCTCTAGTTTTATAGAATCCCAAGCGGATTCTTTTTCGGGCATGTTTTCTTTCCATTGATTTTTAAGATTGGCTGTATTACCTAGCCAAAGAAAGGTACTGCGATCTGCCAAATCCTCTTGAAGACTTTTGTAGTTGAAATTTTTGGCTAGTGTGTTCCCGTCTAAGTATGCTCCGATGAGTTGCTTTAAAAAGGCCTTGTCTGTGGTGTAAATTAAAAAATCATCTACCTGGGCTACGTAGTTGGGATCCAAAGGTGCTCCAAAGGCTCCTAAAAAATAGAGGAGGTCTTTGGGAAAGCGTACTTGCGAAATAGAGATGTCTCTATAGGAATCTTCTGAGGTTTGGTCAGAAAACAAAACCGAAGGAATTGTTTCAACATTATTCAGATGGAAATACAATGCTTTGTTGGATTTTGTGCTCAACCAAGTGATTTCATCCACACCACTCAAGAGATCAAAATCAATTTCTACTAAAGGAATGTTTTTGTAGCGACTGTATTTCTTGAAGTTATCTTCTAAAGATTTATAATCACTAACTGCTAGGGCAAGATAGCTGTCAAAACTTTGGGGGACAAAAGCTGGACTTTTGATTGTTTGGGGCTCTAAGCCATTTAAAAAAGTGAGTTTGTCTGGAATCGAATCGTTGATAAAACTTATCCCATCTAGGGTAAAAGGGTCTTTTTTGGTATTGAAATCAAACGAAAACCAGGTGCTTCCCATAAAAGGGAAAAGCTCGGTTTCTGGAAAAAATTCGTTTACCAATGCTTTGACATCATGATGTAGATAAAGATTTGAAGGAGCATTACTGTCACTCACCTCAGCAAGCTTAAAGAACCGGTCATCTTGGATTCCCTTTTTTTGGTCTTGAATGTTGCGGATGCTATTTTCGAGAGCCAGTTTTGAGCTGCTTACCAAATGAATATCTTCGATTTGCGCCTTAAAGATTTTTAGATTTTCTTTTTCTTCAACTTGTATGGGGATGGAATTGTAGGTAAAGGATTCCTTGGCATTGTTGTTAGGTAGGGATAGGCTATCTGTTGGAGAAGTTTTGTAAATAAAAGAGGCTGCTAGGGCTGCTTTTCCTTCGGGTGTAATACAAAGTAGAGCATTAGGAGCAAAAGACTCGGGTAGAACGGATTTAATTTTAGTGTAAAAATCATCATTCAACTGAAATATGTGTTCTATAAAAGGCAAATTGTTCAGCGCACTTCTCAGCATATTTTGATCATTGAGTTGAAGCGTAACAAGTGTGTTTTGTGGAACACAGTCCAGCAAGCTAACATGTTCTTTTTTTTCAACGTTACAGCCGAAAAAAATCAGATAACTTAATAGTAAATAGGGATATCGCATAATTTGTATCAAAATTAAAAAACTCTAAAGGTTGTTTTTTTAAAATCTTGAAATGTTATTAACCATCTCATGAACGACTTTAGGAATCAAAAATCTATTTCGAGTTGACGGGGCAGTAATTGAAAGGACTTTCTGTGGTGTGGGGTACTGCCGTATTTTTGAATGGCGGCTCGGTGTGACTGGGTTGGGTATCCTTTGTTTTGATCCCAACCATAGACTGGGAAATCGGCATTGATTTTTTTCATATAATCATCACGATAGGTTTTTGCTAAAACAGAAGCCGCCGCAATATTTTGAAATTTACCATCTCCTTTGACAATACACTGGTGAGGAATTTCATTAAAAGAAAAGAATTTATTTCCGTCTACCACAATGTATTCAGGGGATTTTTGAAGCTGTTCAAGAGCGAGATGCATCGCCTTTATGGAAGCCTTTAAAATATTAATGCGATCAATTTCTTCTTGAAAAACATGGGCTACCGAAAATGCAATAGCTTGATTTTCAATCTGAGGTCTTAGGATGTTCCGCTGTTTTTCGGTCAGTTTTTTAGAGTCATTTAAGAAAGGGAGATTGAGGTCTTGAGGCAGAATAACGGCAGCGGCAGTTACAGGTCCTGCCAAACAACCTCGACCCGCTTCGTCTGTACCCGCCTCTATAAAATTTGTCAATTGTATACTGAGCATGAATAGGAATCAAATTTTATGTTTTATACCCTATCACAATTTACATCCATTTATCATAACTTCGCAAACAAATCATTCTTGGCATGCGCATCCCCCTTTTTGTTCTCCTTTTACTCGTAAAGCAAATGCTTTGGAGTCAGCAAGAAGAGCTGCCTGTAATGGACACCATCCCTTCAGTCCAAGAAGTCGGGATAAAATTAAGTGACACTATACAAAAGAAAGAGCTTCTGATTTCAGACGCGCAAAAAGAAGATATACTTGCAAAAGAAGAAAAGAAACCTCCTAAAAAACAACGCTATATTCCGTTCATAAAATCGATGAATGAAGTAACTGTATCGGATTATAAAATCATGTTTTTGGATGGAACGGAAAAGGTGGTGGACACTTCACTTTCCTTAGATGCCGAATATAAGTTCAATTTTCTGAGAGAAGATTACTTCGAATATTTGCCATTGCCTAATATGGGTGAAGGATTTAACAAGCTTGGTTATGACTTTCACGAACAACCTTTCACCCCTCAAATGGGAGCACGAGTCAAACACTTTGGATATTTTGAAAAGGAAGACGTCCCTTATTATGAAGTGCCTTCTGCATATACTGAATTATTTTTTAAATCGACTTTTCAGCAAGGGCAGTTTTTAGATACTTCATTGGCCATCAACACCTCTCCCAAATTCAATATTGCAGTATCTTTTCGCGGTTTTCGATCTTTGGGTAAATACTTTTCCTCCCTGAGTAGGTCTAGACAATTTCGGCTAAGTACACAATACCAAACCTACAATCAGAGATACCGATTACGTGCACATCAAACGACACAATCTTTAGAAAATGAGGTAAATGGAGGGTTGACCAATGATTCGGTTTATTTTTTTGAAAATGCTCCAAACTATGTAGAGGCAGACGATTCTGGCAGTCCTGTTTTAGATGAAAATGGAAATGAGCAAATTGTTTTTTATGATGGCTTTTTAGATCGCAATCGTTTGGGAACACAAATTCAAGCGGACAATGTCCTTGAAGGAAAGCGGTACTTTATGGAACACCGTTATCAGATGTTTCCCTTGGCCAAAGATACTACAGCTTACAAAATGGCAGTTGGGTATTCTGCCAGTCTTGAAAATAAAAATTACAACTTCAATCAAAGTCGCCCGAGTGCCTATTTTTTTGAAAATTACGAGGTCTCTAATGTTCGCGACAGTACTTCATTCAATACTTTGGAAAACAAATTATTTGTCCATTATAAGGATAATGAATTAGGTGAATTGAAATTGGATTTGTTTCATCACAATTGGGATTATACTTTGGGACCCAATGAATATGAAAAAGACAGCCTATTAGCGAACCAAATAAAAACATCTCAATTAGCCGCTCAAGCACGCTGGCAAAAAGAATTATTTGGGGTTTCTACAAGTGCAATGGGGTATCAGTCATTGAATAAAGACTACGCTACTCAAGCTTTGTCTTTGGAGGTTAAACGTCATTTAGTGAAAGGTATTACTCTAGGTGGGTCGTATAAGTATCGCTCGCAACCTCTGAATTTCAACTTTTATTTGGTAGAGAGCGATTATAAATTATACAATTGGGATAACACCCATTTGGAAAATCAACAATTCAATACCCGTTCTGCATTTATTTCACATCCCAAATGGGGGAGAATACAAGGAGAATGGACATCGATAGACAATTTTACATTTTTAAATAATACTACACCGTTAAGAAATTTGAATGAAAAATTTAGAGTAGAGGTTCTTCAAATCAATAAAAAAATAGATTATTTAAAGGCAAGGTTAGACCAAAGAATTGATTTTGGAAATTTTTCCTGGGTCAATAATGTACAGTACCAAAAAGTAAATCAGGAAGAAGATTCAGATGCATTACTCAGTGGACCTATTGCGCTAAATGTGCCAGAATGGTTGGTTCGTAGTACCATAATGTTGACTTCATCCCTTTTTAACAAGGCTCTGTTTTTTCAATCAGGAGCCACTTTTGTATTCTTTACAGATTATTATGCTGACCAATACAATCCTTTATTGGCAGAGTTTGTAACCCAAAATAATGTCAAAATTGGAGAATATCCTCGGGTAGATTTTTTCTTTAATGCAAAAATCAAAAGCTCTAGAATCTTCTTTAAGCTTGAAAATATTTCTTCAACTATTGAACATCTTATTAATATAGACACTCCTTATGATTACTATGCTGCACCTTACACCCCCTATCGAGATTTTTCCATCCGTTTTGGTTTGATTTGGAATTTTTTCGAATAATTATAAGACATTTACTTTCAGTTAGTTAAATACATATTAATGTCAAAAAAAAATATTCTTCAATTTTTCTAACTCCAAAATTCTTAAAAAAAAGTTAAAACTTTTAACATAATCTTTTTGGAAATAAAAAAAAATATTTCCAAGTTTACATGATATTGGTTGTTTAGTTTTAACTACACACAAGAAAATTTGTTCATGAAGCCCCAAAATGACATATTTGCACCTACTCCCTTTGAAGCATATTTCAGCATAAGCAGTCTGTTTTTTACGAATTGTGACGTATTATATAGTTATATAAAACAGTTTGCCTTTTCAGTGCCAAAAATTTTTCAAAGAAAGCTTTACAAATTTTCAGATTCCGTAAAAAACAGTATATATATAAGTGTGCTATCATCAGAGACTAAACAGGATTTTTTTTGTTTTTGACTTGAGAATAAAACTGATTCTGTTTATTCGAGAAATGACATTCAATAGTAGTTGACTTGATTTTTTAAAAGACAATTTCAATAAAAATCGACCTTGATCCAACAGCATTAGCGTATGATTTAGATGCGTTGTATGTGCTTTGGAAAGGTTCTAAAGTGTCGTTTTCTGAGGGTTTAGAAAAAAATTAAAATA